>Ga0302225_10000154_pt1 | contig 60260 bp, 58 predicted proteins | sample II_Palsa_E3_2_FD_193515 | JGI IMG/M metagenome (GOLD analysis project Ga0302225, IMG submission 193515) | Peat permafrost microbial communities from Stordalen Mire near Abisko, Sweden - II_Palsa_E3_2 | ecosystem: Environmental > Terrestrial > Soil > Palsa > Peat permafrost | place: Sweden...
AAAAAATTGCCTGGAGCAATTTTCCACGTCAGCCCGAAGGGGCTGGAGCATGGATGCTCCAGCTAAAAAATTGCCTGGAGCAATTTTCCACGTCAGCCCAAAGAGGCTGGAGCATGGATGCTCCAGATAAAATCAAAATGGAAGGAGTATATAGGGTTATTATTTTACCGCTTAAGCCTCATCTTTTTTTGAGCAGGCTGATCTTCTTCTTCATTGTCTGCCGTTTTCTCTTCAGAGCTGGAGTCGCTGCTGCTGGGAGTGCTGCTGCTTGAGGCAGCAAAAGGGGTTTGACTGTCGATGTCAAGATAACTAACAGGTAAATGGCTGAAATCATCTTGCGTAATATCCATTAAATGATTGCTATGCAGGTAAAGCCCCTCCAATTGGATACAGGTTTCCAGCAAAGTTTCAGGCAGGCTTTGCAATTGGTTGTCTGACAGGACAAGCCACGTCAATTGGGTACAGAATTTCAGCAAAGTTTCAGGCAAACTTTGCAATTGGTTGTAACCCAGGTTAAGATCTTCCACTTCGGTACAGAATTTCAGCAAAGCTTCAGGCAAGCTTTGCAATTGGTTGTTATCCAGGCCAAGCCATTTCAATCGGGTACAGAATTTCAGCAAAGCTTCAGGCAAGCTTTGCAATTGGTTGTTACTCAGATCAAGCTTCTTCAATCGGGTACAGAATTTCAGCAAAGTTTCAGGCAGGCTTTGCAATTCGTTGTTACTCAGATCAAGCTTCTTCAATCGGGTACAAAATTGCAGCAAAGTTTCAGGCAAGCTTTGCAATTCGTTGTTGCTCAGATCAAGCTTCTTCAATCGGGTGCAAAATTGCAGCAAAGTTTCAGGCAGGCTTTGCAATTTGTTGTCATGCAGACGAAGCCCCTGCAATTGGGTACAATCCTTTAAAAAATTTATCAAAACTTCTGGAAGTTGAGGTAAATAACAACCGCTGATCCTTAAACGTTTAATCGGAGTTTTCTGATTGATCTCTATTAAGCGCTGCATCACTTCGGGTGTCAGCTCAGTTAAACCTTGCAGGCCAATGTTTTTAAGATTGGCATTTTCTAATTGGTGTAATCCCAAATTTTTATTCCACTGGGTTAAATGGTCTGCTCTTTGTTTCAAGGTGGAATTTTTAAAATCGTTTGCTGCTTGTTCAATAGGTGAATAATCATAGTCTTTTATTTTATGAGATGGCAGCAATAAAAAGCTTAAGGCTTGATCTTGATACAGTCGATAATAAGCTTGCTGTGAAGGCTTCTGAGTAACCAGGCCAGGACAATCTCTTTGAATGTGCCGTAGCCACAGCGCATTGAAACTAGGAGATTTAACGACACCATTTAAGGTTGGGCTGCTAAGGCTGATAGCGGTGGCATCCCGGGCCGATAAAAAACTCAAAGCCTGGGCAAGCACCGGTGCTTGACCGCCTAACATTAAAGGAAAAGGTTTAGGTTTATTAGGTATAACTACAGCAGCAGAAGCTAAGCTTTCACTGGCTGCTAGTGGGTTGATAGCACCGCGGGTATTTTTCAGCATCTGAGGCCCGTTGTTTAAGTAAGTTATAGTTGCTCCTAGTTATATCAGCTTTAAAACTAAAAAGCAAGGTTACATACTTAAATAGTAGCGACCCTTCAAAGCCAATCTACCTTCTAGGTTGGTGTGCAGTGGGGCTTGAATCTGCCTTATAATGAGTTCTAATGCGCTCAGCTCTGCAGTTCGATAAGCCGCAGACAAACTCGGAGGTTGTTTACAAGTTTGTTATTTTACCGCTTAAGCCTCATCTTTTTTTGAGAAAGCTGATCTTCTTCATTGTCTTCCATTTTCTCTTCAGAGCTGCTGTCGCTACTGCTGTCGCTGCTGCTGTCGCTACTGCTGTCGCTTCTGCTGAAAGTGCTGCTGCTTGAGGCAGCAACAGGGGTTTGACTGTCGATGTGAAGCTGATCTTCTTCTTCATTGTCTTCCGTTTTCTCTTCAGAGTTGCTGTCGCTGCTGCTGGTTTGATTGCCGATGTGAAGACGACTAATAGATAAATGGCTGAAATCATCTTGCGTAATATCCATTAAATGATTGTAACTCAGGTCAAGCTGCTCCAATCGGGTACAGGTTTCCAGCAAAGTTTCAGGCAGGCTTTGCAATTGGTTTTCACTCAGGCCAAGCCACGTCAATTGGGTACAGAATTTCAGCAAAGTTTCAGGCAAGCTTTGCAATTGGTTTTCACCCAGTTCAAGCTCTTCCACTTCGGTACAGAATTTCAGCAAAGTTTCAGGCAAGCTTTGCAATTGGTTTTCACCCAGGCCAAGCGACATCAATCGGGCACAGAATTTCAGCAAAGTTTCAGGCAAGCTTTGCAATTGGTTGTTCCCCAGTTCAAGCTGCTTCAATCGAGTACAGAATTTCAGCAAAGTTTCAGGCAAGCTTTGCAATTGGTTGTATCTCAGTTCAAGAACCTCCAATCGAGTACAGAATTTCAGCAAAGTTTCAGGCAAGCTTTGCAATTGGTTGCCTAACAGGTCAAGCTGCTTCAATTGGGTACAGAATTTCAGCAAAGCTTCAGGCAAGCTTTGCAATTGGTTCTTCCTCAGGTCAAGCTTCTCCAATTGGGTACAGGTTTCCAGCAAAGTTTCAGGCAAGCTTTGCAATTGGTTGTTCCTCAGGCCAAGCTTCTCCAATTGGGTACAGGTTTCCAGCAAAGTTTCAGGCAAGCTTTGCAATTGGTTGTTACTCAGATCAAGCTTCTTCAAATAGGTACGGAATTGCATCAAAGTTTCAGGCAAGCTTTGCAATCGGTTGTTTCTCAGATCAAGCTTCTCCAATTGCCAACAATTTCTTAAGAAAATAATCAGCGCTTCTGGGAGTTGAGGTAAATAACAACCGCTGATTCTTAAACGTTTAATCGGAGTTATCTGATTGATCTCTATTAAGCGCTGCATCACGGCGGGTGTCAGCTCGGTTAAAGCTCTTAGGTTAATGTATCTATGATTGACAGCTAATTGGTTTAGACCCAGAAAATCATTCCACTGGGTTAAGTAGTTTGCTCTTGCTTCAAAGGTCCAAGTTTTAAAATGATCCTTTACGTATTTCATCTTTGTTGCGTATTGAATGTTTGAATAATTATGGCCTTTTAAAATTTGATTTTTAGGTTTTAATAAAAACTCTAGGGCTTTATCTTGAAATCGTGCCTGATAATAGGCTTGCGGTGAAGACTGCTGAATAACCAGGCCAGAACAATCTCTTTGGATGTGCTGTCGCCACAGGGCGCTGAAAGCGCGAGTTTCGGTGGCGGTTTTTAAGGCTCGGCTACACCAGCTGATACGAGTTGCCTCCGGAGGCGATAAAAAACCTAAGGTATAGGCAAACACATCTTGACTGTCTGATAATGATAGAAAATTAACTTCAGAAGAAGCAGAAGAAGCAGAAGAAGCAGAAGAAGCAGAAGAAGCAGAAGAAGCAGAAGAAGCAGAAGAAGCAGAAGAAGCAGAAGAAGCAGAAGAAGCAGAAGAAGCAGAAGAAGCAGAAGAAGCAGAAAAAGCAGAAGAAGCAGCTAAGCTTTCACCAGCTGCTGCTGGGTTGGCTGCTGGGTTGGCTGCTGGGTTGGCTGCTGGGTTGGCTGCTGGGTTGGCTGCTGGGTTGATAGCACCGCTGGTATTTTTCAGCATCTGAGGGTCCTTGTTTAAGTAAGTTATATTTGCCGAGGACTATATCAACTTTAAAACTAAAAAGCAAGTTTACATGCTTAAATGTACATACCTAAATAGCAGCTAGATTTAAGGCCAAAGTGCCTGCTGGTGAAGTTACCAGGCTTATCAAGCTGTTTAGCAGTTCGATAAGCCGCGGGCAAACTCAAGGTTGTTTACAAGTTTGTTATTTTACCGCTTAATCCTCATCTTTTTTTGAGCAAGCTGATCTTCTTCATTGTCTTCCATTTTCTCTTCAGAGCTGGAGTCGCTGCTGCTGTCGCTGCTGCTGGGAGTTCTGCTGCTTGAGGCAGCAACAGGAGTTTGACTGTCGATGAGAAGATAACTAATAGTTAAATGGCTGAAATCATCGTGCGTAATATCCATTAAATGATTGTTATTTAGGTAAAGCAACCGCAATTGGATACAGGTTTCCAGCAAAGCTTCAGGCAGGTATTGCAATTGGTTGTTATTCAGGTAAAGCTGCTGCAATTGGATACAGGTTTCCAGCAAAGTCTCAGGCAGGCTTTGCAATCCGTTGTTATTCAGGACAAGCTGCTCCAATCGGGTACAGAATTTCAGCAAAGTTTCAGGCAAGCTTTGCAATTGGTTGTTATCCAGGCCAAGCCACGTCAATTGGGTACAGAATTTCAGCAAAGCTTCAGGCAAGCTTTGTAATTGGTTGTAACCCAGTTCAAGGTTCTCCAATCGGGCACAGGTCTGCAGCAAAGTTTCAGGCAAGCTTTGCAATTGGTTGCGATTCAGGCCAAGCCTCTTCAATTGGGTACAGGTTTGCAGCAAAGCTTCAGGCAAGCTTTGCAATTGGTTGTAACCCAGTTCAAGCTGCTCCAATCGGGTACAGGTTTCCAGCAAAGTTTCAGGCAAGCTTAATTCGTTGCCTGACAGGTTAAGCTTCTTCAATCGGGTACAGAATTTCAGCAAAGCTTCAGGCAAGCTTTGCAATTGGTTGCTACCCAGGTTAAGCTCTTCCACTTCAGTACAGAATTGCAGCAAAGTTTCAGGAAAACTTTGCAATTGGTTAACTGATAGGTTAAGCTTCTTCAATCGGGTACAGAATTTCAGCAAAGCTTCAGGCAAGCTTTGCAATTGGTTGCTACCCAGGTTAAGCTCTTCCACTTCAGTACAGAATTGCAGCAAAGTTTCAGGCAAGCTTTGAAATTCGTTGTTACGCAGATCAAGCTTCTTCAATCGGATACAGGATTGCAGCAAAGTTTCAGGCAAGCTTTGCAATTGGTTGTAACCCAGTTCAAGGTTCTCCAATCGGGCACAGGTCTGCAGAAAAGTTTCAGGCAAGCTTTGCAATCGGTTTTTACTCAGATCAAGCTTCTCCAATTGGCTACAATTTCTTAAGAAAATAATCAGCGCTTTTGGGAGTTGAGGTAAATAACAACCGCTGATTCTTAAATGTTTAATCGGAGTTTTCTGATTGATCTCTATTAAGCGCTGCATCACTGCGGGTGTCAGCTCGGTTAAAGCTCTTAGATTAATGTATCCATGATTGGCAGCTAATTGGCCTAGCCCCAGAAAATTATTCCACTGGGTTAAGCAGTTTGCTCTTGCTTCCAAGGTCCAAGTTTTAAAATGATCCTTTACGTGTTTCATCTTTGTTGTGTGTTGAAGGTTTGAATAATCATGGCCTTTTAAAATTTGATTTTCAGGTTTTAATAAAAACTCTAGGGCTTTATCTTGAAACCGTGCCTGATAATAGGCTTGCGGTGAAGACTGCTGAATAACCAGGCCAGAACAATCTCTTTGGATGTGCTGTTGCCACAGGGCACTGAAAGCGCGAGTTTCAGTGGCGGTTTTCAAGGCTCGGCTAGACCACCTAATACGAGTTGCCTCCGGAGGCGATAAAAAACCTAAGGTATAGGCCAACAGATCTCGCTTGTCTGATAATGATAATAAGGGAAAAAATTTAGTAGGTGTCGCTGCAGCAGAAGCAGCTAAGCTTTCACCAGTTGCTGGGTTTGCTGCTGCGCTGGCTGCTGGGTTGATAGCACCGCTGATATTTTTCAGCATCTGAGGGTCCTTGTTTAAGTAAGTTATATTTGCCGAGGACTATATCAACTTTAAAACTAAAAAGCAAGTTTACATGCTTAAATGTAGCTGCCAGTTAGAAATGCAATTCAGGACGGGTCCACTATACCCTCGAAGTACCTTACTTAATAAAAGCTTCACAAGTTTTTGCTTTGCAAACCTTAATTGACCGATTAAATTGTTCCCATTCCTTTTGTTTTTCCAAAGGTATCACTTCATTGCCGGAATAAGCATTTAATAAAAATCGCTCACTTCTCAGCAATGAATACAGACCATAATTACTTTCTACATAATAATAGGTGCCCAGCTCGCCATAACCCGGCGTGGATTTTAAATTATAACAATGATAACTCACTGTGGCCGCTGGGGAATTATTCACGTTTAACAACTGAAAATCAGAAAATTGCACTTTATCACAGCCTTGAGCCAACCCTGACTCAAGTGACTTTTTAGACAACTGTATCCAATCTTCTATCTTGTTTGGATTTTTTTTATAGGCTCTGTAAGCAATCACATGAAAAAAATTCTTATTATTGATCTCTTCAGTTGGCGCAAACATAAAAGCTCTGGTGACAGCCGTAGCTTGATTTGCAGCTATCTGCCAACCCTTAGGGGCTTCAAAAACCATGTTAATATCCGAATCGCTTTCAGCAGAGCTGGCCATTTGGGCAAACGATAAACTATTAAAAGTCAGGGTTATTAAAACAAAAAAGAATAATTTATGCCAAAGAGAATTATTGATCATCGTTGAAACACTCCATTATTAACTATTCATTAATCAGATTATGCTAAAGCCATTACTTTTCAATCAGGGTAAGGAGGAAGGGTTACCTAAAAATGGACTTTCCGCACCTTCGAATTGCAAGCCTGCCTCAAATTGCATTGAAATAGATATGATCCATTGTGCCCCATTAAGCCAATATCTGGCAGCGCTGTTACTGGGTTATTTTTTTGGGCCATCTCAATGCTGGTAAAAAATTCAGTGTATAACTGCTATTGATTTCTACAATAAATATTGAATCGCTATTATAGAATAGTATAGATAATCCACCGACGATATTCCGAAATTATCCAGAATTTTGTCGTTGGCTGTTATGATGGGGCTTATACACTGGTTCCAAAAAAGATAAAATATAGTCATTCCATTTAGATTTTAGGCGTTGTTGCCTGCGGGTCCTTGCAATCCTCATTGACTATCATGTCAACTCCGGTTGCTCGGCCCTTGGCGCCTAGCCTAAAACCAAACTGGAATAACTATATGAGCTCTGCGCCAGTAACCTAAGATCCTTAAGAAAAAACTTTCGGAAATCATGCTTCCCAGGCATAGCGCATGAATGCAGTTATTTTATCAGGAACTGAAGGGGGGAAGCCTGGAAGAGGTTTCAAATGCCCCTTTAATTGATACAGCGACCTGGCTTTCCTCTGTTCATAAATATCAGGGGAAATATCAAGAGTTTGCTGCAGGACAACTATAAAGGACGAGATACAAAGTTGCCGTTTGAGAAAATGCTTGGCGCCTAGCCTAAAACCAAGCTATAAGGCGTATATAAATTCTAAAAGGGGCATATTCGCCCCCTTTTTTGAGCAAGCATTTTTATTTAAAACGAAAACCCATGCAAAAGACCAAATAACAGCATGGGGGAGGCCGCCATCAGACTATCGAGTCTATCCGCCAGGCCCCCATGGCCGGGCAAGATCCGACCACTGTCTTTTAAACGCTGATTGCGTTTAAAAAGGCTTTCCCAGAGATCGCCGATAATTGAAATCAATACGGTGATGCAGCCCATCAGCTGTAAACTCCAGAAATTTTTACCGATGCCAAAACCCCATGCAAAAATGCTGTTGATCAGGAAAACTGCCAACAGCGCCCCCGCCAAGCCTTCCCAGGTTTTGCCCGGGCTTAATTGAGCTGCCAACAAATGCCGGCCAAAACGTTTACCGGCAAAATATGCACCGGTATCTGCCAAACAAACCCAGGCCAACAAATACAGCACTTTTTCTGGGCCCTGGGCTTGAATGGCTGACAGTGCCAGCCATGCCGGAATTAAAGTAAAAGCGGCGACAATCCCACCGACCAGGGGTTCGGACAAAAACTTTTTATTGGCCGGGTAGCCGATCAAACCGATAAAAGCCACCAACCAAAAACCCAAACCAATATTGCTTAAAGAGAGCAATGATAATTTTTCAAAAAATAAACTGCTGAGCATTAAAGCTACCGTGGCCAGGACTCTTATCAAAGGCCTTTTTAAACCGATTAATTGCGTCCATTCATGGGCTACGATGATAAAAATCAAGCCTAAGATCCATTTAAAAGCTGGAGGCGGTAAATACCAAATACCGGCTATTGCCAAAGGTAGAATGATCGCCGCTGTGGTGATGCGTTTTTTTAACACAATATATTATCCTAGAACCAAAGCTTCTTCAGCCATTGCTACCTCAGCTGAATGCCCAAAACGCCGTTTGCGTTTGGCATAGGCTTCTAGGGCAAGCTGGAAATCTTGTTCTTTAAAATCTGGCCAAAAAACATCGGTAAAATACAGCTCGGTATAGGCCAATTGCCACAACAGAAAGTTGCTGAGCCTCTCCTCACCGGAGGTGCGAATAAATAAATCAGGGGCTGGTAAATCCGCCATTGCTAAATGCTGGTTAAAATAGGCTTCGGTAATGTCATTGACATCTAGTTGATGTTCCACCGCTTTTTGGGCGATTGAGCGAGCAGCTTGCACGATGTCCCAACGGCCCCCGTAATTAATAGCCAGATTTAAATGCAAGGTTTGATTATTCTGGGTAAGATTTTCTGCCGTTTGAATACTTTCTTGCAACAGGACTGGCAGCGCGGCTTTTTCACCAATAACTTTTAAGCAGACACCATTTTTATGAAGAGATCCTATTTCTTGCTGTAAGGCCACACGCAACAGCCGCATCAGAAATGTGACTTCTTGCGTTGGGCGTCGCCAATTTTCACTGCTAAAAGCAAACAGGGTTAAGGTTTCGATACCTTTTTTAATGCATTCGGAAACCACCATGCGCACTGTTTCACGTCCCCGCTCATGGCCTAAAGAACGCGGTAAACCCTGAAGCTTTGCCCAACGGCCATTGCCATCCATAATAATGGCAACGTGACGCGGTAGCGGGCCTGCTGACAACCTCATCTTACACTTGCATAAGCTCGGTTTCTTTACCGAGCAGTAACTTGTCAATGTCTTGAATGTGCTTGTCAGTCAATTTTTGGACGATATCTTCCGCACGACGTTCATCATCTTCGCTGATCTCTTTTTCTTTTAATAATTCTTTTATTTTCATATTGGCGTCTCTGCGAATATTTCTCACCGATACTCGGGCTTCTTCAGCTTCAGAGCGCACTTGTTTGACAAATTCTTTGCGGCGTTCCTCGGTTAAAGGTGGCAAAGGAATTTTTAAGTCGTTACCCATGGTGACAGGGTTCAAGCCTAGGCCTGAGCTTCTAATGGCTTTGTCAATCAGCGAGATCATATTTTTTTCCCAAGGTTTGACCGTCAAGGTGCGTGCATCTTCTGCAATCACATTGGCTACCTGGCTAATAGGTGTGGGTTGGCCATAGTACATCACTATAATGCCTTCTAATAAACTGGGATGAGCGCGCCCTGTCCTTTGTTTAGCCAAACCATGACTCAAAGATTCTAAACTCTTTTTCATCCGTTCTTCAGTATCTTTTTTAATGCTCTCTATCATGCTGATATTCCTCGACCGACCAAAGTACCTTCATCTATGCCTAAGACAATATTCAATAACACATCTTTTTTATTTAAATTAAACACCCGTATTTGCATATCATGATCCCGACATTGGCGAAAAGCATTCCAATCCATAACGGCACATTCTTGGGCCAAGGCATCGCAATAAGACAAATACTGATAACGTTTGGCCTGTGCATTTAAGGACGGATTTTCAGAATAAATGCCATCCACCTGAGTGGCTTTCAGCAAAATTTCTGCCTCGATTTCTACTGCACGCAGACTGGCTGCTGAGTCTGTGGTGACCAAAGGATTGCCAGTACCCGCGGCAAATATAACCACTTCCTTCCGTGATAAATGCTGCATGGCTTTGTGTCTATCGTAAGCATCCACCACACCGAGCATCGGCAACGCTGACAATATATGCACTTTAACCTCCGCCTTGATTAAAGCATCCCGTAAAGCCAAGGCATTCATAATGGTACCCAGCATACCAATCTGATCGGCAGTGATCCGATTGATGCCCGTTTGGGCCAAGGTTTCTCCACGAAACAAATTGCCCCCGCCGACAACAATGGCCACTTCAACTCCGGCAGTTATCAAAGCACCAATATCAACGGCCAGACGACGCAGCACTTTACCATCTATGCCATAAGCCGTGTCGCCTAATAAAAATTCACCGCTTAACTTCAATAAAACACGCCGATAAATCGGCGTGTTGGTAGGCGTATTACCAGGCGCCATCCCTTATACTCCTTCAGGCGAATGCTATAACGTTCAAGCGAGCTGTTAAACGCGACCTTTGGTCTGCGCCATCACTTCTTCAGCAAAATTGTTTTCAGCTTTAACGATACCTTCACCAACAACAAAACGGACAAAACGCAACACATCAGTTTTATGCTCTTTTAACAGTGTGGCAATGGTTTTATTGGGTTCGCGAACAAAAGCCTGTTCAGTTAACACAGCATCGCTTTGCCATTTTTTCAGCTTGCCTTCGGCAATTTTTACTTGGATCGCTTCAGGCTTGGAGCCTTCTTGCTCTCGCGTTTGTGCCAAAAAGATATCTTTTTCTTTTTGCAATCTGTCTGCAGGAATTTGAGCAATTTTCAAAAATTCAGGATTCATCGCAGCAATCTGCATGGCAATCGTTCGACCCAATTCAAAGTCGCTGGTTGCCATTTCTAATAGCACACCAATCCGCATACCATTGGAATCTTGATGCCCATAAGCCCCGATGCTGCCATCCTGACTTTCAAGATAAGCAACCCGTCGAATACTGACATTTTCACCCAATTGAGCCACCAAATCTAAACGGGCTTGATCGATGGTTTTAGAGTCGCTGCTGCTCACGCTGCTTTTTAAGAATTCTTTCAGATCAGTGGCTTTAAGTTCCAAAGCGCGTTGGCTGAGTTCTTGCACAAAGGCTTTAAAATTATCTTGACGAGCTACAAAATCAGTTTCGCAATTCACTTCGATTAAAACAGCAGCTTTATGATCACGGCTGTGTTTTACTTCCACTCGCCCTTCAGCAGCCACTCGGCCTTCTTTTTTAATAGCGCTGGCTTGACCCAAAGTTCTTAAAATCTCTTCAGCTTTGACCAGATCTCCATTGGCTTCTTGCAAAGCTTTTTGGCAAGCAGAAATAGGGCTCTGGGTGCGAGTTCGTAGATCTTTAATTTGTTCCATACTGACGGATACTGACATGGATTTACCTCGAATAAGTTTTTGTACACTGTTTCTATTTAGATTTTAGGCGTTGTTGAGTACCTATTACTTGCACTGACCACTAGGGCTACAATCCTAGCCTAAAACCAAACTATATACCTTTTTGGCTTACCGTTTTGGGAATAAGAGTAAAGGAAGATGATCCACCCTCCCCTACACCTTATCAGTAAGCCCGCCGCAAATTTTTAAAAGCTCAATGTTGTTTGACTCGCACCATCCCTGGTGCTCACCCTTATGGGCGCTGTGCGCCTCCCATGACAATCCTGCCATTTTATGACTCGCACCATCCCTGGTGCTCACCCTTATGGGCGCTGTGCGTCTCTCATGGCAATCCTGCCATTTTATGACTCGCACCATCCTGGTGCTCACCCTTAGGGCGCTGTGCGTCTCTCATGGCAATCCTGCCATTTTATGACTCGCACCATCCCTGGTGCTCACCCTTAGGGCGCTGTGCGTCTAAAATGACTATCCTGTCATTTTATCAACTTAAGCTTTTAAAGAAGATTCACCTTCTTCAGCAAAAGGTAGAAATTCTTCTTGGAATTTGCCACTGACTGAACGGGTATTTTGTTTGCCTTCATTGATAGCATCTGCCATGGTCTGTGCATAAAACTGAATGGCTCGTGCGGCATCGTCATTACCAGGAATTGGGAAATCAACACCTTTGGGGTTGCTGTTGGTATCAACAATACCGATAACAGGAATACCCAAATGACGCGCTTCTTCAATCGCAATTCGCTCATGACCCACGTCAATGACAAATAAAGCATCAGGCAAACCTTTCATCTCTTTAATACCGCCCAAAGAGCGTTCGAGTTTGATTAACTCGCGCATCAAAGTTAAGCCTTCTTTTTTGGTCATATGAGCCAAAGTGCCATCTAATTGCATGGCTTCTAAATCGCGCATCCGATGCACAGAACGCAAAATAGTTTTGTAATTGGTTAAGGTGCCACCGCGCCAACGATGATTCACGTAAGGCATACCACTGCGTTTGGCTTCTTCAGCAACCACCGCTTGTGCCGCACGCTTGGTGCCAACAAACATAATTTTGCCATTTTTGGTAGCAAGTTTATGAGCAAAACTTAAAGCTTCTTTGAATAAAGGCAAAGATTTGTCAAGGTTGATAATATGGATACGATTGCGAGAACCGTAAATGTAAGGGATCATGCTGGGATCTCTAAATCTAGTTAAATGACCAAAATGAGCACCAGCTTCTAACATTTCGCGTACATTGACGCGTTGTGTCACATGTGACATAAAAAACTCCTAAGTTCGGGTTAAGCCTCCATATACCCCGCATACTAACCCTTTCTCAGCTTTCGCAAGATTGGCACCCAAGCAGCGTGACGGTATATGTGTGTCGTTTAAAAAAATAAATACAAAAGCTCCCACCAAAGATGTGCGAGTCATTTGCGTATCTGGACCAGGCCTTATACCATGGATGGGCTGCTTTGAGCAAATTCTCCCAAGGACAAGATATAGATGGCTATGGTCAAAACAGTCGACGAAATCAAAAAAATGCGCGTTGCAGGTCAGCTTGCAGCCCAAGTTCTTGAAATGATAGAGCCTTTTATTAAGGCTGGTGTTACCACCAATGCCTTGAATCAGCTCTGTCATGAATACATCGTCAACAGCCAACAGGCCATTCCGGCCCCTTTAAACTACAAAGGCTTTCCCAAATCGATTTGTACTTCGGTCAACCAACAAGTCTGTCACGGCATCCCCAATGATAAAGCTCTGAAAGAAGGCGACATCATCAATATCGATGTGACGGTCATCAAAGATGGTTTTCATGGCGACACCAGTAAAATGTTTGTCGTCGGCAAAAGCTCAATTTTGGCCAATCGTCTTATCCGAGTGACCCAAGAATGTTTGTATCGGGGTATTGCTGAAGTAAAACCCGGTGCACGCCTAGGCCACATTGGTGCCGTCATTCAAGCCCATGCTGAATCCCATCATTTTTCCGTGGTACAAGAATATTGTGGCCATGGGATAGGCGCTGAATTTCACGAAGATCCACAAATTTTACATTATGGAAAAAAAGACAGCGGTTTGATTATGGAACCAGGGATGATTTTCACCATTGAACCCATGATTAATGCCGGTAAACGTGCGATAAAACTTCTCAGTGATGACTGGACTGTGGTTACCAAAGATCGGTCGCTCTCTGCTCAATGGGAACATACAATACTAGTAACTGACTCAGGATATGAAGTTTTGACTCGGCGAGCAGAAGAGCATTTATTCTTCTAGAATCAAAATGCAGAATGCAGATTTGTCTTGACCCTCCCTGCGGGCTATTGCATCGTAGGGGGTGGCAAAGACATTTCGAAAAGCCGTTGGCTGTTTAGCAAAGGGAGGCTATACTAGGTCAAAACTACAACACCTAGAGATACGCCATATAGATTGGGTACAGGTAGTGGGGTTCAGTCGTGCCAGAAATAACACCAGAATTGACTTTTTATGTTTCATACTATATCGCCCAACAAATCAAAAGCGGATATCGCCGTATTGAGAGTGACGGCAACAATATCGTAAGACCTATTTTCGCAACATCGGATGCAGATCCCATTTTACAAGCGCAAACCAATGTTGTTGAAGATTTTATCAATGCCAGACAACCAATGGCAAAAATCGTCGCTACTTTCACGGAAAAACCCGAAAGTCGCCGGACCAACCATTGGCCCAAGCTGCGAGAAGCCATTGAAACTTGTAAACGAGAAGGGGCTACTTTATTAATTGCAGAACTGGGAAGCTTGACCAACAATGAAGCCTTCACTCAGATCTTATTGGAATCTGAAGCGAAATTTCATTGCTGTGATCAGCCGTTTGTCAACCAAACCATCCTTGAAGCTTTGTTCAAGCATGCCGAAGTACAACGCAAGTTGCATGGTAAGTTGATCCGTGAAGGCTTAAAATATACTTCTGCAAAATCGGGAAACCCCAATGCAGCTGAGGTTATTAGCAAAGTCAATGAACCAAAAATAAACGCTGCCATTCAATTTGCGTTTATCATTATGCCCATTATCGGTAAATTTTGGAAAGAAGGCCGCTCCCAGCGCCATATGGTTAAGACCTTAAATGAAGAAGGCTTTACCGCACCAGAAGGTGGTAAATGGGTTTTAAGCCAACTGCAAAAAGTATTGGATAGGGTGCGCCTTAACCAAGTGGCACAACAACTGATACCGCTGTTAAGTGAATTAGAAGCTCAAGAGTTAACAGCAATGCAAATTGCTGAAGCTTTAAACCAACGTCAAATAGCACCCCTTAGACGCAGCAGTTGGGATGAGTCTCAGGTTAAAAAGCTATCCGAGCGTGCCAGCCAAATTAAAAAAATTGTCGCATTAAATCGCTTTGTTTTGGACTTACTGCCATTGTTGCATAGCTTCCAAAATAATGGTTTGAATGAGCAAAAAATACTTGCCCGCTTGCAGGAAGCAGGGATCCCCCTGCGTTCACCAACGGCCAACGCGGCTTAAACCTCTACTCTAATATATAGATCACAAGGAATGGAACTATGAACAGCAACTTGTCTGAAAGTGAAATCAGAACTCAAATTGCACAATTGCAAAAGGGTTTGGAGGCTTTTCCTGAGCAACAAGGATTTTTGGACTTGCAACTTGAAACAGCTACCAAACATCTACCAGTTTACCTTAAAATTTTAAAAGGCCATCTACAGCAAATTCCTGAAGATACCGGAGCGCTAGCAGAACCTGTTTTGCAATTGGTAGAATTATTTCAATCTCTTAAAGATGGAGACATACAGCTGTTGGAAAATTTATTAACCGCGACCAGGGCTTTAAATGATACCAACGCCCAGGCGGCCCTTTCCGAAACTGCTGTGACAGCTTAAATCCCTTTATGAGAAAGAAGGCCTTAAGTCTTCTTTCTTATTTTTTTCTTTGCCTTATCGAAACTCAAATAATACCTTTTAGAAAACTAACTATTTTCAACCTTCTAGATAGTTGTCAACATGAATTAAAAGTTTTTCAGCCGTCAGTAATGGTACAATGAATCATGAAGAAAAAATTAACTGAGCTATTTAACAGAGTAAAAAATGAATTCTTAAGTTTCAGCCAAAATGTCGGTAAAACTGCTGTTACGTCCCTTGAATCCAAACCAAGCCAACCTTCTCCCAATAATATGGGCTCGATGTCGATCAACTCACTGAGCTCCCTGAAGGCCGCCTACCATTCATCCTCGCCAATTGATGAATATGAGCGCATCTTAGATAACCTTAAAGCCCTTAAAATTCTAGTTGAACAACCTAAAGAATCAGAGCCTGATTCACGTTTTGACGCATTAAAGCTTAAATTGGGCGATGGTGAATCCTATGAAACAATTCGCCAAGACAGATGGCACCCCCTAGTAAATTGTCCCAGCTGCCACTCGCAACATATCCGGCGCATGCCTGCAACCCTGAATCCTCATAATTATCGCTATCACTGTTTAGACTGCAAATATGAGTTTAACGATGACAGTGGTATGCCCTTTGAAACAACAGCCAGTACCACACAAGAGGACATCGAGGCTCTCGAAGCAACCTCAGCAGAGGAAAAGGCTGTGTTACCATTAGCCACTTGGATGCAATGCTGGTATTTAATGGGTTTTACCACTTCTTATGCCTATATTGCATCCAGGCTCAATCTGGATCTGGTTATAGTTGAATGGATGGTCGCCCAACTGCAAAGATCCTTTCAAGCTGAACAACCTTTAACCCACTTTGTCGATTATCGAGAACGCTTCAAACAAAGTACCATACGCCAAAAACAGGCTCATGAGGAAGCCTCTTTAAAAAAAGAAGAACTCTTAAACAGTGCCAATACCCCCAATGCACCCAAAGACACTGCCGAATATCGCAAACAACAAGAAAAACGAAATGATCCCAGTAACTTTTTCAAAAAAGGCCGCTAGCAATACCTCTTCGAGCCAGCTATAAATAATAGGTAAAATAATGCTCTCAAACACAAGGATGTGAATGCTGATCAAAATATACCAGGATTTTTCCCTTATCAGCTTGAAACAGAACCGTCATTTTGACCGGCAACCAATGCCCTATAAACGTCAGTCGCTTTTTCTTGGCCTATTAGCTATAAGCTTATCAATGCTTTTAACTGCGGTTGTATTCAAATCGTGAAAAAAAAATCATCGGCTTTTTCTTTGATTGAACTATTAGTGACCGTGGCTATCATTGGCATTTTAGCCGCCGCCGCAACCGTGGCTTACGGCCGATATACGCTCAAAGCTAATATAGCCAATATGATTCAGACTGCAGCTTCCTACCAACTTGATGTAGATGCTTATTATATTCGCTATGGCAACCTCACCAATTACCCTCTCGTCAATGACGCGCCTGCTAATCCTATCATCCTCAGCATTGCCGTTGATGATACCGGTAATATAACCGTTACCGGAACTCCAGCAGTTCAAAATGTGGTTCTGATCTTACGACCGGCGGCAACTGCCAACGGCCTACAATGGACTAACGCAGTTGCAAATGCCAGCATGCTTCCCTTGGTGCCTATCAGTTTTCAACATCTTTAAGCCACAACCCCTAAACCTTCGGCGAGCTCGGTCCATAAAGATGGGCTATGGCGCCAACCAAGACCAGTACCTAACTGCATAATGCCCGCTTATCTCAGAGATCTATTCGCATTTTTTTAAAGCTCTGACTATAACAAAAGAGGACACATTCATATTTTTACTGGAAGATCTATGTTGAATAACAGGTTATCAATCTTATCTTTAAAAAAGAAAGGCCATTTTTTTATCTGCCCTAACTTATCCTGTTTCTCTTTGAAAACAAAAAGCCGCTTTCTTTCAGGTCCTAGTGGCTTATTAAGCTTATATTTGAAAAAGAAAAATTATTCTTTTTTAGGCCCCAAAAAGTTTTTAGCCTTTTCCTTAATAGAATTGGTTATTACAGTAGCCATAACTGGCGTTTTAGGAGTGGCAGCCCTTTCGTCTTACAGTCAGTATGTCATTAAATCCAAAGTCGCTTCATTGGTTGAAGCTGCAGGCCCGGCGCAATTGGCTGTGCAGACTTTCTTTCAACAAACCGGTAGCCAGCACAATACTCTAGGAAGTATGGTAAATTTTCCAGAATCCACCGGTACTGAGCCTTATGTACAAGCCGTCGATGCCAATGTTGTACAGACTATTCACATTGATCCGCAAGGAAAAATAAACGTCGTCGGTACGACCGCACTCAACCAAGCTGTTATCGCCCTGGTACCCACTATTGATACGGGAGGCAATCTCACTTGGACCTGCAAAACCCAAGCAGCTTTTCTCAATATTGTGCCCAAGAATTGCCAGAACTTGTGCGCCCCCGCATCTTATACAGCTTGGACTCCAGAAGTCTGCCCTCTGGTCCCCAACGGCTGGCCTGGTTGGTGTGCCTCCTACGATGGCTCAAATTATGGTCCGCCTGCCCCTTCTAATCCTTTGGTTCAATACTCTACCACCTGTGTTGATCTGGCCGCTCAGAATTGTGGTCAACAATGGGCATGCTGGAATCAAAGTGGTTGCTCTAATTGCCCTGGCCCTTCTTGCGTGACTGGAGTAGGCGGTTTTCCGTATTCTTGTCTGCCCTGTACTCAAACCCGCTCTTATGTTGGCACCCCAGACTGCGGCAGTTAACTAGGGGTCGTGTCTTTAGATGAGGCATAAGAGATGCTCGGGGATCCCTCGACTTCGCTTGGGAAGTGCACAAGATATTTCGTCAAAGATAGATAAGTGCACAAGATCTTTCATCAAAGATGGGTACTAGACAACGCGCAGCATTCGAGGATGCTAGGGTACCCAACTTTCCTGTACACCTTTCATTACAATGCGCAGCTTTGGATGCCAAACCGAGACACAAAATGCTATCTAGGTAAGCTTAGAACTCGCTGCTAATTTATAAACAAAATCCACCATCGCCAAGCTGATGATCACCAATATCGATAGCGAAAAAAGCCCTAAAAAAATCAACCACAATGGCCAACCCAATACCAGGGTGCTGCCCAGGCACAAGAAAATACAGCGCAACATTGGCACGGCAAATTTCTGCAAAGCCCTATGGCGCACCACATAATCAAAAGGCAAAAGACCATGATTTAAATCATCTAAGGTAACAATATGTCGAGTCATAAAATACAACAAGGCCAAACCTATTAGACCCATCGATATTTGGCCCCAGCTACTTTGAAACAATAAAGTTAAAAGATTAAAGTCAGTCGGCCCTAGCCTAAACTGCATCAATACCAGCATAATCAAAGGCCAAAACAAGACTACAGCCAATACTTCCAAAACCGAGCGTTGATAGGCCAAACGACAGATCAAAGCACCCAGCCAAGGCAACCACAGCAGAAAAAATGCCAATATTAAAAATTTACCCCGCAATTTTAAGACTAAAATATCAAATTGTCCTACCAAAGGACTTTTCAGTATCGAAATTTCACTGAGATTGGCCGGCGGCAAGGCCAACACAGCTGCCATATGCAACCATACTAAAAGTAAACCAACAATCACGACAAAAAAAACCAACAAGATCCCCAGGGAAGCTGTCACTTTACGATATAACCAACCTGAAAAACGACTCAGAGATCGCCAACTCAAAGCCAACAATACCAGACAAAGCATGGAATTTGCCTGAGCATGAGCCAAAAAAGACGGAAAAGAAAAAAGTTGAGTTCCACCTTCCATCAGCAAAAGCATGACAGCCATACAAGACCACATCAGACTGGTGCCCATAGAGGAATTTAGTATAAAACTGATGGCCCGATATTTTAATTCCTTAAAATAGGAGTCTCGTTTGGGGACTAAGACTGCAGCCATATAAGCAGGCTTTGCTTGCTGATAATGGCTATGGGCCAGCACGAGACCCCAAAAAGTGGCTAGGATCCAAGGCGCCAACCACAAACTGATAGGCTCTTCAGCCAACCATTGAAAAAATTGTGCTAAAGGCAAAGCCTGTAATCGAGGTTGCAATTGGCTTTGATAAGCTAATAAGCCAAAAATAAAGAAACTGCCTAACAAAAATAATCCTTGGATCAGCCAGAATTTTTTTAAAGATAATTTTTGAAACTGAACTTCGATCTTTAAGGACTGAGAGGCTGGGGATTTTAAATACTGACTATACCAAGCTAACAATCCTAAGGCCGTGATGGCTAATAAGCCAGACCATATTGAAGACAAAACCCAAATAAGCTTGGGATAAAGACCGACAACCAGGGCTGAAAGCAAAATATTCGAATAAATTAACAACAGGATAAGGGTCTTGTTAGGACGGGGACGGGAGCAGGGATCTGCATAGGGACTGGCCCGGCGGCGGCGGGCCAAGGCTGCTGTCTTTATAGATCTCAATGTCTTATATCATCTTATTGGCTGCTGGTAGTCGTACTGCTGGAAGTACTAGCAGCCGGAGTAGTAGCCGTAGTCGTACTGCTGGAAGTGCCAGTAGCAGGAGTAGCAGCTGTCGTCATGCTGGTAGCTTGTGCAGCAGCATTAGCTGTCTGTGTTTGAATGATCCCAATCATGCGGCTGGTAGCACCCAATTGAGCTGCCAAAAGAGCCTCCACTCGCTCAGTTTGTCTATAGCGTTGAAATTCCAACCAAAGATGAAACGCCTGCATTTGGGCAAGCTCCTTGGTCGCAGCTTCTGCAGATTTGCTAGCCACCTCTTGATACCAAGTAGGACTTTCAAAACGGCGGGTTGCCTCATTGGCCATAATTTCCATATAAGAAGGCGTGGGATTACCGGATGAATCTGTACCCGGCAAACGATTGGCATACATTTCAATTAAAGAATGTCGACCCACCGCATAGGTGGCTTGAGACACCAAAGCAGTGCTTAAAGTTTGTTGCGACGTAGCACTCGCTTTTAAAGGATTGCCACCACTTTGCATCAGGCTTGCTATATTGGTTGTTGGAAAAGCATCAAACAAATTTCGAAGCAACATATTGGCACTGGCTTGTAAAGTACTGTTTAAAACCAAAGGCCCTAATAGAGTACTGATTTTCAGATCCGCATGTTGTATCCCTAAAGGGTTGGATTGACATTGACTGGGAAATGCAGCACTTTCGGTAGTGGAATTGGTAGAACAATTACTGAGAAAGTGGTCAGACAATACTTCTCGATAAGGATCTTGATAATTTGCTGAGATCCCTTCTGCATACAAGCCATAATTAATTCTATTAACATGTTCCAATTCAACGACTGCCGGTATGGCGCTTTCAGCGGTGGCCATACCCGCACCATTACTAGAAGCGGTATCGGAGCCTGAGAAAATTTCAAATAAAAGTTGGGAATCTTGACTGCGCGCAGTTTCTATAAACTGTAAAATCTGTTCCAAAATAGCTGCAACAGTACTTGTCGTCGTTGCCGCTGCAGTGGCTGCCGTCGTGGTCGCTGCAGGGGTGGCCGTGTCATCCGCTAAAGCAATTTTATAAAACCCTAAAGCACCGACAACAACACTAGTGAGTAGCCAAGCACGCATTTTTTTCTTGGATCTGACTTTGGTTGTTATCTGCATTTTTCTATCCCCTTGTAGCATTTTCATTAAAAACCCCAAATACTGTTATTGCCGCTGGGATCTGTCGTCGTAGCTGGCGCGGCATCTGTACTTTGACCCGATGCATTCGAACTGCTGTCAAGAACCGTCGTAGCACCACTTTGCAGATAATTTTGTCTGGCAGTTTCAGCAACATCCTGTAAGCTTTCACTAGAAACCCAGGTAGAAGCAAATACCAGAGCCAACATCAAAGCCCCTGTCCAGTAGCGATTTAGATATTTATTCATTGTATTGCTCCAATGCTTTTAGTACCAATGACAATCTTTGCGGTGCAAACACCCTCGATAATAATTGCAATCTCTCAAAAATTAAATTGCGCTTTAAAAACAATTTTGCAGATTGATGACTCCCTGCTGCATCTTCTTCGGCTTCTTCAGCAAACATCAACAGCTGAGAGGCGGTTCCCGGTTTTTCTAGATCTAAAGCCTGCAATATTCGAAGCGCCCGGCCGGCATGGGTATTTGCCAAAACACGCACCAAGCGGCCTTCTTCATTCATTTCAAAGTCACCCAGCTGATCGATACTTTCGCCCAAACGCAATAAAGCGCTTTCAACTCGGCTGTCTTTGTCTATAGTCCAATGTTCGACTTGTTCTAAAGCGACTATAATGCGATACAAAGTTCTTCTATCATAACTGTCCCAAAACGCATGGACCGCATCTTCATGTAAATCTGGCATGCCACCCCTCATCAGTTAAATCTCAGTTCAAAAATCATCTGTCAGCAAACAGTTTAAAGGCTGACTTCCAAGGTCTGACTTTCTAAGCATATACACAAATCTCCACCTTTCCAAGGAAAAGGCTTGTCATAGGCAAAAGAAGCTCGGACAATCAACATTGATAAGGCTCACATCTTACCCCTAAATTTAGTAAATAGACTAACCTTGAATATAGATTCTCTTGTAGGATAACCAAATATGGGTTTTTGGAATACTGGCAAAAAGGTTGCACATCATTTCGTCGATTGGAGGATCGGAGAATGGTTGGGCTATCAGGACCTTAAAAACCAAGCCAATAACACCAAGCGCTCCTTCCATAGATTGATCACCATGCCCAAAGCTTCCTATAACGAAACTTTTGAAGAAGCACTGGCTAGGCTAGATCTCTCCGCAGAAGATGTTGCAACTCGCCAACAAGAATTTGGTCGACTCGCGGTTTTCTTTTTACTATTGTCCTTAGTGTTATTTAGCTATGGATTGTTCATCGCCGCAAAAGGTGATGTTTTAGGGTTTTTGATGGTAGTGGCCTTGACCTTATATGTTTTAACTCAAGCCTTCCGCTACCACTTTTGGCTGTTCCAGCTGCGCAACCGCAAACTGGGCTGTACTTTAAGTGAGTGGTGGAATGCACGTGTTAAGCCTTAAAAAATTTATCAAGCAGATTTTTTGGCCCCTACTAGGGAGCTTATTGCTGTGGTCATTAGGCTGCGACGCCTGGGCCGATAGCACGACCACTCCTCCATCCGTGTTTACCCTTAATCCCAACGATAAGTCTTTGTCTTATTTAGGAATGATTTTTGGTGGCAATATTGGGCCTATTCAATTGAGTGGCGATTTGGCCAACCCCATTTTATCAAATATGTTCCAACAATTTAATTGGATCATTGTCACCGTAGGCTCAGTGATATTGTCTTATATAGGGATCCTCGGCACCATCAATACGGCCCATGAAGGCGAAGCCATGGGTAAAAAATGGTCTTCTATTTGGATACCGATGAAATCCATTTTGGGCATGTTGCTGATGGTCCCTACACCGGGCACGGGTTATTCACTGATACAGGTCGCAGTCATGTGGGTGGTGCTACAAGGCATTGGGGCTGGCAACGCCGTCTGGGCCGTGGTCGCTAATCAAATGTCCAGTGGCTACAATGTATCAGGACAAATTCAAGTTTATCCCGGTGGCCCCCCTCAACAACTCATCGCTTTAAGCCAGGGCCTACTGTATTCGGCCACTTGTATGACAACTTTAAATCTTATGAACCCCGCTGTAGATCTTGTTGCCCAATCAGGCCCCATCACGGCAAGCCAAACTACGCCCATCATCCCTGCTGGCGCTACTGCCGCTACTGCCACCGTTTCTTTTGGCAATGCATCCAACCCGACAGCTTGCGGCAGCGTGGTCATTACCGGAGGCAGCACCGCAGATGTGACCACGGTGCAATACAAGCTCAATGGTGTGATGGATATGCTATCTCAGCTTCAAATAGTCGCCAATGACATTGCTTTAACAACCACTGCAACCGCACCCGGGGTCGAAAATCAATCCGGCTATATGGGAGCCGCTCAAAATTCTTACACCAACGATATGGCACTTTTAGCTGTTTATAACCCTGCTACAGCAGCCCAACAAGCTGCATTAGCTGCCGCAAATGCAGCTGCCTTACAACAAGATCAGAGCTTATTGGGTTCAATCAATACATCTGTTCCATCCGGCGTATTGGCGGCACCTTTGACACCTGCAGAGCAACAAGCACTCGTTCAGGCACAACAACTTCAGCAACAACAATATTTACAAGACTCGATGAATCAATCCATTCAAGATGGTTGGATCTTTGCCGGTGCCTATTACTTTACCATGGCGCAACAAGGCGGTACCGTTAATGGCGAGGTCAACATCTTTCCCAATACAAGCACTCTTTTCCTACCGACATCTACCGTCAACGGCATTGCTGCTAATACAGTTCCAGCAACCATCCTGGCCAATGCTTTAGCCGGCGCTAAAACCTACGCCACCTCTGCCGCTGCCGCTCTAAACAACAACAGTATCCAAATACCTGGCAGCGGTGGTAGCGGCCCCCTATATAATTTATTAGCTGTATTTATTAGCGGTTTTAACAATATTTTAAACTCATTTCAAAGCATGCTGACCGAAAACAACGCTGAACCTTTGTTGTCTATGGCGCGTTTTGGTTCAGGTGTTATGGCCACCACTGAATACGTTTGGTTTACCGTCCTATTCACCGGTTTTATGATTACACTATCTACTGCTCTGTGTGGTGCTGCAAGCTCGGTCCCTTATGCACTTCAAATGTTCATTTTACCCCTCTGTGGTATGGCTGCAGGGCTTTGCATTATGCTCTGGGCTTATGGAGCAACGCTCGCAGTATTTTTACCCATGGTTCCCTATATACTTTACGCGGTGACAGCCTTAGGCTGGCTATTCGCCGTCATTGAAGCCATGGTCGCAGCGCCGATTTTAGCTTTAGGCTTGGTGATCCCCGGCCAAGACGAATTGGGAAAAACCGAACACGGACTGATGATTTTAGCCGGTCTTTTCTTAAAACCCATGCTGATGGTGTTTGCTTTTGTTTTTGCTGCTCGAATACTCAATACGGCCATCACTATGGTGAACTATGCTTTTGCTTCAGTTTTGCAATCCATCACCAATAGTGGCGCACCCCTGTCCCCTTTCTTTGGTTGGGCCGTACCCTTGGTTTTATACGGGGGTTTTATGTTGGCTCTAACCAACAAATGCTTCACTATAATTCATGTTTTACCCAATAAAGTTCTTCGTTGGATCGGCGGCCAAGGCGAAGACTTTGGTGAAGGCCAAGTCTTGGCTGAAACCAAAGAGAGCTTTAAGTCCGCTAGTGAAGGAATTCAAGGGGGTGCCAAGAAAGGTATTGAAGCTGCAACCGTCAATAATAAAACCGATGGAGACGATAAAGGCGGTGGTGGGGGGGGCAGTCCAGCTGAGGGCGGTGGCAAAGGTGGCGAAATGCCTGCCGAATCTAAAGGTGGCGGCGGTGGCGGCTCAGCCGGTGGCGGCGGTGGCGGCTCAGCCGGTGGCGGCGGTGGCGGCTCAGCCGGTGGCGGCGGTGGCGGCTCAGCCGGTGGCGGCGGTGGCGGCAAAGCCGGTGGCGGCGCAGCTGGTGGTGGCGGCGCAGCTGGTGGTGGTGGCGCAGCCGGTGGCGCAGCAGCGGTTGCATAATATCGTTGTGAAAAGTTCAGGCTTGGTTCGTAAACTCCAGCTGGAAAATCTTGGCCAAGCCAGACAGGCTAAACTCCATCTTCTAGCTGATACAAGAGCTTAGGCTTGTGGCAAAAGCCACAAGCCGCAGATAAACCCTCATAACATTTCCCATAAAAGGCCGACACAGAACTACAATTTTCCACCTACTTTAGGGCCAGGGCGTAATATAGTTTGCTGTCGTTGCTGGCTTTGGCGTTGTTGTTCTTCAGGCGAAAGCGAGACGGTATCTTGATCCCCTGCATCACTCTTCGGAGTGTAAGCGTGGCCCCAAGCACCTATGACTCCAGCAGCTGCCATTTCAAGGCAAGCCTTTAAGAATGCAGTTTGCATCGCACCCAAATACTCAGGCCCAACACCCGAATATTGCAGTGAAGACTGGATTTGTCTTGCCATATCACTGTGAAATTTATTGATGTCATTCAGACGAGCGATGAAAGTATTGCCCACGTTTGAAAGCACATGGTCACGACGACGGGCTAATTGTTCAGAGATTTTGATTTCTTTAGTGATTTCGGGAGAATCTATCATATCATTATCATGGCTGGGCATAATGCAGCTCCTTATAACAGTGCCTATAAACTTAATCATTAAAACATAGGTATGAGTTATCTGTCAAATTAAGTTATTTATCAAATTGAAGATCCGCTGATACAGTTGCTGCTCCTCCCTGAGAGTTAACACCCATTGCCTTCATTGCAAGCCCGTTCACAGCCGAAACAATTTTAGAAATTACTTATAAAAATCAACTAATTATCTTTCTTAGGATTGCTTCGCATCCACAGGCAATGACGAAAAAGGCCTACATTCCACCAGAAGCTTACTCAACAGAAAAGAACTGAAACTAAAAAAAAAGCAGCAGGACTCAGTCAAGAGCCAAGCGATCGAATAGTAGTTATTGCACTGAGGTATCCCCACGTTTTTTGATAAAAAAGTGCTTTAACTTCAAATAGTTGTGAGATCAATGATCATAACGTTGATTGTATTACTGCCTGGAAGCCATAAGCGTGTCATGCCAGCGAAGGCTCGTCGAGACTCAGATGTTAGCCAATTCTCTGAAGATACCCTGTCATACAAGCTCATCCAGTAAAAAAAGCTTAAAAAAAAGCCTGGATCCCAGCCTTCGCTGGGATGACAAAGTGCACAAGATCTTTCATCAAAAATGAATGCCAGACAATGCGAAGCATTGGATGGTGGGATGACAAAAAAACCAATACAAAATTTCGTGGGGTTACCTCAGTGTGGTGTCACGGTCTGATGTGATTATTTGCCTCATACTGTCCCACAAGTGTCCCACAAGTGTCCCACAAGTGTCCCACAAGTGTCCCACAAGTGTCCCACAAGTGTCCCACAAGTGTCCCACAAGTGTCCCACAAGTGTCCCACGTATAGCGCCTTCATATAAAGGAGCCAATTAAAATAGACCCCCCATCTTTTGTTAGAGTAAGTTATATAAAATAAGCAAAATGAGGGGGCAGGATATATCGCTCTCCCGCCTCAAGCCTTATCAATTACATAAGATAAAATAAGCTAATAGCTCATAACAGAGGCGAGCTAGCTATCAATCCGTTTGGCAGACATTTAAACCTACGTTTTCTCGAAATAAAGAAAGCCTATTAGAAAAAGAGCAGCTCCCTAACGATCTGGAGCTAGTTTGTAAATACTTACTAGGCCTCAATATGCGAATGGAAGAGAAAGAGAAGTCGAAAACGCTTGTTCGTGAGAGGGGCGTTTAGAGCCTGGATTTTTAGCGCAAAGCCGCCCGAGGGAGCCTTTAGGCCGCTGGATCACTAAAGAGTTAATACATCGACCAGTAACTTCTGGCTTTTTAGAGACTCTAATCTCTGCTCTAAAACAGGTAGAAGGAATTCCGCTTTTCTTGCTTCTTCTCGACTTGATTCAAAAGAAGAACGTTTGTTGGTTTCTATCTTCCATTTACAATCTCGAATTTGAGATTCGGTTTTACTAATGTCATGCTCTATTTCACTTATTTTTTGAAAAATATGCTTTCCTTTTTCATAGGGTAAACTCATTTTCCCCTTTAAATGGGCAGGGCAAACTTGTGGGAAGCTTTTACCTTTCCTTCCTAATTCATAAGCCCTTTCAGGGGTACAATATTGTTGTATTCCTTCCTGCCAACCTGCGCTAAAGAATTCTTTTAAATCGGAAGGGCAGAAATCTTTATATCCTTTCCCCGCGGCTCCTAAAATAAGACCATTTTTAAAATTACAGTAACTTCTTATACCCTCATTCCATCCTTTTGAGTAGGCATCAGTGTTCACCGGAATATTAAATTTACTACAATCTTGAATTTCACCTTGTAAATTACTTTTATAACTCCCGTTTCGACCATCCGCCAAGCCAGTAGCATACCAGTCGCGATTTACACATTCTACTTGCGACAAATGATGAGCACACCCAGCCAAACACGTTAGATTAAAAATTAGGATCCCATAAATTAGTGATTTTATCATTCGGTTCTCCAGTAATGTTCATTAAATTAATATAAGGCTATTTTTCTCTCAAACTTCTTAGTTTTTTTCTCCTGAGAAGGCTGATAGCCAAGCGTAAACTCGCATATTCTATATTTTATTGCAAGCATTCTCGAGACGCCACTGGGTTAGTATTTTCTGAGAAAAACTGACTGGATACGCAACAAGGATTATTTAAGCAAGTTAACAACCTTGTAAACGGTTAAGCTGCCGTGGATCTTTGTAAAAATTCCACCATGTTTTATGGCAGAACTGTTTTCAAGCTTATTGAAGCAAAGCAACTCGTTAGGCAGCATGCCAAGCATGCTTTTGGCCCTATTGCCCCCTTTTGTCAATAAGAATAAATGGAACATACTTTTATTGCTTTTATTTATCCAGGGGTGCCTTTTTTAGATGGCAATGGCCGACTAGGCAGGTTACTGATTACCTTACTTCTCAGTGAAAACGGTATGCTTGATGAACCGATCTTGTATTTAATATTTAAGTCTTTATCTTAAACAAAATTGCCATCAGTACTATGAGCTCCTCCAAGAAGTGAGGCTGCATGGTACTTGGGAAACCTGGATTGAATTCTTTTTAAAATGGATTTTTAAATCAGCAAAACAGGCTATTCAAACTACCCATGATATCAATGCCTTATTTTCAAAAGATCTGGAAAAAATATCAGGTCTTGGTCGAGTTAGGTTTACTTGTGAGAGAGCTTTTGAATACTTAAAAAAATTGCCTCTAGTTACAGTACCCTTACTTGCAAGTTCTTTATCCATAACAGCGCCCACCTCAAGGAGCGCCTTAAACCATATGATTTCCTTAAGAATCTTAGAAGAAAAGACAGAAAAAAAGCGTGATAAAATTTATGTAGTCGGCCCTGAATTAAAGTAAATTGCCTATTTTTAAGATTAAATTTATCAAAATTCGCGGTATTATATTGCAAGATATCCATAAAAAACGATAGGAAGCTTGCAAAATGAAACATGAAAACTTCCAATAGACTAAGCTGTCAGACATCCTTAATATATTCCATGCCTTATATCAATTGGCTGATATTTTATGCGATTGTGGTCTATCATCGGATTTAGCAGATGATAAGGGACTTTGAGGATTGATAAACTATTAATCTGACAAGGGTGCGGCTCATGGGATCAGCAGCCTTTAGTTAGGCTTGCTCAACTTTGAAATGTCGCCCTTGTCACCCGCATCATCCGAGAGATCGAATTCGCTCTTCAAAATAGAATGTACCGGTTCTCATAGTTACTGGCAGACAACATCTAGCTATCAGCCAGATTTAGGCCGCGCGGGTGGAACTGCAGGGGGATCAATAGGTGCAGCGCCGCTAATGGAAGGTATCACAGGAGCAGGGACAGCAGCCGGCGCTGGGGCCGTGACGGCCGCAGCCGCTGCAGTATAAGCAGGCGTCATAGGGGCTGGGGCTTTGGGTGGGTTGGCTATCACTGAAGCGGGAGTTACCAATAATTTTTTAAACTCCTCCCGAGCAGCCACAAAGGCTTGTATTTGGCTTTGTTTGCCTGCTGCAGCGTTTTTACCAGCGGCCTCAAATCTATTCTTTTTGTCCCGTTCTCGTTCATCATTGCTACTGAATACCGAACTTGCCATCCGGCCATCATTTTCAATTTGTTGGGCTTCTGCCATAGCTTGGTGAGTTTTAATCATTTTCTCGGCAGCAATCACCATGGCTTGTTGTTTTTTGATATCAGCAGATTTTTCAGAAATTTCCTTTGAAACTTTTTCTGTTTCAACCTTTGCTTCACTTAACTTCTGATTGAGACTGTCAGTCTGCTCCTGCAGTTTTTTCAAGTTCTCATCCTCAGTTGTTGTTGGATGAGCTCCTAAACCTCCTTTATACTTTAATAATTCCTCTTGTTTTAATTTCAAGCTCTCTTGCAAAGTAGATACTTGTTCTTGCGCTTCTTTTTGATTATTTTCCAAATCAGCCATCTTGCCTTCAAAAGCACGTAACTGATCCTGGGCATAATCGAGATTTCTCTCCCTTGCTTTCACGACCCCCCACCTACCCACTGTTGGATCATTGAAACCCCGTTCAAAACCTGAACCTATTGCAGATAGCCATGAATGTTCTTCAGCGCGAGCTTGGGCATAACCTCGCAAAAAAAGATCCGAAAAGCTGTTCCACGCCGCAGAAATGGGGCTCTTCCCTGCTTGGCGGGCTTCATCATAACCACGCTGAAAACGGGTATTATTTTGAGCATAATTAACAGCTTCCACCGCTGCAACCTCAAGCTTTTTCTTGTCTAAATCGGCTGTCTTTTCATTGATTTCTTTTTGATTGTTCTGAAGTTCTTCCTCCTTAGCAGCAAGCTGCAAAGATAAATCCTTTATCTCTTTCTCTGCTTTCTTATATTCTAAAGACATTGGATCTTCTAGGCCCTTAACTTTCAATTTAGCGGCAGTTAAATCTTTAATACTGTTCTTTAACTTCTCTCCCTTTGCAGTTAAATCCGTCATTTCTTTTTCAATGGATTTTAGGTTTTCTTTTTCCTTAGCCAGATCAAAGTCTTTATTTAAATCTTCCCTGCCAAGAGCATTAATCTTACGACTACTGTTGTAATTATCCCAGTTTTTCTTGATATTAATAGGGAAGCCTCTAAGTCCTTGTAAAAATTTTACAAAGAACTCGATGGCAGTGGCAAGACCATTACCATAATCAACCTTCTCGGTTTTTAAATAATAGCCCCCAGGCTTGTCAGAATTTGTATGACCATCTTTGGTATCTTCTTTATCTTCGCTTTTGTCTTTACCTTTGTCTTCAGCTTTAGGCGCTGGCACCTCAGATTCTAAAGGTGGTGCAGAAGGAACAGCAGATGGAGGAGGAGCAGGTAGCGGCGAAAGCACATCGGCTGAAACCGATAAATGGGGTGTTTTATCAACAGTCACCGTTAAATGAGGTGCTCCTGCTGATGAACTTATGCTAGGAACTGGGCTGCTAGTCTTGGAACCAGGTACCATCCCAACCACGCCTGGACCCTCTTTAAGCTTCAGATGAGCTAGGGTTGGAACTGGGCCAGAAACGGGATCTGGCTCTAATCCTTTAGGTTTTAAGGTAAGGGTCGCGCTTGAAGAGGCCTGAGCCAATTCTAGCTCCCAGGCGGCCTTCGCCGCAGCTTGAGCTAAGGCTGTTGCTTGAAGTAGTTCAGCTTGATATTGAGCAAGCCTATTCAAGGCTTCAGGCGGATGATTCTTCTGAGCCTCGATTTCTAAATTGAATCGGTTGACTTGTTCTTGCCATCTCATCATCTCTGTATGAGCTTGTTCAGCTTCCGCTTTTAACCTTGCTAGTTCTGTACTTTCAGGCATAGCCCACCCCAATTTTAAAGATTTTGGTCATTCAATATTGGAACATGAACCTGCTCAAAAGTTCCGCAAACTAGGATGAGTAAACAGATATCTTAGGCAAAATGAGCCGCATACAAAAAGAGGAGTTACCCGGAATATGCTCACCGCTCTTTTTTGTACAGATGCGGTATAGCTTAATGCTCGCCCTCTTCATCGGAAGGCTTCTTGTTAGGTTTATTTTCTGGATCGGCTGATGGATCTTCGCCACCCTCTTCTTCGCCACCCTCTTCTTCGCCACCCTCTTCTTCGCCACCCTCTTCTTCGCCACCCTCTTCTTCGCCACCCTCTTCTTCTAAATCGGGTAACGATGGCCATTCCAAATTATCAGGTAAATTTAAATCTTCATCCAAACCAAATTGGGCTTCCTCCATCAGTTCTAAATCAAGAGGATTATCATCACTGGTTTGTGAACTTTCATTGGCCTCAGCGGTAACAGGCTCGCCACCAAACAACTCAATCAATACATTGATATCATTGAATAAATCAGTGGGATTGATATTCAGATTGACTTCAGGTGGGAAGCGGGTGGCATTCTCTAAGTCGCGCACCAAATCATTGGCAGCGGTTTCTGCTTGAGCTTCAGTCTTACCACAGAGCCTTTCAATATGTTTAATTTCTTCTAAGGTACTGCCACGCCTTAATAAAGGTAGAGAAAAGAGCTCACAATTCTCTTCGCCAATCATTTCTTTGACCAAGTCATTGATCGGCACTTTGGTAAAGGCCGACATTTCGGCAGTTGCACCTTCTTGCTCATACGGTTCACTGGTTTCTTTTTGGCGGGCGACTTCATTTTCAAGCAAGGAAATCAGTGCAGCAATGCCTCTCTCAAATGGCAGCAGATCTTTTGCTTCATTAAAGGTTTGGCTTAAAATCTCGATATCTTCATTAATGCTTGGCATATTGAGTTTGGGATCAGGCGTGTTAAATAGTTCTTGGAATTTCTTTAACCGTTTATCGAGATTGCGCAATTTTTCAGGGCTTGCAAGCTCAACTTTTAAGAAGTGATTTAAACGCATTTTCTTAACAGGCTTGGGGGAGGCATAAAACATTTCAGCGCGCACAATCTTGGATTTAAAAAATATGTGGCTCTCACCTTCTCGTTGATCTCGCAAATCCAGCAAGTCAATACGGGAGCGGCGATCCACCGAGGCATTTTTGGTATCTAAATAATTTAAAGACATACTATTGCCATCGAGCTGAAATCCGCTGACATTGGTCACATAGGTTTCACCCGCAACTTTATTAAAAAATTCGAAAGTTTCTTGAGGATCTTCCAACTTCATACAGATCTTGATATTACAGTTAGCACCAATAGAAGCCGCCTCTTCTTTAGAAGCTTTCTGGAAAGCCGGTAAATCTTGACCGGCAAATACCGCTGAGAACCCCAAAGAACGCGCTTGCGCAGGTACCACGGCAAACCCCGGTACCGCATAATAGCCATACTCATCCATAATGCAAGTATAGGGCGAAGGGGAGTTGGTCGGTTTGCGGCCAATCACATCACGATAGTCACCTTCAACCTCATCGCCCAATCCTGCCGCCATCATGGCTTTTAAAGAAGCAATGATAATTTTGCCTAAGTTAGATAATTCCTCAGGAGACTTTTCAAGAGCAGGCAACAATACCACCAGGATACGGCGATTTAACACCACGTCTTTAAAGTCAACTTCTGGCAAGTTGGTTCGAATAATATGGCCATAGGTATCTGCGAGCGAGGAAAAAATACGTGTTAATTGCATAGTGATAAAACCATGCTGCTCGCGCACTTCTCCCGCCTGGTTGCCTTTTTTCTGCTTATTATAGCCAGGTAAGTTTAAAATATAATTATTCAAGGGCTCCATGATCTGTGGCGGCAAACCTTGTAAGCTAACGCTGTAATCATCGGTAACCGGAAATTTTTTATCAACCACCATCTCTTCAAGCTTTTCTAAAATAAAGTAGTTCCGAATACTATTGGCATCCAGCAAAATATGGCCCGCATCCCTCATGGCGGTTAATATTTTCATCAAAGCTTCAATAAAGGAAATGGCTCGACCTTTCCACATGTCAGCACCTTGCTGCGCACCACCGCCGGCATCCATCATACTGACAACCAGCTGCGCCAACATACTCGAAGAACCCATGGAAAAAGGATTCATGGTATTAGACAAACGGGTACGTTGTGGCCCAATAATATCGCGCGCACCGGTCATAAAATTAATAACCAATAAGTCGTCTTCTCTCCCCATGCTGCGCACCATGGAAAATATTTTGGCATACAAGCTGTTGTCGCCTTTACCATCGATGTAAATAAAACCGCTGCCTTGAATCAATGAATTGTAGGCTATAGATATTAAAGCTTCCGTTTTACCACTACCAGTGGAACCGAAAATTAACACATGGGTTCGTAAATCATCATTGGTAAACCAAAGCTCTTCACCACTGACTCTATCATTTCCAAAAAAAGAAATACCAGAACCCACTTTGGGCTTGGCTGTACCAGGAATTAAATCATTAAAATCTTTTCCTTGTGCCGTTTTTGGCAAACGAAATGGCAAAGCAGATTTGCGAAATTTAGCAAACGCCACCAGGCCCAAAGCGGCAAGCGCGACAATATCTGCAGTCGCTGGAATAAAAATGGTACTCATAGCACCACTGACAGTAATAGCCAATACCGTTGCAGGATCAGACAAAAACTCTGCTGCCCGTTCCCCTAAAGGACGGGTATCACGCGCCATTTGTGAAGCGCCATGCTCATGTTTGAATTCTAAGCCGCGAAATGCCATGGCTTATGCTTCCTTCTGCGCTAGAATGGCTTTTTTCTCATCTTCATCAGGAATGTAAAGCATTTCCGTTAAAGCCAATTGCAAAGCTCGTGTCGCTTCATTCACCATGGGAATGCTTAAAGGCCTTTGTAAAGCTTTTTCTATCAGCCAATGTGCAAAAACACCTGCAGCTTCTGCGGTCGGTGTTTGTCGGCCGGTATTATTTAAGGTGTACCATAAGCGGCGGTCCATCGGCTTAAGCCATAAAAAGTCGGCTGTGGCCTGCACACCATCCTGTCTGCCAAATAGCAAAGCTGAGATCATTAAAGTCATCTCATAGGCGTGACGTTGGCAGAATTTTTCAACCTCTATATTTTTAATATGTTTTTTCCAGAGTGCATCGACACCGGTTAAATCCAATTTTCCTTTGGCAGCTGAGTTTGATAACTGGGTCAATAAACTTCGTGCGGTGTCCGTATCGCGACAGCCGCGAGCAATAAATACCGCAAATAAAGCTCGTCTGTGCGGGGGCATGTGTTCTACGCCCTGATATATCCGCCCTAACTGAGCACCAAATACTTTTTCGGCACGCTCAGGAATTAAACTCACCTTAAATTGTGGATCTTGGGTGATGCTATTTTCATTGAAAATAACTTCGATATTCACAAGTTTGTATCTTTTACAAAATTGAATAGGTGTCATGGCCATCGCCCAGGGGCCCGAATCGATATCTTCTTTAACCAAATCTAAACTCAATACTGGCTGAATTTGTGGCCAATTGTCCTGTTCAGAAGAAGCCAGCGTGTGCATGCTGTGTTTGCGTTTAAATCGGGTTTTTAAATGACGGGTGTACAGGTTGATCCCAAAAAACAACAACAAAGGAACAATCAGGTATCTTAAATATTCACCAACAATTTCACTAATACCCTCAGCATCTTCCAGAGTTAAATTTGCTGCATTTAACCCAGAGACTCGTTCAAGTGCAGATGTCACCGCTAAATCACCACCCCAAAGCTGCGTCACCCAATAAATAGCTTCCAGTTCCCAATAACGAATAAATAAAAATCCATTCATAATTTGCTCGGAAAACATCAACCACAATACCAGGCCTATAAATACAATAAGAACGATGATCCATAAAATATGGTAATCGCCCTTGCTGGTGCCTTGATCGGGTTGTTGTGCTGCCATCAGTCGAGCATCAAATCATCTAAGGCAACACTCGTCTGTGAGGGTGCATGCTGCACAATCTCAATCAAGACATCGGTTGCGCAAAGTAATCGCAAGGTATCTGAAATCAAATCATCGAATTGTACCCGAACACTCAACATGGCTGTGTCGGAACGCTCAAAAGTGACCCCAAGGCCATAGCCCAGGCAAAAAGAACACAGCTGATCCGCTCGGCGCATAAAAGCCGGCAATAAGCCTGTATCAGCAAATACTTGCTCTGCTGCAATCACCTCGTTGCGCAATATAAATTGGCAACCCATAGATTGAGCTACAGCACACAGTTGTTGGGTTAGACGCATAGGTAACGCCTTTGAGTAAAAAAAATATAAACAAGCCTGCCCTGGCGAGATCTCCTAGGGAATTCTCTAAAGTCTATCCCCTCATGCAGGGAAACTTAAGCTTCAACCCTGGGCAAGTCCTGCAATCGGCGGTCTGATTCTACAGAAACTTAAGCTTCAACCCTGGTCAAGATCTGGACTTTGTCGCCTTATATAAGAATAGTCAAGTCCTTAAGATATACTTCAGCTATTTTGCTTTAAGAATAAAGCGATGGCCTTGGCCATACAAGGCCATAAGTCTTTAGGTAATATAAACTTAATGGGTGTATAGTAAGCAGATAGTCCTAGCTTAAATTAAACTTAAGGAGCCAGGCTGCATTTTTTGAACTCCGACCAAACTTGTTCATCAAGCGAAACTGGACAGCCAGCTGTGACTTGTCCGATAAGCGGGTGCGTTCTACAGTTGACAGCTGAAGCAACTCTTGTTTGAATGAACGCTTGGATTCAAGGCTCTTATGGATTTTTTAATATTCTCATGTATAAACTTTTAACTAAACTCATTTTATCCTTGGCTTTGACAGTCTCGTTGGCTGCTTGCTACAAACCGCCGCCCACTAAGAATCAGGCCAAACCTAGCAGCCTATCTATGAGCGATCATCAAATGAAAGCAGCGCTTTTAGCAACTGCTCAGTCTATTGATCATTCTTTAAATACTTTGGCCGCAGCCCAAGAAGCAAGCCAGCCTGCCCTTATTAATACCGCACCTTTAATCACCCCTGAAGGTGGCATGGGCGGCACAGCAGATATCGATTGGACGGGGCCTATCGCACCTTTAGTCCATAAAATCAGCCAAATGTGTGATTACAGAATGAAAGTGCTGGGTAATGAACCTGCAATTCCTATCATTGTAACCATTAATGCAAAAAACTCAGTGTTGGCTGACATACTTCAAAACGCTGGCTTGCAAGCGGGTAAGCGTGCTCAGTTAATGATTTCGCCGAAAGATAAAGTCGTTGAGCTGCGATATATAGAAGCTGAAAGAAGCCTAGAGCCCTGAGAATACTCAAACTCAGGTATTTTGATTTTTGGCTTAAACTATGGTCATCACTGGTCCATAGCGAGTTTGTTTACTATAGTTTACTTACAAACAACAGATGACGAACTCAGTTAATATTTTTAAATCATGAAAAAAACATCGATCCTACTATTTGCCCTGCTACTTGCTGCGTGTAATGGCAAAGGCACCGTTTTATCTTCCAGCCAGACTCAAGCCAGCCCTTCAACCTCAGAAGCGCTGGGTAATTTACAAAACTTAGGTTCGAGCTCTCCTTTAAGTAAGACCCGCGTTTCTCCCATGAGGGCACAAGCTTTAAGAGATACCGCATTGAGCATCGGCGCCAGAGGTGGTCTGGCCTGGCGTGCAGCTCAAATTAATGACATTTTAAAACAAAAAGAAAGTTATTTAAGGCGGATCTTTAATTTCAACGCCATTATGCTTGACGACAGCATTTTACCGCCCGTCCTTTTAGAGGGTCGCAATACCTTGACGCTGGGTGGCATTGATACCATCCGCATTGCGGACCGAAACTATCAAATATTGAATCAAGCAAAATTTGTCACCGCAGCCCCGACCTGGCGCGATTACTTATGGATGTCCTATTCAGTACCTGAATCCCCAGATCGCAGCTTGTTACCTAAGAACCGCGAAGAGCGCATTGTCTGGAAAAAATATATTGAAGAAGGCTGGCAAGCTGGAATTCAACAAGCAGAACTTATTTATCAAGAAAGCCTCGGGCGATTAAAGCGAGATTTTGAAGGGATGATTCGTTACCGCAGTCTTTTAGCCCAAAATATGGTCAGCCCACCTTATGTAGCCAAACTCGATATGGGGATCACCGGTGGTGGTAGTGATTTAACCATTAATGACAAAGTGCTGCGTATTACAGCCTTCCCTGCCTTGAAAACCAATGGCCAAGAATGGCAGACTGAGATAACGCCGCATGAGTGAGTTCCTCTTAACCGATGAACCGATGCGATTTACCATTGAAGCTTTCGACCGATTGCTATTACACTGTGTCCGCTTGCAAGCTTCAGATATTACTCTGCAAACCAATGCGCCAATATTTTCAGAAATTCACGGCTGTTTGCATCCGGTCACGCTGCGAAAAATTTCTAATACCGAAGTCGGTGACATGTTAAATGCTATCTACGGTTCTAACGGCACCACTCAGATCTACAGTGGCAAAGATGTCGATACCCATTATGAAGTGCGCCCCAATAGAGCCCAAAGGCATCGCTTTCGTGTCAATGCCACCGGCTGCCAAGTGGAAGGCCATGATGGTATTCAAATTACCATACGAACGATCCCAAGCTCCCCACCCGAATTAGTCTCCTTAAATTTGGAGCCTGCCATTATTGAGGCCATGGCTCCGGAGCAAGGCACGGTGATTATTACCGGCCCCACGGGTTCCGGTAAAAGTACCCTGCTTGCCGCCATCATAAAAAGTTTGGCTGAGCAAGCACAAGGCCATCGTAAAATGTTGACCTATGAAGCGCCCATCGAATTTGTCTATGATATGGTTCATATGCCTTCATCTTTAATTAGCCAATCAGAAATACCTCGCCACCTGCCCTCTTTTGCAGCTGGCGTTCGCAATGCTTTGCGTCGTAAACCGAGACTTATTTTGGTGGGTGAGGCACGCGATCCTGAAACCATCAGCGCGGTTATCGATGCCGCCTTAACGGGTCACCCAGTTTACACCACCTTACACAGCAATGGTGTGGCCGATGCGGTACGGCGGATGATTTCTACTTTTCCAGCCGAAGAACGTCATGGCCGTGCCTTAGATATTTTAGAAACCCTGAGATTAATTGTTTGGCAAAGGCTAGCACCTTCTGTGGATGGTAAGCGGGTGGCTTTGCGAGAATATTTGGTATTTAATGAAGAGGTGCGCGATATTTTGGTGGCAACCGAGGTCGACAATCTAGCTGCCCGCACTCGTCTATTATTGAAACAACATGGCCAACCCATGGCTGTCGATGCCAAACGCAAATTTGAAGCAGGCCTATTGGCCGAGCGCGAATACCGAATTATTGAAGCACGGGCTAAAATGACAGATAAAGATTTTGGACTCCAATAGTCCGGAGCATGATTCATCATAACTAAAGACACTGTGGAGTAATAAAGATGAGAGATGCAGCAACCCACTGGCGCGACGCCTCTCGCAACCCCAAATTTTTTATGCTGGAAGCGCCAGCAGCTTTCCCTTTAGTCATTTTTTTGCTACACATACGTTGGTGGAGCTTTTTCTTAGCTATAGGTGCAACCCTATTTTTTGGGGTTTTGAGTCATTTTAAATTCACCATACCGGTATTTAAACGTTGGATATTGTCAATCTTAGCCGGGCCTATACGACATGCCTATCCTTGGTGGCGGCAATAAATGCCCTACAATCACTTAAAAATTCGCGATATAAACCCCAACTTTTACCGGAAATGTTTTTCAGCGCTGTTGTGGTTAGCCTTGGCTTTAACCATTGTTTGTGGGATTTTAAGCTTTTTGATTTATATTCAATTTATTCGTATTGCCACACCGCCTTTCTTTGCAACCACTTATGATGGCCGGGTAGTTGAATTAAAGCCGCTAGAGAAATAAATCAAGCTAGCTTCAAGCTCTCTTTGAAAACACCCGATCCAGTTGCTTTATGGATAAACTCCGGAGAATTAATATGAAGCTCAATAAAAAAAATTTATTTTTTCGAATATTTACCCTCTTAAGCTTCATCTTTATTGGAATAGCTCATTCTTACATCACCGGTGATACAGCAATTACAAAACTTTATAAACACGCATCGGAACAAACCTCCCCAGCCACACAAAATGATCAAGGCATGCGTCTTATAAAATCAGGTGACATAACCGGAGCAAAAGCATGGTACTTACGGGCTGCCCAACAAGGACTTCCTGAAGCTCAAAATAATCTAGGCACGATACTTCTTCGAGAAGGTCAATTAGCTGAAGCACAAGAATGGTATAATAAATCTGCAGCGCAAGGATTTCCAGCTGCTGAATTTAATGTAGGTCTTCTGCTTGAAAAAGATGGTAAATTAGCAGAAGCCCAAGAATGGTATAGTAAAGCTGCAGTGCAAGGATTTCCAGAAGCCCAAGTTAATTTAGGCTACTTTTTGAAAGCAGAAGGAAAATTAGCTGAAGCACAAGAATTGTTTAAAAAAGCTGCGAATCAAGGATTTCCAGCAGGCCAAAATAGTCTAGGCACAATGCTCCTTCAAGAAGGTCAATTAGTAGAAGCAAAAGAATGGTTTAAAAAAGCTGCAGTGCAAGGATTTCCACCTGCCCAAAATAATCTAGGCACGATACTTCTTCGAGAAGGTCAATTAGCTGAAGCACAAGAATGGTATAGTAAAGCTGCAGCGCAAGGATTTCCAGATGCTGAATTTAATGTAGGTCTTCTGCTTGAAAAAGATGGTAAATTAGCAGAAGCACAAGAATGGTATAGTAAAGCTGCAGCGCAAGGATTTCCAGAAGCCCAAGTTAATTTAGGCTACTTTTTGAAAGCAGAAGGAAAATTAGCTGAAGCACAAGAATTGTTTAAAAAAGCTGCGAATCAAGGATTTCCAGCAGGACAAAATAGTCTAGGCACAATGCTTCTTCAAGAAGGTCAATTAGTAGAAGCAAAAGAATGGTTTAAAAAAGCTGCAATGCAAGGACTTCCAGAAGGCCAAAATAATTTCGGCACAATGCTTCTTCAAGAAGGTCAATTGGTAGAAGCAAAAGAATGGCTTAAAAAAGCTGCCAGCCAGGGATCGTCAGATGCTCAAAAAAATTTAGATCTTCTCCAGACTGAAGGGAAATAAAACCATGCAAAGCATATAGTCATTTGACTAAGATTTTTGGTGAGGCAGCTTAAGCCTATTGAAAAACAAGCCTCGATATGTGGCGGGTCCTTGTGTCCCATATTCCTTCTCCAATAGAAGCTGGAGATGCAAAGCGCCCGAAGGGCGAGCACCAAATGACGGGCACGAGTCAAATATAGGCTACCCGAGACGCCATAAACCTAATGCTAGATTGCGTAAAGCAACCCGAGCAAAACTAGCTGATGCTTTAGGAATATCAGTTGAACAATTATCTTAAAAAAATTTGTTCCTGGCTCAAGCAAAGGGATTAATTAACTCAAGACCGTTAATTGATTTAAAATCTTTTATATTTCTCGTTACTAATTTTAAGCTATGGGTAAGCGCAGTGGCTGCAATTAGACCGTCAATAGCAGGGATCGGAGGCGAAGTTATTGCTGAGATATAACCCCATTTATCTGCTATTGGGCTTGTAATATCTAATATGTGAGTTCCAAACCAGCTTATTAGATGATGCTCAAGCCAGATTATTAATTCATTCTTTTTTTTCCCTGATGGTAATTTTTCTACACCTTTTCGAATTTCACCTAGTGTTAGGACGCTGATGAATAATTCTTCGCCAGGAATGGAATTAAACCATTCTTCTACTTGAAGTGAGGGTTTTGTGCGAAAAGTTTCGCTAATAACGTTAGTGTCTATAAGATAACTCATAGTTCAAGATCACGCGGCAAAGATTTATCACGGCTAAGTTCTAAATCAACCCCTTTGATAGGTGAGGATTTAATAAAGCTAATGAACTCAGGCTTTCTACCGGTTAGCTTCTTGTAGTCTGCTACTGAAATCAAAATTGCTTCTTCTTTGCCGCGTACAGTTAAAATTTGCGGGCCTGTCTCAGCACACAGCTTAACGAGCTCGCTTAAACGAGCCTTTGCATCTTGTAACTGCCATTGCCTCATTCCTCCCCCCTTTTGGATCCTAACTAGTCTGTCTAGTTGCATTATAGCCCGTTGCCTTAAATTTTACAAATATCACTGCTTATCTAACTTTACGGTCATTTAAACTGTGGACAGTGCGTTTGCACCCTTTTGCCCTGTCACTTGTAAAGTACAGGAAATTGCCACTGCCTGCTAACGTGCTCATTCAAAATGCAATTGTCTTATGGAATTATTTGTACTTGTCACAACTGGTTGCTACCAATCATAGCTTTGAAGAACGTAAAGCGATGATTACAGCCATCCTTAAAGGCTCCATCTTATGCTGGAAGCATATCAATTTATAGGGAGAATATGATTTTAAAAGACATGCGGCAAATGATAGTCTCTTTAATATGGAGAAGATCTTGGCCTTAAAAGGAAATTAAGCTGTTTAAATAGCACTTACGAAACTTTTGGACCTGTTGTGTACTTTCACCCACGATAACCCTTCTACTATCTGCCGCCACCCCTATCACCAGCGCCCGCTCCTCGCCCCACGGTTGCTGTTTTTGCTCAGAGTGGTCGCGGCGGCCCTACTGTTATGATTGGTATTGGGATAGGGCGGGACGGCCCTATCATTGGACCTGCTAGGTTTGGTCGAAGATAGTATGTTTATGGCGCTCAAATAGCAGAATTTTAAAAAGGGCTCAAGGATGAAGTTAACTCTATTTTCATCTCAAGAGCCCGCATATAAATCCTTTCCAAAAGGTGTAAGCACAGGAAAAAGCTTAACCTTATGATCGGGTTATTTTCGTTTCATTTATTTTATAAATATCAGTCACCAGGATTTCTTTTAGAAAATCCTCGTCGTGAGAAATGACAATTAAAGCCCCAGGGTAAGTCTTTAGTACTTCGATAATATGCATCCTCGTTTCCAAATCCAAATTATTGGTGATTTCGTCCAAAATAAGCAGCTTCGGAGTTTTGGCAGCTATTTGAGCAAGGCAAAGACGGGCCTTCTCACCACCGGACAAAATGCTGACCAAAGCATTAACTTCTTCCTCCTTGCGAAATAGGAAATCAGCTAGATATTGCCTCACAGAAATATAAGACCACCCGGGAACAATGTCTGAAATTGAATCAAACACCGATTTATCTTTATTCAAAGTGTTGTAGTGTTGATCGAGGTATCCAATATCTCCATATTTTGGGATCTGCCAGCTACCGTCCTTAAAGACTTTAGAGTCATTTAATATCGCTCTAACTAAAGTTGACTTACCGCTCCCATTTCGACCTGTCATAACGATCCGATCTTGTGGAAACAGTGTCAAGCTGATTCCTTTCAGTACTGGTCTATGTGCACTATAACCAACAGAGCCTTCATGAATAAATACCAAAGGGTGGTTTCCAGACTCATGCGAAGATATGGAAAACCGTGGCACGATAATTTCAGGAAGACGAAGTTCAGCTAATTTAGCCATTAGCTGTTCTTTCTCATTTAGGATTGCTTTTTTATTCTTTCCAGATGTTTCGACTGCTTGTCTTGCTTTTTCATCTGACACAATCGTTGGCCATTTTCGTTCCCGAATAGACTTTTCCCCTCTTAAATTGCTTTTCTTTGCCCGTTCTTGTTCTTTCATTAAAGTTTGATGCAAGCCTTTCTTTAACCGGCTAACACGAGCAAGCTCTTGTTCAATAGAAGCTCTTTTTTGTCGGATCTCATATATATAGTCTTCATAGCTACCACAGAATACCTGTATCTTTCCACCATCAATATGCCAGAAAGTGTCCATACAATTTCGCAGCAAATCAACATCGTGCGAAGCAATAATTAATGTGCCTTGGTAATGGCATAACATTCTTATCAAACTCTTTCGATTATGGGCATCTAAATGGTTTGTTGGTTCATCTAACAATAAGACGTTTGGATTAAGGGTTAATGCTTGTGTCACTGCCTTATTCAAACGTTGCCCGCCACTCTGATTGTCGAAGTCTTCAATAATTTGAGGAACATAACCAAATATGGCTTCTTCGGGAATTTTAACCTCCCCACTTGTAATTGAAAGGGCTCCCTTCAATATTTTTAAAAGCGATGACTTCCCGCCCCCATTTCGACCAATAATAGCAATACGGTTACCATAACCAATTTGGGCACTAAAATCATCAAAACAAATTTTATGAGGAAAAGACAAACAAAGGTTTTTAATTTGGATAGGTCTATGCATCTTAAGATATCTCTTTAAAGTGCTAAAGGGCAGAAAAATGGAAGGCTAAAAGTCTTCACTTTTTCTCTATTTCCCGTGCGGGACTACTTTAAGAGATAATTCTCATGATACGATAAGACCTCATTCAGAAGTATCTGTTAATAAGGATAATAGGGCATTTAGTTTCTAATATCAACTGCATGAAACTCTTCTTGCATTGTGGCCGATAAATGTCTAAGCCAATGGGGCGAGAAACTATTCAATTTCTTTATTTTTTCTGGCTACTCAGTAAATTGTTTAGCCGCCTCAGCTGCCAAATTTTTTAATAGACGACTCATATGACGGGCTGTCAAAGCTTCTCCGTTCTTACGAGCGATAATAAGAGGGATGACCTCTTCGAACAAAGAAAATTCGGATAAGCCGAGGAAAGTCCGATATTTAATGGCTTCCGTTAATAGCTAGCTGTTAACAGGCACTTTGCCTAGTTTATCGCCTTTACCTTTGACCAAAAACCACCATTTGCCTTGGATTTGGCGAAAAGCATTCCAAATATGGCTTTCAAGCTTATGGATCCGTAGGCCAAGCAGGTAAAGCATCACAACCATGAACCTTAATCGATACTTTTCAAATTTCTCTTTAGCCGTTTCTTCAGACATTTCTGTTAAAGTTTCTAGGATAGCTTGCCATTCATCCAGCTCGAGGATCCGCGGTTAGCGATCGTGCGAAAGTGATCCAGTAAGATCATCTGAAAGTGAGCCACAACGGTTATCAGATAAGCTTAATCCCAAGTTCCCAGCCTGAGCAAAGGGCCTCCTCAGAAACATCACCTAAATCTAAAGGATCTAAAAAGCCAAAGTAAAACATGAAGTGCAAAGGAGTTGGCTTTTTATAACCTTGTAATTTAATTGAAGCACAAGAATGGCTTAAAAAAGCCGCAGTGCAAGGACTTCCAGAAGGCCAAAATAATTTCGGCACCATGCTTCTTCAAGAAGGTCAATTAGTAGAAGCACAAGAATGGCTTAAAAAAGCTGCCAGCCAGGGATCGTCAGATGCTCAAAAAAATTTAGATCTTCTCCAGACTGAAGGGAAATGAAACGATGCAAAGCATATAGTCATTTGACTAAGGTTTTCGATGAGGCATCTTGAGCCTATTGAAAAACAAGCCTCGATATGTGGCGGGTCCTTGTGTCCCATATTCCTTCTCCAATAGAAGCCGGAGGCGCAAAGCGCCCGAAGAGCGAGCACCAGATGACGGCTGCGAGTCAAATATAATGCTACTCAGTTAAGGACAAAAAGGGCCGACCCATCTAAATAAAGGTGGTAACTTACTCATAGCAGAGGCGATAATTTCTTATTTTGATCTAAAGCATGATGCACTGAATCGTTCACCGGTGTTTCAAATTTTAGAATTTTAATCCCTAAGGGAGACTCGCTGCTAGGAACTCTCACCAGGATCACTTTCACCACAATATTGCGCTCAGAGGTACTCATTAAAGTATGGTATTTTAAATTGAGGGGTGTTTTAACCGCCCAAAGGTATAAGCCATTGTGAGAAGTTTCTTCAGTGATCGCTGGGGCTGCTGTCACCATGGCAGCCAACACTGAGTGGCTGGCTCGAATATATTCGAGTTCACCGGTTTCTTTCAAAACCTCTAAATAATTTTGATAACCTGCTTCCGTAAAAGCCGAAGATGCTTTCTTAATTTTTTCATCAACATTAACAAAATTAAAGGAATATATGGCCATTAAGTTTTCAGCCACCCAATTCGCCACTTGGTTGTTTTGCATGCCAGGCTGATCAAGAGGTGCGTCTGGCAACAATTGGCCATTTGCGGTAACTGCAAAATAACGCGGTGCGGGGGCTGCCGCAAACTGCAATAAAAGGAAAAATACCAACAACCCAAGCAAACAAGCCACTAAAATTAATAGCAGAAATACCTTTTTTTGACCATCATGTTCAAAATCAAGATGATGAGAAACTTCGGTATCAGTAGGCTCGCTCATATACTTTTATACTTCCTCATAGACCAACTGTGCAATGGCAAGCCCAGTTTCAGATTCTAAAGTAGAGACTCGAATAATTAACATACTGGCTAAAAAGTTTTGCACCAGCCGTTCACCTGCTGAATTTTCATAAGTGAGCTTCAAAGGCGTTTGTAAAATCCAACGATAACGCTGTTCTGTGTCAAACCAGCCTTTTTTTATTGAGAGCAGCCCCTGGGTGACAATTTTTGAAGAACCGACTATTTCAGCTTTTAAAACGTATTTTTTCTTTTTAATGGTATCAATATTGTTAGATTCGGCCAAAGCTTGCTTAAAATTCATATGAGCTTGAGCGGTAAAATATTCGCGCAGATCTTGTAAAGCTTGGCGCCAATTCGTAAAGTCCCAACTAAAAGCAGCCTTGGCAACATGCTCCCCCCAGACTATCAGCTCTCCCTGAACCGCAGTGGGCTCGCTGATCACTTGACCATTCAACACCAGCTGGGCTTGATCCAGGGGGGGCATTTCAAGCCAACGACCATCGGCCAAGGTCGGAAAATACAAGGGTACAGGCTGGGTTACTGACTGATAATGCAAAAAACCAAGCAGACCTAACAGCAAAATATTTACCAAAAAAACCAACAGCACTATCATGCGGTAATTGCGATAATAAAATTTCTGGCGCAGCAGCACCCATTCTAAAGCTGGTGTGATCATATCCGGCATTATAGCAAACCCTGGCTGACTGTCGGAAAAATGGCAGGATTGCCATTTTCGACGCAAAGCGCCCGCAAGGGCGAGCATCAGGGATGATGCGAGTCAAAAAATGGCAGGATTGCCATGGAAGACGCAAAGCGCCCGCAAGGGCGAGCATCAGGGATGATGCGAGTCAAAAAATGGCAGGATTGCCATGGAAGACGCAAAGCGCCCGCAAGGGCGAGCATCAGGGATGATGCGAGTCAAAAATCGTCAGAGCTAGATAAAGCTGCCAAAAACTTGTCAACCATCATCCCTGGGCTGCTATACTAGCAAAACATTGGGGAATTTACTGACTGACAAGGGGGGGCGTATTTTAGTTATGTCACAAGACACGTTAGACACCTTTACTGTATCTGCTGCTACACACCACTTATTGCGTTTGACCATTTTATTGTTGTTGGCCAGTTTGGGACTGATCGCTTTTATTTATGCTCGCCATGCCCTACAACCCGAACCTCGGTTTTACACGGTCAGCCCCAGTGGCGAACACACAGCTCGTCGCCCCTTAGAACAGCCAACGGTTTCTCCTAAAGCTTTACTCCGTTGGGCTGCTGCTGCAGCGACCAACGTTAATACACTCAACTTTTTAAACTATCGCAAAACTTTGGAAAATGCTCGAGAATACTTCACCCAAAGCGGCTACGACAATTTTTTGAGTTCTTTAAACGACGCGCACATTCTTGATGAAATTGAAACTAAAAAATTAGACTCCAGCGCCATTGTGACCGGCGTTCCTATTATTTTGCAAGAAGGCGTGCTGCAAGGCAATTACGCATGGGAGATCCAATTTCCCATGCTGGTTACCTACCAGGGAGCCAGCGATAAAGCGGTGCCACAAAATAAATTGGTATCCATGTTGGTCACCCGTGTCTCAACTCACGATGCACCAAAAGGCATAGGAATTGCACAGTTGATTAGTAGCAATACTAACACCTTGGAACTGAACCATTGATGATGAAAACCTTATCTTTAAGGCTGACACTTTTATTGACGAGTAGCGCAACTTGGCGGCTTTTGTTCAATCGCTTGACTCATGCCTTACCTTGTTCTGATGCCCCAAAGCTAATCTTAGGGTCCGCTCTAGCTAGAGCTCTGCAGCTGATCTGCTTAAAAAGCGGTAAAATTATTCAAACCAAATTGTTCAACATCCCTAGGACGATTCAGCCATTAAAAGAAGATTTTCAATATAGCTTAGCCATTTCAGCTATCATAAGCCAACCACTTTTAGCCTTAAACAGGATGAGCGAAAACTTAATATGAAATACTCTCTTCCCATCCTTGCGGTTCTTTTGCTACTAAGTCCCTTGGCTAAGGCTGACAGGCTGGATCAATTATTTGGTCGAGAGCCTATTAGCCAGAACCATGTCACAGGTGCACCTGTGGCCGACGATGCCAGTAGCCTTGGCAATCGTTCTGAGGACATGACTGAGAAAAATGAGACGCAAAGTAAAGGACCTACCCTTCGAGATCAAGCGTTTAAGCAAATGCTCGATAAAATGCTACCCTTAACACCTGAGCAAATTATTGAATTACATAAACATCAAGATAAATCACAACAGGCAGTCGCAACCCCTGCCAACCCACCTCCTCGACCTGTTTCATCGACTTTAACTATCGATCTTTCTCCTGGGGTGACACCCCCAGTGATACGTCTAGCTGTAGGCTTCGTCAGCTCTTTGGTTTTTGTGGATTCTACGGGCCAGTCTTGGCCCATCGTTGATTACAGTTTGGGTAATCCTCGGCATTTTAATCTTCAATGGGATAAAAAAACCAATACGCTCTTTATTCAAAGCATGACTCCCTATAACAGCGGTAACCTAGCTGTGCGCTTAGCGGACCTTGATACACCCGTGATGTTGTCGATGGTTTCAGGACAAAAAGAAGTCGATTACCGAGTGGATTTACAAGTCCGAGGCCGAGGCCCCAATGCATTAGCGCCTATTTTAAATGACGATTTGCCACCAACTGCGCAACAATCTTTGTTGAACATCTTAGATGGCATTGCTCCGCCCAATAGCCAAGAGTTAGAAGTCAGCAACCCTTTAGCACGTGCCTGGACTGTGGGTAATACTTTATACCTGAGAACCCAACTGTCGGTTTTATCACCGGCTTGGAGTGCGACCGTCACCAGTCCTGACGGCACTCGCGTCTATGAAATGAAACGTACTCCTTTAATTTTGGCCACTCAAAATGGCAAGCCTATCCAAATTGAATTGAGAGGATTATAAACACCATGGGCGGATCTTTTTTAAAAGCCATAGGCAATGCCAAAGCAAGAACGCTGATCATTTTGGTGTTGTTGGTTATGGGTGTTGCTGCTGTAGTGGTATTATTGCGCTCTAACAATAATGATCCTTTAAAAACCCGTGAGTCCAAAACAGCACAATTACCTGCTAATATTGAATCAGTTCCAGGGACCACTGCCGTTTCTCAGAAATATCGTGATTTACAAGAAGAAGATAATAAACGCCGGGCTGAAGCTGCCAAAAAAGATGGTAAAAGCGCTGTTGCCACATTGATTGGAATATCCAGTGGCGATAAAGACAAAAGTTTAGAAGATCTGCTTGGCAATAATAAATGTGGTTGCAGCAACTCTTGTGCCAGTAGCTGCTTTAAAGATCCCTGTGAAGGAATTCAGTTCGACACCAATCGTGCTAAAAAACTTATGGAAGACATGCGCCAAAACCCCGATACGGCCACCGATATTCTCAAAGAAAACCCAGGCTTAAGCTGCGTCATGAACAAGCTGGATCCTAAGCTTGTCGAAGACTTACTGGGAAAAAATCCCGAGTTTGCCAAAGCTTTCTTAAAACAAAACCCACAATTTGGCCAACAATTGGCTCTAGAGAACCCGGAACTTGCCAAAAAACTTATGAGACAAGATCCCACCCTAGCTCGTATTCTGTTAGAGCACAATCCAGATTTAGCTCGACAATTTTCCGAGACTACAGGGCCCCGAAATCCCTGTGATAGCGTCGACTTCGATAGGGATAAAGCTCTGGCTCTTATCGAAGAGATGCGCAATAATCCAGCTGCAGCGACTCGTCTCCTGAAAGAAAACCCGGGACTTGCCTGTGCCATGGCGGAACTGGATCCAAAATTTGTTGAAGAACTTATGGACAAAGATCCGGAGTTTGCCAAAGCTTTCTTAAAACAAAACCCGGCCTTTGCTCAACAGTTGATGCATGACAATCCCGAGCTTTTTAAACGGCTGGTGGCACTCGATCCACAACTGGCAAAAACCATTTTTGAACAAAATCCTGAATTGGCCAGGCTATTTGCCAGAGACAATCCTGACTTGGCTTTAAAGCTGATGGCGCAAAATCCTGATTTGGCCAAATTATTTCTCAAAGACAACCCGGAGCTTGCCAAGCGACTGGCCTTAGAAAACCCTGAGTTGGCCATGCAAATCCTACAAAAATATCCGGAACTTGCCAAAATATTGATGAAAAGCAATCCCGCTCTGGTAAAAATGCTCGCAGATCGCAATCCTGAATTGGCGATGAAATTGATGGAACAAGATCCAGAACTGGCCAAAACGATGTTAAAGGCCTACCCTGGGCTTGCTCGGGTTCTGGCTGAAAAAAATCCCGAATTAGCCTTGCGTTTAATGCAGAAAGATCCGCAACTTGCCCAGCAACTTCTAGAGAATGCTCCCAGCCTTGCCAAATATATGGCTGAGAATCACTCGGAACTTGCTGCAGAAATGATGCAAAAAAGCCCTGAAGTGACAAAATTACTGTTAAAGGCAGCACCAGAACTTGCTGAGTATATTGCCAAACACAATCCAGACTTGGCGGCCCAACTGTATAAAAACTCAGACTTTGCCACCGCTTTAAAAACCCGCAATCCTCAACTAGCCCATCTGATTCAACAACAAGTTGAATTAACAGCACGCGAAGAGGCTCGTCACAAGCAAGCCTCCCCAGCTGTCCAGGCCATCAGCAGCGGCGGTAGACCAGCTGTCAATACGGCCGTCGAGACGCAGAAACAAGTTGATGCACTCATCCTTCTGATGGAAGGCCAAAGCAAAGCCGCCATGCAAGCCTGGAATGAGGTGCCCGCGCAACAATATGCAGCGGGAACCTTGGCTGCTGCTGACAGTTCTAAAACTAAAGAATCTAAAGCAACCGACGCCAGTCTAAAAGCCAAGGGTCCCTTATTGATAAAAGCCGGCAGTATCGTCTATGCGGTACTCGATACCGCGGTCAATACCGATGAGCCAGGTCCCGTCATGGCAACGATAGTTCAAGGGCCTCTTAAAGGCTCTAAAGTCATGGGTAGTTTACAATTTGGCGGTCGCGCTGAAAAAGTAACCCTCAACTTCACCACGCTGAGCTCAACTGACTTCCCCAAAAGTTTTTCTATCTCAGCCGTTGCAGTGGATCCCGATACCGCGCGCACCGCACTGGCTTCTGATGTCGATCACCACTACTTACTGAGATATGGCAGTCTTTTTGGTTCTGCATTTCTCTCGGGCTATGGTCAGGCGATTGCCCAACAAGGTGCTACCTCAACCGTCACCCCTTCAGCCACAGGTGCAGGTAATCAAGTGAGTACCACCAATCCTCAACTCAGCCCCGAACAACAAGTGTTTGCCGGTTTAGGTGCGGTGGGGCAAGCCTGGAGTTCAGCTTTAGGAAACAATATGTCCATTCCAACTACCGTCAAAGTAGATGCTGGACTGGGAATTGGTTTATTATTTTTGACCGATGTGAGTGTGCCCTCATCCACGAGTACCTCAGAGTCTAACAGTGTGCCCCTATCTACACCGATAGGTACGCCCGCGCCAACTATAAATACACCCGCGTCTATCAGTACGCCCAAGCCTATGAGCAGTACGCCCAAGCCTATGAATGCGGCCACACCCAGTTAACAAAAAGGGCTTATGAGAATATGAATGATAAAGACAACAGCGATTTAGAATTTGAAGACGAATTTTCTGCTTTGCAAGATGAAGAGCTTACGGCTCAAGCAACACCCTTTGCCGTAAAAGCCAAGCCTACTGTATGGCGTGCTTTAAGTTTTATATTGCTGATTACTTTCATCGGCTTTATCATTTATGAAGCCAGCTCAAGAGTGAAAGGTTTTAAAGGCCAAGCTCCAATGGCAGCTTTAAATCAATACATCAGTTCCAGCAATAAAGGCGCTATCGCGACGAGCTCAATTGAACCCACAACCTCTCAAAGCATACAGTCCTCAGAACAACTGTCATCAACGGCTACTACCAGGGAAAACCTGCGGCTTGCGCCACCATCGGCTATTGCCGTCGCTCCCATCCCGATAGCCCAACCCAAATCATCCCCAGATGCAAGTTTTGAGGAAATTTCCAAGGCTTTTTCTCATGCCGACCAAACCGCTGCTCATGATCCGACCGCAACCCTAGACTTTCCCAAGCCCAAAGCTGAAGGCTCAGTAAAAGACAATCAAAGCCATATTCATGAAGTCGACAACACGGCCCTAATAGGTGTGAAAGAAAATGCTCAACATCTACTCAGCATGGAATCTAAATACACGGTTTTACAATTAACCTTAGATAAATTAAATCATCAGCTTGAGCAGACCAATGCACAGGTAAAACGTTTAGAAGGTGATCTCGTCAAAATTGTCCCCCCCCTTTCCAAAGTCAATACTGAGGTCAATGCCTTAGATAATCGATTGCATACCCTGACTGAAGCCGTTAATAGCATTTCAGATGATTTGCATGTTTTAAAAAATGGTTTAGCCAGTGAAGGTTTAGAAGTGGGTCCAGCTGCACAAACTCGTACAGAGGCCGCTGCGGGTCCTGGGGCAAAGCTTTTAAAGCCAATTGCTAACAGAGACTCCATCACTTATGAAGGCCCTGAGTTTGTGGTTCACGCCATCATCCCCGGCCGTGCCTGGTTAAAATCTCGAAAAGGCCAAATCATCACGGTTGCAGAAGGGGATAGTTTAGGCGACTATGGCAAAATTTTAACCATCGATCCTGCCAATGCTTTGGTGCGTACCAGTTCTGGAATGGCTTTTAAATGAGCCATAAAGCGGGTTGGGAAGTTCTTATTTTTATCCTCAGGCTGGACTTTAAATGAATAAAAAGTTTTACTGGGCTTTGAGTCTTACCCTAGTAGCATTGAGCAGCCCAGTATCTGCAGCTCCAGCCTCGTCCAATGACATTCAATCCATATTAAGTAATTTGCAGGCCATCGTTGTCCCGATGGTCAATTTAATTTTACTATTTTCAGGCCTAGCCGGCATTGTTTTTATTTTTAAAGCTTTAATCCATATGAAAAAGTTTGGCCAGACCGGTCAGCACCAGCCAGGGGAAGTGTCGGGGCCTATGGTGGAGCTCTTGGTTGGAACCGTGTTATTATATTTGCCGACCACAACCAATCTTTCTTTGGCAACACTGTTTGGCAGCGGTAGCATGGCTGGCTTCACCTCCATTTCGAATAATGTTTTCAGCAGCTCCACTCTCAACTTTGCCGCAGGTGGGACCGGTCAAGACTTACTACAATATTCCGATAACACAGGTCTGAGCGGTGCTTTTTCCAGTTTGGCCAATACGCTGGTGCTATATATTCAATTTATTGGTTTTTTGTCCTTTGTCCGTGGCTGGTTTATTATTGCTAAAGCGGATGGCCGCAGCGGTGGCCAGCCAGGAACCTTGGGCAAAGGGGTGATCCATATCATCGGTGGCTTAATTGCCGTAAACTTTGTAGCGGCTATCACCATTATTCAACAAACCCTTTATGGGACTTAAAACTTCAAATATTTTTTGTAGGAGGTATCAATGAGTATTCAACGAAAGCTAAAACAAGCAGCAAGCTTCATGGCCGCTATCTTATTGACTCTCGGAGCTGAAGCTTGGGCGGCGACGACATCAATACCCACGACTGGGGTTGCAGGGATTGCTACAGGGGTGCAAGGCCAGTTAGCAGGTGTCGCCACGCTGATGGTCTACGTGGCTTATGTGGCCGGTATAGCTTTTGCTTTAACCGGTATTTTAAAATTTAAAGCCCACAAAGATCAACCCACCCAAGTTCCCTTAAGCCAGCCCATCGTACTGCTCCTGCTGTCAGCCTGCTTATTGTTCCTGCCTTCGATATTGAACGTAGCCGGTGGTACCTTGTTTGGAACCTCCACTGCGCAAGGTGGCAGTACCGAATTCACCGGCCAGCTAAAAACACAATAATGGAATTATTACCTTTGACCCTAACCGCCTGCCGCGGCAACTGGCAACGCTTTAGCTCACGCAAGCAAAATAAAGCTTTTAGCGAAATCCAAGAGCGTGTTTTCAAACGCGACAATGCCACTTGCCGCTACTGCGGTTTTCAATCGGGTCATTTTCAAGAAGTCATCAATGCGGATCACAATTACAGCAACAATAACCTCGATAATTTAATGACTGCCTGCTGTTTTTGCGCTCAGTGTTTTTTTGTCGAAAGCATCGGTTTGGATGCTCGCAGCGGCGGAGTGGTGATCCAGTTACCCGAAATTAGCCAAGCCGACTTAAACCATTTTTGTCGGGTTTTGTTTTGTAGTTTGCAACGCGATGCGCCTTACAAAGGAAAGCTGCAAGCAGTTTACCTGAGTCTTAAAGATCGAGGCCAAGCTATAGAACAAGCCTTTGGCCCCGAAACCTCCAACCCTTCGGTATTTGGCCAAGCCATGATTGATAGCGGACTAACAAAAGAACAAAAAAACCAGGTTTTGATGCAGTCATTGCGCTTATTACCAGCTCGCAAACCTTTTAAAGCTCAGATCGACTATTGGCAAAGCACGGTATTCGCGAACATTCCTCTCTAACTCTATAATATAATCCATAGCATACTTTACAGAGCTGTAGGCATCATATCGGTAAGTCCTAAATGGGATCCGGAGTTCAGTACCCCCGATGATACTTTGGCTTGACTGGACACAACTGCTGGCAAACTATCTAAAATCTATGACATTCTTTTAGGAGGAGCTATCCATGGATATTCAACGAACACTCAAACCAGCAGCGGGCCCAATGGCTGCTATCGCCCTATTAGGTTTACTGGGGCCAGAAGCTTGGGCGACGGCATCAGCAGCACCCACGACTGGCATTGCGGGGCTTGCTACAGGGGTGCAAGGCCAGTTAGCAGGTGTCGCCACGCTGATGGTCTACACGGCTTATGTGGCCGGCATAGCTTTTGCTTTAACCGGTATTTTAAAATTTAAAGCCCACAAAGATCAGCCCACCCAAGTTCCCTTAAGCCAGCCCATCGTACTGCTCCTGCTGTCGGCCTGCTTATTGTTCCTGCCTTCGATATTGAACGTAGCAGGTGGTACCTTGTTTGGAACCTCCACTGCGCAAGGTGGCAGTATCCAATTCACCGGCAATCTCACACCACAATAGGGTTATATACTTAAATACCATCTTTTTATTCATGTAGGTTTATCGGTGAGTCATATATTCGATCCTGTATTCGACACCGTCGACGGTATTTTAGCTTGGCTGGGAACATCTTTTGGCCAATTAGCTGAAATCTATTGTAATTTGGAAACTGCTGATGATCGACACAATCTAGTCGCCAAAGATGGCTCTTTGATGTCCATTATTCGCGTTGCCGGTGCGACTTTCTTGGTGGGACCTGAAGAATTTGCCAGATTACACCAAGGCATTGCTCGCTCTTTGCAAGCCTCGCTGTCTCGCCCAGGCCACGCCCTGCAAGTCTTTTTTAGCCATGATAAAGAAAATGTGGTCCGTGAATTAGAAAATATGTTGGGGCCTGCCAGACAAACTGCTAAATATCTTAATCTGGCTGTTGAGGATCTCTTTAACGAACGGGTACAACAGCTACACCAGTATTGTGCCTTTGAATCCTTATATTTTGTACTCTGGACCTATCCCAACGTCATGAATCAAACTCAAGCCGAACAAGCACAAAAAGACAAAATAACTCGCAACAAAGCTGCCAAAATTCCTCCTTTTCGCAATGCGCAAAATATATTGGCCGGGATCCCTGAACTGCGCGACACCCATGATTCATTTGTCCGAGCTACCTTGGCCGATTTGAACGGCCTAGGTTTATTGAGCATGCTATTAGATGTGCATGAAGCCTGTCATGCGATGAGAAGCAGTGTCGATCCAGATTTCACCGATATCAGCTGGCGGCCTTATCTACCTGGCGATAAAATTCCTGCCCGTGAATCTAAAAACTTTGAAGGCGAAATTTCTGATTTGCTCTGGCCACCTTTAGGCCGGCAACTTATTCCTCGTGATGGTGAAAACTTAGATTTAAGAACAGCCCGTATCGGTGATCGCATTTATGCATCGGTTTTCATCGATTTATTTCCCAAAGATTTAGCCGCCTTTGGCGTTCTTTTTAATCGAGTATTACATGCTCGTGTGCCTTGGCGTATATCATTTTTAATTGAAAGTGGTGGCATCAATTCTCTGGGTTTTAAGCCAATACTGGCTGCTTTATTAAGCTTTAGCTCTACTCAAAACCGGTTGATAGCCAACTCCGCTGATTTACTCACTTATTTAAGCGTGAATACCGATGATGCCATTGTAAAACTAAAAGTTTCTGCAGCAACTTGGGCCAAAGTCGGCGAAACCACTTTATTGCGTACACGGCTGGCCGAACTTGCCAAAGCCATTCAAGGCTGGAGTTATTGCGAAACCACCGAGATCTCAGGGGATGCTTATGCCGGTGTGATGTCTTCGGCTTTGGGCTTATCCACCAATAGTGTCGCAACCACAGCCATCGCACCTTTAAGTGATGTCGTCTTTATGTTGCCTTTTACCCGTCCTGCCTCTCCTTGGCAAACCGGTGCGGTACTATTTAGGTCACTCGACGGCAAGCCTTGGCCTTATCAACCCGGTTCCACCCAACAAACGACGTGGATTGACTTAATTTATGCCCGCCCCGGTTCTGGTAAATCAGTATTATCCAATGCCATCAACTTAGGGCTTTGTTTATCACCGGGCATTCAGCGTTTACCGCGAATTGCCATTATTGATATTGGCCCTTCGAGCAGTGGTCTTATCTCACTCATTAAAGAAGCACTGCCGGAATCACAAAAACATCTAGCAGCCTACCACCGATTACGCATGACAGCCGAGATGGCCATTAATCCTTTTGATACTCAATTGGGTTGCCGCTATCCTTCTTCTCAAGATCGCGCTTTTCTGGTGAACTTTTTAACCTTGTTAGCCACACCGATGGGTGAAGAAACAGCCTATGATGGGATCGCCGATATGGCGGGCCTGATCATCAATGAGCTCTACAAAAGTTTAGCTGATGATGGCAATCCACACCCTTACACAGCAAATTTAGAACCACTGGTCGATATAGCTTTAAAAAAATTGAATATAACTCTCGACAGCCATGCTACCTGGTGGGAAGCCACTGATATTCTCTTTAAAGCAGGATTGCTCCACGAAGCGATGCTGGCTCAGCGTTATGCTATGCCCCTTTTGGCCGATGCCGCTTCTATTTGCCGTGGTCAAACGGTAGCCGATCTTTACGGCGATATTAAAGCACCAACCCATGAGCCGATTATCAATGCTTTTGGACGAATGATTTCCAGCGCTGTTCGCGAATATCCGATTTTATCTCGAGTCACCAGTTTCGATTTGGGCGAGTCGAGGGTGGTTTCTTTAGATTTAGATGAAGTTGCAAAATCAGGTGGCGAAGCTGCCGACAGGCAGACGGCTGTCATGTATATGTTGGCTCGCTATATTTTAGCGCGGCATTATTATCTCACTGAGGATTTTATTCGAGATATCCCCGAGGTTTATAAAGAACACCATAAAAAGCGCATTCTAGAGATTCGGGAAGATCCCAAACGCATCGTCTTCGATGAATTTCACAGAACTTCTAAAGCCCGTGCAGTGCGCGATCAAGTCATTGTCGATATGCGTGAAGGACGCAAGTGGAGAGTACAAGTCGCATTAATTTCTCAATCCGTCGACGATTTTGACCCCATTATGGTTGAATTTGCCACCTCGATTTTTATTATGGATGCAGGCCCCAAACAATCTATCGAGCGCTCTGCGAAAATTTTCGGGTTGTCTGATACTGCAAAACTTGCTTTGGAAACTCGCGTTCATGGGCCCAGGCCCGGTGGTGCAACTTTCCTAGCCATATTCTCGACCAAATTCGGTGTCAATACCCAACTGATCACCAGCACCATAGGCCCTATTGAGCTTTGGGCTTTTAATACCACTGCAGAAGATGCGCGAGTTCGAAATGCTCTTTATGAAAAAGTAGGCGCCGCTGAAGCACGTCGCATACTGGCGACACTTTATCCCACGGGTTCAGTCGCACGAATCATCGAAGAGCGCTTAACTCGGATGAAAAATCAAAGTGGCATTTTAAACCTTGACTCTGATAAAAGTGTCATTGAAGATTTAATACAAGAAATTCTATCGGCCTATGAAATACATAAAACCCATTAGTAAGCCCATTTATTCAGTGTTATTTTCAAGCATCTCCTGAGATCTCGTTGTCGTCCCGAGCGCCAGTCAAGGGATTTCAGAACTCTGTAGGCTCCTTCACGCCTAGTGCTCAAATTTTTGTAACCCTCCGGTAAGCTTGCCTAGATAATTAAATCCTACCGCGCTCATTTATTCCTCAATGGGTGATCTGGGGAGCAAACAAAAATGACTATGTTATCAAGGTAATCATTAGATACTTTGGATGATATTAAGCGGGATTTCGAAAAATGGCGTGCTTCTCGTCCTAATAAAACTGGCAGAATACCAAATCATCTATGGGATAAAGTGCTAACTCTATTAGATTATTACCCTGTTGGTGAAGTAACAGAAGTTTACGCTTGTCAAAATGGCTAGAGGGAAACATTCCAGAAAGCTTAACGGTGTTTGACTTTCCTGAACTGCATCGCAAGCGTTTAAGGACGAGCAATGTGCTAGAGCGCTTGTCTCGTGAAATTAAAAGGCGCACTGCTGTTGTTAAGATTTTCCCTAACGAAGCTTTTTGCTTAAGACCGGTGATTGCTTTATTAATAGAAATCTCGAAAGACTGGGAAAACAGTGATAGGCGATATTTGCCGCCAGAGTCATGCAGCCTCTGAAAGTCTCACTTTCAGAGGCCAAGGCGCCCCAAAGAAAAGAAATGTATCAAGAAAACGGCCTTTTGGGCGCGTCTACAGAATGACTTTTGCCAAATCAGACAGTTATTAAGATAAATTTGACTGAAGGAATAACTTTTGATAAAAGATTAAGCAATAGCTCTTTTTACTTTACTATTGGGAGCTGATAAATAGTGAGTAGTCCCCAATTTACAGAATAAAAAACGCTCTATCGAATCCTGGAGTTGCCCCTATAAAACCGGACCACTTAGCCCTCAGCTTTACACGATTTAATGAACTCTCTAGGTGAACGCATTTTAAGACCTTTATGAGGCGCACGCTCATTGTAATCTTCAAGCCAAGCCGGCAACTGTTTCATGACCGTTTGTGCGTCACTCAAATCACCAAACCAGGCATAATCTCTTTTAAAGATCTTAACAAAGGCTTCAGACATGCCATTGCTTTCCGGACTATACGCGGGTGTTGTGCAAATCTCAAACCCCAATGCTCGTCCAAAGTACACGGTCTGCTTAGCGGTATATTGCGGGCCATTATCAGATAACCACTGTATTTTATGAGGTAAAATTGGTTTTTTACCAAACCGATATTCAACTGATTGAAGCATCAAATCTCGAATAGCAGCCCCATCAAGCCCAACAGTTGAGGCTACATAACTCAAGACTTCTCGATCGCAGGTATCTAAACTGAATGCGACATGAACTCTGTCGCCGTTCCAGCATTGAATAGTAAAGGCATCTGAACACCAGCGCATATTACTATTAAGGGTAATGACCTGCCCCGTATGGGTACGATTCGGCCTAGGGTGATAACGTTGCAAAAGAAGGCTATTTTCTTTCATTATTCTGTAAATACGTTTATGGTTTATAGGCTCATCAAGCTGCTTATTTAAAAGAGCAGTGACCCTCCTGTAACCATAGCTGGGGCGCTCAGCTATGAGTGCTTTAATAGCAGTCACAAGTAAACTGTCTGAGGCTGGGGTTCTTAAAGTGGGCATCATTGGTTTTAACCTCATTTTAATATTAGAGCGGGAAACTTCAAGCACACGACTAATCGTCCTTAACTGAAATCTTCCAGTCCGGGCAAGGGCTGTCGCGAGATTAGTTTTTTTTCGCGCGCAATTTTAACCGCCTCACGTAATATTTCATTTTCTAAGGTCTTTTTACCTAAAACACGTTCTAACTCACGCACTTTAGTCTCTAATTCTTTAATTTGGCTTTTAGGTACCAGTTCTTCCCCGCAGCCTACACCCTTATAATGCCCCATTTTCCATCTGCCTTCTCCAAATAAACAGTTGAGATGGAGATATAGCATATTTTCTAGCAACATAGGATAGGCTTGTGCCTGGCTGGTAGCTTTCTTCAACCATTTGCTTCTTTTCAGCCGGAGTCCAACGGCGACGGCGCTAAATGCTTGTAATTACATCAATTTTCTCTTTGTGACTATTCATAATACTAGTTGTACTCCTATTTCTTAGGAGGACCAGCTGGACCTGTTTTTGCGGGGGCTACTACAAATCCTTGCTTATTTGTTATTAAACCAATATAATGTTTATGGTATTTAATTATTACTAACCTTAAAAATAAGGAGAGAATTATTATGAATAATAAAGATGCTTTTATCGACCCACCTATTGGTGAAACACAGGGCTCTGCTACCACAACTCACGCTGATTTACATCAAAATAATGGGAACCGCCCCACTCTGTTCTCTTTCCCAGCCTCCCTGGCCAATGGTTTCACGCTAAACAACATTGTTGGTGGAGCGAGTAGCACCACCTATGCCATCTATCAAAATCCTGAAGGGCAAAAACAATTGCATGCTTGCGGAAATAATGAGTTCGGCCAGCTGGGCTTTGGGCATAACAACAGCGTACCTACTCCTCAAGCTCAATCATCCTCCCCTACCATCGAGTCAACAACCGTATCCGAGCGTAAAAATACCCATAAACCAGGCTAAAAACAGCAATACTAAACGGGATACAAGGTGTCCTAGCTTTTCGGGAGCTTTGCCATGCATCCTAGCATGGCAAGCGCAGCCAAAAATGCTGCGATAATTGTATCATTCGGCATAAGCTTGTATATATGCGCTAGCGCTCACCTGTGCTTGATCTTAACAATTAATGGGCTAAGTTGTTTTCATAGGGGAGCAATGATTGCGCACCATCCTTTAATCTCAGAGGCATTTTAAGGCAATAGTTTTTTGAAGCTGTGCTTTAATGATTGACTGCATATCAATTAGTAAGACTTGAAAGGTAAGAATATTTTTTTTGCAAAAGTCCTATCAAGGATATCTTTTCTAAGGATATTTAAAACTTATAATAAAATTCAGAATTAAAAGAAAATACCTAGTTAATGGGGCATAGCCTCATAATGATTACCTTATTTAAAAGTAAGTAGTTATTCGGCTAATATGCAAAAAGGCAACTTCGGTGTCAAAATGTGTGCATACAAGTGCTAATTTTTATGAAGCCTGAATGTTTTTATAAATAATTTAACACTCGAAAATCATGGTATATTACAAGTGAGGTTATAAGAGAAAATGATCTGACCCCGTTTCAACGGACACAGTTTTCTCATGCAATCATCTTTCCCTCATATTCCACTGGTGATAAGTAGCCTAGAGTAGAATGACGCCGCTGACGATTATAGAATACTTCTATAT
>Ga0302225_10000162_pt1 | contig 56682 bp, 105 predicted proteins | sample II_Palsa_E3_2_FD_193515 | JGI IMG/M metagenome (GOLD analysis project Ga0302225, IMG submission 193515) | Peat permafrost microbial communities from Stordalen Mire near Abisko, Sweden - II_Palsa_E3_2 | ecosystem: Environmental > Terrestrial > Soil > Palsa > Peat permafrost | place: Sweden...
CTTAGCGGCAGCGCAACATCCGTTGCGAAGTGGGGCGCATTGGAAGCTGTCGACGCAATAAATGCCATGCTCCAAAAAACTTAGTACTAGTTCTTGAAAAACAGCGAGCGTTGGAATAGAGTTCCATCTGAAAGGAAGGTGTCCATATATGGACGAATCGAAAGCACCGCTTCTTTACACCAGTTGGGCCTCTTTTGAAGTAACCGAGTTCACATATTCCCAGGCAAACGACATGGCCAAATGCGGGATGTATTCCAAGCTCTCTCGCATTGAAGGTTGGACCGACATCCACGAGCGCGCGACCATGCAGTTTGGCAACTGCATTGAGGCTGGCGTCCGCAACTACTACATGAATGGCATCGATCCGATCCAATCGTTCGCGGACGAATGGGCGCGCCGCAAGAAGTGGAACCTCGAGTACAACAAGAAGTCCGGAGATTGGTCCGAGATGGACGGCCTCGGCCGGAACTTGATGACTCAATTGCTCGCCAGCGACGGAAAGATCACCGGGGACGACATGCAGGAGCATTCTCTTCAGGGCTTCACGTTCAATGAGAAGCTGACGAAGCCTGATTGGTACAAGGGAACGCCGCTTGTGTACATCGCGGACGCGTACAAGCCGGGCGAGATCGTTATTGATATCAAATGTTTAGGCGCGAAACTTTCCGACGAAGATAAATTTAAGGGTTTCGTTGCCCTCGACCCACAACTTCGTACTGGTGCGCTAGTGAGCGGGGCTCGCCGGGTAGGATTCATGAATTTCATCCGCACAAAAACGAATCCACGGATTCAATGGAAAGAGGTAGCGGTCACCGAAGACTTGATCGTCGACATCGATCTTTGGTTAAAAGATCAATACGACAAATTGATGGGAAGAAAATTCCACCGCAACGCTGGGATTCGCTTTCCTTCTTCTCAGTGCACTTTTTGTTCCATGCTGCCGATCTGCACGAACAACGAGACGCTGGCAAAAGAAACGTTGCGCAGAAAAGAGGCGCGTGACACGGAAACTGAATTTTTGAGTCTTGATGATGATTGATTTTGTGGTGAGTCATGCCAAGGCTGGGCCTGGTGGGTTCAGGTAAGGCGAGATTTGGCGAGCAGCGGTCAGGTAAGTTATGGCGTGGTAAGGTCAAAAATCTAAAGGAGAATAAATGGCAACAGCACCAGTAACAGAAATAAACAACGTTTCAAATGATGCGGAGTTTACGATCGACATGAGCGTGCCGTACACGGCGTTCATAAAGGTCAAGGGAGTTTCTCCGTTTATTTTCCATAGGTGGTCCGTTGAAGATGTTGCGGCAAAGGGAGCGGCAGCGAAGGGCTCGAAGGCCAAGAAGGAAGACAATCTCGAGTCGTACGTGTATCGCGATGCAAAAGGGATCCTTTCAATTCCGGGGGAATATTTCCGCATGTCGATTATTCATGCGGCACGGTACAAACAAGATCCTCGGTCGCCGCGAAAAAGTGCGATGGATCTTTTCAAGGCCGGCATTGCTGTTCTCGAAGAATACTGTCCGCTTGGTTTTAAGGAATGGGATTACGTTGATCGGCGTCGTGTGGTGGTACAAAGGAATGGGATCACGCGCGCTCGGCCAACGATGCGAGAGGGATGGGAGTGCAAGGTTCAACTTGAGGTTTTAACGCCGGAATATATTAGTCAAGCGCTTTTGAACGAAACCGTCGCGATGGCTGGCCGACTGATCGGCGTTGGAGATTTCCGTCCGAGTTTTGGAAGGTTTCAGGTTGTCGATTTCAAGACAACTAGATAAGTTTTCTGGCGGGGCGTGGTAGGTCGTTGTGGGGCACGGTGTGTTGAGGTTAGCTTTGGCATGGTGCGGTTCGGTGAGGCCCGGTTAGGCCCGGTGTGGTTCTTTTGGGACTGGTCGAGTGAGCTTTGGAATGGTGAGTCCGGGCAAGGTACGGCATGGTCCGTTCGGGCGGGGCGTGCTTAGGAGCGGTATGGCGAGGTTAAATAAACGCAGAAAAGAGGGGAAAGATACGGCCGACGAATTCGCAAGTTTGGACGAAGATTAGCCGATGAGCGCCCTCGGAGCCGCTGCGGTCGTGCTGTTCGTGCTGGCGGTTGGCGGAGCGATTTACGCGATTGGACGGAGGGGCCGATGACACTGACCGACACCCTAATCGGCGCGCTTGCTGCAACTATATTTGTAGCTTATTTCGTGGCGACGGGGGCTGTTCTGGAAAGATGGATAGAAGGCGCGTGGCCACATGGAACTGGCAATCATAACTATCTGAATACATCTGGAGCGTCGCTAGCACTCCACGTGTGTTTTGTGGCCTTTGTGATGGTGATCAATCTACTGGGACACTTCCTATACGAATTACTCCGGAGGGGCCGATGAGCCGGAAGCCGAAGTTTCGTCGAGGGCAAGTCGTTGCGACGAAAGATAGCTTGGAGTTTTTTGAGCTCGCGTCATGGTGGTATGGCCACGACGGTGAAATCCGCTGGGATATTACGCAGGACAGTGGAATCCATATCAAGGAAAGCGCGCTGCGCCCGCTGACGCGCCGCGAGAAGGGAGAAACCTAGCCGATGACGCTGGAGCAGACCATTCAGGCAACGCTGGCCGCACACTATCGCGTGATGAACGTGGTCGGAGACTTTTCTTCGTACCGCTGTGCGTGCGGCGCGGAGCCGTGGCTCAACTCGCATCTCGCCTCAGAACTCTCGAAGGCGGTCGAGGGGCAGCGGGAGTACACGCAGGATGACATGGACGAGGGGCGCACCGAGGCTCACGCAGCCGGATATAAATTAGCGGAGTCTACGCGGTGCGAGCGCGAAGCGGCAGCCGTTGCCTCACTGATTGTGGCGCTGCGGCGAATTCAGGACATGATACCTAACACGAAGATGACTGACGACGTTCATGCGGTGATTCGGCTTGCGCTAGCTGCGGAGTCCGAGCGGCTGCGGGGCGAGGCGAAATGAGCGAGACTAAGTCGCGTAATGTTTTGACCAAACGGCAGCGCGAGATTCTGACGATCATGCGCGACAAAGACGAGGAGTTAATCTATGAGCACGGTCGCGGTTTCATTGGATGGTCATCCGTTGCCCCTCGAACTGTTTTTGCGCTGCTACGGATGTGTGCGATTCATTCCGATTCAATGGACGACGTGTATTACCGTATCACGGGTACCGGCGTGAAGTTGCTGAACAACGACACGTCCGATCTGAAGCTGCTGGCCGAAGAGACATTGAAAGCGGTGCAGCCATGACCGAGCCAACACACGCAGAATTAGTCGCTGCTCTGCGTTGGGCGTTGCGTGAAGGGCAAAAAGGATTCCACACCGTATCGCAAGGCGACGCGATTTGGTATCACTGCCGGTTCTGTCATGCTGTCGCTCGCGACCCGAAGAAACTGAACCATGAAGATAGTTGCGAATACTATCACGTAAAAAGGATGGCGGTATGACCGAGCCAACTGTGACGCAGCGCGAGCTGAAGCCGTGTCCATTTTGTGGGGGCGAAGCCTACAAGACCGAGAGTGTTAACGGCGATAACATGGTCTACGTAGGCTGTGGGCCGTGTGGCATTCACTTCAAGGCCCAGAAGGACTGCACAAATGGCAAGCTAACGCGTGACGTGATTGCCGCGTGGAATCGGAGAAACTCGTGACCGAATACGAAGACGCTATCAGGCTGGCGAATCACATCCTTGATAGACCAAGCGGTGACCCAGATGACGATTTGGCGGTTTTGTCGCGACAATTTCTACGCGCATTGGAGCGTGTCGAGCGTATCCGTGCCGAGGCCGAGGCAGCGATCCTGTTGGCGGCGGCTGACCGATGTGAAGCTTGGGCTATCAAGAATTACATGGATGATTTTGGTAGTTTCGTAGCGCGCAATGTGGCCGTCAACCTACGCGATGAAATCAAGGCCCTGCAATCCCCCGACGCCGCTGCCGCACTCACGCGACGGGACGCGGAGACACGGCTGGACGAAGGGCTAACTTGGTTCGAGCACGTTATCAGCTATCTGAAGCCAGCGGCGAACTCTTGGGACGACTGCGACCACACAACGTGGGCCAAGAACCGCATGGATACACTCACCCGCCAACTGGAGGCGCTCGATGCAAAGAATGTGTGAGAAGTGCCGGGTCGATTACGATGACGCCGACTGTTCGACGATCTGTCCTCACAGTCAGATTATGTCGGATGAAAACTTGAAGCAGAAGAAGGCCGCGATCGAGCTATTTGGCCACGACGTGTGCTTTGCGCACGAGCCGAATGGCAAGCGGTATCACATCCAGGCAATGGGCTGGAACGGGATGCTCACGCTTGTTGGGATGTCCGGGGAATTCGCTCCGCATCTGTTTGTTAAAGCAAAATGACGGCCGAAGAAATCACGTTTGTTTGGGTAATTGGAATAACTTGTGGTTTCGTCGGCCTTATAATTGGCGGCGTGATCGGCTACCACATAAAGAAGTGGGGATGAAGATGAAGAACAGCGAACGATTACTGCGGTACGTGAACAAACGTCCAGATATGGACGTTTTGCCGCCGCGGCCTGGCGACAAGGTGGACGTCGTAGAGTTCTACGTGCGTCAGCTAAAGCTGCACAAGCCATTGGACATTCCGGATCTTGTGTTGTCGAGGATGATATTGCATTCTTCGGGGTTGTGGGTATCCGAACGCAAGTCACTTGAGCTTACCGATCTTGCCCAGTTTCCAGTACCGCAGATGCCACAATCCGGTTTTTTGTTTAGTATTGGTTCGGCCACTCCGTCTATGGTGTGGACGGGTGTTGACGAAGCAGAAAAGAATCCCATCCCTCCGGACTCTGCGTCATTTGAAATGAATCTGACCGAGGCGCTGGTTGGATGGCGAGTTTGGCATGTCGGTCGCGATGGATTTTTGCGATCGATTTATGCGCACAACGGTAAATTTAAGGCGAAATGGATGCCCGACGTACCGATGGAGTCAGCGTGCAAACACAACCATGAAGTCCCTGCCGAGTTCTGTCAGTGTGGCGTGTACGCCAGCGATTCTCGAGAGGAGGCCGAAGATCGGATAGTGGATCATGGGATTATTTTAATCGTTGGCGAGGTCTACGGTTGGGGTCGTTACGTCCGCGGCGACAGTGGATGGCGTGCGCAGTACGCGTATCCGAAAGCGTTTCACGTTGGTCGCGAAAGTTTTTCACCAGATGTCTTTGATAATTTGCGGCAATACCATGTCCCCGTTTACGTTGATCAGCCCACGTTGTTTTATAACCCGGAGGATGACGGATATGAAAATCGGCAAGAAGACACGTACGGGAATAGCGGAACCGATCCGGAGCCCGATGCCGGTGAAAGCGCCGGCGAAGACGCCTGAAAAGGTTCCGACCGAGGCCGTGAAAGTCTTGAAGATAGTTTGAAAAGGAGACGGTGATGAAAGTAGCGCTTGTTATTGTCGTGGCGGTTATATTTCTTTACGGAATCGGTTTCTTGATGACCGGAGGAGATCTGGTCATTTACCGATTCTGGGCGCCTAAACAGGAGAACGCGAAGCGCGTAGTGTTCGAGAACACGCAGAGCTACGTGCAGGGTAAACAAGAATACCTCTCACGTCTTTGCCAACAGTATAGGGACACCGCTTCAGCCGACCAGAAGGCTTCTCTGCGGACGATGATCTTGGATGAAGCTTCAACCGTAGACAACTCGAAATTATCTGGCAGCGTGCCGGCGTGCATTAACGCATTGGGTGGTGGTCAATGAAGTTAGGGATGATTGCGCTGCTTTTTGCGATGTGGTTGGGACAGCAAGGAAGCAGTTGCGACGATGCAACCCCGCCTTCAGATAAAGCGCAAAGGGATCAGCAAGAGCAATTGAGCAACGAAAGTAACCGGCAGGTGGGAATGCCGGGGATCACCAACTTCACCGAGAAGAAAATTGTTCGCAAGCTTTACGAATTGCGGGACCAGAACATCGCTACGCACACTTATGTCATGGATCTGAATGGCAGATTATTTCATGTCTGCGAATCGATCGGGTATGGGCTGCCTTATGGTGTGCAGTTTTCAAACCCGGATAAAGTAATCCAGAGTTACAGTTCGTCCTTTGGCGCTATCCCGCAGTCGGAGCCCAACGGTTTGTTCATGCCGCCGACCGCTGAAGGTACCTGGGTAATTTGTGCGAGTCACGAAAAGGCCGGCGACATAGCTCCGGTTTATGTTGAGCCGCGAGTTATTGTCAGTCCGTTTAAGTTGAAAGCAGTAGGTGAGTGGCAGGAACAATGATTGGGAAGTCTTGACTTTGAGAAGGCGCTCGCTGTAGTCTGTCGGTGTTTGCGGACGTTCTTTCCGGGGGGCGGTGGCCACATCCATCGCCCTTCAATCCTCATGTGGGAGGATGCGGTGAATCAATTTACAACTAAGGTTTTACTTTGGTACAGCATGATGTACGGGTGTTTCAAGACACTACCGAATAAGGAAAAGAAAGCTCTCGAAAGATGGGAAACCTTCAACGGTTGTACATCTGATTGGCCCGGCTGGGAGAAATACATTGGTAAGCGGCCGGCGCCGCCTCCTTGCGTAAAAATAAAAACAGCGTTCGTTTCATCGCACCTGAAGCTTTTAATTTTCAAACGCGACGGCTATAAGTGCGTGTGGTGTTCCTCGGCAGTTGATCTGGTACCCGATCATATCGTTCCGAGCTCCCGTGGCGGCCCAACCACGATCGACAACCTTCGGACTCTTTGCGCAAAATGCAACAATTCCAAAGGCAGAAGGCTCGATAGTGAGATGAAAAAAGGGGGCGCGCGTGAGCTCGAAGGACGTTAAAAAGAACCTTTTGCCGTGGCTAGATCGCCCTGTTTCCTTCCATCGAATCCTCGCTAAAGCGTGCGGCGACGTCGCATCTGGACTCTTTCTCTCGCAGTGTATTTACTGGCAGTACGTGGTGCTCCCGGCGATGCCGGACGAGAAGAAAAACAAGCACCAACTCGAAGGCTGGTTCTATAAGACCCGCGAGGAATGGCGTGAGGAGACGTGTCTTAGCCGTCGAGAGCAGGAGGGCGCCCGCAAGAATCTGAGAAGCTTGGGGTTCTTGGAAGAAATGCTCGCCGACGTCCCTGCTAAACTCTATTTTCGGGTTAATCTTGAGGCTCTAAACATAGCTTTTGATCCCACCAACTTGCAGGGCGGAAACGTACCAACAAGGGAGCTCGATACGGACCAGCAAGAAGGTACTGAACGTACCAGCAAGGAGGCTCAAAACGAGCCACCATTTAGTTCTTCAGAGAGTACCTCAGAGAGTGCGCCAGAGATTTCTCGCAGCGCCCCCCGAAGAAATAGAAACTCACCCCCCCAAGGGGGTAAGTTTCTTACACCTTCTCAAGAAACCAGCAGCGAGGAAGACCTCAACAGCTTAGACGAGCCCCAGGCGGCGCCGGCGAACCCGGAGGAGTACGAGGGGGTGGACTTGCGGTTCTCGCAGGACATCGTGGCCTGGATGCGGGACGCGGCCGGGGTGTGCGGGAAGCACTGGAAGCACGGAGGGAAGCGCGGCAATAAGGGGCCGCATAAGGCCATGGAGTCGCCGATCAGGGAGAAAGAGCGGTTTGTGGGGCGGCGCAACTTTCGGTCGTGGTGGGTGGATTTCTTGCGGTCGCCGCAAAGCGATGAGCCGATGTACCCGTACGGGGCATTCTTGGAGGGGCCGTACCAGGTTCGATTGAACCAGTTGCCGCCAGATCCAGCAGATGCACCGCCTGAAATTCCGGGAGCGAATGATCCGTTCGTGTGAAAGGGGAAAAATGACTGAAGGATTAAAGCTCTTCAATGCAATTGCGGCAAAAGATGCAGCGTACCAAGAACGCGATCGTCTTGTTGCTGCACTTTCAAAAATCTTTCCAGCTTTTCTTGAGCGTCATTCGGAAGAAGATAAAACATGGGACGACGATTGGCGTTGGATCGTGTTTATTCTACTTCCGAGTGGGCAGGTAAGTTGGCATATCCATGATTCGGAATTAGGTATGTTTGATCATGTTCCACGTTTGGTTGGCCATAAATGGGATGGCCACACAACGCCAGAGAAGTATGAGCGTCTTGCAAAACTTCCTTGTGATCTTATTGAAGTTTGGAAAGAAATTAAGCGCAAAGCGCGAGAGCAGGTACTTGATATCGTCAACGATGAATTGGGCGATTGGGGCGGTCCAGAACGGCAGGTGATGTCTAACCGAGCCAAAGAAATTTTCAGGCGTACCGTCGAGCTCAACGCAGAATGAGATCGGATTCCGAACTCAACGAGATTCGCAATCGCGTCTCGATCGTGGACGTCATTTCTCACTACACGCGCGTGGTGAAAGAGGGCGCCGGGTTCAAGGCCGTGTGTATCTTCCACGCGGACAAGAATCCGTCGATGAGTATCGATCCGGAGAAGCGAGTTTTTCACTGTTTCGGTTGTTCTGCGGCCGGTAATGTATTTCAGTTCGTTGAGAGAGCAGAGAAAATATCTTTTGAGGAAGCGGTAAAGAAGCTTGAAGGCGATCGTCCATATCTGGACGAATCAAAAAAAGTTAGTTCCACGTTTCAGCGATTCTCAAACGCCGTGGAGTGGCCGATCGACAAGTGGATGCCGTGCCACAAAGCGGCGATGGAAAGTCAGGAGCTCGCCAAGGAATTCGCGGCGCGCGGGATTAAGTTCGAAACCATCTATCGTCATCACATCGGATTCATTCCTACCGGAGAGAAGTTGGTTTCCCAGAACGATGAAAGATTGGCATCGTTTCGCAAGAAGCCGTGGATTGGCTTCGCCTACGTGTACGGCCAAACCGTGCGGATGATCAAGTGGCGCCCGTTCTTTTCTGTCGGCAAGGAATTCATGCGCATCAAGGGCATGGCCGAAGTTCTTTACGTGGACAATCCGGAGCCCGATTCTTTGGAAGAAATTTTACTCGTTGAAGGAGAGATGGATGCCTTGACTTTATGGCAGTGTGGATACCGTGCGGCGTCGCTACCTTCGGGCTCGCAATCGAAGATCACTGGCGAGATGTCGGATTACCTCGGTGGCTTCCGGAATATTTATCTTTGCGTGGACAACGACGACGCTGGAAAGCTTTGCCTTCGCCGGCTGTTGAAGATTCTCCCCGCGGATAAAACGCGGATAGTTACCGTGCCGGCCGAGCATAAAGATGTGAATGGGATGTTTGTGAAGGGCTGCGGGGCCGACGATGGCGCGTTTCGTTTGGTGATGGACAAGCTTTTGAGCGAGGCTGAAAAGCCTTCGTCAGTAGCGTTCGAGTCGTTGGACAAAGCGTTTGAGGCGTACATCCGGTTTCTGGGAGATGAAGGAAACAAAGAGAAGTTTTTCGAGTTGCCGTGGCGCGCGGCGGACAACATGGTTGTGTTCGCGCCAGGTCAGACGGCCACGCTCGCGAGCACTCGGAGTAAGCAGGGCAAAACTTCGTTTATGATCCAAACGGCTATGCACAACGCGCTCTATCGCGCGCGGCGCATCGGCTACTACACCGCCGAAATGGATCTGGTCAAAGAAATGATTCCTATGATCACCGCGCAAATCATGCGGCAGGATCGCAACCACCTGGAAGTGGACGACGTGGAGCAGGCACGCAATCGTTGCGTGGGCGCCGAGTTTTACTTTGGTTACGATCCTGCGGCGCAGACCTGGGAAGACGTTGCGGCGCTGATTGACATGGCTGTTCGCCGGTTAGGTTTGGATGTGGTGATCATCGACCACTTGGACTACATCATTCGCGAGCCGGATTTTCGCAAAGAGATGTCGGCGAAAAGCATGGCCATGAAGTATTTCAGCGAGCAGTTGGCCAAGAAGTACGGGATCCTCGTGTGGATTTTGCGGCAATTCAACAAGCCGCATCAAACGAGCGGGAAAAAGCGAGATGAGCCTGGAGATATTTACAGCGTTCCCGGTTCGATTTCTGGAATTACGGACGTGCATCATGCGTTCATTCTTTGGCGCAAGATGGTTGCTTCGCTCGAGGAGAGCGGTTCCGGGGACGCGTACGAGAACGAATCGAAGCTGATTTTGGGGCTTACGCGCGCGAAAGGCACGGGCGGCCGTGTATGTAATTTGCAGTTTAATGGGAAATTTGCCAGATTCGATCGGCCGAACAGTAGTGACGAAAAAGGCCCCGATGGAAAAGTCGTAGAGATGCCAGCGCCGCAAACTAATCTACCTTATCGGGATGCCCCGGATTAGTCGGATGGCGAGCAAGCGGCGGATTCGCCGAAGGCAGTGCGACGGAAAGATCAGGCACTTGACGATGACGGCGGCGTGCGCCGCGGCCAAGAGTTTGCGGAATCGTGGCCACGGATTGGTGACGGCGTACGGATGCCGGTGGTGCCACGGATTTCATGTTGGTCATAGAAAGGGGATCAGTTTATGAGTTCTCGAAAGAAGAAATTCAACGTGGGTGGCCGGGAGATTATGGGGCAGGAAATAGCTTTCGAGGGCGAACGGGAGTCGTGGAGCACTTACACTCTCGATGATGGGACCACACTGCGATTGAAATGCGTTGTGTCAACCATTGTTCGGCTGGATGAATATTTGCCGAATGGCGATCCCGCGTATTGGGTTATGGCCACAAACGTAGTGGCAACGGATGTACCGGAGCAGTTGAGAAAAGACACCGCTGCTCCAAATTAGAAAGGGGGTGAACACACAATGACACTGAGAAAAAGTCTGAGCCTAAGCAGGCTTCTGGAGATTGCGACGAGCGCACTGGTTTGTGCGTCACGACGAGCAGCATCACGTTTGATCAGCACGCCCCATTTCTGGTACCTGAGCATTACGAGTGTGCTGGCAAGTATGCTCTTGTTACTCAGCATACCGACGATGGCGAGCAGTGGTCTTGCATTCCAATCCCAGAGCCTCCAGCTAAAAGCTCAGACTGAGCCGCGAACTGAGAGCCGGGTAGGTTCTGCGGCAAAAGTAACCGGCACACTCCTTGACACGCTCGCTGTTTTGATGTAGGTTTCCACACGCCCAGAAAGGAAATCCAATGGCTCTTCGGCCTCCAGCTTTTCAGATCGACCCAAGCGACATCCTTGCGGTAGACATCCTCAGAACTTACAAACAGCGGTACAACGGGTTTCTCCAAATGCGTTGGGCGAGATGTATTTCTCCGGAAGAGAAAAAGAAAGTGTCCGACACCATGATTCACCGCATCGAGGAAATCGAGGCGATGATTGTGGCGTATGAGAAATTCCAAAAAGAAAATGAAGGGACTGTTGGATGGCGGGACAGTTAGTTCGCTCGAACAGGGAGGCCGAGGAAACGCGCCAGGAGTTGCAGCAAGACCTGAAGCGTATGTCGGAGCTTCGGACCGAAGCCGACAAACTCATGCCGCGGGTAGGCTTCAACGTCGTGAAGATTCGCGACGAGAAGTGGTGGCGGTTGTGGACGTCGAAGAAAAGCAAGCATGCCTTCGAGAGTTTTGGCCAGTGGATTGAGGAAGAGGCGGAGCCGTTCGGCCTCGGGGCGCGCTCGAAAGTTTACGAACTGATCTCGATCGCTGAAAACCTGCGGGAAATTCCCAAGTCAAAAGTCATGGAGTTCGGCCATTCCAAATGCGTGCAGCTTGCGCGCGTGGCGCGCCACAAGCCGAAGCAGCTTGGAAAAGTCATTGGATTCCTCGAGAAGAATCCGGAGATGCCGGTCCGGGAAGTGATGGATGCGGTCGCAAACGTTTTGGCCGGCCAGCACCTTGAGAACCGCGTGTATCGCCAGATGAATTTCGCTTTGAACGCGGAGGATTACAAAGCAATCTCACAGGCGATTAAGGTCAAGCAGATCATGGATCCACTGCCCGATCCGGATTCTTTCGCGGCGCCGGGGATCCACTTGGCGAACATGATTCGGGATTTCATGTCTGGGGCGGAGCAGATTTCGGTGCTTAAGCAGCTTGATAAGTACGGGAAGAAAAAGCCCGGATTTGTTTTGGAAGCATAAAAAAGGAGGAACTATGTTTTTCGGCAGGAAAATAGCAGAAGTAACAGAGGTGGTCAAATCGGGTTTTCCCCGACCGCCAGCCAACGTGGATGTTCGAACTTCAAAGCCGCCTGTCGAAATTCCCGTATATGGGGATCAGGCAGCGGGGCTCACTCAGTTCGGAACCACTTGGCTTTGTTTGGATGACATTCAGGTTGTGGAATTTGGTCCCCCAGATGGTTGTGGGGCGGAGATTCAGTTTCGCGGGACTTCAGGCGAGAACGAGTGGCACATGCCTGTTGCGGATGGGCTTGCTTTGCGGGCTTATCTCGAAGGGATGAATCAAGCCAAAGAGGCTGTTGACAAGGGGTGAGCGATCGTCGGGACGAACAAGATAGGCGTAAGCGTAGGGCCGAGCTTAAAGCCAACGGCCAGCCTTACCTAACCGACGAAGATGTGCGGGGAATTGTCACCGCAGGTAATGCACTCGCCGAAGCGTTGGACGACATTTTGTATCAAGAGGGCGCCAGTGGTTCTCTGAAAATGGAATGCGAGGCAGCGTTGACCACATGGAAGACCGCCTTAAGCGCGTTGTCCTAGACCAAAAAGAATATCGGGAGTTGTGGAAAAAGTACTTCGATTCGTTTTGGAGGCATGATGGAAGATCACGTAGTGGTGGACGTCGAGATTCAAAAGACGATTGAAGAAACACCCGGTGGGTGGGATGCGACCGATAAACTCGGCGTGGCTTGTGCTGTGGTGTACGAGTATATTGGCCAGCGATTTCGTATTTATGGTCCGGATGACGTGAAAGCTTTGAAAGAGCGTCTTATGCGTGCCGATAGGATCAGTGGTTACAACATCTACCGCTTCGATTTTCCGGTAATTTTTGGGCTTTCTGGTCGTGGTCGAGTGTTGGAACTTCAGTCTAAGACAAATGATTTATTGATGCGAATTTGGCGTGCTCTTGGTTTGAATGATGACGCCGTGGATTTTACTGACCTTCACAAAGGCTGGAGTCTTGATGTTGTCACGAAGGGCACGCTTGGAATTGGGAAGATTGGTTTTGGTGGCGATGCCCCGAAGTGGTTTCAGGCTGGTCAATGGGGGCGTGTGGTGAATTACTGCGCCGATGATGTGGCGTTGGAGCGTGACTTGACGGATTTTGTGGATCGTTACGGTTTTGTGGTGAACGGAAAGACTAACCAAGTTTTGCGATTAAAAGATTGAACGACGATCTCAAGCGCGTTGTTCTGACTGGTCCGGAATACCGCGAATTGTGGTGGAAGAAGTATTTTGAGCAGGAAGGGAAATGCGCGGATTGCGGGAAGTCTGGAGGGCTGCAATTACACCACATTCACGGCCGTGGGCTTGCTGGAGGCTTCAGAAGAGATACGGAGTTGGAGACAGTGCTTTTATGCCGTTCTTGCCACTCAAAGGAAGATCAATCCAGACCGTCTAAATATGCCGAAGAGTAAAAAAGACGAAAAGAACGCTCGGATTGATTCCGCGCTCGCCACGATTACCAAGAAGTTCGGTGCCGGTACGGCCGTCCAGCTTGGGAAGCAGCCGCCAATGGAGCCGATCGACAGTTTTTCTACTGGTTCGATTCTTGGCGATCACATGATTGGATGTGGGGGCATTCCGCGAGGACGTATCACTGAAGTAAATGGCCCAGATGGTGGGGGCAAGACCACGAGCGCTTTGCAGGTCGTTGCCAATGCGCAAGCACAGGGGGAAAACGCAGCGTACATCGACGGCGAGCAGGCTTTCGATCCCATCTACGCGGCTAAATTGGGAGTTAACGTTCCGGCGCTCTATCTCTCGCAACCAGAGTACGGCGAGAAAGCGATTGAGATTATTTTGACGCTTCTCGAAACGAAAGCGTTTGGAATCGTCGTTATGGACTCGGTGCCATCATTGATTCCCAAGGTTGTGCTCGAGAGCGACGTCGGCGATATGGGTTTTGCTTTGATTGCTCGCCTGTTGTCTGTTGAGCTTCCGAGGCAGCTTCCGATTTTGCGGAAGACAAACACGGCCATGATTTACATCAATCAGGTGCGCGATCGGATGAATGCGTATCCCGGTCAATCCACAACGCAAACTCCTGGCGGTCGTGCTTTTAAGCATTCCGCTTCGCTTCGCCTCGAGATTCGCCGGAAAGCTTCTCTGAAAGACGGCGATCGCGTGATTGGAGCTCGAACCGTCGTCAAGATGATCAAAAACAAAGTTGGCGGGGCGCCGTACACCACATTTGAGTACGACATGATTTACGGGTACGGGATCTCGCGCGAGGCGGAAGTAATCGAGCTTGGCGTGAAGTGTGGCGTTCTCGAGAAAGAAGGCTCGGTTATTATTTACAAGAATCAGCGTTTAGGGAACGGCCGCGAGGCCGCGCGCCGCTTCCTGGTGGATACTCCGGAGGTGATGGTCGAACTTTTGCCGCTGGTAAAAGAGGCTGTGAAGCACGACAAGGATTTGCAATTACCCTCGAGTCCGGCCGATGCAGAGTAAGACTTGCGCGGATTGCGGCTGTCACTTGCTGACGATGAAGGATGGAAAGAGCGAGTGCTCGGCGTGCGGATCGACGCGGCGGCGGTATTCAAAGCATCCGTTTGCGGTAGAGCAAAAGTGCCATTTTTGCAGGAAGGTCCCCACGGGGAAACTCTGCGCGATGCCAGTAAAGTGAGGTCGTGATGGAATGTCAACACGATTGGAAGGAAGAGTATTACGGCTTCCGTTGCACAAAATGCGACCAATTTCATCCGTATGGTTTGGAACCATGGGCTTACTTCGACGAGTCGGAAGAAGAATTTCAAATGCGGGACGATGATGTGTAAATGAGCTACCACGAGCCCGGAAAATACGTAGTGAAGTGGGACAAAACTTTTGCTTTTTACTACGCGCGGTATCGCGTTTTGAGTTTGGCTGGTTTGGACAAAGATACGATTGCATCCTACAAGTCGTTACCGGAAGCTTTTGCCGATATCGCCCGTGTGATTGAAAACAATAAGCGTGTTGAGCGTCAGCGTGGAGGTTTGTAATGCACCAAATGACTGATGGTCGAACGTGCAGATGGCCCGAGGGTCATAGGGGTTGTTGTACTCTTTTTAAGCCTACTGTTTACGACGAAATTCGCCAGGAGCGGAAGGCGCAGGACAAGAAGTGGGGCGGCGCTGCGCACGATGATGTGCATACGCAGTTTGATTGGTGTGAATTCATCCGACACCATACAAGCAGGGCCGTGGGTGGCCGTAAAAAGGACGATTACCGGAAGCAAATGATTCGAGTTGCAGCGCTCGCGGTTGCCGCCGTTCAATCGTTCGATCGAATCCACGGCAAAACGAAAGGATAAATTTTATGGATCTAAATGGTTACGCCAAGCAAGTTCACGTTGCTAACGAAAAGTGGTGGAAGGATGTGCGGACGGGCGAGCCGGTCGATCGCAATTTCGGAGAATTGATTGCCTTGTGTCATTCGGAGTTGTCGGAAGCGTTGGAAGGTCACCGCAAGGATTTGCAGGACGACAAACTACCAAACCGCAAAATGGTTGAGGTCGAGTTAGTGGACTGTATGATCAGGATTTTCGACATGGGCGCTGGGCTTGGAATGGATCTCGAAGGCGCCTATCAAGAGAAAATGGCTTTCAACGCTGCCCGCGCGGACCACAAGCCAGAGAATCGCGTTCTACCTGGTGGGAAAAAGTATTAGAGATGCTTGACCTTGCCCCATATCGAATCGCCGATGCGCAGGAGTCGGCAGACCTTCATCGACGTGCGCTCGGCGATTCGATCATCTACGACGGATCCTTCAAGCCTGTAACGCTCTCGCACAAGTTTGAGTTTGACTGCAAGCGTACCGGGAAGTGCTGCCGGCGCCGCGGGCCGGCGCAGAACTTCATTGGCATTACGTCCGACGTGCGGAGGATTAAGAACTATTGTGACGAGCACGGAATGGTGGTGGCCGGTTTGGTTCACGGGCGCGTGTTGAATCTTGACGGTTACTCGGAGAAGCGACGGCCGGTGGCGTACCTCGGCGGAGCGATTCTTGATTGCCAATTCTTGCGGGAGAATGACTGCTCGATTCATCCGGCGCGGCCGACGCTGTGCGCAACGATGCCGATTGGGTTCATTGTCGACCATCCCGCAAAACTGGTGGCGCTGGGATTTCAGACCAAGATGTTCGATATCTGCCCGGAGTGTATGCAGGGGCCGTTGGTTTCGGTTGAGGATCACATTCGCGGCGTGATAACGCTGGAGTTGATTAAGGGGATGGAGGGTTGATTGACGATATACGGAATTTCTCTGCGGCCGAGAGATGGATGGGGGTTCTGTTGACGTTCGCCGTTCTGGTTTTGTTCTGGATCTTTCTCGCTGTTCTTTGCGTCGTGTTTATCCCGCTTACGATATTGGGGCCGGCAGTGGGATCGGACTTTTACCACGAAAAGAGAATTCGATGAACACTGCGGCTAAAGGTCGGCGCCTTTTGAACAAAACTGTGGCGAAGCTCAAGGAAATGGGCGCGCTTGCGGTTTTCCCGGCTAAAGGACTTCATCGCGGAGCTACGCATGGTGAGGGAATTCACCAAGTGGATTTAATCGCCTTCTTTGAAGATCATGTGGCGTGGGTGGAGTCGACCGACAAAAACCACCGTTCTCGAGCGCGAAAATACTTGCAAGCGTTGCCGGTATTTCCCGTGATATACGTTTTGAGATTTATGGTTTTTGCTTGGGAAGAGAAGAATCCACACCCACTCATAGAAATTGTTCATGTTAAGCTACCGTCCATATCTGGACGCGACTGGAGTAACGCCAATGCCGATGGTTCCAACGATGCTCGATTGCCCGACGTGCCTGAAGGAAGGGAAGCACAACCGTCTGAGCCGCGACGTACTGACGGATGAGCATTACTGTTTGGCCGATCACAAGTTTGCCGGCGAGCCGGCTGAGGCGGTAGCGGTCGCTCCGGATCCAGAGCCCGCGCGCGTGAACGCGCCACCACCGGCGCCGCCAGTAAAGCCAGCGTCGGATGATCCTCCGCAGCCGCCAAGCGTGTTGACGCAGCAGGGTTTCGAGGTTCTTCGCGAGGCTGCCGCGAAAGAACTGGAAGATACATTTGGAAAGGCAATGAAACCAGAGGTCGAAGTAACTGCCGGCAACGATCGCCGCGTGACCGTCACGATTCCGGAACGCGATTGGTCTGGGATCGTGGCATTAGCCGAGGAGAACAAAACATCGCCAGAACAGTACGTTCAAGATCGTATTGAGTATGGGTTGTCCAATGGCTGGTTCTTCTAAATGGCCGACGCCCGATTCAAGGCCGGGGATGTAACCGAGACGCTGATTCACGCCACTGAAAAAGCGTCGGAGATGGAAACCACGGATGTGTTGGTGCTTCTTTACAAGAGAGATCCCGATTCGGATAGTTTCCGTCTCAAGATCGTATGTTCGGATGATGTGACAATTGAGTGTGCGAACTGGTTGCTCGACAAAGCCAAAATGTTTTTGTTGAACGAATAAATCTGATTGGAGGAAAGAATGAGATTAGCATTGGCAAGTTTTTGGTTCGCTCTCACGATCACGATGATTGTTGTGCAGGATGTAAAGCCGCCCCAGGCGCCAGCGCCTCAAGCCGCGCCTGTACCGGTGCCGCCTGCAGCGCCGAAAGTTTATAAGCCCACCGAGGTTCAAGGGTTGAAGCTTCAGGTCGCCAAGGACCAAGTGGACATGGTGAAGATGCAGTATCAGAACGCCATGGGGCAGTTGAATTCAACCGTGGAGGCGGTCCGGAAGGAAGAGGGCTGGCCGGATACGGTGCTGTTCAACATGGACAGCATGACGTTCGTGGAAGGGCCGCCAAAGGCCGCCGCAGTGCCACCAACAACGCCGGCGCCAGCGAAGCCAGTGGAAGCTCCGAAGCCCGCTCCAAAGCCAAAGAGCTAAACGTGCCAGAGTAAAACCATGCGGAATCTTTACCAAAACTATCCGTGGTCGGCCGAGGTTCCTGAAGAGAACGCGGCGTTTGATCATATCCGTTTGACGGCGTTTCATCGGGACACGGAAGATAAGATCAACCCTGAAACCGGCGAGGTTTGGCCTGCTACGTTTGAGTATTACGGCCGGATCCTCGCTGTTCGCAAGCGAGACGGAACCTTTTTCTACGTGAATATGACCTTGGACAAAGACTTCGCTGAGTGGCCGGAAGAAAAGCAGCAATCTTATTTGGATTCCAAGGTGATCATTTCGATGATGTTTCTAAACACGTTTGCGGATTGCGCTTGCACCGCGCAGCAGCCTTGTCCGCGGCATTAGGTGGGAAGCGGAGGCGCTCGGGGGAGCGCCCCGCAGGGGTGTTCGGTTGTCCCGCGGTGAAGGGGACGGACTGAACGCTTCGAAAGATACCTTCAGTACTGGTACTGCGTCAAGCGGATTAGCCGAGAAAAACGTCCAAGAACTTCTGCCATGCGCTCTTTGGAAGAGCCACAACGACTACCGGCTCCTTTGTGAACACTCGAGCGGGGATGGCAGTGGGGGCGATCTCCGCGATTACGTGATGCTTCACCGGCTTCTTCGATTTTGGATGTTTCTTGTTGCGTTTGGGCATGACAGCCTCCTTTTTTAATTAAGAAACGAGATCGGGACCATCTTCAAGGGCACAACACGCTGTAGGAGCCACGCCAGCCGCCCAGATCCGGCAAAATAAGGGCCTGCCGTCGTTATCTGGATGTTTGGCCTTATCTGCGTACTCGCAGCGCTTACAACCGAAGCCAAGGGCCTTGGGGCGCTCCGCGTAGCCGGCCATTTCCTTCGAGTATTTCTTGGATGGAACGGTGTCCGTGCCACGTTCGGCTTCCTCGCGCTTCCAGAACATGCAGGAGCCGGCTTCCATGGAAATCTTGCCTTCTACCCAAGTACAGCCGCTCGAGCCCTTCTTACGAATGCACTCACCGCACAGGTAATCTCCGTGGTGATCGTAGAAAGGGCCAAATTCGTAGTAAAACGCGGCGGTCTCCGCCTCGTGGCGCCGGCGAGACTCCGCGCCATAGTCGCGGTTTTTGGGCTCAAGGTAGCCCGAGGCGTTCTTGGTTAGCTGGTCGATCGCGACGTCGAAATCACGCGGCATGGCCAGAAGGGTAGCAAAGTGCAGGGATGGCTCAAAGAAATTCGTAGGGGTGTGGTTCTGTACGGTAAACGGCTTGACGCGCTCGCTGTTTTGCCTTAGATTGCTTTGGGGACGTTTGGAAGGAACCGGGGAAGCTAATGAGCTCCCAAGCTTACCTTCCCCGGTTTATTTCTTTCTGAAATCACTCGCATTCGGACACGAAACGAAATGCGGCTCGCGCACGTCGCCGGTAGCGTGCTGAATCGTGGCCGTGCTCTTCACGCTCATCGGCATTTTCTTCCCACCGTTTGTAATCCACCACTCAATTGTCTCGCCGCAGCCGCGACAATTTGCGTCCCCGGTGTACTCGTAGCCAGCAGCTTTCAGTTCGTCGGATGTCGCTGGAAATTTCAAAGCCATTCGGTTCTCCTTTTTTTGCGTTTGTCCATATATGGACGATTCGTCAACCCGTGTAGCCTGGGGCGCCTGGAGTATTCCAGTTCACTTCGTCGCTTTTGATGTGGCGTTTCACGCGTTGCAGCGAGCCGAGATCGTCCGCGCGCACCAGGCGCCGACAGCACACCCACTTGATTTCCAGTTGGTTCATCAACAGTAATAGCATGTGGACGCCGCGCACGCGGTCCGCCTCGAGAACTTCCTTGACGTGGCCTTCGAAGCCGCGGCGGACCACGGCGCTGCCGGGGAGGATGTCGCAGTTGCAGACGATGGGCTCGAGTTTCATTTATCCTCGTAGCGGTGGTGGTGAGATTCTGTGAAAAACTAACGCCGCCGTTATAAAGATGGTCACGAAGATCAGGTTAATGGTGGCGAGTACCTTCATTGTTGGATGGTTACCTCGCCGACGAGACGAGCACGACCAAAGGCAGAACAGTTTTCGAGTCGGTGCGAAACCATGGCCGTCAATAGTTCGGGAAGCGCTAACACGGCCAACGCTTCAAGGTCGCAATCGTGTGCGATGGTTGGAGGGAAGGGAACGGCTGCATTCGCCGATTCTTCTTCCGGTTCTTCGTGGAATCGTGCTCCGCAGAGCTCGCAAGAGTAAATGCCGAACTTTTTCATCGTTTTCCTTTTGGCCAGAATTTACGGAATCCCCATAAAATAAACATGAACAGAAATGGGGTGAGTTTCAGCAAGCGTTCGTCGATTGGGATCAATAGATTCATGTTTTGCTTTCGAGTGTCATCGTGATTCGCGTTGGGAATGGGCGCGGCAGGTCTGCTTTCGGGATATAGATTTTGTATGCGCCACCGATGGAAGCGTCACCGTAAATCACGGTGTTGGGTGTCTCGCGGATTGGGCCTAGCTCAGTGATTATTTTCATGGTTGTGATGGGTCGAGGCTTTGGATGATCTCGTCGAGCTCCTGAAGCATGGTTGAATCCATATTCCACGAATAGCTTTCACGGAATGCGCGCAAGCGTTCGGCCGGCGTTTTGGTGCTTGGGATGAACCACGATTTAACTTTGCGAAGCAGCGTTTTGACTGTTTCGGGAACCAAAACCCATTTCATGCCGGCGCTGGTAGCGCGTTCGATTTCGTCTTGACTTGAAACTGGTACGGCTGCCGGGCCGTGCTTCGCAACGAAATACCGATATTGATGATTTACCAGCGGCTTTTCGGGACTGGCGTGTGCTTCAATGTAGCGAACATCCGGTGCCTGGGTGCGAAGAAGTTCAAGTGCGCGATTGCTTTTTCGGTCTACCCAGAGTCTCGAGGTTTCGTAGCTTAGATCGAAGCCGTTCACCATTCCGCGGTCGCGATCGAGCTTGATGATTCCTGGTGGGAATGAATAACCGCAATGAAAATCCTTTGCGGTCGATACATATAAACTTCCAACGTAAATGCGGCCTTTTTCTTGCGGTTCTTCAAGGATCCAAGAAAGTTTGCTGTCTTTGGAAGAAGCGTGGATGTTCTTTTGAATCATTTTCCAGTCTGACGGCAGAATGCCGCCAACAAGGAATTGAACGCCTTTGTGTTCCTCGTGCGGTTCCGTGTAGATGTTCAGTACCGTGGAGTTGAAGGTTTCATCGTGCTCGAGTCGTGCCGTCCATTTTTCGCTGCCGCTCAGAATCTCTACGCCGTGAGTTTTCAGACGGCACAAGACCAACAACGCCAGTTTGTAGCCTTCGCCAAACTTCCCGCGTTGATCCTGGTCGTCGCGCTTGGATGTTTTTCCCAGAACGAGAGTTTCCGGAGAGAGTTGTCCTTTCGAAGTGGTGATGCGCAGAATGCCTTGAGCAACGTCGTCCTCGTATTCAATCTTTGCGATGCACGTCGGATCGTGCGTTTGCTCGTCGAGCGCATTCTGGTAAATCTCGCGTATCGCCTCCCAAAGCCCCCAGTGCGCAACGTACTCCGGAGAAATTGGCAACGTGAATTTGTTCATTCGCTAACCTCGTTTTTCTCAAGTTCCCAGGCCTTTACGGTCGCGTAAGCGCTGGCAATCGCAGTACTTACCACGTCGGCGCTGACGATAACGACCAGGAAAACGAGATAGAGAATCCCTAAGATCGCCGAGAGGATGTTGCGGCAAACATCGTTGTAAATAGCCTCCGGGCGCGGTCGGCTGGACGCCAAACGCTCGGTTGCCTCTTTCGCGCGGGCGAGAAGTGATGTCATTTTGCCCCCATGCTTTTTGCTGCGGCCAGAGCTTTTTCGAGCAGTCGTTCGATCATGGTTATTTCGACGATTTCGCCTTTTGGTCCCGGTTTGTTGACCATGAAGTTAGCCTCGCCACGCTGTCTTGCGGACAGCAAAATGCTCGATAAAACGCCTAATTCGTATGCTGTCAGTCGTATAACGCGATCTTCAGGAAGCCAGTTCGATGCCATTTTTCCTCTTTCTCCGTGTCGCTTTCACTTTTCCTCGTTACCTTCAAAGTGGTGGTCGCTTAAGCCCTTCTAAGTGCATTTTGTGCAAAATGTCCGCGAGGATCTCAAGATCGCTAAGAGTCGCTGGAATGTCCTGAAAACGCGCGGAGCGCAGAGCGTTCTTGAGCCATTCCGAAGTGCTGGAATTGGACAACAACCTCTCCGCTTCGAGTTGAGCTTTACTCTTCACGTGTATCCCTGAGTAGGTTTTTGACTTTCACGCCAACGCTGCCGGCTTTGGCCTCGTCGATCAGGCAACCGCGCGGGCAAATTATTTCTCCGGTGATGGCTTCGTTGAGCATAGCCTTCTCCATTTCCGTGAAATTCTCTCGAATGCGGTTCCAATCTTCTGCTGTTAGCAACATTTGTGGCCTCTCACTTGGGGATCGTGATTACCTCAACAACTGCGCTTTGGTGCGGTTTAACAAGTGCTGGTTTGTCGTGCGCGCCGCCCAAGTGGATGTAGAGTCTACCGTTTTCTTGGGACCAGCAAACGGTAACTGCGGCCGCATTGAGCCCTTCATTGCGAACTTCAACGGATTTGACGCCTAATACCGGGAATGGTGCGGTCACAATGCTCCTTTGTCCATATATGGACGATTCAGTTGATGAATTCCACCTGAATGCCGTTTACGGCGAAGAGTTCGGCGATCTTTTCCTCGCGTTGTTTTTCGGTTATAAGGCGGTTGTCGTTTGTGTCGTAAATTTCACTGATATTGCCATACGCCTTAAAAATCGCCCATTGAGGCCACAGTTTGGCTGTGTTTGCGCAACCGTATGCGGTTTGCACATCAAGAAGCACGTTGTCTGGGATTCCAAGAGCTTGACCAAAAATACCCACGCAACAGCGTTTCCCGTCATGGGTTAGTGATCCGCGCACGTATTTTGCGCAGAAAACGATATCGTGGAAGTCTCGCAAATGAATAATAACTAGGTGTCTTTGCCGATGTGAGGCGAGCTCTACGAAGCATTCCAGGCAGAGAATCTTTTTCCACCATCGCCGCGCGAGCAATTTCCATCCCCGGTCGCCGATATGCCAAGAGATGACCATTTCGCGTTTGCAGTTAGCGCACTTCACGTTTTAGACTCCGAGCGCTTTGCGCGCTTTTTCGGGGATGTGGGCCTGAACTTTGGCAAGTGGGCCGCGAATGGTCTTTTTGCTGTCCGGAAGCGTCACTTCGAAGTAATCCTTGTAGTTGCAGCGGATCACCGTTGTGTACTTGAATACGCTTTTGCGTGCCTCCTGAACGAGTTTACGGGCTCCGTAGAGCGGAATGTGACAATAGATAATGCGGAGTCCGTCCGATCCAATAGCAAGGAAATCGTAAGCGTTTAGATTGCTCAAAATAGGCTCGGTTGGAACAGGTGCGGCAGTTGGCCGGCAGCTTCCATGCGGTTAGTGAAGATGGCTACGGTCTTAACTTCGAGCTTGGCAGGTTCTTCGCCGGCACCAAATGCCGGAATGGGGATTTCGCTTCTCACGGCGATCTGCACGCGGGCGCATGTCGGACACCAGAATGCGCCGGTATCGCGCCCTTCGAGCGCTGGAGACATCGTTTTACCGTCAAAGACGCAGAACATTAGTTCACCTTCCTGGGTACTTTTTCGCGCCAGCGCAACCCAATAGCTGCGCCTGCGGCTACGAGTGAACGGAAAATGCCCGCCGAGTTTGAGGTTGCGTCGGTAATGACCATCATAGATGCGTTTTCGACCAATTTATTCAGTTCGGCGGGGTCAATTTTGAGCGCGGCGCACATTTCTGGCACAGTAGGCAAATTTTCTTCGGCCACGCCATCCATCAGTTCAGGAATTGTCATTGTGCTCCTTAACCTCGCGCTGACAATAGCGCGGAAAACAGCGAGCGTCAACTGCTTTTCGTGCGGATGCTGCGAATCATGCTGAACGGATGGAAAGGAACGAATTGCACGGGCCTCGCGCCCAGGTCAAAGTACCCAAGCGCGAGGTATCCGAGGCGCCACGCGTACGCTGACAGCGTAACGTGGCCGGGGCAATTGCGGAGCGGAACCAGTATAAACGGTGGTTTAATCCTCATTCGAACTTTCCGAATAGTTTGGGTGGTTGAGATTCGATTACGTCGGCGATCTCCGCGAAAGACTTTCCAGTGTCATTAAGACCGATTAAACTTCGCTCGCCGCTGTCCAGCAGGGTGTTGTAAACGCCTGCCGTAGTGGCCAGTCCGAGCCATTCGGCGACTACAACCGGCAAATTGGTGCGTTGGTCGGCATAGAAAAACCGGCCTTCAGATTCTCTTGCCGGTGGAATTATGCCGGCATCAACAGCCAATTCGCACGCGACTCCTAAACAGCAATACCGTTTTTCGCCTTCTTCGCCGATCAGGCATAGCGAGGCGTGGGCTTGCTGGAATTTCCCGCTCCGTAGAGCTTCAATCCATTTCTTTGCATTTTCGTTCATAACGCTCCTTTATTCACAGTTTAAGCGCTCTACGAGCGCATCAATTTGTACTTCGTTCAATGGCTGGTGATCTTCGAAAAACGGCATAAAATCGTTTTGGGTGTTCGCTTGGGCGGGCAGGTAATCCGGGCCGATCTTGGATTGCCAGAACCGCAACGCGGCCAGAATGGTTGCAAACTCGCGCGGGTTGACATTGAATGTGTGAATCCTTCGTGGAAAACTAGCCATTGATTCGTACCTCCGCTAGAAGTTTTTCTCTTGCATGGATGAGCCTTACCACAAGCGCGCGAAATGTAATGTCCTGGGTGTTCTTCGCCTTTTCGTGCGCGTCGTCGAGATACTCAATCCAGGCCGAATGTCCGTCGCGTTCGTAGAAAACCACGTATCCGCCCGTATCCATTTTTCCGCGGTAAAGCGTGCCTAATAGCGTCCCTTCGTTTGCGATGTAATCATGGCCGCGCCGGGTTGTGATGTCGTGCAAGAACAGGGCTAGCAGGTTGTTCTTGTACTTTAGCTGCTGGATTTCTAAGATCAATTCGCCTCTGGTGATTTGTGGCATTAACCCTCCACGACTAGCAGCGCCGTATTAACGTTGGTTCCCTGTTCTTTGAACGTGTCCGCTGGAAGTACTTCCCAAGTGCCGAGCGGTTTTAGTTGATCGTTTTGGCGTGGGCCGTTAGCGCAGATCGCCACGAGGCGGCCGCCCGGCTTCAGCATCGTCGCTAAACATGATCTAGGCTCCTTTGCGTGTTTCCGGGTATTGAGTAGTGTTTACTTCTTTCTCGCGCTGGTCGGCCAGTTTATACGCGTGGCGCGTAGGTCGCTGTGGGACAATCCCATTCTCAAAGAGCACGCGCCATTCATAAGCAATCACGCGCTCCGCGATATCAAGCGCATCCCCGCCAGCACTCGCATAACTCACGGCCACCGCCGCCAGTACAGCCTTCGGCATCTCATCAAATAACTTGCCGAGTGCCTTCGAGTATTCGTTGTGCATAGTGTTTATCCCGCTCATTACTTTCTTCCCCTTCCGTACACCAATAAAAGAACTACATTGAGCCACCAGAACACAATCAAATACAGCCGATCTTCCAGCGCGAACACGCGTATATTCATAGGTTTGCAAGAATATTGCGCGCTTCGGCGAGAGACTGACAAGCGGCCCACCAATCAAGGATTTCAGGGCCACGGGAGCGGAGATATTCGGTTAAAGCGCGGCTGTATGAGCGTTCGAGCCAGTCAATACCCGCGTTGCGGCGGGTTGAGGTGAGGCGGAAGCCCTTCTCTGGGCAGAGAGTAGCAGGGCTTCCGGTTTGTGTGGCGGGAACGTCTGTAGGTAGGTGCGCTGAGGAATCGGTATTAAAGGATGCTCCCCCGTCAAGTTGTGCGCTCGCGGTTACGCGCGTAACCTGTTGAGTAGCAGTAACTTGCCCCGTCGAAGCATCCATTGATACTGATTCTTGCAATTCTTGAGGTAGAAACTTAATCGCTGTCCATGTGTCCTCCGCGTCCATATATGGACGCGGGGCTGTACCAGTACGCGCGTCTCCTTTGCCGCCGTCGAACAGCCCCGCTTGAGAGTCTGTGTTTCTCATCGCACGCTGACCGTAACGGAAAACAGCGAGCGTGTCAAGTACCAGGACTACGAATAGTCAAAGAAAGTTTATAAGTAGGTACAGTACTCATAGTAGTACTAGTCTAATTTCCGCTTCTGCACTCTTATCAAGCTGTTTCGCGTCGATAATCGCACAAAATTGTCCAGATATGGACGATCCTGAAACGTGAGTACTGGGCCTTGACTAGGGTGATACCCTCGGTGAAATGGACGAATGCGAAAGGTCACAAGTGAAGCCTCTATTGATTGGGTTCGCCTGTGGGTTCCTGCTCGGTTGCTTCGTGTGTATGATTTGTTGGTTGCTGAGGATTACATGAGCACATTGCCGGAAGCGCTCCGCGCCCACAAGTACGAAATCTGTCCTCAGTGTCACGGCGAAATCCGCCGGCGCCCAGGCCCACGGTGCCGCGTGCGCGGCGAGCTAACCCGCGCGTACCTTTATGGCTGTCGCTGCGGCGAGCGATTCTTCCTGGTCGAGTGGCCTGTACTGTCTGGATGCTACGTGGTCGGCTCACACATGCCGTTGCCGGGTGATATGGAAACGGATGTGTCCCTGCCGCTGCGCGGCTTCGTTAGTTAGATGGTGATCGGCTCCGCCGCTCCCGGCGCGCGTTGCTTCCCCATCGCGTGTGCCTACTCTCCGTCGTCGCTTGCGTCTGCTTGAGTGTGTGTGTCGCTCTCTAGGTGCGACGTGTGCGCGAAGGGGTTGAAGCCAGAAAACCACCGGCGATATGACAAACCCGATAATGGAGCGGACTTGTATAGTTTTGGGAGGGGGTGCGCTCGTTGTTATTTTTTTTGTTGCAATTTTTTTTATTCCTGATATTTTGATTTTGTGGAATTGGCTTATAAGAGAGTGGCACATTTCAAGAGATCGGCAACGTTGGAGGAGCGGTATTGGAACCACGTAATCAAGAACGGGGAGGGGTGCTGGGGGTGGGTGGGGAGCACGCGGCTGGGGTACGGGAAGTTCATGTACGAGGGAAAGTGGATTTACGCGAGCCGATTCAGTTTAGAGAGGAAACTTGGGAGGAGGTTGAGGAAGGGGAAGTTGGCATTACACGAGTGCGATAATCCGCCGTGTTCGAAGCCTGAGCATTTGTACGAGGGGACGCACAAGAACAACGCGGATGATGCAATAAAGCGGGGGCGCTGGTCGAGGAGAGCGAATTTGACCGAGAAGCAGGTTTTAGAGATTCGGAAGATGCGTAGTCAGGGGATGAGATCGATTGAGATTTCAAGGGCGCTTGGGATTTCGTACGGGAATGTTTATGGTGTGGTGACAGGTCGGACGTGGAAGGAATTGGGACCGGTCAAGGCTGGAAAACGGAGATCGGTGGGCAAGAAATCAGAAACTAAATTTCGTTGTGTAGAGTGCGGAAAGATTTCTACTGGGAGGATACCGCACTCTGGTTGGATGCAGGGAGATTTGACTTTCCGATATCCGCGTCGGCATTTGGTGAATGGGGAACCGTGTCCGGGAATGTTGAAGGAGGCGGAGTGGGTAAGGGTAAGGGTTAGGGTGACGATCGAGATAAGAAAAGCGAAGAAAGGGGTGGTCGATGGAACCAAATGAACGGGATTGGAAGACGGACGAGTTTGGCGGTGAGGAGATTTGCGGGGACGTTTGGGAGCCACCGGATGGAAGGCAGCGCCGGGTGTGCAACTACAGGAAATTCCCTCGTCATGACTATCATAGTGATGACAACGGTAAAAACTTTTGGAAGAGCGGGATGCCCAAAGGTGGGCTTGCGACGGTTCTCGGAACGCCGAAAGATCCCAGCCTGATTCCCGGTGGCCACAAGATTTTGGTGATTGAAGCGGGGAAGCCGAAAGTTCTGAATCTCGAGAATCCGATTCATGTTGGCACGGTGCAATCGGACGGGTCGTTCACGATCGAGTGCGGGGACGGGTACGATTATTTCGTGCTCGGGGACGGGTCGGTGAGTGGATGGGGGTACAACAAATACCGGGTTGGACGGGAAGAGGAAATGCAGTTGTTGCGGTCAGATGTGATGAGAGAGATGCGAATGATGGAGAAGACCATCGACAATTTTGTGCGTGAGATGTATTTGGCGCGGAATAAGCCCACCTGGTGGTCGCGGCTGCGCGATAAGTTCGTCAAGTGGCGGGAGATGGCGGAATGACCAGAACGCTAAAGGAAATCATTAAGGAAGCGGTGATCGGCGCCATGCTCGACGCGGAAAACAACGTGGCCAAGGCTGCGCGGATCTTGGGGGTCGGCCGGGCGACCGTGTACCGGAGGCTCAAGGAATACGGGATGCTCAAAAGGAACGTGAGGTCGATTCGATAATGAGTTACATCGTGCTCGGAAAATCGGGAGCGCATAACGCGAAGCTTGATATCGACATCTTGCTTCGCACGCGCCTTCTCATTCAGGCCAATTCCGGTGGTGGCAAATCCTATTTGCTGCGGAGAATTGCCGAGCAACTCTTCGGGAAAGTCCCCGTTATCATCATCGATCCGGAAGGTGAGTTCGCCACGCTGCGCGAGAAGTTTGGGTTTGTTTTGGTCGGCAAAGGTGGCGAGACACCGGCAGACCCGCGGTCCGCGGCGCTTGTAGCTCATAAGCTACTCGAGCTCCGCGCCTCCGCGGTGTGCGATTTGTACGAGATGAAGCCTTCGGAGCGGCATCGGTGGGTGCGATTGTTCGCTGAAGCGATTGTGGACGCACCAAAAAAGCTGTGGCGGCCGACGATTTTCATCGTGGATGAGGTTCACACGTTCGCTCCAGAGCGCGGCGCCGGCGAGAGTGAAGCGTCGGAAGCGCTAATTGGGATGGCCACGCGCGGCCGGAAACGGCGTTTTTGCTCGATTTGGGCTACGCAGAGGCTTGGGAAAGTCCGGAAGGACGCTACCGCGGAGTTCTTGAATCGCCTCGTTGGGTCGACGTTTGAGGACGTCGACTTGAAGCGTGCGGCTGAATTGCTGAGTATTCGTCCAGAAGATCGGCGCGAGTTCGATGCTGAGATGCGCGTGCTGGAGCCTGGCAATTTCTACGGGCTCGGTCGAGCGATCGCGAAAGAGCGGATTTTGATTCACATTGGCCCGGTTGAAACGAGCCATGAAGTTGAGGATGCGAAGTACGGCGATGCGCCGCCCCCGGCACCGGATGAAATCCAGAAGCTTTTGCCGAAGCTGGCGGACTTGCCGAAGGAAGCCGAGGAGAAGGCGAAGACCGAGGCGGAATTGCGTACAGAGATTCGATCTCTCAAAGCGCAGTTGCGTAGTCAGCCGACCCATAAAATTGAAACGAAGCAGCCTGACAATTCGCAGTGGAATGAAATACAAAGGTACAAGGCTGGCGAAGCTCATCACAAAAAAGAATTCGAGGATTTATTGAGCATCACGCGGCAAGTCGTAAACGGCGTGGGGCAACTTTCGGTGCTGGCAAGTGAATTGGCAAGAATGAGGATTCCTAAGAGGTTCAATATTCCCCGATCGTCAAATTTGCCGAAGGTAAGAGTTTCTAGTGATGATCCACCAAAGCCGTCGCCGCTTCCTCCGCTGCCGAAGCTTGAGAAGTTTCCGCCAATTGAGCGGGATGCGTCGAACGGAGATTTGGGTGGACCGGAGAAAAAGATTCTTCGCGCACTCTCCGAACTGCGCTCGATCGGGAAAGAAACTCCGCCGAAAGAAATGGTTGCAGCTTGGGCTTTGTATTCGCCGAACGGTGGGGCGTTTGTGAATCCGCTCGGGAAACTGCGGACACTCGGGCTTGTGGAGTATCCGGCGCCGGGAGTTGTTTCTCTTACAGCTAGCGGACTTTCCACCATCGGAGAGATTCCGCCGCCTGATTCCGAAGAGATTATGCGGAGGCTTCAGAGTATTTGCAGTGGCCCTGAGTGGAAAATCCTCTATGCGCTATTCAAGGAAAGTGGCCAAGAGGAAGTGTCGCGTGCGGATCTCGCGATGCGGAGCGGGTACGAAGTAAAAGGCGGAGCGTTCGTAAATCCTTTGGGCGCGTTGCGGACCAAGGGGATACTCGATTACCCGCGGCCGGGATTTGTGAAAGCCGCAGATTGGATCTTCGTGGAATGAAAGCACTTTCTATGACGCAGCCGTGGGCATCGTTGGTAGCGCTCGAAGAAAAGCGAATCGAGACGCGCTCGTGGAAAACACCGTACCGAGGGCCGTTGGCAATCCATGCGGCGAAAACGTATCCAGGATGGGCGAAGGAATGGTGCAAGGAACCCACGTTCGCTAAGGCGCTAGGCAATTGCTGCCCAGAACTCTATCGCGGCTCGATCGTGTGTGTGACGAGTTTGCTGGATTGTGTTCGGACAGAAGACATCCGTGACAAATTGGAGTCAAAGGAAATAGCGTTTGGCGATTACGGGATGGCTCGGTGGGCATGGATTCTCGGTCCAGTGGTAAAGCGGTTTGGAAGCGTCGAGTTTCCGGCAACCGGGCATTTGGGATTGTGGGAGTGGGACGAACGCTCGTAGTTTATTCTTGACTATATTTCTGGTCGGAGGTAGATTTCGAACATGCAACGGCTATCAGATGCGATTATGCTTGGATCAACGTTGAAAAAGCATGGGCGTAGAGGAATGTTGTTTGACGATGACGGTGGGGCTTGTGCGGTAGGAATGGCATATACCGCCATTGGTATGACGAGGGAAATTTATTTTGCTACTCCGCCAGAATACGTAACTAAATTTATAAGGAACCAGGGATGGTTTTGGTGTTTTGACAAAACTGCAATGCTTCCATCGTGGGCATTGAAATGGACGCCGGGTGAGGTGGAGGATTATCGCGTCTCTGACATCATTACCTATTTGTACGATCACTATGTTTCCACAGACAAGGCTACGCTCGAGATGCTGGTTGATTGGGTTCGCTCCGTCGAGGACGAGCTTGGCGTCTATGCAAATGGATCGTCCGAAGGTCTGGACGACAAGGTTCCTAGCGATAGTCCTAAATTGGACTGTTTGCCGGAAGAAGGTGCCGTAACATTGGGTACTGCGGGAAACTGTGTGGTGAACACGGCTCCTGCGTCAGTAACGCTAGTGACGTAAACTCGCAGCGGCACCAAAAAGTTTGGTACAGAGCATCACCTGGTTGTAAAAATTTATCAAGAAAGGAGGACAACCGATGGCTTTGAATTCAACCGAAACTGCTCGCCTTGCTGACCTGGTGAAAATTCCAGTGGCCCAGCGTACTCCAGCACAAACGAAAGAGATTTCGGATCTACAATCAAGACAGAATAGCTAAGGTTTGCACGTCAGGTGATGTTCTGTACTTATGTAATTCCCTAAAGTTCGCCGTCCATATCTGGACGGCAGGAGAAAAAATGGAAACCCCGATGAATGAAAACGAGATCCAGATTCGTTCGCACGAATTGAGTCTTTTGGGCGATCACCTGACGCGCCACGGTTTGACCGATCCGGTCATTCGGAAGTATATCGACGACCGCGGGAAGGCGCTGCGTTACGTGGCGCCGGCCGAGAAGCGCGCGTTCGTGCGGCGCGAAGGCCCGGTTCCTGCGGACAAGATGTTCAAGCCGTATCCGCTTGCGGGCGGGCCGCGTGGCGGATCGCCGACACCGATTTCCGGAACTGGCGCAAAGCCGTTCACTCCGTATCCGGTCGCACCGGCCGCGCAACAGCCCGGAAAGAGCGCGCGATAATTTCGCCAGCGTAGTTCAACGGTAAGAACGCTTCTCTCATAAGGAAGAAATGCACGGTCCAATTCCGGCCGCTGGTACCACTAACCTCGAAAGGACACTATGAAAGCTGAACAGGTTGCAAGGGTTTGCCATGAGGCCAATCGGGCCTACTGTGAGGCGATCGGCGATAACTCGCAGGTACGGTGGGAAGATGCTCCGACGTGGCAACGCCAGTCGGCCATCACTGGCGTTGAGTTCGTTTTAAAGTCGCTGAGAGAATCAAAAACACTTCCGAGCCCGAGCATGTCGCACGAAAGTTGGTTGCGGGAGAAGACGAAGGATGGATGGAAATACGGGCCAGTGAAGGACGTCGAGAAGAAAGAGCATCCGTGTTTTGTTTCTTACGATCAATTGCCGCCGCAGCAGCGCGCGAAAGATTTTCTGTTTCTGGCGGTCGTGGAAGCGTTGTACAATTTCTGACGCGGACATTGAGCTACGGTGCGCTCGCATCTCTCATAAGGATGGCCTTATCTGGTTCAACTCCAGAGTCCGCAACCAACTGGGAAGTCGGCCAAAGGTAGGCCGCTGGGCCTTGGACTCAGCTATCCACGTTCGAGTCGTGGCTTCCCAGCCAAATTTTTGCGCAGTTAGGTCAGTGGTAGACCGCCCGCCTCCAAATCGGGAAACGGAAGTTCGATCCTTTCGCTGCGCGCCACGGAGAAATGCTCGAGAGGCTGAAGAGGTCCGACTGCTACTCGGACGTGCTGTAAAAGGCACCGTTGGTTCGAATCCAACTTTCTCCGCCAGTTCGGTCCCGTAGCTCAATTGGAAAGAGTTCCAGATTACGAATCTGGCGATCGCGGTTCGAATCCGTGCGGGACCGCCAAGTTTGGAGCAATGGCACAGCGGCAACTGCCCCGGACTGTAAATCCGGTGTCCCTTCGGGACTACGAAGGTTCGAGTCCTTCTTGCTCCACCATTTTCGGTTCCGTCGTCCAATTGCACAGGACACTACCCTCCGAAGGTAAAAATTCCGGTTGGAATCCGGACGGGACCGCCAAATAACTATTGCAAGCCTGAAGTCTTTCCTGTAAAACAGCAAGCGTGCTCTCGTGGCCGAATGGACTAGGCGCTCGAGTCCTAATCGAGTAACGCGAGTTCGAATCTCGCCGAGAGCTCCATGCGAGCGTGGTGCAACTGGTAGACACGGTGACCCCAAAAGTCATTTTTTGCGAGTTCGAATCTCGCCGCTCGCACCAATATTGGAGGGGTGATGGGAACTACTTGTAAGCACGGAACGGACAATATGTTTACGTGTCCTCATTGCCGAAAAGAATTTAAGGTTTCCGAAGCGATCAGGGAGCCGAGAAAAGAAGAGAAGTCGATGGAAGAGCAGCAACGAGAAGTTGAGTGACATTGCGCGAGTGGTGGAATGCATACACATCAGCCTTAGAAGCTGACGCCTTCGGGATTGGGGGTTCGACTCCCTCCTCGCGCACCAAATTTAGAATGCGCCACTATCCCAACTGGAAGAGGACGTGGACTTAAAATCCACTAGATCGGAGTTCGAATCTCCGGTGGCGCACCAAAATCGTGCCATGAAATCAGCGTGCCCAAATTGCTTAACTCCGAGCGATCTCCCGGTAAACATACGGCCGGATTGGTTCGTTCTCTGCTTTTCCTGCGCGTTCATTGGGGTTCTCGCGGCGGATATGAGCGTGCGAGAGGCAACCGATAGGGATTTCGCCGAGGCGACCGAGTACGCTAGGGGCTGGATGTATCGCAAACAGAACCTCGTGTTGATAAATATTTACAGAAAAAGGTTTGCACGGCACGCGGACATGAATTAAATTTCTTTGGGGCTGTGCGGTAAGGGACATCCGGCCCGTCTTCTAAGCGGGATAATTTGAGAGTTCGAATCTCTCCAGCCCCACCAGTGGCGCGGTAGCCAAGTGGGAAGGTTGGGGCCTGCAAAGTCCCGATGAGCGTGTTCGATTCACGCCCGCGCCTCCAAGATTCGTAAGGGAGGAAAAAGTAATGTTTTTGACTCCTGTAGTTACAGTGCTTGAAAAGATTGCCGTGTCGATCAACAGGCTTACAACTGCTGTCGATACGAGAGGAGAACAGATTTCTAATGTTCTCGGTCAAATCTTGAAGGCACTTCAGAAGCAACCACAAGTACCTGGGGAGGCGGTTTCCCTGAAACTCACCCTCGGTAAAGCAGTGCAACAGAAGTAAAATTCACGGAGGAAAAACGAAATGGCAAACCCACAGATTGGAGATACCCAGCAGGCGCCTTATTCTGTAACCGGTTTGGACGCGGACGGACAGCCGGCGCAGCTTGAACCAGGTGATGTGGTAACTGTCACGTCTTCGGCCCCAGCATCGCTTTCGGTTGTTCCCGACGCAACGCCGGCTCCGGGCTCGCTCGCTTCCGGTCAGTTGGTTGGCGGAACGACGCTTGCGGTTGGAGTGACGATCACGGCGGTCATCACGCACACGGACGGCACTTCGGCAACGGCGACGGATACGATTGACGTCGTTTCCGGTGAGGCTGCAACGTTGGCAATCGGGCTCGGCGCACCTGTGTCGCAGACGCAGCCACCGGCGCCGGCTTCGGCTCGTCAGGCTGGTCGGTAACATCGTTTCGTAGTTTGGGTTGGGGTACGCGAAGGGCAAGCCGTGTAGACGGCGCGTACCCCGGCCATCATTCAAGTTTGTTTTAATAGGCCGATCCTTGTTAAAGGAAACGGCCTATAATTTTAATATGGGTCGCCAGCACTGGGTGCGGGTTCGGCTTATACCCGAGCGAGATTCCCGGATTGGGGAGACGGCACGGATCGTAACCGTGGGCGACCACCATCGGAAGGCACTGCTGCAAGGGCGGCAACTGGCCCTGAAAGCCAGGGCGTCTCCAACGGGACGGGGGTTCGAATCCTCTGCCTTCCGCCAAATTTCATTTGTCCAGATATGGACGAATGGTGGCGTAGCTCAGTGGCAGAGCTCGCGGTCGATAACCGCGCGACGGGTGTTCGATTCACCACGTCACCACCAACGCTGACTTCGTACAATGGAAGTACTCTCGTTTGAAGCACGAGCAACGTCCGTTCGATTCGGACAGTCAGCGCCACTCTTAGGAGGAGCAATGAAAAAGCCGTATGAGTATGCTGACGAATTGGTGACCACCGGTGGAAAGGATGCTCTTGAGCACCTTGAAACGAATATCAAAACTCACACGACTCGTTTTCGCTTGTACACTGCAATTCACAGCTATTCAATTTCAATGATTCTCCCGTCGCCAGAGAAGCCAAACGGTTATATGGGTTGTATTGCATCTTGTCGCGCTCCGTATCCCGGAGAGACGCACACGCGAGGGAATGATTTGCCGGATGGGCCGTACAGCGATGAAACGTGGCACGCAATCCTGGCTGCCATTGTGAGGTATGAGATTTTGCCGCTCTATCGGAGTTCTGGGTTTATTCCAGTGCGAAACACGGGTACTGAAGCGAATGCTTGACGGTCGCTCGCTGTTTAGATACCATTCATTTCGCCGGCCTTGTCGTCTGGTGACGGCCCTCCCCTTACAAGGGAGTTAAGCAGGATTCGATTTCCTGGGTCGGTACGCCGGCATAGCTTAGTGACAAAGCATCGCATCGGTAATGCGACGACCTGAGTTTGATTCTCAGTGCTGGCTCCGGGAGTGTAATTCAGTGGAAGAAGCCCTCTCTCTTAAAGAGGAAACGAGTGTTCGATTCACTCCACTCCCACCAAGTTTATTGGGCAGTAGCATAATTGGTATTGCGTTCCGCTGTTACCGGAAAGGATGACCGTTCGAATCGGTCCTGCCCAGCCAATTTTGTTGATTGTGATCGAGGAGGAAATATGAAATCGAAATACAAGTCGTTGCTCGTGTTCTTCGGCTTCTTGCTGTTCGCAACGGTTTTGATGGCGCAGACAGCGCCATCGGCGCCGGCCGCTCCAACGCAGTCGATGGGCATTGCGCAGACTGTCATCGTTCTTGCTGGGGTGGTTGCCTCGATACTGCAAGGCGTGAAGCAACTGGTCCCGCAGATTAACGGGAAGGTTGCCATAGCCATCAGCATCGCCGCGTCGCTTGCATTGGCTTATGCCGCCGCGCAGCCTGGGCAGGTGATCAGCATTCAATTTCTTATCACCACGCTCGGCACGGCGTTAGGCTCTAACGGCATTTACGATTTCTTGAAGAAACCAAAAGCGCCAGTACCAGCGGCGTAACCGGAGGTAGTCATGAGAGGTGACCGATGATTTTGCTTATCATTGTGCTGATTCTGGTGTTCGGTGTGGGCGGCGGTTATTACGGCAATAGCCGCTGGGGAGCGCAGGGCGGGTTCGGGATGGGGCTGGGCACGATCCTGATAATCCTTTTGATTCTGTATCTGCTAGGTGCCTTTGGCGGCGGTGGCTTCGGGCACGGCAGATTGTTCTAAGAGTGGCGCGTTCCGCGTGTTGACCCGAGCGCGGATTCACCGCGGGCTTAACAGCCCACATCGGGTCCAGAACGGGAAGCAGCTACCAAAAGTGCTGCGATGCGGCTAATACCGCCTAGCGGCGCGTCAACGGGCGATTAATTTAGTGGGAAAAGATCGGGCTTTTACCCCGAGAACGAAGGTTCGATTCCTTCATCGCCCACCAAGCGGGTGTCGTATAGTGGAATTACCCCTGTCTTCCAAACAGGTGACGAGTGTTCGATTCACTCCATCCGCTCCATTTCGCCGATGTCGTCCAGTGGGAAGACGTCGATCTCGTACATCGAAGACGACTGTTCGATTCAGTCCATCGGCTCCAATTTCAGAAAGGATCGCCATGACCGAAGCTCAAATCGAAGATGTCGGCGAAGCTTTGAACCGGCGCGTTCCGAAAAAATATCACGAGGGAGCTCCTCATCCGCGTCCAATTGGCAGGCCGTTTTTCACGGGTTTCAAAACCAATGTTCCCGCACAGAATTTGTCGGAGGAAGAAAACGCGAAGTTGGTGGCGGCCGTAGAAAAGCCCGGCGATTTAGGGTATGTGGCGCAATTTGTTTTTTACGCAAAGATTGCGGGGGGGCCGTTCTTTTACGTGAATCTTCCTAATATGAAGGGCGGCAGGTACGAGATCGGCGAAAGCTTCGACATCGGCGAGGAGCGAGTGCATTGCGATATCTCGCAGCGGGATTTAGAGTCGATGTTGGAAGCTGGCTACAAAAAGATTTGTGAGATTTCTGGGGTTGTCTGACAGTGGAAGTCAATCTCCCTCTCGAGGAGAAAACGCGGGTTCGATTCCCGCCAACCCTACCAAGTTCGCGGCGAGGGGGATACCGTTTGAATATTTTTGGTGAATAAAACGGCCGCTTGGCGGATGTTACGGTCCAAGCGCGTACCGCCCTACTTAGCTCGCCGCGATTTAATTTCACGCCGCCATAGCTCAATTGGTAGAGCCTCTCACTTGTAACGAGAAGACGAGGGATCGTAACCTTCTGGCGGCTCCAGTTTTGAGGGGTTTATATGGCAGACGTAATTGAAATGCAGCCGAAACAAGAACGGCATTCGCTTGAGAAGAAACGGAATGACGGTTACGTGATCGTTGAGGAGGTCGTCGATGGTAAGACGACCGGCAAACGATTCCATTGCGAGCACAATGTCTTAGAAGTCGATGAGCGCCGCGGGGTGGTGATATGCAAGACCTGTGGTGACGAAATGTCTCCGCTTGAAGCTCTAAAGCTTCTCTATCGCACGATTTGGTGGGAAGAGAACACGCGCGAGCGGCAAATTGAGTACGATCAAAAGCGCGTTTCGAAGGTTCAAGTCGCGGCGCTTATTTGTCTTTACGAGGCCGGTGTGACGCCAGAGAAGTACGCCGAGCGGTGGAACAAAGAACACGCGCGCCGCGCTACGCTGGAAATTGCGAAGGTTGCGGAGAAGCAAGTGGCGATTGACGGCGGGTCAGAAAAGCCAGTAGCCTAAAAAAAGTTGCAAAACAGCAAGCGCTGTGCAATTCTCTTTTCGGGGTTATCGTCTAGACGGCCCAGGATCCAAGATTTTCACTCTTGAGACGCCGGTTCGAATCCGGCTAACCCTGCCAATGGGGGCGTAGTGACAAAGTGAACACGGCTCGCTTGCACCGAGCAAAAGCCCGTTAGAATCGGGTCGCCTCCACCAAGATCGACGCAGTATTTAGCGTCAACGAGCGAGGTCAAGTGCGATGGTCGGGCGCGCACAGGGACCAATTTATCCGCTTCGGCCCGCTAGATTGTAGAAGGGGCGGATATGACAAATCTGAAGGGAGCTTTGCCGATGCCAGCGCCAGGATTTCAGGGAATCACGGAACAAAATTTGAAGAACTGGTTTACGTACCACAAGCCCACCGAGGGGCAGAACGAACAGTACCTTGCCATCCGCGAAGCGGCGCTTATTTTCGCGCGCACGATCGTGGCGAACACGCCAGTGAGCGCGGACCAGTCTTCTGCGATTCGGCATGTTCGTATGGCGACGATGGAAGCGAATCAATCGATCGCTTGTGGCGGACACTAAAAAGTTCGGAGGCGTAGAGGAGTGGCCGTCCTCGGCTCACTGTCTATGAGCAAACCGTGGGTTCGAATCCCATCGTCTCCGCCAATGGTAGATGAAGCCAAACGGTGCGGCGCCTGATTGTGGATCAGGTTCTAGTGGGTCCGACTCCCATCTTCTACCCCAAGTTTCGGCGGAGTAGGGTAACGGCTATCCCACCTGCTTTGGGAGCAGGGAACTGCGAGTTCGAATCTCGCCTCTGCCACCAATTTCCACATACCACACAGAGAGGGGCAGGGAGGCGTAAAACCGCGGGCGAGAACCGAGGCGAAAGCCAAAGTACACCTGTTGGGTAGTGCGCGCCTCCCCAGTCCCGTTTAAGATTCGAGGCGTAGCGAAGAGGAAACGCGCAGCTTTCGGGAAGCTGAGATCGCCAGTTCGAGTCTGGCCGCCTCGACCAAATTGGAGGTTTCGATGTCATGGCTTTTACGCGCAAAGAAATCCAGCTGAGATATAGACTCAGGCATCCTGGTTATTGGAAGAAAGATGCGGCGCGTGCGGCAAAATGGGCGCGAGACAATCCGGAATGGTTTAAAAACTATCGAAATACCCATAGAATTAAATTTCGCGAGTGGAGACGTAACAGTAAGATTAAACGAAAATACGGCATCAGTGCGGCTGAATATGGTTCTTTGTTGAAAGCGCAGAATAATATTTGCGCAGTATGTAAGAAGCCATTTGCAGGTAATCTTCGATGTGGCACCGATCCAGTTCTTGATCATCGGCATGGTGGCAAGATAAGAGAATTCATCCATCGCAAGTGCAATGTGGCGATTGGGTTTTTGTGTGATGATCCAGTGTTGTGTCGTTTGGCCGCTGAATATCTGGAAAAGCACGCTAGCTTTTGATGATTTCATGGGGTATCCCCCAGTCGAGCCAATGCTGTTGCGGTTGTAAAACAAAAAGAACTGACAACAAAATGGAACTACCTCTCGCGGCCTAACGGCTAGCGAGGCGCTTCCCGGTGAGCGAAATCACCGGGTTTTCAATTCCGGGGTCGTCTAATTCGACAGGATAATCGCCTCTGAAGCGATCGATAAAGGTTTGAATCCTTTCCCCGGAGCCAAATCCCTTGCTGTCCATATATGGACAAGCGTAAACTCGCCGTATGGCAGACCCAGTAATTGGCCAGCAGATCCCGAATACACCGCAGCAGCGTGAGTACACTCAGCCTGGCGGCATAGGTACTCCGACCTTCCCGCAGCAAACCACCGACGAAATGAACGGCCGGTATTATCCCGGCTGCGGCCATTCCATCACGGCGTACGATGTGCGCCAGCAAGGGATTGGCGACCCTCCTGTTTCTTCCGCGCTCGCGTGCTGTCCACTTTGCGGTTTCCTTCAGACGATCATCACACCGTATTCCGATTTCATTAACAGCGACACCATCTTTCTCGCATGAGCGAAATTTGCAAATGCGGGCATCACGTCGACGACCATTTTGGAATGTGTGCGGTTCTTGGATGTCTGTGCGAGGAGTTTGATGCCTCTGACGGTTCTACCGAGGATGCGCGTATCGCTCTCGCGATTTCTGAGCAAGAAGAGCAATACTGGAAAGCTTGGCTGCGTGGCTAAGATTTCCAGGGCAGAGGGAAGGGAGTGTGGATCCGGCTGAACGTGAAGTGGTGCGGTGTCGGCTTTGCAAGTTGAACCAGTTCAAGCTCAATAGTGGGAAGTGTCGCCGCTGCAATTGCGTGCTTGTGCTGCCCGTTGTTACGCTCGCGGAGCGGGTGATTCGGAAGCATATTTTCCCGTTGCAGTACGGGGATGCTGTTCGGCGAGTCACTTCGAATCTTAGAATAATTTTCTATATGTACGGCCTGGGAATGAACGGAGCGGCTTCGCTGATTGGAGTGAAGCGCAATTACGTTTATCGGGTCGAGAAGGGCTATTACAAGCTAAGGCTCGATTTTCTGTTCAAGGTGGCTGACGCCCTCGGGATCACAGTTCACGATATTTTGACGCTAAACATGTGCATCGTGAAAAACGATGAGTTCATGCGCGAGGTCGCCGGGCTGATACACAGAGTCGATCCGGCACAGTTCGTGAACATTCTCCGGTGTATGGACGACCTTCGGCAATTAGAAGGGCCGCGAAAGAGGAATACGCTTGCTGTTTTAAGGTTCCGTGTGTTAGAAAAGACGAAGGCCAATGAGCAAGCCAATTTCTCCCAAACACTTCCAGTCCAAATGCGAGCTCGCCGCGTCAGTGCTGCGGGACGAACCTGATATTACCTTCATCGTCTGCGCGTTTCCGAACGTGGAAGACAAGGGCAAACAATTCTCAATTGGCGGTATCTACACGAATTTGCATCGGCATACGGAGGACGAAGAGACGGGGAAGTTGAAAATCGAGCCAGCGACGATCGGCGATTTTGTGGATTTGATGATTCGTTGTCGGCATCAGATTAAGCCGCAGGAAATAAACGTCGAGGAGTTTCGAGATCCTGAGTCAAAATTGAAACAGTGAAAGGGGAATTATGTGGGATCAACAGATCCGATCAGTTGTTTGCAGTAATGTCGGGCATAAGTTTGAGACATTCGCCACTCATGTTTGGGATTCGAAGGCTGGATGTCTTGTTCCGACCGACCAGAAAATCATGTGTACGGCGTGCGGCGGAACACTTGAGGAATTGATCAGGCCACTGAAGAAAACTCGCGTGGCGAAGCCGAGGACGACCGCGGTGCCAGCACAACAGGAAGCCCAGCCAGAAAACCAAGAAGCTCAAAGTTCATTCGTCGCCCCACCGCCGTCCGGAACGGAAGAAAATCTCGAACAGCTTGACCAAAGTTAGGAGATCCAATGTCCAAGGCTCCAGGTTTTGCCCCGATCAAGGTGCCGCTGATGATTTGCAGCGAGTGTGGCGATCAGATGCGGCTCGAGATCGAGTGTCAGAAGAACGGGAAAATTGTAGGCACAAAATATTACTGCGATGCGTGTGAGTACTGTTTTGTGGCCAGTTTCGATTACGCTTACGGCAGTACGTTCACGAATTTGTATCGGAAGCCACCAGAAGGATACAAGGCGCCGAATTTGCCGTGGATCCGGAAGGTGGATATCAGCGTCAGCCAGAAAGATGACAAGAAGGCGCTGGCCACAGTCCAGTCGAAGTAATGCTCGGTCTGGACATTCTCGATGAGGACATCCATAACTTCAAGCGTGAGGGCGGCGCTGTTTTGATCATCGAGTCGGCTTTGGGTCGCGTGGCGATCGTTCCGGAACGTCGGCCGAAGCCGTTTTTCTTGGAAGCGGTCGAGTATGTTCCAGAGGAAGTGCGCGCGCTGCTTGATTTCGAGAGCCCGGACGTCGAGAAAGTTCATCGTTTCAAGGCCGTGTTTGGCGGCTGTTTAAGGCGGAAGGGAGAAGAAAGTGCCTCTCTGTGACAGGAAGGGCCGGCCGTTCAAGGTTGGCCGGAAGGTTGTTCTTCACATCAATCGATCGATCGAGGCCGAGATTACGGCCGTACATAATAGCGAAGGGCTTGTGATTCAGCGTGGCGACGATCAGGTTTTGCAGATCGCCAACATCATCATTCGGCCGAACGACATCATTTGTCCGCAGACGAATCCAGCTAGCCCGGTTTTCGACGGAATGTGGATTGTTGAAGATCCGGACAATCCCATTGTTCCGGCCAAGAAGGAAGGTTAATGGAAACCGCTCTTGGGGTTCTGCTTGGTTTTTGTATTGCCGCGCTCACGGCTTTCTGCGTGATTACGCTTCTTCAATTCAGTGCTGCGCGGAAGCAGATGGCTGTTCTCGCCGAGGAAACCAAGAAGACCAGAGAATCCCTTGAGGTTTTGCAACAAATTCCCGCAGCGGTTTCGACGTTACAGCAATCCATTGCGCAGCTTTCGAGAGCCTTTGCTGCGTGCGAAAAGATGATCCCGCTTGGCGAGAAGATGTTTATTCAGATGGGGATTCTCGCCCAAGTGACCGGGAAATTCTATCTTGCTGTCGTCAAGGACGCTGGCGCCAAAAACGGCGGCGGAGATCAAAGCGATTTCCTTGCGTACGATGAAGCTAACGCTTACAGGAAAGAAGTGGAAGAGCTCGCCAAGAAAATGGGAGTCAAAGTCAACGAGGAGCCCGGCGAAGAAATTCCCTTGGAGAGCATGAAGGGCGCCGGCGAGTCATCGTAGATGCGAGGAAAGGGCAGAACCGCGGTTACGACGAAGCGCGATGCGCTTGCGGTTCGTGACAAGATTCGCAACGTCGACAAAGAGCCGATTCATCGTTATCGGTTGACGCGCTTTCGGAATGGTTCGAAGCTCGACGCGATCGCCACGGAAGATAACTGTTCCATGGAGGATGTCAAGAAGTCGATCGCCATGGTGCAGACGCACGACGCGATATTCAGCGTTCCAGCGCTCGAGAATGCCGAAGTGAAGATGTTTTTGGATGTTTTGGAGTTGGAGCGCAAGGCGCTCGAGGGCGCGCTCACGGCCACAAAGAAGGTATTTGCGGAAGTCAGCGATCCGGATACAGGTGAAAAGACGTTGGAACTGGCGAGCGAGGAGCCAGATTACGATACTCAGCTTCGGTGTTTCGAGGCTAATACTGGTCGGATTGCCTCCATCATGGGGAAGAAGGACAAGGGGGCGCCGATCAATTTGGGCATTGGGGTGACGGTCAACAACGAATCTTCATCTTCGAGAGACAGTTTCGAAAGCCGCTTGCGCGATATTCAGGCTCGACGTGCTGGCGGCGGAACTGTCATCGAAGCTACTGCGGTGGAGGGGGACGGCAACGAGTCTCCCTAGTGCGCCTTAATCGCAAAGATCCATATCTGGACGATGCGCTCGAATTGCTGGATCGCCATATCGAGAAGGCCAATGGCGATTTCCGGCTGGCGTATACCTTTCTTACTCCGCACGAATTAGTTTTCATCGACGGCGAGATTGAGAAATGTGTTTCAAACTTCCGCTACTACGCTGAAAATTACCACGTTATCGCTTCGGAATATGAAGGCCACAAAGTTCTCCATCCTTGGTGGGATAGTCAAGAAATCTTCTATGAAAAAGTTTTCGAGATTCAAATTGCAGGGAAACCGGTTCGCATTATCGTTCTGAAAGCGCGTCAGCTTGGCCTGTCCACAATTTGCCAAGCGCTTACTTTCCACAAAACGATTTTCACGCCTAGTTGTAATACTTTGATCATCGCGCAGGATCCTGGACAAGCCGACTATCTCTTTAGCATGTCTCGTACGGCGTACGAAAGTTTGCCGTGGTGGATGCGGCCAGAAACCCGTTACGAAGCCAAGTCAAGGTATATGGTCTTCGATCGCAAGGATCCTACTGAGCGCATGATGAGTCCTGGATTGCGATCGCAGATTTTCGTCGATGCGGCCAACAAAATGACTGGTGCTGCCGTTGGAAAAACTATCCGTGCGGTTCACATGAGCGAGTTGAGTGAATGGGACAATGCCTCGATTTTGACCGAGAACCTTTTCCCGACCATGAACGCACCTGATGAATTGGCAATCATGGAGTCTACGGCGCGCGGAACCGTTGGTTTTTGGTACAGGTTTTGGAAGTCGGCGATGGAGGGAAAGACCGACTGGCAACCAGTTTTCATTGAGTTTTTCCGGGTTAAGAAATATTCGACTTCAATTCCGGCCGGCGAGAAATTTGAGCTTACGCCGGAAGAGGTTGCGCTTCGCGGGAAGGTTAAGAAAGAAGCAAACTTTGATTTGGCTGACGAGCAACTCAAGTGGCGTCGAGACAAGATCAACGAGTTCATTGCGGCTGATGGGGAAGAATGGGGATTCTATCAGGAGTATCCGGGCGCCACATGGCTCGAGGCGTTTCAGGGCAGTGGTTTGTGTGCTTTTGACAAAAGGAAGCTTCAGACAATGCTCGAGACGCAGTGTTGCCCTCCGATTTTGTTTGGTGAAATTGATTTGGACCGAGAAAAAGACGGAAAGCTTCGGCCTCACCTAAAGGCCATGCGCAAGGTTGACAGGAACACGCTTATTCCGCCGCAAGAAAACTACGGATCAAGGCTTCACATCTGGGAGAAACCGATAGCTGGGGAAAGATATTCTATCGGAGCCGACGTCGCCCAGGGAATTCTGGGTGGCAATTATTCTTGTGCCCAGGTTTTCAAGATCGGCAAAGGAATGAAAAAAGACGAACAGGTCGCCGAATGGCATGGGTTAATCAACCCAACGCCGTACGCTTCCGTTCTTGCTGGGCTTGGTTTTTATTACAACACCGCTGAAATCGCCGTCGAGTGCAACAACGACGTTGGCGGAACGACCAACAACCAATTGTTGCGTGTGATCGAATACCCGAATATGTTCCGGTGGAAGCACTACGACAAGATCAAGAATTACTTCTCCGACTTCATGGGCTGGTACACCAATTCCAAGACTCGCGGTCAGATCATCACAAAGATGCGGGAGAGCATCAGCGACGGGACGATTATAATTCGCAGCGAGGCTATGATTGAGGAAATGCGGAACTTCGCTAGGGAAGAGGGAGAGCGAAGGTATGAGGGTCAGGGGACCGACGACGACCGTGTAATGTCCGGGATGATTTGTATTTTCTGCCCGCACGATATGGATTGGGGCGTGGACAAGACCGAATCGGAGGAAGAGGACGAAGAGACGATCCGGAAAAGGAAGAGAGAGGATTACATCAACACCGATTACGCGCCGGCTTTCGAGGGGTCGAGGAAGAAGAACCTTCCGCCAGGGAAAGCACAGTTGCCCAGCGAGCTTGGTTTGCCGACAGATATGACCACTTCGCAGATTCGTTCCGATGTGCCCGAAGAAGATCAGTGGAAGCTTCTTTAGAAAGGAAATCTCATGCCTGAAGTAGTGACGAGCAATTTGGAGTGCCCGGAGTGCGCGAAAAGGGGGGTTGAAGGTATTCGCCTCAAAAACGTACAGGGGCGAAACGAGTATTACTGTGATGCCGGGGGGCACAAGTTTCGGGATACCGAAGAATTGATGGCAATGAAGCCACGGATGCTGACTTTTATTCCGCCTGTCAAGAGGCCGCCAGAAGGCGCCGCAACGCTCACGATTCCGATCAACGGAGAAGCGCTGACAAAACTTCGAGAAAGGTTTGGCGTAAAGCTTGAGGGGGCTGTCGTTTCCGTGATGGGGAGTCTCTTGGAGCCTGACTCTTTTGTTGTGGATCACCGAGCGGCAAAGAAGATGGAGGACGTTTTTGGTAAGAAGCCTCGTTACTCCGATGAGTTAGCTGGGATGGTTTTCGCTTTGAACGTGGAGAAGGTTCAAGCACTATCGGACCTGAAGGACGCGCGTGCCGCGGCTGGCGGTGGTGGTCAGCAAGTTGTGATTGGTGGAATCACTTTGGCTTTTGAGCCCGAAATAGTCGCAAAGCTTGTCGAGAGGGCGACTTTCAACGGCAAGAAAGTTGTGCCGTATTTGCAGGAAACCATTCTTTATGCGTTAGAGCAGGGCTGGTTCTAAAACATGGCTTCGAATTTCCTTCCTCGAGAACTGACGCCGAATATCGCCGACGCTGGCGGAGAGCAGATCATCCACGGTACCGGCGACAAGGTTAACGATTACCGGCAACAGATTGGATATTGGTTGAGCGGCGCTTACGAGGAAGCGAAGTTCGACATGAACCAGAACGACGATATCCGCCGTGGCGGTCAGTACATTGAGTACATTACCGGAAAGCAGTGGCCGGGAGCTCGTCCTTCCTATCGCACATCTCCTGTAAACAACCGCATCTGGCGCCTCGTTTGGGAATTGGTTGCCACTCTCACCGACATCCGGCCGGTCTTTGAAATCAAAGCCACGAATCCGGATTACGACAAGCACGCCAATATGATCAACAAGGTCACGCGGGCGTGGTGGACGGAATCGAATTGCGAATCTAGCTTGGCGATGATCATCCTGTATTCGATTCTCTGTACGGGGTACGGAAAGCTTCAATGGAATCCGGAGTTGCGCGGCGGAGAAGGTGATTTTGAGATTTTGTATCTTGGTCCGACTGAGGTTTTGCCGTTAAAGCCGACGACGGATCTTCAGTCTTCGCAGATGGTGATTTTGGAGCAAGCGAAGCCGTTGAGTTGGTTCCGTAGGAAATTCCCCCTTGTTGGCTCGATGGTTAAAGCCGACATGGATCTCTCGCGTTATTCGCTTCCTTCCCAGGCGCCGGGTCACATCCCACAGGTTCTTTTTGAGGTTCTTTCTCCGCAGATGCAGCGCATGGTAGGACGTCCAGAGAAATCCTTTCAGACCGTGTTTCCAGTCGCTCGCTATCGCGAGTTTTGGTTCAAGGATTGGACTGTTAACGCGTCGAATGTGCCTGTTGTGATGGGCGATCCGACAACGAATTGGTCTTACATAGCGCAGCCGAATGAACTTCTTTATCCTCGCGGGCGCGTGATTTGTACGGGCGGAGAAAAGAATTACGTCGTTTACGACGGTCCAAACCCTTATTGGCACGGGATGTATCCGTTCGAAGCCCTTCGTTTGAATGCGGTGCCGTGGCAATTCTTGGGAGTGTCCGAACTTCGGCCGCTGATTCCGTTGCAGGACATCATCAACAACACTTTGGCTGGCATCTTGGACATGATCAAGAAGGCCGTGAACCCAGGATTCTTGGCGCCGAAGAACGCTTTTAGCGATGCGCACTTGAACAGCATCGACTGGTCGATGCCTGGCGCGAAAGGCGTTTATAGCGCGCTTTCACCGCACCAGCCGCAGTTTGTTCCCCAGCCTCAGTTGCCATCGTTCGTCCTGCAAGTTTTGCTTATGGCTGCGCGGGAAATGGATCAATCTTCCGGCATTGCGGCCGTCGACGAAGCGGTAAGAAAGAATCAGGTTCCGAGCGGAGACACGCTCGACCAAATTAAAGATTCGAAGCAAACCCCGTTGCGGCTGAAGGGAAAGAATATCGAGGGGTTTTTGCGCACCCTTGGACAGCAAACGATCTCCAACGTTTTCCAGTTTTACAGCATGAAGCGCAGAATGTTCATGGTCGGTAAAGAAGCGCTCACGTTCGAAGATTTCGATTGGAATCCAGGAAGTGTTATCCCTCAAGGTACGAAACCAGAAGAGTTCGCGCGCCGATTTGTGTTCCTGATTCAGAGCGGCTCGCTGCTAAACATCAATCGCGTGGAGCGCGCGGCCACATTGCAGCGTTTGCGCATGATGAAGGACATCGATCGCCGCACGTTGATCGAGGGGTTGGATATGGGCATTAACATCCCTGAAGTCGAGATGCGGCTGAAGAAAGAAGCGATGGACCAGGCTGACACGGCAGCAAAGCAGCGTACGATCTTAATGGCTGCACAAGCGATGCTTCAGCAGCAGCAAAATCCTTTCGCGCAGATGATTGTTAAATTGCTGTCGAGCGACCAGAATCCACCGGAAGGAACGGCGCAATTGACCAATGCCTAGCATAAAGCCGATGCCGGCGAAATTGTCTTTGGATGGAGTTGATATCGAACTTCCGCGCGAGGCTTTTGAGTGCGCGTTTTTCTTGATTGGTGATACTCAAGGCACAAAAAAGTCTGGATCTTTGACGATTCATTTCCGCGACGGGGTTCCTGTTGGCGTCGACTCGGTTACAAAAAAGGTCTATAAGTGATTTTAGTTGTTGACGTTTAATCTGTACGTTCTGCAAGATGAACGCGACCTGGTAATTTGAGCTCGGATTGAAGTCCCGAAAGGGCCGACTTCAATGGCTCGCTAACAGAAGATTGTTGGCGGGCTTTTTTTATTTGGAGACGACATGGCTGAAAGGCACAAAGATTTTAAGCCTGTCAAACGGCCGGGGGCGCTTACCAAGAAAGCCAATCGTGCTGGCGAGAGTAATCAAGAATTTGCCAGTAAGCATTACAACGATAGTGGGCTTACTGGTGAGCAAGCGCGCTTCGCGAAGATTGCCAAGACCTGGCGCCACAAGGGTCGGGAATCAAAGCGAGGCGGTGGTCGCTGAATGCCGCTAACGCCGGGAAATTCGAGAGCAGCCGTCAGTAGCAATATTTCGCAACTTGTAAAAGAGGGAAGACCACAAAAGCAAGCTGTGGCGATTTCTCTTAGCAACGCGCGCAGGAAAGGCCGTTCGAGGTCCGGACGGAAAACTTCTGGGAGGTAATTGAAATGGCACACGAAGAAGAGAAGCGCGAAGAGAAGAAAGAGCACAAGCGCGAAGAGAAGAAAGAGCACAAGCGCCACGGCAAGCGTGAGCGCTCTCTTCACCGCGGCGAGAAGGGTCGTAAGGAAAGCCGCTAACTCTGTGCGTTTTGGCTTTTAGGATCCCAGTTTTTGGAGGTAACAAATGGCTACAAAGAAAACACCGATGAGCAAGGAATACGAAGGCCACGGCGAAGATAGCAAGGTGGTTTTCGGCGTTTCGAAGGGCGAGTACATACAGGTTGGAACCGTTGCCCCGCTTACTACCGATAACGGCACGAGCGTGAATACGAAGACGCCGCGGGAAGATCACGGCGCCGGTGAGAAAATCTAACCGTCCATATCTGGACGTTTGAGGGTCAATGGCAAGTCCAGCTTCACCGATGGTTGGCGGTCCACCGCCACAACCGCCGAGCGTTACCGGTCAGCAAGGCGCTCCCTTGGCAAGTGTCGCTCAGGGGATTGCCGCGCGCGCCGCACAGGGCGGTGGTGGTACGCCGGGCGTGGACGACCAGAGCAAGAACGCGATCGACAAGAGCTATGCAGCCCATCCTAAAGGCGCCTTCCTGGCGCAGACCGAAATCTTGAGAAAATCGCTCGAGCAAATCGGCAAGACCGAAGAGGCTTTTGCCCCATTTGCGCAGCGCATGATCGAGATTATGCGGATGGGCGTCGATCAGGTCGCGAAGAGTAATCCCGATGCAGGGCCGCCTGCAGGCGCCGGCCAAACGGCCGGTGGGCCAGTGGCGACCAAGCCTCCGGATGGAAGTCAGGTGGGTGCTACGGCGCCCGGTTTCCCTGGGTAGTAACTCCATGAAGGTGAGGCGCAGCCCCAGCACTTCGGGGAAGCCAACCGCAGCCTGGAGAAAGGACAAGTAAATGCCAGATGCTTTTGACGAATTGATTGCGACGATCACGGACGAGGGAGACAGGAATTCCCTGCTCGCCATGTCCACGCGGCACAAGATTCTTCGAGAGGGATACCTTCGCCAGTCCGATTACGATCGGATGATGAACGAGGCCAAAAAAGCTAACGATAAATTGAAGGCCGATTACGACGCGAAGGTTAAGGCGGCTGATGACAAAACCAAAGAGGCCACTGAGCTAGTGGACAAGAACAAGAAGTGGTGGGCAGAAACGGAACCGATTTTCACAAAGGCAAAAACCACTCAAGCGGAGCGGGACAGTCTCTTCGAAGAAAAGAAGAAGCTCGAAGCCAAAATTACCGAATTGTCCGCGGCTGCGGCTAGCGGCAAGGGGAGCGAGGGTAGCGTCGTGGACCAGGCCGAACTTGCAAAAGCGGTGGAAGAGCGCGTGAAGGGCATGGGGTTCGTGTCCGAATCGAAGCTGATGGAAATCGTTTTGCAGGAAGCTGGCAAACAGCGCGACACCTTCCTTAAGGAAACCCTTCCGGCCACGATGGAATACATTTTCAGCGTGAACGATATCGCAATGCGGCACCGCGAGGAGTTCCACGAGCCGTTCGATCGCGTGGCTTATTTGAAGTTCATTCACGAGAACCAGCTTGGCAATTTGCTCCCGGACAAGGCTTACGACCAGTACATCTCCGAAAAGCGCGGGAAGAACAACGAAGCCAAGATGCGCGAGGAGATCGAGAAAGACATCCGTACCAAGATGTCGATCCCCGGAACCGGAACCGTTACCGGGCCGCCGACTGGTTCGATCCCGGAAGAAGGCAGCGCGCTTGTCGAGTACATCAAGGCCACCGCTGCGAAGGACGACGGCGGAACGATGTCCGGAGCGATGGCAGCCGCGGCCGAGTTGAGGAAAGAAGGCAAGGCCGCATAACAAGTTTCGGCTTTACCGGAAGGGGAAACCCGCAGTCGGTAAGAGCCAGTGGATGTGAAGACTGAAGGGAAGCCGAGTGGCGCAGCCTGAAGGTCTGGGGTTGTTGAATTAAATTCAGCGGAGGAACGAGAAAATGGCCCTTACGTACGATGACATCACCTCTAAAACAAACAAGTTCATCGTTCCGCGCCTAGTTGACAACGTTTACAAGTCTTCCCCAATCTTCACTAGGCTGCGCACGAAGAACGCAGAAAAGTTCGAGGGTGGCACGACGATTCGGCACCCGATCATGTATGCCGCGTTGAAGGGCGGTCCCTTCACTCGCGGTGCAACGTTTGACATCACGTACGTGCAGACGGACACCGCACTCGAGGTGAACGTCAAGTACTACTACGTGAACATCACTCTCTACGGCACGGATAACGTGCTCAACCGCGGCCCCGAGGCCGCAATGTCGTACGTCGAATCCAAGATGGTGAACGCTGCCGGCCGGATGGCGCAATTGCTCGGCACCGATCTCTTCTTGGACGGCCAGGGCACGCTTAGTCCAACGATTTCGTTGGACGGCTTGACCGCGGCCGTGGACGACGGAACGAACTACGCCACCTACGGTGGCATCACCCGGACGGACATCGCCACGGGCGACAACGTGGGAATCAACGGCTATTACGCAAGCGTTCCAACGCTTTCGTTGGCGGCCGTGCAAACGGCGTTCGGCGCAACCTGGTTCGGAAACGAACGCACGGACTTGATGCCGACCGACCAAAACACCTGGAACATTCTGTGGAACAAGATCCAGCCGCAACAGCGGTTCAACGAGACGTCTTCGGACGTCGCGAAGATCGGCTTCCAGTCGTTGCAGTACAACGGCGCGCAGGTCGTGGTTGACCAGTACGCCCCGGCTGGCGTGCTCTGGTTCTTGAACACGAAGTACATCCAGTTCTGGATCTCCACCATGCGGAAATACCAATTCGGTTTCACCGGATGGAAAGAGGCCCAGAACACAGACGACGTTGCCGGTCAGTACATGTTCGGCGGCAACTTGCTCGTGGTAGCGCCACGTTTGATGGGGCGCATCGCGGGCATCACCGGCTAAGGGGGAGGAACTCACATGGCCTTCGCGATACCAAGCGATTACGCAACATCAGTACAAACCGCCGAAGTGTACACGGGCGCTTTCTCGACCGTGAACGACGCCTACATCGCTTCTCCGGGCTTGTCCCAGGGAGCGATTGGGCTTACCAACGGCGCGCGCAACCCTCTTGGCCGAACGGTGTACTCAACCGATTTGACAACCGGACGTCGTTTCAAAAACAAGTACGTCCGGTTGAATTCGACCACCACGGCAACTCTCATCGTCGGTCCTGTGTATTACAAGGACGAAACGTTTGAAGTTGTCACCATCCAATCCAGCGAATCGCAGTTCGGAGTCAACGGCATCGCCGGCATCTTGTTGAACGTCAACGCCACAAACGGGAATTACGTTTACATTCTCACGAACGGAATTCTCGCGGGCGTGGCGGTTCCGGCTTCAACAGCGGCAGGTGACTGCTTGATCGGTGCAGCCGGCGCGCAGGCACTTGCCCGCGTGGCGGCAAACACCGCTCCGACCAACCGGAAGTGCGCTTGGGCGCTCACTGCGGTTGCAAGCGGCGTTTCGGATATCTACGTCGAAGTCGACGACCTCGGCTAAAAGGGGAGGACAGCATGGCGATCGGAATAACTCTAATAGCCGATGGAAACGATGTTTGGGGAAGGACCAGGATTCAGCAATTCCTGGCGGCTCTCGACACTTCGTATCCGACTGGCGGGTATCCAATCACGCCCGCGCAACTTGCGTTGCGAACCATCTTGGGCATTATCGTTCGTGCGGTGAATACCGGATTCGTGACTAATTCGGCGACGTTTGCCGGGTTAATTCCGGTCTGGAATACCACCACCGGGAAGCTGCAACTTATTGTGGCTTCAACCGGCGCGGAGTTGGCTAACGCCTCGAACGTAAGCGCAACAGTTCTTACCTTGGAAGCTGCCGGTCCTGGGTAAAGAAAAGATCTTTCGGGGCGCACGCAACGGCCCGGAAGTAGAGACACCGGATTTGGCGGACCATCTGCACTGCCCGCAGATGGTCCGCTGTAATCCTGGAGGTTCCCATGGGCGGTTTTGACCCTTCTGCTGGTCTTGATCCATCGGCGCTTGCAAGCAGCATTTCCGGATCTCCGTCCGGAGCTATGGGCGGTGATTCTGCGGCCGTTAGTTCCGGCCGGAACGCTCAGATGACCGATCGAATGCTCCCGAGGATGCCGGGCGCGCGCGCTCGAGCTCCGAAGGGACCGTCTTCAAAGCCTCGATCGAAAAATCCTGGGGCTTCCATGCGTGGAGCGATCAAGAGGATCGGTAAGCCGCGGCGCCGTACAGGAATCCGCTTGTCGGGCGGCGGTGGTCGTAGGCCAAAGTTTTGAGGCTGGAATGTCCAATGGTGTCTTCAGAATTCCGCAACGCGGTCCCACGCGCCTGAAAGGGCGTTTTGCTATTTCCTTCCAAACGTCCAGATATGGACGAATCGTAAAGCAGGTTTCATGCCGGTAACTGTCTTAACTTCGCCGAATACTCAGGCGCCGAGCACGCAGCTTAATGCTGCGCAGATGTGGGGCGAGGTGCTTCAGTGGAATCCGGACGCGCCGATAATGATGGCGAAGCGCTGGATCCAGAACAGCTATCGCAAAATCATCGATTTCCGTTTGTGGTCTGGGCTGGTTTACAAGGGCCAGGTAATTGTGCCGGCGTCTTACACGACCGGGACGGTGACGGTAGTTACTGGTTCGAATTCGGTGCAGGGAGTTGGAACGGCCTTCACTTCGTCGATGGTGGGCGAGCAGTTCCGCGTGGGATTTACGAACCCGATTTACACGATCAATCAAGTCAATGTGGGCTCTCAGGTTCTCACATTGGATTTGCCGTACGGGGGAACGTCGATCGCTCAAACCGGCTATCAGATTTTCCAGAACTTGGTGAACTTCGGACCGAATCTGAAATATCTTTTTCAGTGCGTGAATCAGAAACAGGGCTACGCAATGCAGTTGAATGTGCCGCAGAACGTTTTGAATATCCGAGATACATGGAGGACGGCGACCGGTTGGACATATCTAGTTTCTGATCGCGAGATGTCGCCAGCCGGCATTCCGCAAAAAGAACTCTATCCGATTCCAACGTTCGCGCAGTCGTTTCCGTTTTTGGCGTACGCGCAGCCGCCAGATTTGAATGGCCCGGAAGATTTTCCGTATCCGTTTATCCGCTCGGATGTGATTGTGCTTGGCGCCATTGCTGACGCGCTCGTGTTCCGCGGGAAAAACTCGAAGTATTACGACCCGCAGACTTCGATGATGAAACGGAACGAGCAAGCGCTCGAGATGCAGATGATGGGCGTAAGAGACAACGAACAGATCCAGAAAGATTTGATTTGGGAATTCGATCGCTGGCCGCTTTACCAGATGGGCGCAGATTTTTTTCAAACTCACGACGCGGAGTGATTTTATGGCACACGGTAAGAAAGAAACGCCGGCCGACGAAATGCGCGAGCAGCGCCAAGGAAAGCACGGGAGGGGAATCCTTCTTCTCGTCATCCATCACGGCGGCGGGCGCAAGGACGCTGGCAAGCGCATGAAGGCGCCGCGCGGCGGGAGGCGGTAATGCCGGGCGGCGGCACAGGGCTCGTAAGCGGGAACATCAATATGTCCGCTGATGTGGCGCCGTCGCACGGCGGCAATTTCAATTTCCCGTCCATGAAGAAGGGCGGACGAATCAAGAAGACCGGGGTGTATCGCTTGCATCGCGGCGAACGGGTCGTGCCGGCGCGTAAAGCTGGTCGGAGGAAGTAATGGGCGCAACGAATCCAAATCAGGCTCAATTGGAAGAGATGGCCATCGGCAATGCGATGGGCTCTTTCAAGCGTGGTGGCAAGGTGAAGAAGACCGGCCGGTATCTCGTCCATAAGGGTGAACGGGTGGAGAAGGGTCGTAAGAAGGAACGGTCTGATAGGAGGAAATAATCATGCGCATCATGGCTGCTGGTGGTGGTCTTGGTGGTCCCGGTAGTTCTAAGGGTGGTCCGGTAAAAAAGACGCGTCCCGCAAAGAAAGACCGTGGCGGTCGGAGGAAATAATGGAAATCCCAACTGCGGCAACAACGGATGATGCAGCGCTTTCATCGGGGATGAAAGACAAGGCGCGCTCGGCGGGGATTAAGGCCGGGCTGGCGTCGGCTGGAAAGACTCTTTCTTCCGAGATGAACAAACGGCCTTCCAGTGCTCCTCGATCGGGCGGTTCTTCCGGTGGTGGGGGCGGCCCGGTTTCTGGCCCGGTGGGACGTCCGATGCCGGCAATGCCAGCGATTGGATCGTTCAAGAAGGGCGGTCGCGTCAAGAAGACTGGTAATTATCGCGTCCACAAGGGTGAAAGAGTCGAGAAGGGGCGCAAGGGCGAACGTAAGAGCGAGCGCAAGGGTGGACGGCGGTGAGGCGTACCGGGTTCCCCGGCCTCTCCTCCGCGAAGCTCAATACGCCAACGCGCGAAGGGATCGGCAAGGGGAAGTTGGCTACTGAGGCTGCTGGAACGCGCACGGAAGCTAGGAAGCCGATGGGATCGTTTAAGCACGGTGGCCGGGTGAAGAAGACGGGGCCTTACAAATTGCATCGCGGCGAGCGAGTCGAAAGGAAAGAACATGGAAGGGACGGCGGACGGTCTAGGCGTTGATTGTGCTGGTTGCGGCAAGCGAGTGCGGCATTATTTCGTGATCGTCGGGAAAGGCGATTTTTGTTCTGCGTGCGCGCCGGTTGCCAGATACCAGGGCAAATCAACTTTTCCGTTTACGACCACGAATATCAACGGGAAGTCGATTGAGGTTCAATCGCTAAAACATCTTCGGAGTTTGGAGAAAGAACACGGTGTCCAATCTTTCGCTTACAACATGGACAATCCGGAAGCGCCGAGACACAACCGAGAGGTAAGGGAGGTACGGAAATGAAACCCAAGGGCACACATTTGGATTTGTTGGGATCTCCGGAGAGTCTTTTAGACGACAAGTCTCCGATGAACGACATCCCGGCCGGCGCGCAGATGGGCGAGGACGATTGCCGCCATCACATTCGCCGGAAGAACTTTTTGAACGAGGGAGAGGAGGTTACAAACTCTCTCGGGCTGCGCGCGTCGGTGTCTACCGATTGCGGGCAGACGAAGACGGAGCCGGATGAGAACGGGGCGTACGGCGGTTTTATGACGCATTCGCACACGAAGGGTGAGTAAGGGAGGAAGATATGGCGCAGCGCGCGACTCGCTATTATGCAATTGCGGCCGGTGGATCGCCGCAGCCAGTTTTTGGGACGAAACTGACGGCCGCGGCTGCGGCTTCTAAAAACCCTGTCACTCTCGTGGTGGCTGACAGTTCGCCGTTTTTTGTGAACGAGTTCGCGGTTCTTGAACCCTTGGCTTCTTTCCCAGAACGTCAAAGGGTAACTGCAATTCCAGATTCCACGCACGTCACGGTCGCGGGACTTCAGTTTGCTCACGCGAGCGGTGTTTACGTTGCGCTCGGCGCGCAGTTGAGCAGTCTCTACATTCAAGCCAAAGACGGAAATGTTGGGGCGCTTTATATTGGAAACAATCCAAATTTGAAGAAGGATACTGGATCACCGGCCGGGCAGTCTTTGATTGTGAAACTTCAAGTTGTTGGAGCCGGTGGCCAGCCGTTCGATTTCAATTCCACGACGTCGGGAATCACGGATGCTGGGTCGGCGTCCGAGTGGTGGATCGACGGAACGACCGGCGATCTTTATCTTCCTTCTTTCACGCAGGTATAACGATGAAAAAGATCATCGGATTTTTGATTCTGGTCCTCGCTTCTTGCTCGTCCATATATGGACAAACAAGCGGCGGGGGAGGGGGCGGCCAAGTTGGCGGCGGCAATGTCACGGTGCAAGGAACCGTGACACCGAACGATTGCGCGAAGTTCGTTTCGCCAAACGTCATTACGGACACTGGGGCGACCTGTAGCGGAGGCGGCGGGGGCAGCGTCACCGTCGTTACTGGCACCACGAACCAAATAGACGTAGCGACTGGAACGACGACGCCGGTTGTGTCGCTTGACCCGAACATCATCGGCAATTTTACAAACTACACTTCTTCGGGAATGTCTTTCCCTGCCGTCACGGTGACACCGACAGGAGGCACGCAAGGTTCGGTCAGTTGTACGAGCAATTGCTATATCTATTACGTGGTCGCAACGGATTCTCAAGGGTTGACTCGCACTGTGTCAGGCTCAACCAGCGCGGGACCGACGACTCTCAGCGGTGCCGCTTACAACACCGTCACCGTGGCGGCGTTCACTGGGGCGGACTCGCCCGTAGGGACTTGCACGGTTTACAGGTCACTAGGCCAAAATCCCCCAACGATTCAGGGCAGCATCGGTACAATCGCATCCTGCGCTGCTGGTGGAACCCTTGTAGACACTGGTTTGACAGCCACCGCTGGCAGTCCTCCGAGTGATTCAAGCGGCGTACTGACTGCGATAGGAGCAATCAACCCTTCGTCGA
>Ga0302225_10000184_pt1 | contig 52348 bp, 37 predicted proteins | sample II_Palsa_E3_2_FD_193515 | JGI IMG/M metagenome (GOLD analysis project Ga0302225, IMG submission 193515) | Peat permafrost microbial communities from Stordalen Mire near Abisko, Sweden - II_Palsa_E3_2 | ecosystem: Environmental > Terrestrial > Soil > Palsa > Peat permafrost | place: Sweden...
TGAAATCGCTTTGGACATGGCAGCGCAGTTTCCCCAGGCCACGAGCGATGCATGGACGCAGTACAAGCACGCCAATGAGAACAAGCTGGGCATGCCGAAGCGTGAGTTGTTTCCAGCCACGCTGGGAGCGGTGACTGACGAGCTGAACTCTCCGGAGTTCGTGGCCTGGGTTTCGGAGTTGACCGGGATTCCCGACCTGATGGCGGATCCGATGTTAGAGGGCGGCGGGCTGCACCAGTCGGGGCCGGGCGGATACTTGAACGTGCACACGGATTTTTCCATGCACCACTTCCACACGAACTGGCACCGGCGCGTAAATCTGATTCTCTATTTGAATCCAGGCTGGCAGGAGGAGTGGGGTGGCGCACTCGAATTGTGGGAAAGGAAGATGGCGCGTTGCGGGGCGAAATATCCGCCGCTGCTGAACCATGCGCTTATTTTTACGACCGACGAGAGGTCGTTGCACGGGTTCCCCGATCCTCTGACGTGTCCCGAGGGACAGTCGCGCAAGAGTCTGGCTTTGTACTACTACACCGTCGAGCCGGACCACAAAGTTACCGGACACTCGACGGACTATTTTGCACGGCCGCAGGACGGCTGGGGAAAGTCGGCGATGATCTGGCTGGATAAGAAGGCCGTCGATCTTTACTCGCGGGCCAAGGCGCGGTTCGGATTCTCGGATGAGTTCGCCAGCAAGGTGCTGGGATTTTTGTCAAAGAAACGATAATTCCGGAATCCAGTGAACGCGCTGCGAGCAACTCCGCGCGGACAACTATGCGAAAGACTCTTACGCGGGGCGTGCAATCTCGGATGTGCGGGCGTAGTAAGTTGGATAGCCGGGCTGGAGTTTACGCCCCTTGTCGCTGAAGCGGGGCAGATGGATCAGGCCCGCTCTTTGCAACGCGAACTGCAAAGTGGTGGCCAGCACGCCAAAACCATATTTCACGCTGCGGCGGAAGTTGATGGACGAGGCTTCTTCAAAGTACTTCGTGGGACAAGAGACTTCTCCGATGCGGAAGCCGAAGTGCACACACTGGGCGAGGATCTGGTTGTCGAAGACGAAGTCGTCGGAATTCTCCAGCAACGGCAGTTCGGTGAGCACCTTGCGACTAAAGGCGCGGTAGCCGGTGTGATACTCGGAAAGCTTCACGCGCAGAAAGAGATTTTCGAATGCCGTCAGCAGCCGGTTGGAGATGTACTTATAAACCGGCATGCCGCCCCGTAGCGCCGCGCCACCGATAATGCGGGAGCCAAGCACAACGTCATAAACATCGTACGCCACCATGCTGGCCATGGCCGTGACCAAGTGTGGAGTGTACTGGTAATCGGGGTGGAGCATGATGACCACGTCTGCGCCAGCGGCCAAAGCCTCGCGATAGCAAGTCTGCTGATTGCGGCCATAGCCGTAATTGCGGTCGTGCTGGAAAACCTGCAAGCCGAGGCGGTGCGCGAGATCGACGGTCTTGTCGGAGCTGTGGTCATCCACCAGAATGCGAATATCGACCAGGTCCGGCAGTTCTCCCACCGTGGCCTCGAGGGTCTTTTCCGCGTTGTAGGCGGGCATTACTACCGCGATGTGCTTGCCGTTGATCATTGGAACATCTCTAACACAGGGGAAACACAGGGTAGAAGCTTCCAACTTTTCCATGATACCTGAAGGACAGCGAAATAAATTTTCGACGGCGCTGGCCGGAGTGGACAGAGCGGCGAGAGAATTTGACGGGGTAGGCCCCCTCCCCCCCTTTTTGCATAATCTTTAGAATCATCAAGTTGGCGGAAAATTCCCGGCAACATCGGCAATCTAAAGGGCTTAGATACTAAGTTCTTTAAAATGCATAACTTACGGGTGCCACGATGTGGGCTCACCCGACCGCGACGGCCTCGACCATGATCGCGCAAGTGAGGGGCTGTGCACAAGGTCAGATGTCACAATGGGGCTGTGGATTTCTAATGGCGGTCGGCCAGGGGCGTTCAGGGTTCGCGGAGAGCTGGCGTAGTTCGCGGTGTCGCACCGAAGTACCGTTGGCGCGCCTTCCACGTTATCGCGCTGCGGTTCACTCCCTCCTTCGAAGTTTTGCTGACCAGCCCCATCTCGTGCAGCTTAGATGTTCGGTGTCCGACCAGTTGGTAGGTCGCGTCGACGAGCGTGGCAATTTCTCCGGCCCGCATTGGTGCGTCCTCTTGGTTGAGTGATTCTAGGATTTCGAGCTCGATGGGCGGGAGCATAGTGTCCTTGCTAAGCGTTTCAACCTCTCGCTTAAAGTCGTCGCTGAGCGACACGATTGCGCAGGTTCCCGTCTGGCAGTCCGGGCATCTCCACTTGTACAGTTCGATTGGTTCTCTTTTTTCCATCCCGAAGCATGCGCCGCAATCTCCGCAGCGAATGGTTTGGTTCTTCGACAGAAACTGTTGAATGGCGGCGTTATAGTTGAAGCAGCGCTGGACGAAGTAGCTTCTATCGTCGCGCCGACCTTTTGGATAGCCCCATGGGAACCTCTCGGCTTCGCAGAGCCCATAGAAAAATGCGTAGACCGAGACGTCCTTGCCGCTCTTATCGCGCATTTCGTGGTACTTCGTGACCAGGAAGTTCAGTTCTAGTGCTGACAGGAGCCTTTCCATTGAAGGATTCACTGCGAAGTGGCTAACGGGCGGGTTGTGGAGGCCGTCGAAATAATTGCCTCCGATCTGCCGCGCGTTTATTCCGCGGCGCACGATCCGTGCCTCTTCGACCAGTGCACGGAGCAGTTGTTGTTGGTTGTGGCGGTCTAGCTTCCGCTCAAAGGGCTCCATCGCGAAGCGGTTCATACGGTCAAAATACTGCGTGATAACTGTCTCGTAGTATTTTTGTGCCGCCAAACGTATGGCCGCGCTGTTGATTAATTGTTTTTTCGATATACGATCAAGGTAGCAGTAGTGCAGGACATAACCGATGAGTCTTGGTACGTTTAGCGTAACCTCGAAAAGCATGCGATAGTGATCCCCGAGCGGGACGCTCGGATCGAAGTAATCGGAGACGTTTTCATTGAATACACGGAAGCGCGTGGTCAGAAGCCGTTCGAGGTAATTGATGGCGGCCGCCTCGCTGGTTTGGATTTCCTGGGCTTTGTAAAGTTGGTAGAAGTCCAGGCCGACAATGTCGATTTTTCCGGGGTCGATTTTTCCGTAATAGATCCTGCCTGGGTATCCGGCTACCTTAAGTTTTATCGTTTCCTCGCTCGCGTTGTTGAGCGGGGAAAGAATTACGTCGACGAACAATTTCTGATCTATCCACGTCAGCTCGGAGAAATCGTCGAAAAACACGAATAGTCGCACGAGTTCGACTCCGGCGAGCAGTTCTCTAATGCGAGACAACAGCTCTTGGAAAGGGAACGATCGTAGAACGGCATCGGCGTACTCCTTGTACAGCTCGTTATCGGAGATGCTTTCGTCGAAGACTTCGATTCCCGCCGACGCTTTCAGTTCAGGCTTGGGGTTGGCCTTAGCCTCGAGCTTGACTCCTGTGCTGCAAGAGCCCTTCGTCGTTATGGCCTCTTTTGTCTTCGCTGAGATTGTCCGCAGGATCGGGATCTCTTCTTGGGAAAGCTTCGCTGTCTTCACGTCGGCGGCGAGTCGTTCTAGCTCAGAGATGACTTGGCTATAGCCGCGCGCGTTGCCGATCCAGCGTTGGACGAGAGATCGATTTTCGTAGGCCCGTTTGAGCTCCCTGATTAAGTCCGAGATCACGGCACCTAGAAATGATTTGCGAAGACTGTGGGCGTGAAATATTGGCTCTGAAATGGAGGCGTCTTGTATCGCTTGCACCGCTGCCTCATTGCTGACAAGCAGTTCGTGCAGGCTCTTAACGTCCACATAGACCGAGATAGCGTCCTGTCGCTTCCTCAGTTCGAGTTGGGCCTTGGCAAAAACGGTGCTTTTTCCCGTGCCCTTTCTTCCGACCACGAACGTGGTGTTGTTGAGTAATACCGTTTTGAGAACGGCGTCGGATTCGAGGGGGTCTACGTAAAGGAGTTCCACCGGGTTCCCGCCGACTTCGGCCTGAAAGTCTGTCATTTCGGCGCGTCTGTACTGCCGTAGCGATTCGGCGATTTTTGCGAACTGGTCCGGATTTAGGGTCATGCCGGTTTCCTGGGCGACTTGTCGTAATTTTACTGCGTCTCTCCTCGGAATGTAAGCTACGCGCGGTCTTCAGTCGCGCAAAGAGCGCGCTCCTTCAGGATGACAAGGCAGAGGTGAAAGCTGCGGCCTCATACATCAGGGCCGCCAGACAGCCGAGGGCGGCTGTCCCCACATGAGCTGTTGTGGGCCACACGGTCTTGCTCCCGTTCGGCCGGGTGTGAAAAACTGGTGGTGCGGATATGTCGTAACATCCTCATGGCTCAGCGAACACTTTTCGAGAAGATTTGGGATGCGCATCTGGTGGCGCAGCCGGGCGGGCGGTCTCCGATCATCTACATCGATCTGCATCTGGTGCACGAAGTGACATCGCCGCAGGCGTTTGATGGATTGCGAGCTGCGAGAAGAAAAGTGCGTCAGCCGGCGCGGACTGTGGCCACCGTGGACCACAACATTCCGACTGAGCCGCGCGGGACTCCGATTACCGATTTGATTGCGGCCAAGCAGATTGCGGCGCTGCAGGCTAACTGCAAAGAATTTGGAGTGCGGCTGTTCGATATGGATTCGCCGGATCAGGGGATCGTCCATGTGATTGGGCCGGAGCTGGGGCTGACGCGGCCGGGGATGACGATTGTGTGCGGCGACAGCCACACCAGCACGCACGGAGCTTTTGGATCATTGGCTTTCGGCATTGGAACGTCGGAAGTGGAGCACGTTCTGGCGACGCAGTGCCTGGCGCAGCAGCGGCCGAAGACCATGAAGATCGAGGTGCGCGGACGGCTGGCGGAAGGCGTGGCGGCGAAGGACTTGGCGCTGGGAATCATCGGGCAGATTGGTACGGACGGCGCATCGGGGCACGTGCTGGAATATGCGGGCGAGGCGGTGCGTGCGCTCTCGATGGAACAGCGCATGACGCTCTGCAATATGAGCATCGAGGCTGGGGCGCGCGCGGGGATGGTTGCGCCGGATGAGACTACGTTTTCGTATGTACGCGGGCGGCGGTTCGCTCCGCGGGATGGCGAGTGGGAGAAGGCGGTCGAGTACTGGCGCGGATTGCCGAGCGACGACGGCGCGGCGTTCGACAAGGTGGTGGAGATTGATGCGGCACAGCTTTCTCCGTTTGTGACTTGGGGGACGAATCCAGGAATGGTTGCGCCGGTGACGGGGCGCGTGCCGGAGGTTGGCAGTTTGAACGACTCCGACCGGCGGGCCACCGAGCTTGCTTTGCAGTATATGGGGCTGGAGCCGGGGAAGCGGATCGAAGAGATTGGCATCGACCGCGTGTTTATTGGGTCGTGTACGAATTCACGGCTGGAGGATTTGCGGGCGGCGGCGCGCGTGGCGAAAGGGCATCACGTGAGCGCGAAGGTGCGCGCCATGGTGGTGCCGGGATCGCAGACGGTGAAACGGGCGGCGGAACAGGAAGGACTGGACCGGATTTTTCTGGATGCGGGGTTCGAGTGGCGCGAGTCGGGATGCTCGATGTGTTTGGGGATGAATCCCGACATTCTGCAGCCGGGCGAGCGTTGCGCTTCCACCAGCAACCGGAATTTTGAAGGGCGGCAGGGACGGGGTGGGCGGACTCATTTGGTGAGTCCCATGATGGCGGCGGCGGCGGCGATTGCGGGGCATTTCACGGATGTCCGGGATTGGAAGTTTCGATGATGGAATTAATTCCTTGCGAGTGGAGTGCCGACTGAGATCCTTCGCTACGCCTGAAGAACGGCTCCGCTCAGGATGACAAGGCTGGGAAAAAGATATGAATCCGTTTCGTGTACATAAAGGGCGAGTGGCTCCGCTGGACCGCGTGAATGTGGATACCGACCAGATCATTCCCAAACAATTTCTGAAGCGCATCGAGCGGACTGGATTTGGCGAATTTCTGTTTTACGACTGGCGATTCTCCGCCGACGGGAAGAAGAGCGAAGGGTTCGTGCTGGATGAGCCGCGTTACCGGGAGGCAAGCATTTTGCTTGCCGGAAGGAACTTTGGCTGCGGATCTTCGCGGGAGCACGCGGTGTGGGCGCTGGCGGATTTCGGATTCCGAGCCGTGATTTCGTCTTCTTTCGCGGACATCTTCGCGAACAACAGCACGAAGAATGGTTTCCTCACCGTGCGGCTGAGCGAGAGTGAAACCGCGGAGTTGATGCGGCGAACCTGCGAGGGTAACGATTACCAGCTCACCATCGATCTGGAGCAATGTGAGGTGCGCGACGATCGGGGATTTCGCGCCAAGTTTCCCGTCGATGAATTTGTGCGCCACTGCCTGCTGAATGGACTGGACGATATTGGGCTCACGCTGCAACACGAAGCGGAAATTGCTGCGTACGAGGCGCTGCACGCAGCGCCGCCGACACTGCAGGGGGGGCGACAGTAAACGGAAGGTCAAGGCGAGTAAAGATTTGTAAAACTTTCGCCCCGGTCTTGACCTGCCTACACGCCACAGTTGATGCTAGTTTGGTACGGTTCTACTATTGCATCTGCGTTTTGGTTCCTACCTGAGCCTCTCCAGCGGGAGGACCCTGACGTGAGACGATTTTTCTCCTTTCCTGGTGCAGTTTGCCGCAACCGAGTCGAAAATGAAAACGTCTAATCTGTGTCAGTTGCAAAGCCGATCTTGGGAAAAGCCGGACTCAAATAAAACTGTGAATACGATTGATTCGATTTTCCGTCGAGAAAAAACGCCGGTCGCGCTGCGCTCGCGCCTTCGGCTCATGGTTGCCGTCGCGCTGAGCGCGCTTTGCGCATCCCTTTCCGGTTGCGCCAGCGCGGACTCCAAACAGCAAAAGGCGCAAGCCGCAGGCCCGCATGCGGTTTCGGTCGCCGTTGCCAAGGTGGAACGGCAGGATGTACCGGTCTATCTGGTTGGGTTGGGATCGGTCACCGCTTTCTACACGGCGAATATCAAGAGCCGCGTCGACGGGCAGATCATGCGGGTCAACTTCCAGGAAGGGCAGATCGTAAAGGAAGGCGACCTGCTGATTCTCATCGATCCGCGTCCGTACCAAGTGCAACTCGAGCAGATGCAGGCACAGCTTTTTAAGGACCAAGCGTCGCTGCGCGATGCGAGACTGAACCTGGACCGCTATACCACGCTGATTCCCTCCGGCAGCATTGCGCAGCAGCAAGTGGATACGCAGAAGTCCACGGTGGACCAGCTCGACGGCCAGGTGCGCACGGACCAGGCGCAGATCGATAACGCCAAGCTGCAGCTTGTTTACTGCAACATCACGGCGCCATTCACAGGGCGCGTCGGTTTGCGGCAGGTGGATCCGGGGAATATCGTGCACGCCGCCGACACGAACCCGATGCTGATTCTCACGCAATTGCAACCGATTGCGGTGATCTTTACTTTGCCGGAAGATCAGTTGCCGACGGTTTCGCAGCACATGAAGAACTCGACTCTGCTGGTGGAAGCTTACAGCCGGGACGATCAGACCAAGCTGGCGACGGGCAAGCTGCAGACCATCGATAACCAGATCGATCAGACGACGGGAACCGCCAAGCTGAAGGCGGTATTCGACAACAAAGACAACCAGCTCTGGCCCAACCAGTTCGTGAACGCAAACCTGCTTCTCGAGACACGGAAGAACAGCACGGTGCTGCCCACGGCCGCGATACTGCGCGGTCCGCAGGGAACGTTCGTCTATGCGGTAAAGCCCGATAAGACAGTCGAAGCGCGCAACGTGGCAATATCTCTCACCCAAGGCAATATCACGACCGTTACCGGCGGCCTTAGTCCCGGCGATACGGTGGTAACTGACGGTCAGGACAAACTGCAAACGGGAAGCAAAATCGAACCGCGCAACCAAGGCCCCAGCAATACGCCGAGCGGACAAAACGGCAGCGGCAACCCAGCAACAGCGGCGACAGGAACTCCGGCTTCATGAGTCCTTCACGGTTATTCATTCTCCGGCCGGTGGCGACCACGCTGTTGATGGTGGGCGTGCTGCTGGTGGGGTGGGTTGCGTTTCTGCAGCTGCCTGTCTCCGCCCTGCCGGAAGTCGATTACCCAACCATTCAAGTCGTGACGTTTTATCCAGGGGCCGATCCCGAGGTAATGGCGTCGTCGGTGACTTCGCCACTGGAGCGGCAGTTCGGACAAGTCCCGGGATTGAGCCAGATGACCTCGACGAGTTCGTTTGGCAGTTCGGTCATCACCCTGCAGTTTGCCCTCGATCAGAACATTGACGTGGAAGAGCAACAAGTGCAGGCCGCGGTCAATGCGGCGGCAACGTTTCTGCCAACGGACTTGCCGAATCCTCCGGTCTACAACAAAGTAAATCCTGCCGATTCTCCGATTCTCACGCTGGCCATGACTTCGGACTCGCTGCCCCTGTCCAAGGTGGAGGATCTCGCCGACACGGCGCTGGCGCAGAAGATTTCGCAGTTGCCGGGCGTAGGGCTGGTTTCGATCAGCGGTGGACAGAAGCCCGCCGTGCGGGTTCAGGTTAACCCAACCGCACTCGCTTCCTACGGGTTGAGTCTTGAAGATGTCCGCACGGCATTGGCCCAGGCCAATGTGGATCAGGCGAAGGGCGTCATCGACGGGGCGCGACAGTCGTACACAATCGGCGCCAACGACCAACTTTTCTCCAGCGAGCAGTACAAGCCGGTGGTGGTTGCGTATCACAACGGAGCGCCGGTGCGGCTCCGCGACGTGGCGAACGTGATCGATGGCACGGAAAACACGCGGCTTGCGGCGTGGATGAATTCGACTCCAGCCGTTATCGTCAACATCCAGCGCCAGCCCGGGGCGAACATCATCAGCGTAGTCGACCGGATCAAGAAACTGCTGCCGCAGTTGCAGGCGTCGCTGCCCTCCGCGGTGAAGGTGCAGATTCTCACCGACAGGACTACCACCATCCGCGCCTCGGTAAAAGATGTCGAATTTGAGTTGGCGCTGACCATCGTGTTGGTGGTCATCGTTATTTTCTTTTTCTTGCGAAACCTACGGGCCACGTTCATTCCCAGCGTCGCGGTCCCATTGTCGATCGTGGGAACGTTTGGCGTGATGTACGTACTGGGATACAGCCTCAACAATCTGACGCTCATGGCCTTGACCATCTCGACCGGCTTCGTGGTGGATGACGCCATCGTCATGATCGAAAACATTGACCGCTACCTGGAAGCGGGGGATTCGCCGCTAGAGGCCGCGCTGAAGGGATCGGGGCAGATTGGGTTCACCATCGTCTCGCTCACGGTTTCTCTCATCGCTGTCCTGATTCCGCTGTTGTTCATGGGAGATATTGTTGGCCGGCTGTTCCGCGAGTTCGCGGTAACGCTGGCGGTGACCATCCTGGTTTCGGCAGCGGTTTCTCTGAGCTTGACGCCGATGATGTGCGCCAAGCTGCTCAAGCATCGCAAAGAGGGTGAGAAGGGCCGCTTTTACGAGGTCACGGAAGATTATTACAACCGAGTGATTGCGTTTTACGGCCGCACCGTGAAGTGGGTGTTGAAGCATCAAACCGCGACCTTGTTCGTAACCTTCGGGACGCTGGTTCTTACCCTGGTTCTTTACGTGGTTGTGCCCAAAGGATTCTTTCCGGTGCAGGATACGGGCGTGATTCTTGGGATTTCGGAGGCTCCGGACAATATCTCGTTCGATGCGATGTCCCAGCGCCAGCAGGAACTGGCGAAGGTGATTCTCAAAGACAAAGACGTGGAAAGCTTGTCGTCTTTTATTGGAGTGGACGGCACGAATACGACTCCTAACAGCGGACGCATTCAGATCAACTTGAAGCCCCGCGACGAGCGCGACGACGATGCATCGGCGATTATCCGGCGGCTGCAGCCCGAACTAGCCAAAGTGGACGGGATCACGCTGTACATGCAGCCGGTGCAAGATTTGACGGTGGAAGATCGCGTGAGCCGCACGCAGTTTCAATACTCCATTGAAGACGCCGACGCACAGGAACTGGCGCAATGGACACCGAGGCTGGTAGATAAACTGCGCGCGGTGCCGGAACTGCGCGATGTAGCGACCGACCAACTTAACGGCGGACTGAGGACAAACCTGTCGATCGACCGCGACACCGCTTCGCGGCTGGGAATCCTGCCGCAGGCCATCGACAATACGCTCTACGACGCCTTCGGGCAGCGGCAGGTTTCGATCATTTTTACACAGTTGAACCAGTATCACGTGGTGCTGGAAGTCTTGCCGACCTTCGCCAAGACGCCGGATGCGATGAACGACGTGTACGTTCGCCCCAGCAGCACGACGCCGGCATCGGGCGCACCCACCGCCAATGCGTCTGCGGCGGCCACCAGCGGGCCTCCGGTTCCGCTTTCCACTTTTGTGCGGATGCAAACGACAAACGCCCCGCTGGCCGTCAACCACCAGGGGCAGTTCCCGGTGGTCACGCTGTCGTTCAACCTGGCACCGGGAGCGTCTCTGGGAGACGCCACGCGGGCCATCCAGGAAGTGGAGAAAGAAATTCAAATGCCGGCGAGCATTCACGCCGCATTCCAGGGGACCGCAGCGGCATTTCAAAATTCGCTTGCGAGTGAGCCGTTCCTGATTCTCGCTGCCATCATTACGGTGTACATCGTCCTGGGCGTGCTGTATGAAAGCTACATCCACCCGATTACGATTCTCTCCACGCTGCCTTCCGCCGGCGTGGGCGCGATCCTGGCTTTGCAGATCACGCACAACGATCTGACGGTGGTGGCGCTCATCGGCATCATTCTGCTGATCGGCATCGTAAAAAAGAACGCCATCATGATGATCGACTTCGCGCTCGAGGCCGAGCGCGAGGAACACAAGCCGCCGGAAGAAGCGATTTTTCAAGCGTGTTTGCTGCGCTTCCGGCCCATTATGATGACGACGATGGCGGCGCTGCTGGGCGGCTTGCCGCTGGCGCTGGGCTCGGGTACGGGAGCGGAATTGCGGCGGCCGCTGGGCATCACGATCGTCGGTGGCCTGATTCTAAGCCAGATGCTCACGCTCTACACGACTCCGGTGATTTACCTGTGGTTTGACCGGCTGGCGAAGAGATTCGAGAAGTACAAGATTGGCAATCCGATTCCGCAGGAACTGCCGGCGGATTAGAGGTGCCATGGACATCGATAGGGAAGCGAGCCAGACGCGCGATTATTGCGTCGCAAAGAACGCGACGCTTCGCGCGGCTCGCCCAGATCCTTCGCTGCGCAAAGAACGCTTGCTCAGGATGACAATCGATTAGACGATGAGTATCTCGGCTCCATTTATCCGGCGACCCATCGGCACGTCGCTGCTGGCGGCGGCGCTGCTGCTCTCCGGCATACTGGCCTTCAATTTTCTGCCGGTGGCGTCGTTGCCGCGGGTGGATTTTCCGGTAATTCAGGTCGGCGCCAGCTTGCCCGGCGCCGATCCGCAAACCATGGCTTCCGCCGTGGCCACGCCATTGGAACGACAGTTCGGGCGCATCGCAGCCTTGAACCAGATGACCTCCACGAGCCAACTTGGCTCGACCAGCATCGTGCTGCAATTCGACCTGAACCGGAACATCGACGCCGCCGGGCGCGATGTGCAGGCGGCGATCAACGCCGCACGCAGCCAGCTCCCCGCGAACCTGCCGAGCAATCCAACCTATCGCAAGGCCAACCCGGCGGACGCGCCCATTATGATTCTGGCGCTGACATCGGATACGGAGACGGTGCCGCAGATGTACGACGCGGCCGACTCGATTCTTGCGCAGAAACTTGCGCAGGTAAGTGGAGTGGGGCAGGTCTTCGTGGGGGGAGCGGCACAGCCGGGGGTGCGCGCGGAAGTGAATCCGATGCTGCTCAACAAACTGGGAGTCGGATTGGACACGGTGCGCAACGCGCTCAATCTGGCCAATGCGAACCAGGCCAAAGGACAGGTATCGAGCGGCGCAACGTCCTGGACTTTCAGCGACAACGATCAACTCTTTACCGCGGACCAGTACCGGCCGCTGATCGTGGCCTACAACAACGGCGCGCCGGTGCGGCTGGGGGACGTGGCCGAGGTTGAAGATTCGGTCATAGACGTTCGCAACATCGGACTGCTGGGCGACGCGGAGGACGCGGCGCGCGGGGCTGGCGCAAAGCCGAGCGTCCTGATTATCATTTTCCGGCAGCCCGGAGCCAACATCATCGAGACGGTGGATCGTGTGGTCGCCTTGATGCCCTATTTGCAGTCCTCGATTTCCCCGGCGATCAAGCTCAGCATTGCCCTGGATCGCACGATTACGGTCCGGGCTTCGGTGAAGGATATTGAATTTACGCTGATGCTTTCGATCATTCTTGTGATCCTGGTGGTGTTTGCGTTTTTGCGGACGGTGCGAGCCACGATTATTCCCAGCATCGCGGTGCCGCTATCGCTGGTGGGCACGTTCGGAGGCATGTATCTGCTGGGCTACAGCCTGGACAATCTGTCGCTGATGGCACTGGCGATTTCCACCGGATTCGTAGTCGATGACGCCATCGTGGTGCTGGAGAACATCACGCGTTACGTCGAGCGCGGCATGGGCGCGGTGGAAGCAGCGTTCAAAGGGGCCGCGGAAATCGGATTTACCGTGCTTTCGATGAGCGTGTCGCTGGTCGCGGTGTTCATTCCGTTGCTGCTGATGGGTGGGATCGTGGGGCGGCTGTTTCGCGAGTTCGCGGTCACACTCAGCATAGCGATCGGGGTTTCGTTGCTGGTCTCGCTGACCACGACGCCCACAATGTGTGCCAAGTTCCTACGCCCGCCCGCACAAGACGAGCGACGCAATCGCATTTACCGCGCCAGCGAGTGGGTCTTCGACAAGACCCTGGCCACCTACCGCCATTCTCTGAAGTGGGTTCTGGCACACCAGTTTGTCACGCTTGTAGTTACCATTCTGGTGGCGTGCCTGAGCGTTTACCTCTACATCATCGTGCCCAAGGGTTTCTTTCCGCAGCAGGATACGGGGCGCATCATGGGCTCGGTGCAGGCGGCACAGGATATTTCCTTCCAGGCGATGCGCGGCAAGATGGAACGTTACGTCGAAATTGTGATGAAGGATCCATCGGTGAACACGATCGTGGGGTTCGCCGGAGGAAACACGGTTTCGAATCAGGGGCGGTTCTTCATCATGTTGAAGCCGCTGGCGGAACGCGGCAAGTGTCCAGCGCGTCATTTCTGGCAGTCCTGCCCCAACGTTACCGCTGACGATGTGATCAACCGCCTGCGCGGCAAGCTGGCGGTGGTGCCGGGAGCCACTCTCTATTTGCAATCCGCTCAGGACCTGACCATCGGCGGCCGCCAGAGCAATGCACAGTACCAGTACACCCTGCAGGGCGAAGATTTGAACGAGCTCAACAACTGGGCGCCGCAGTTGCTGGCGAAAATGCGCGGACTGCAGGAACTCCGCGATGTGAATACAGACCAGCAGGATAAGGGACTACAAGCCCAGCTGGTGATCGACCGCGACACCGCCAGCCGGCTGGGCGTAGCCGCGCAGGACATCGATAATGCGCTCTACGACGCTTTCGGACAGCGGCAAGTCTCGACCATGTACCGGCCGCTCAACCAATACCATGTGGTGATGGAAGTCGCACCGGAGTTCCAGCAGACGACGGAGGGACTGCAGAATATTTACCTGCGCTCTTCCAGCGGCACGCCCATCCCCCTGGCGGCGTTTACGCACCTGACGCCCTCCAACATCCCATTGGCGGTAAATCACCAGAGCCAGTTTCCGTCGGTCACAATTTCGTTTAACCTGGCGCCCGGAATCTCTCTTGGAGATGCGACGCTGGCCATCGAAAGCGCCCAGCGTTCCATTGGCTTCCCGGCCACGATTCAGGCCAGTTTCCAGGGCACGGCGGCCGCGTTCCAGGATTCGCTTTCGAGCGAACCCATGCTGATTCTCACTGCCTTGATTACGGTTTATATCGTGTTGGGCATGTTGTATGAGAGCTACATTCATCCCATCACAATTCTCTCGACGCTGCCGTCGGCCGGCGTGGGAGCCTTGCTGGCACTGCTGTTGACGCACAATGAGCTCAACGTGATCGGGACGATCGGCATCATCCTGCTGATCGGCCTGGTAAAAAAGAACGCCATTATGATGATCGACGTCGCTCTGGAGGTGGAGCGCACGCAAGGGAAGAAGCCGGTCGACGCCATCTATGAAGCCTGCCTTCTGCGCTTCCGGCCCATCATGATGACTACCATGGCCGCACTGCTGGGGGGGCTGCCGCTGGCACTGGGCAGAGGTACGGGTTCGGAACTGCACCGTCCCCTGGGTATTACGATTGTCGGAGGACTGATCGTCAGCCAGGCGCTAACGTTATTCACTACTCCTGTTGTCTATGTGTATCTCGACCGCTTGCGGGTGGTGTTGCATGGCGGAGAAAATCTGCCTTTGGCTCAAGATTCTTCCAGCAGTCCCAGACCGAGCCCGGCCCACTGAGCACCTCGGTTTTCATCCTGTTGAAGTGAGAATATCCTCGCACGGATTGACCGCGTGCAACCTGGGCTCAGAAGCATAGCATCGGAGGATTCAGCGGCAAGACTGCGTCCGCCGGCCCAGTCTCAAGAGACCTTCAGCCCGGCAGGCGTTGGGTCGCGAGTGGCTGGGACTGTCCCCTTTTTCTTTGCGCTGACCGTATGATAGACAATGTGGCGTTTTCATGCCGAGTTTCTCATTGTCCCGGTATTATTGTCTTTCGCTTTCAAATTCTCGCAGGAGTCACGGATGCTTCAGAAGGCATTGGTCGTGGTATTGGTTCTCGCCAGCGCAGGCGTTTTCGTCAGTTGCGGTAACACCTCAAGTCACTATCTGTATGCGACGATCCCGGCCGCCAGCCAATTGGTGGTTTTCCGGGAAGATCCCTACTCCGGCGTGCTTACGCAACTTGCGGGAACTCCGTACGCGGTGGGCGACGGAGCTCAGTCCGTCGTGATCCATCCCTCGAATAAGTTCTTGTACGTCGCCAATCCTGGCCAAAACGAAAACGATGTTTCCCTGTTCGACATCGCCAGCAATGGCACTTTGAACGAAGTGTCCCGAACACCCGTGGGCACGCTTCCGACGTTGCTTGCCATGGACCCCGGGGGCAATTACCTGTACGTGGCGAACGCCTCGTCGAACAATATTTCGGTTTTCTCGATCGCCAGCAGCAACGGAGCACTCACCGCGGTGGGATTGCCATTTGAGACCAACCTGTCGCTCAGCAGTATGCAGTTGGCGCCGTCGGGGAATTACCTCTACATCAGCGCCCCCGGCCAGCCGACAGGAATCATCGCGGTGTTTAGCGTGACGGCTGGAGTCATCAAGTTTGTTGGCTTGACCAATACCGCGGACAGTAATCCAACCGGCCTCGCGATCGACCCGGCTGGCAGCTATCTATACTCCGCGAATTCCGCTGCAAATTCGATTTCCATTTTCTCTATTGCTTCAACCGGCGTGTTGACAGAGGTCCAGGGATCTCCGCTGGCCGACGCCCAGTCGCGTCCGATTGCGCTGGTCGTGGACCCTGCGGGGCAGAACTTGTATGTGGCGAACCAGGGTTCGAGCAATATTGGGGTGTATTCGATTACCTCCGGCACGGGATTTCCAACGGCGATTACCGATGCCCCGTTTTCCTCCGAAGCCCAGCCCAGTTTTCTCGCCTTGGACCCGAGCGGGAAGTATCTGTATGTGGGCAATCAGGGCGCATCCGCTGGAATTGAGGCTTTTGGAATCAGCAATGGGAGCCTGAATACTATCGGTACTTACGGCACCGGCAACACGCCCAGTTCGATCGCGTTAGTGCAGTAAGAACGGACTGGGATCATCAGCGTTCCCGGAGAGGGCTGTGAAGCGCATCGATAGCGGCGGCAGGCGCGCCCTTCCAAGACCACTTATGAGACACGATCAGGGAGTGGCTTGCCAAACGGCGCCCGCCGATTCCACGTAATTTTTCTGTTTTACCAACCGCCGACAAACCAAAGTTCTGGAGTCTGCGATAATGCCAGAGTCGGTACGATTACCAAGCACAGCCACCCAACGGGTAACCCATCACTAAACGGGTGAAGCCAGCGGGTTCATTGGGTTTGGACTTGATTCCGTGCCGGGACTGACTTGAGGACTCGGAATTCATGAGGATCGCGAGCGCGGCAAGTGCATTTCCGAAACACTACTATACCCAGAAGGTTCTTCTCGAACGGCTCCAAGACTATTGGGGACCCCAACTCAAAAACCCTCTGTTGCTGGCCCGGCTGCATCGCAATGTAACCGTCGACGGCCGTTATCTGGCGATCCCCGCGGAGCAGTACGTAGACATCAAGACCTGGGGTGAGGCCAACGACATCTGGATCAGGGTCGCGCAGGAGCTCGGGGAGCAGGCACTGTGCCTGGCGCTGCACAATGCCGGGCTAAGGCCGGAAGATCTGGGCGCCTTGCTCTTCACGACGGTCACGGGAGTGGCGAGCCCGTCCATCGACGCGCTCCTGATCAACCGCATGGGACTCCCCGCCAATATCCGGCGGACTCCGATTTTTGGCCTGGGATGCGTGGCCGGCGCAGCCGGAATCGCGCGCGCCTCAGATTACGTTCGGGCGTATCCCAAGCAGGCGGCGGCCTTGGTATCGGTCGAGCTCTGTTCTCTCACTTTGCAACGCGAAGATCTCTCTGTCGCCAACTTAATCTCATCTGGACTCTTCGCCGACGGCGCAGCCGCGGTGATTGTGACGGGTAAAGAATTCGAATCGGCGGGGCCGGAGATTTCCGGGCCTAAGATTCTCGCAACGCGTTCCGTGTTTTATCCCGCCACGGAAGAAATGATGGGGTGGAACATCTCCGAGAAAGGGTTCCGCATCTTGTTGTCTACGGAGGTGCCGAATCTGATTCGAGAAAACCTGGGGCGTGATGTGGACGCTTTTCTGGCGGACAACGGACATCAGAGGAGCGATCTCAAGAGCTTTGTTCTGCACACGGGCGGGCCGAAGGTGCTGGATGCGTCGGCCACCGCGCTGGGATTACACAATGGAGAACTAGATGCCTCCTGGGATTGTTTGCGCAAGGTAGGAAATCTTTCGTCGGCTTCGGTTTTGTGTGTGCTGGAAGATGTGATGAAGAACCGGCGGCCCGAGCCTGGCGCCCTCGGCCTTCTTGCCGCCATGGGGCCCGGTTTCTGTTCCGAGCTTTTACTTCTGCAATGGTGAGGTAGCGCAGTTGCTGGATTCGACAGATGTCTTCGTAATCGGCGGCGGCCCAGCGGGGCTGGCGGCGGCGATTGCGGCCCGCCAGCAAGGGTTCCGCGTAGTGGTTGCCGACGGAGCCAAGCCGCCGATTGACAAAGCTTGCGGCGAAGTGCTGATGCCCGACGCGATTACTGCGCTCGAACATCTGGGAGTTGCCGCGCCAGCAACGGACGCCTGTCATCTTCGCGGGGTGCGTTTTCTCAGCGCCGGGCTCTCCGCGGAGGCGGACTTCCCTTCCGAAAGTCGTGGTCTTTCCATTCGCCGAACCACACTACACCGCATCCTGGCCGAACATGCCGCGGGGCTGGGAGTCGACCTGTTGTGGCATAGCGTGGTCTCGAGGATTTCGAGCGACGAAGTGCAGGCGGGGAAACGCACCATCCGCACAAAGTGGATCGTCGGAGCCGACGGCGGCAACTCACGCGTGCGCCGCTGGGCAAATCTCGATGCCCACTCGCGAACAGCCGTCCGATATGCTTTTCGCCGGCATTACCGCGTGAAGCCCTGGACCGACCGCATGGAAATCTATTGGGGAGAGCACAGTCAGGGTTACGCCACCGCGGTTAGCAATGAAGAAGTGTGTGTCGCCGTCGCCACGCGCCACGCCGAACTTCGGCTTGAGGAATCTTTACGCGCGCTTCCTGCGCTCGACGCCCGGCTAGGCGGAGCTGAGACAGCTTCCGCAGAAAGAGGCGCGGCGACTGCCAATCGCAAATTGAAGCGGGTTTGGCGGCGTAACGTCGCGTTGATCGGTGACGCTTCCGGCACGGTGGATGCGATCACCGGTGAAGGGCTCGGCCTCGCTTTCAGCCAGGCGATAGCGCTGGCGGAATGTTTCAGATCTGGCAATCTCGCCCTTTACCAGTCTGCGCATCGGCGCCTTTTATTGCGTCCCCTGTTGATGGCGCGGCTTATGCTGATGCTCGACGGCCGTTCAGGGTTTCAGCAACGTACTCTCCGGGCCCTGGGCAATCGTCCCGAACTTTTTCGCCGGTTGCTCGCCCTGCATGCAGGAATTCTGTCACCTTGTCACCTCGCGCTCGACGGGCTCACCTTGGGGTGGGGGCTGTTGACCGCGTAATCCAAATGACATACAAAATTCGGGCGTGTCGCCGCAGTCGAGTGCGCCGGCGGTTCGCGGCTGCAATCTTGTTCATCGGAATAGCCGGCATCGCGGCTGCCGCGCAAGATGTCGCGTTCCGGCTGGATTCTCAGCATGCAACGATCCATTTCACGCTCGGGGATGTGCTGCATACGGTCCACGGAACATTCCAATTGAAGCAGGGATCGCTGCGCCTTGATCCGGCTTTGGGCAAACTCACGGGAGAAATCATTGTCGACGCTAAGAGCGGGGACAGCGGCAGCGGGATGCGCGACCGGAAAATGCATCGGGAAATTCTGGAGAGCGATCGCTATCCGGAGATTGCATTCCGTCCGGATCGCGTCGAGGGCGTTGTGGCTCTGAGGGGAAAGTCCTCAGTGCGCGTGCATGGAATCTTTACCATCCACGGTTCGGACCATGAACTCACCGCGCCTGCCGAGGTGGAGATGACTTCGGGCCAATGGTCCGCAACGATTCACTTCGCAGTTCCTTATGTGAATTGGGGGATGAAAAATCCGAGCACGCTGTTCTTGCGAGTGAACGAATCAGTCGACATCGATGTGACCGCGGATGGAACCGTGATCCAGCCTTGAGTTCTTCATCAGTATCCATCCTGCGGCGAGACTCCCTTGCCTTCGGTGCATTGGTAGCATCGCCCCGCCGCCAGGTTCTTGAACTCTTCGGTTCTGCCGCTTGGCCAGAGGATGACGGCGCTCTCGACCCGGTCGCGTTTTTCCAACCCAAAAGTAACGGGAAGTTCGGATTGAGAAAGGTAACTGGAGCCGCTCTTGACCATACGCGATTGGCTCAAGCCGCCGGAAACAATGCGGACAATGGCGCCGATTCCATCGCGATTCGACTTGGTGCCGACCAATCGAAAACGAATGCTGCGATTCCCCGCCAACTGATCATTCCGATAGACATAGGCGGGACCGTTATTGGTGGTCAGGAGCAGGTCAAGGTCGCCATCGCGATCGAAGTCCGCATAGGCAAGCCCACGTCCAACCTTCGGCTGATCGAATCCGCCGCCAATTTCCGCCGCCATGTCGTGAAACCTTCCCTGGCCATCGTTGAGAAAGAACAGCGGCGGCTGCGCGTATCCTACGTTCCCGCGAATGTTGCGAACCGTCTCGTCGATGTGGCCGTTGGCCACCGCAAGATCGAGCCAGCCGTCGAGATTAGCATCGAGAAAAATACATCCAAAGCCCAAACTATTTCTGGAGGCCAAACCCACGCCAGCCTGCGCCGCAACGTCTTCGTAGGTTTTCCCTCCGAACTGGTAGAGGCCAGTCATTTCGTTATCGAAGTTTGTAATGGCTACGCCGGAATGACCTGAGTTAGTAAAATCGGCGACATCCACGCCCATCCCGGCTCGCGCCTTGCCCTCGCTGCTGAAGGCGAGTCCAGCCTCGACGGCAGCGTCCCGAAAAGTTCCGTTGTGCAGGTTGCGGTACAGCTTGTTCGGCTGGGTGTCGTTCGCGACCAGCAGATCGCACCAGCCGCTCTGGTCGTCATCGAGCATGGCGACTCCGAGAGATTTCGAACTGCTATCGAAAATACCGCTCGATGCGGTGACGTCTTCGAAAGTGCCGTTGCCCCTGTTGTGAAAGAGCCAGCAGGTTTCACCGCGGTAGGCTTCCGGGGTGCAATAGGATTTGTGCTTGCCATCGAGACTACAGAACACGTCGTGCTCGGGCGACCACTTTACGTAGTTGCACACGAAAAGATCGAGCAGGCCGTCGCGGTCATAGTCGAACCACAGACTGGACGTGCTAAACGCCGCGCGCTTGCCCAAGCCGCTGGCAGTGGTTACATCCACGAACGTTGCTTTTCCAGTGTTGTGGAAGAGCCGATTCTGCCCGACGCAGGTCACCAGAATGTCGGGAAATCCGTCGTTGTCATAATCTCCCACGGCCACTCCCATACCATACATCTCGACATCCAGTCCGGCGCGGGAGGTCACGTCGGTGAAAGTGCCATTCCCGTCGTTGTGGTAAAGACGCAGCGTGGAGCGGCGTTGCTTGTGGCCGGGCCAATCCATCCCACTGATCAGAAGAATGTCTTGCCAGCCGTCGCGGTCATAGTCGAGAAAGGCGCAGCCGGAGCCCAGAGTCTCGGGCAGAAGCTTTCCGCCAAAGGCGCCGCTGTTGTGCTGGAACCGAATGCCGGCATGGGAGGTTACATCAACAAACCGGAAACCGGGCGAAACTGTTGTGCTTGCGGCCGCGCCCAGAGCGAGCGGCAGCCGCCGCTGTGGGACCGAAGCCAGAACCGCCATGCCCCGCAGAAAGGATCTGCGATTCACGGAACGTTGACCAGACCGGCGCGAATAGCGTACACCACCAACTCGGCAGTCTTATGAATGCCAAGCGCATTCATGATGTTGGCGCGGTGAACCGCAACCGTATTGGCGCTGAGATCGAGCACCGTTGCGATTTCCTTGTTGGTCTTGCCGTCCACAATCATTTGCAAGACTTCAAGTTCGCGAGGAGTCAGGCCGCTATTGCGCTCGCCTTTGAGCGCAGAGTGTCGCTCCACCTCCGGATCGAAAAGCGTTTCTCCTCCGGCCACACGGCGCACGGCCGGTCCCAGCTCCAGGTTCATGGCGTTCTTCAGAATGTATCCTTTGGCGCCGGCCTCGATCGCCTGCCGCACCCAGGTGTTCTCCGAATGCATGCTCAGCATAAGCACAGCTGTGTGGGGCGAGTCTTCAAGAATCTGCCGCGTTGCCTCCAGGCCGTTCATTCTTGGTAAAGCACAATCCATCAACACAACTTGCGGTTTCAGCTTGCGTGCCAGTCTGACGGCTTCTTCCCCGTCGCCGGCTTCGCCGACGACCTCCATGTCTGGTTCGTCTTCCAACATGCGCCGGAAACCACGACGCACCAAGCCGTGGTCGTCCACCAGTAATACCGTGATCTTTTTCGTCATTATCTTATTGGACTCGGTGATTCGACTCAACATCATGAGGCTCAAGTTTCTCGCGTGGTACGGTCAGTTGCAACAAAGTGCCGCCGGCAGCGGGAGAAGAAAACGCAAGCCTTCCTCCCATCAACTCCGAACGCTCGCGCATCGCAACCAGCCCGATTCCCGCCTTCGCGGGCCGTTCGCCAAAGCCTACGCCGTGATCCTCCACCTCCAACTCCAGAGCCGCAGGCAGAAAGCGTAATCGCACCCAAACCTGCTTCGCTCCGGAGTGCCGCGCAACGTTGTTCAACGCTTCCTGCAACACACGGTAGATTTGCACCGCAGCGCTGGCATTCACCGGAAAGGGAGCGCCCTGCTTCGCATAGGATATGGCAATTCCGGTCTGCCTTTCCACGGTGGGAACGTACCAGTCAAGCGTGGTCTCGAGGCCAGCTTCATCCAGCATAACCGGATGCAGCGCCTGTGACAGACTTCGAACCCGATCCAAAGTATCCTGGGCGATCTGCTGAACTTCGTGCAGGTCGGTCCGCAGAGGCGAGCCCTCTGGCGCTTGAACACCCGCGCGGCCGAGCATCGATCCCATGGCGGTCAAGATCTGGCCAAATTCGTCGTGCAGTTCGCGCGAAATATAGCGCAGCGTCGATTCCTGCGTGGCAATCAGTTTCTGCGCCAGTTCACTGCGCCGATCTGAGAGCTCTGCCATTTGCGCAAACAGCCGGCGATTCCACCGAATCATGGAAACCCCAGTCAGCAGGATCGCGCCCAACGTCGCGGCCAGGAACACATATACCTGCCGCTGTACGCGATCATAGATCTGAATGATGCGCTGTGCGGCGTGTTCTTCGTTCTCGCTGTTTTGCACCAGCAAACGGGCTACGGCCGTGCTGAGTGCCGCCTGCCGCGCCTGCAGCGAGAGCTGAATCTGCACCCTTGCATCCTTTTCTTTGCCTGATCCAGCCAAGGCAAATACACGGTCTACAGCATCCCAGAACTGCGTGAGAGAACCGCTTAGAGAAGCGCTTTGCTCGACCGTACGGCTCGTTGGCGCCAATCCGGCTTCCAGGTGCATGGCGTCATCCAGGTCGGTGCGGATGCGCCGGAACTGCGCCGACCAGGCGGTAAGTGGATACGGCTCGTCGTTGTCAATCATATCGCGCATGGCGACGGCAAGCAGGTTCAGGTCGTTCTGAATGCGCAACAACTGCAGGGAATCCTTGCGGTTGCGGTCAATCAATTCGGATTGAAGCCTGCGCAAGCCTCCCACTTGCCAAGTGATATAAGCGGAATACGCCACCACGGCAGCGAGCGTAACCATCAGGCCGAGCAACAGCCCAAGGGTTGGAGAACGCTCCGGTGAAGGCGGACGTGGCACGTCCCGAGGATACAACGGGTGGCCGGAGCGTGTCACAATGAGGTATTAAATGAAGCCATTCCATGTCTGGCGGAGTCCAACAAGAGATTGAGTACCGACTCTAAACCAGTTCAGAAGATCCCAAAAGCCGAGAGACTGCGCGCTGTTCTGCCGGAAGTCTGGAAGCTGATGCGTCCGCGGCGTTGGCTGCTCGCGCTCGGCTTTGTGCTGATGTTGATCAACCGTGTTGCTGGGTTGGTGTTGCCCTATTCCTCCAAGTTCCTGATCGATACCGTCATCAACAATCATCACTTGGAGAAACTTCAGCCGCTCGTTCTAACCGTGCTAGCGGCAACCTTGGTGCAGGGCGTCACGTCTTTTTCACTTACGCAATCGTTATCGAAAGCAGCACAGCGCCTTATTACGGAATTGCGCCAACAGGTGCAGGTCCACATCTCTCGCCTACCCATTGCCTTTTACGACGGCAACAAGACGGGCGCCCTGGTGTCCCGCATCATGAGCGATGTGGAGGGCGTGCGGAACTTGCTCGGCACCGGGCTGGTGGATTTCGCCGGGGGATTGGTCACCTCTGGAATAGCGCTCGTCTTGTTGTTCCGCACCAGTCCGCAGATGACCCTGATCGCTGTCGGCTCCTTGGTGTGCTTTGCGGCGGCACTGAACAAAGCATTTGCGACGATCAGGCCCATTTTTCGCGAGCGCAGCAAAATCAATGCCGAGGTTACGGGGCGTCTTACAGAATCGCTGGGGGGCGTGCGCGTGATCAAGGGGTACCACGCCGAAGCACGCGAGGAAGCAATCTTTGCCACCGGAGTGCGCCGCCTTTTGGACAACGTGATGCGCACTCTGACCGCAACTTCGGTCATGAGCCTTTCCGCAAGCGTTTTGCTGGGGTGCGTGGGAGCGGTCACCATGTATGTCGGCGCGCATCAGATCGCGTCGGGCCACATGACGGTTGGCGATTACGTCTCCTACATCTTGCTGCTAGGTTTCTTGGTTGCGCCCATCATGCAGATCGTCTCCATCGGAACGCAGCTCACCGAAGCCTTAGCCGGACTCGAGCGGACGCAGGAGATTATGAGGGAACGGCCGGAGGATCAGGATCCCAAGCGCTCCGTGCCGTTGCGCGACATCGTGGGACGGATCGAGTTTCAGGACGTAGGCTTCAGCTACGATGGAATTCGCGAAGTGTTGCGGGATATGTCTTTCCGGGCCGACCCCGGAACAGTAACCGCGCTGGTGGGTTCGTCTGGCTCGGGAAAATCCACAACCATTGGTTTGATCTCCGCTTTCTACGTGCCGACCAAAGGCCGGATTCTAGTGGATGGGACGGACCTGAGCACGGTTCGGCTCGACTCCTACCGCACGCGTCTTGGAGTGGTACTGCAGGAATCGTTTCTGTTCGACGGAACAATTCGCGAGAACGTCTCGTTTTCGCGACCCGGCGCGAACGAAACGGAAATCCTGCGAGCCTGCCGGATCGCGCGCGTGGACGAGTTCGCCGAATCGTTCGCCGACAAGTACGAGACGGTGGTGGGAGAACGCGGCGTGAAGCTTTCCGGCGGCCAGCGGCAGCGGATTTCTATTGCGCGCGCCATTTTGGCCGAACCGTGCATCTTGATTCTCGATGAGGCAACCTCGAGCCTCGACTCGGAATCGGAGCAGATGATCCAGCAGGGGCTTTCTTATCTAATGAAAGGCCGGACCACGTTTGTGATAGCGCACCGGCTTTCGACCATCCGCCGCGCCGACCAGATTCTGGTGATGGAACAGGGCCAAATTGTTGAGCGCGGCACCCACGCGCAGCTCTATATCGCACAAGGCCGCTATTACGACCTCTATACCCGGCAGCATGGAGTGGAGGGCAACCTGTTTCTCGCACCCGGTGAGGGAGACATTCTCGAAGGGAACGAAAACGGAGACTCCGGCCGGGCGCGCAACGACGACGCAAAGGCCACCAACGCATTGCGCGTGCTCAGAGGAGAGGTCCGTTAGCCCATGAATGGCACGGCCAGATCTGCACAGAACGAAGTTCTGGCAACCCGTGCTCCGGCGATCCGCGCGGAACAACTTTGCCGCCATTACCGTATGGGCGAGACGGTCATCCGCGCCGTGGATGGCGTGACGCTTGAAGTACGTGCTGGCGAATTCGTCGCTCTGCTGGGCAGTTCTGGCTCCGGAAAATCTTCGGTGCTGAACCTGATCGCCGGTTTGGACCGGCCTACCTCGGGCAGCGTGATTGTTCACGACCGGAATCTCGCACAACTTTCGCGCGCGGAGCTTGCGGGATATCGCCTTCATACCGTCGGAATGGTCTTCCAATCGTTCAACCTGATCGCAAGCATGACGCTCGCGGAAAACGTGGAATTGCCCATGCGCTTCGCGGAAATCGATCGCGGCAAGCGCGGCAGTCTCATGCGCGAAGCCCTCGCGCGAGTCGGTCTGCAAGCGCGCATGAACCATCGTCCCAGCGAACTTTCCGGCGGCGAACAGCAACGTGCGGCGTTGGCACGGGCGCTCATCAACCGCCCTCAACTCCTGCTCGCCGACGAGCCCACGGGAAATCTCGACAGCCGCACCGGAACCGAAATCATGAACATGGTCCGCGAATTCAATCAGCAGTTGGGCATGACGGTGGTGATGGTGACGCACGAGCGGGCTTTGGCGGAGCGCTACGCCCAGCGCCTCATCTTCCTGGCGGATGGCATGCTGGTTGGCGATGAAGCGAACTCGGCGGTGGTGGAAAGTACCGAAGTAGAGGCAAAACGGTCATGAAGCTGCCCGATCTGGCCGAACTCGCCCTGCGCAATTTGCGCGAATCACTCTTGCGAAATTCACTGACCACGATTGGCATCTCGGTGGGTGTGGCGTCGCTGGTCGCGATGCTTTCCCTGGGTATCGGCCTGCAACAGCTCGCATCGCGACGTTTGATGAAGTCCGGATTGTTCGATACCGTGGTTGTCACTTCGCGCCGCGATCTGCGCAACTTCAACCGCGAAGACGAGCGTAACGGGCCCGCGCCGGGAGAAAGCCGCGTTCTGGACGAACCCACGCGGCAGGAAATCGAGCATCTGCCGAATGTGCTTGAAGCCTATCCCGACATTCGCTTCATCACCGAACTGCGCTACGACGACAAGCCACATTTGACGATGGTCGCGGCCCTGCCCGCCTCGGCCAAATCGAGCGACGCATTTGATGGGGTGCAGGGACATTTCTTCTCGTCCGAAAACGCGCCCGAAGTAATTGTTCAGAAAGTTTTCGCCGAAGAACTGTTGGGTAAGACACCAAAGGCTGGTCTTGATGAAACAAATGTTGCGGAACTGGCCGCTCCGCTTCTCGGCAAGGAATTGATTATGCGCTACGCCCAGCGTGAGCCGGCACAAGCCGTGCCGGCGACGGCGGATAGCGACCTTCCGGTCCCTGCCGACCAGAGCCTTGCTGGCGCCGCTTATTCCGTGGCCTCGCGTGAGATGAAGCTAAAGATTGTGGGAGTCGCCGACCTGGATCCCGAGAGCATGCGCGGGCCGACCCGTGCGCGAGTTTTTCTCCCACTCAGGCTGGCGGAGAGTTTACACGTGATGCAGCCGACAGATCTGCGGGAAATCTCGCGCGCAGCCCGCGATCAGCCGGTGTATTCGTCAATCAGTGTGCGGGTGAAAAATGCCGCGCAGATACGCGCGATTGAAGATGCGATCAAGAAGATGGGCTTCAATGCGTTCTCAATCCTGGACGCCACGCGCAGTTTACAGCAATTCTTTGCCGTACTGGATTTGTTCCTTGGAATCTTCGGCAGCCTCGCCCTGGCTGTCGCTTCCATCGGAATCGTGAATACGCTGGTGATGGCGATTCTCGAGCGCCGACGCGAAATCGGCATCATGAAGGCCATCGGCGCCAGCGACAGCGACATAAAGAGACTTTTCTTCACGGAAGCGGGCGCCATGGGCATTCTAGGCGGCATAGTCGGAGTCGCTCTGGGCTGGGCAATCGGCCAGGTCATCAATCTGGGAACGAACATCTATCTCAAGCGGCAGTCTTTGCCGCCTGAACATTTCTGGACCGTGCCCTGGTGGCTTGTGGGCGCAGCAATTCTGTTTGCTTTCATCGTGAGTCTTCTTTCGGGCCTTTACCCAGCAGGGCGGGCGGCTCGGCTGGATCCGGTTCAAGCGTTACGTTACGAATAAACTCAAGTCATGCATCGCTGTTTCCAAATCATCATCCTGCTCGCGATCTCGGCTTCGTTTCCCGCTCATGCACAGAGCCGGATCGACTGCAACGCGCTGACCAGCCGGATACTGAAATATCCGGTCCGCTACTGCGTCTATCTTCCTGCCAGCTACGAAGCTGCGGCCAAGCATCCTGCCCAGCTATATCCGGTCCTTTATTTCTTGCACGGCCTGGGCGACAACGAGCAAACTCTGTTCAATACCGGCGGTTGGACGCTGCTCGACGATCTTCGCAAGCAACACCAGGTCGGCGAGTTTCTCATCGTCGCCCCGGAAGGCAGACGAAGTTTCTACATCAATTCTGCCGACGGCTCGGTGCGCTATAGCGATTTTTTTCTGCAAGAATTCATTCCCCACATAGAGCATAAATACCGCGTTGCCAGCGGCCGAAGCAACAGGGCGATTAGCGGCATCTCCATGGGTGGCTATGGTGCACTTCGTTTCGCCTTTGCACACCCCGAAATGTTCTCTGCCGTCAGCGCGCAAAGCGCCGCGCTCATCACGGAGTCACCTCAGGAACTTGACGTTGCCGCCCGCTCCGGCGCTCCGCTGGGACGGGTCCTGGCAGAAGTCTTCGGGGATCCGATTAACATATCTCACTGGAAGGACAACAGTCCGTTTGTTCTTGCCCGGAAAAATATCGCCGAGGTGCGAACGCTCGCAATCTATTTCAACTGTGGACAGGAGGACAACTACGGTTTCGAGAAAGGTGCAGATGCATTGCACGAGCAACTCCAGAGAGAGAACGTGAAGCACAAATATCATCCATATCCCGGCGACCACAGTTTGCCGTATTTCCTCTCTCACTTCGCCGAGGTGATGGAATTTCATTCGAGGGCATTTGGTCTCATCCAATAGGAGTCTCTGAGTTGTGGTGAGGACCCGCAGTAAAGTGTGCCGTCCCGCCGAATTCTTTGCCGAGCCGCGTCATGCGTAGTTGCACTTCCACGCTTAAATCGTGAGAGCTGTGCAACCGGGGCGCGCCAACAGACCGCGGTCCCCCTGGGTTCGCAGTCGACAAGCTGGCTCCCGCTCCGCCGAGTGTAGAATAATATGGGCGTTCCGCTTACGGTCCGGAGGGATGTGTGAGTGGTTGAAACAGGCGGTCTTGAAAACCGCTGTACGGGAAACCGTACCGGGGGTTCGAATCCCTCTCCCTCCGCCACGCAGTCTGGGTTGCAGAGAACCCCGGCGATATTACTCGAAAAACCGCTGAAATTGCCGCAATTCTGCAGATTTTGCTCGAGAACCGGACCGGAGAAAGTGTCCCACTTTAAGCCGCAGGCAAGCTTTGTCGCGCCCTTCTCTGAAGGGCCCATTGGCAGTCCGGTTTCAAAGACTCCATACGGCGAATGCAATGCGATCACACAGCGACGGTTCGGCGAAAGCGGGTTGACTTTTGTCGGCCCCTGAGGACCTCATTAGGGCGGCGCCTTGCACTGCCGCCTAGGTTCCGGATGTGGGTTTAGTGCGACCAGACGTCACCCTGCCGGGCGTCGGCAAAAGTATTGACGTCCGATTCTCGTGATCGGAGAAAATCAATGAAACTTACTCCCTTGTATTTGCATGATTCACAGATGCTTAGCAGCACGAGGTACTCACGCATGCCTTTGGCTGAACTTTTCCCGCCGATAACATTGCGAAGCCTCTCGACTTGATGGCGTGCTCGGCGTTATTGTTGTTCCACGGAATGCCATCGTAAGCGTTTGTTCGGCCAAGTCGTAATAGGCAATGTCGCCAGTCTCTCTGGCCTTTTGAAAAAAAGCGGAGCCTAACTCGTCGTAGCCTGCGTAATCACTCGGCGCCAGCTTCACATGAAGCTGAAGGGATTGAACTTGTTTGTCCGTCTCCGAATTAAGCCTTAGGCTGGCCGACGCGATTGGTTTCGATGATTCGGTCTGGCACCACCCTGCTGAAGCGAAAAGACTTAGAAGAAAGATTCGCCACTTTGGCATTCGAGCTTCGCGGTTCGCAAATTGAAGCGTGATCCCTGGTAAACCAGTTGAGGGTCAAGCTCCCGTTGTCGTTGAGCTTTTCCCGGCCTCTGTCTTACTTCAGTAATACGGGTGGGAGTGCAGATCGGATTGCTAGTGCCGCTCAGTTGGATCGAACAACGAAAGCAGTTCGGGTTTTCGCCACTGCATCCACGGCAATAACACCATGCAGATAGCTTGTCGCTCGGGTACTGCCGCGACCTTTACCGTCAGACGAAGCTGGTCTGGAAGCAGGCACTGGAAGCGCAGTTGGAATGGGAACAGGACCGCGATCCGATACAGACGCTTGAACGTCCCCTTCGGGCGTGGATTGGTTGTGAGAAGCCGGGGATTTCGTTTATGCTTGTTCCCTACTTGGATTAGGCTTGTTCGCCGTCCAGCATGCCGAGTTTTTTCCTGGGTTTTCAACTGGGTTTCAAAATATGACTTTGAGCCGGTTCGTCACCAAGAACGCTTTCCGCAACAAGCGCCGCAGTATCCTGACAGTGTTGAGCATCGCTTTTTCTTTGCTTTTGCTGACGCTCATGATGACCATCTGGCGGGCTTTCTATCTGGACGAGGGCAGCGCCGAGTCCGCTGAGAGGCTGGTGGTTCGCCACCGCGTTTCTTTGACGTTTAGTTTGCCCGGTTTCTATCGGGAGAAAATTCGGGCGGTGCCCGGGGTGGTTTCGGTGGTACCGGTCTCGTGGTTTGGTGGGATTTACAAGGACCAGAAACCGGAAAATTTCTTCGCGCAGTTTGGTACCGATCCTGAAGAGTTCTTCCAGGTATTCAGGGATATTCAGCTGCCACCTGAACAGCGAACTGCGTGGCAGCGGGATCGGCAGGGTGTAATTGTCGACGATTCCCTTGCCAAGAAATACGGCTGGAAACTGGGTGACCGAATTATTCTGCAAGGCACCATCTATCCGGTCGACCTTGAATTGTACGTCCGAGGCATTTTCAGTTCTTACCCCGACAACAAGTCAGTCTATTTCAACACCAAGTATGTGGAAGAGGCTGTTACTTTCTTCAAGGGGCAGGCGGGCACCTTCAGTATTTTGGCGGCTTCTCCCGGGGACGTGAGCCGGATCGCAAGCACCGTGGATGATATGTTCCACAACTCGCCTCAACCTACGAAGACGGAGAGCGAGAAGGCGTTTGGCCTGGAATTCGTTGCCATGCTGGGCAATGTGAAGGCTTTCATTCTGATGATTTGTTCGGCCGTGGTATTTGCTACGCTGCTGGTTTCCGCGAACACGATGGCGATGTCGATCCGAGAGCGAACACGGGAAGTGGCCGTGCTTAAGACTTTAGGCTTCACCCGGCAGAGCGTGTTGGGGCTCTTCGTGAGCGAAGCCGTATCGCTCGCCCTGATTGGCGGATTGATTGGGGTGGGCTTGGCATATTTCTTGATTTACATGGTGACGCACTCGCCGCAGTTCTTCAGTTTTTACAACATGAAGGTGACGCCCGGCATGTGGGCGGTGGCTCTGTTTGTCTCGGGGTTGGTGGGCCTTGTGAGCTCTCTGATCCCCTCGTATACCGCTTCTCAGATAAACATTGTGGATGGGTTGCGCCACATCGGTTGAACATGACATTAAGTAGTTTTGTAGTGCGCAATACGTTTCGCAACAAGAGGCGCAGCCTGCTGACCATGCTGAGCATCAGTTTTTCGCTGCTGTTGCTTACGTTGATGATTTCCATCTGGCGCTCGTTTTATGTTGACGTAGGGGCAGCGGATTCGGCCAAACGAGTGATTACGCGCGACCGCGTTTCCTTGGCATTCTTTTTGCCCGGATATTACCGGGAAAAGATTCGAAGCATCCCGGGTGTGGTCGCGGTAGCGCCGTTGACTTGGTTTGGAGGACGCTACAAGGATGACCGTCCAGAGAATTTCTTTGCGCAGTTGGCCACCGATCCGGACGAGTATCTGAAAGTTGCCTCCGATAAGATCATTCCGCCGGATCAGGTATTGGCCTGGCAGCGCGACCGCGCCGGAGCGCTAGTGGATGTGACGCTAGCGGACAAGTATGGTTGGAAAATCGGCGATAAGATCACGCTGCTGGGGACGATTTTTCCGGTGAATCCTGAGCTGACGATCCGCGGCATCTACCACCGGGACCCGCCGCAGAACGCGCTGTATTTCAACGCCAAGTATCTGGAAGAGTCGGTGGATTGGTTCAAGGGACAAGCGGGATTCTACTCCACCCAGGTGGCGCAGCCGGGCGATGTGGCGCGGGTCTCGAGCGCGATTGACGACATGTTCCGCAACTCGCCGGAGCCGACGAAAACCGAGAGCGAGAAAGCCTTTCAGCTTTCATTTGTGGCTACGCTGGGCAACGTAAAGGCTTTTATTCTTGGCATCTGCGGAGCGGTGGTATTTGCGATCCTGCTGGTCTCGGCGAACACCATGGCGATGTCGGTCCGCAGCCGGACCCGCGAAGTGGCCCTTCTGAAAACGCTCGGATTCACCCGCCAGCGCGTGCTGTCGCTCTTCGTGTTCGAGGCTGTGGCTCTGGCGGTGTCGGGCGGTGTGCTGGGGATATTGGGCGCGGTGGGATTGATCCAGTGGCTGACGCATTCTTCGATTGCGGTGGGCGTTCCCATCAACATGAAAGTCACGCTGCCCAGCGTGGGCCTGTCGTTGCTGGTGGCGGCGACGGTAGGATTGCTCAGCGGATATTTTCCCGCATATGGGGCGTCACGCATAAATATTGTGGAGGGGTTGCGCCACATCGGCTGATGTTTAGAGTGAATCTATGGCGATACCGATCAGTTATAACGTCCGCAATTTGAAGCTTCGCAAGGGACTCACCATCATGACCGCGCTGGGCATCGCATTGACGGTCACCACGGCGATTTTCCTCATGGCGCTGCTGGCGGGCCTGCAGCGCGCCTTCGTTTCGAGCGGCAATCCACAGAACGTGCTGGTGCTGCGCAAAGGATCGGAAGCGGAATTGTCTGGCGGCTTCGATGCCGCGCTGTTTCCCACGCTCAAAGTTCTGCCCGGCATCGCGAAAGATAGCCACGGTGATCCCATGGTTTCCGGCGAGTGGGTAGTGGTGATCATACTCCCGCGCAAGGATGGCACGGGCGAAGTGAACGTCACGGTGCGCGGCATGATGCCCGACGGTCTCGAGCTGCGGCCGAGCGCGAAATTGATCGAGGGACGCTGGTTCCAAACGGGGCAGCGCGAAGTGGTGGTGAGCAAATCTATACGCTCGCGTTTTTCGCACGCCAACATTGGCGACACAATGGAGTTCGGCAAAGGATCGTGGAAAGTTGTTGGAGTGTTTGACGCCGGTGGTTCGGCCTACGAATCGGAAATCTGGTCCGATGTGAATCAGATGGCTTCGGATTTCGACCGTCAGGGCGGATATTCCTCGGCTTACTTACGCGCTACCGATCCCCTTGCCGCCGACGCGCTCAAGAACCGAGTGAGCGACGATCAGCGTCTCAAACTCGAAGGCGTTTTGGAGACGGATTATTACGCGAAACAGACGAGTTCGGGAGCTCCAATCAAGTACATCGGCATCGTGGTCGCAATCATCATGGCCATCGGATCCAGTTTTGCGGCGATGAATACGATGTATGCGGCGGTAGCGTACCGCGGACGCGAGATTGCGACGTTGCGGGTGCTGGGATTTTCCCGGCCATCAATTCTGACTTCTTTTGTTCTGGAATCACTGTTGCTGGCTTTGTTGGGAGCGGTAGCAGGAATCTTGCTGATGCTGCCCTTCAATGGAATGCAGACGGGAACGTCGAATGCGGTGACGTTTAGCGAGGTGGTATTCAGCCTGCAGATTACGCCGCAGGTCGCGGGCTATGCGATTCTGTTCGCGCTGGCGATGGGGTTTTTTGGCGGCCTCTTCCCCGCCTGGCATGCCGCGCGGCAGAATATTCTTACCGCCTTGCGTGGTTAGCTTGTAGTTCTTGGGAAACTAAAGCGGCAAACAATCCGTATTCGTTCTTATGCCGATTGACGCAAAACACGACGACTTGCAGAGCCTGCGAATCGACCGCGCCGAGCGCGGCGCGGGCAGCGGAGAGCCCCCCGCATGGGCGCGCCGCTATATTGTGATTGGGATCGCGGTGGTAGTGGTACTGAGTGTGTCCGCGCTGGCCTATCGCGTGCTCTCGCGCGACGTGCCAGAGGTCGAGGTGGTACGCGCCTCGGCGGAGAGCAGCGATGTAGGCGGCACGGTGCTTTCGGCAACCGGCTACATCGTCGCACACCACACGATCAATGTGAATTCTAAAGTCACGGGCCGCCTGGCGTGGATTGGCGTGGAAAAAGGCGACAAGGTCAAAGAGGGACAGGTTCTGGTGCGGCTGGAGGATGAGGAGTTCCGCGCCTCCTATGAGCAGGCCAAGGGCGCGTTGGACAATGCCCGCGCTTATCTCGAGGAACTCGAGCACGGATCCCGGCCGGAAGAGATTCAAGAGACGCAGCACAATCTTGACGAAGCCCGCGCGACTCTGGTGAATGACAAGCTGACTTTGGACCGCACCAAGGATCTCTCGTCTGCTGGTGTCGTTTCGCGCCAAACGCTGGACGATGCGATTGCAAAATTTGATTCGGACCAGCAGCGAGTCAATTCCCTGGACAAGGCTTTCCAGCTCATGAAGATCGGCCCTCGACAAGAGGAGATCGCGCGCGCCCGTGGATCGGTGGGTCAAGCGCAGGGCCTTGCCGACTACGCGAAATCGCAACTCGATGCCACGGTGATCCGCGCGCCTGTCACCGGCACGATTCTGGATCGGACTGCCGAAAAAGGTGAACTGATCACGGCGCAATTTGCCAGCGCGGCGGCCGGCGGACCTCAGGGATCGGTAGTGTCGCTGGCCGATTTGAACGATCTCCAAGTCGAACTCGACATAGCGCAGTCCGACTTCGCCCGGCTTGGTCCTAAGCAAAAGGGCATTGTTAGCGTCGACGCCTATCCCGATCGCAAATACAACGGCGAAATCGCGCAGATCTCGCCCGAGGCCAATCGGCAGAAGGCCACGGTGCAAGTGAAAGTGCAAGTGCTGAATCCGGACGAGTATCTGCGGCCGGAAATGAACGCCACCGTGAGATTCCTTGCGGACCAGCCAAAAGCCGCCGCCACGCAACCGGCGGGAGCTTTTGTACCAGCCGGCGCGGTGCGGGATCATGACGGCAGGAAGTTCGTACTCTTAGCCTTCGACGGCAAGGCGCGCGCGCGCGATGTGCATGTGTTGAGCCAACGCACCGATGGCTTTCTGGTGGACGGACTAGTGGGTGGCGAAAGCGTAATTAGCAAAGGACCACCAGAACTGAAGGATGGAGACAGAATCAAAATTGAGGGGCAATCATGAGCACAGTCGTGGAAGACAAGATCGGTACCGAAACCAGGGTCGTCCAGGCTCGCAACGTCAGCAAGGTGTTCAAGCGCGAGGCCTTTGAAGTGAAGGCGCTCGATGACGTCTCCATCGACATTGCAGCCGGCGAATTCATGGCGCTGATGGGGCCCTCGGGCTCGGGCAAGACTACGCTGCTGAACATGATCGCAGCCATCGATCGGCCCACCTCCGGCGAATTGCTGGTGCAGAACCAGAATATTTTCCGCTTCAACGACTCGCAGGCAGCCCACTGGCGCAATGAACACATCGGTTATGTCTTCCAGACGTTTAATCTGATCCCGGTGCTGACGGCGTTTGAAAACGTGGAGTTGCCGCTGCTCCTGACCAAGCTCAACCCGCAGCGAAGACGCGAACACGTGATGACTGCGTTGAAACTTGTGGGATTGGAAGAGCGGGTCAATCATCTGCCCAAACAGCTCTCCGGCGGACAGGAGCAACGCGTTGCGATCGCTCGAGCGATTGTGAGCGACCCTACTCTGTTGCTGGCGGACGAGCCCACGGGCGACCTCGACAGTCACTCAGCCACGGAGGTGTTGGAGATTTTGAAGCGGCTGAACGAAGACTTCCAGAAGACAATTGTGATGGTGACGCACGATCCGCACGCAGCTTCTTACGCGCACGTCACCCGACATCTTGAAAAAGGGATGCTGCTGCCACCGGGATAGCTGGCACTCACTGACGGGCTGCGACGGCAACTCCAAAAATGCTAGTTTTCCATGTTCCCCAACGGATCGGGGCTACAAGCGCTAGCTTGTGCCCATGGCCCCCGTTCCATAGATGCTTACCGGCCCTCCTACTTCGCCTGTAGAGTCTCGATGTACTGGGTTAGGTTCGCCACGCGTTGCTGCACCTCGCTTTCGTGTCGATTGCTCAAGATCCAAAACAACGGTCCCCACATTGGCATCTCTTTGGATCCATGCGCGGGAAGATCGGCCGTGCCGCGGATGGCGGATGTGACTTCCGGCGCTGGATATTTCCCGCTGTTGTTCTTGCTCCGCACGGACAGGTCGGCCGGAGCATTCTTCAGCGCGCCGCCCGCCGGACCTCCGCCTTTGCCGTCCGTTCCATGACAGGCCGCCTTTGTTCGTGGGACGATAAACCAGCGCCTGAAGAGTGAATTGGCAGCCAGTGCGCCCGTGCTGTAAAATGACAAAGCGAGCGGGAGTAGCTCAGTGGTAGAGCGCGACCTTGCCAAGGTCGATGTCGCGGGTTCGACCCCCGTCTCCCGCTCCAGAGTTTCTGGGTGTTTGCCAAGAAGTTCCGCGTGAAGGAACCTCGGCCCTCGGCTCTTCTAGGCGCTTTCGCCAAGTAACCGTTGCTCTGCTTGCCTGTGGTGACAACGTTCGGTCCCCGGCATTAGTCCGGCTTCCGCCACCTCGTAGGCCCAGTTCACCGCTGCGGGCGTTCACAACCGAACCACAAGCGTCGACATCACCAGCACCACAACCTGCTGTCGGCTCAACTGACGGCAGCTGCGCTTCCGACATCGCGATCGCAGCCTCGGTGACCTCCGGATTCGCTCGTGCCTGCCTGGCTTCTCCGGAACCTTGACCCACCTGGCACGACAGCCTGGACCTCGGCCGGGCCTGAATCTTGGATCTCAGCTAAAACCCTTCGGCCTGTCACAGTTCAGCTGTCCGAGGTTCTCTTCCCGAGGCTGGGTAGACTTTTTCCGCCAGTAACGCTACTTTAATGAGCAGGGGCGCGGTACCCAAGTGGTAAGGGAGAGGTCTGCAAAACCTTTATGCGTCGGTTCGATTCCGACCCGCGCCTCCAAACTCTCCTTACAGTTGCTTGCCCGGTTCGCAGCTGCCCTTCGTGCGGATTGGGCCTCGATGGGCAAATCGCCAAAATTTGCTCCGGGGGCGGACAAGAATTTGACTCTATGATGTGATGCCCCGGATTTCCAGACGAAGGAAAAATTCCATCTGGAATCCCCAGCCAAGGCACGTACACCGCCCGGCCTTCGACTGGACAGATACGAGACGCCGCAGACCTCGCATCCGTGCGAAGGACCGTGCTGTCTCACGCACAAGCAACGGTGCCTCCCACAAGCGATACGCGGATGTAACCCCGTAACTTCGCAATTCTGACGCGCGTCCGCAAATTATCGGAGAGAAGGCATTGTAACCGTTGGAGAGGTGCAGTCGTGGTCCCCGCCCAAAGGTCGTTTCTGCGCGGTCCTTCTCCTCCCAGACAAAGGTTAGCGCAGTGGAGCGCGCCACTGAGAGGAGCGGTTACGTCGCGGCACGACCGAGTCGCCCAGGTAACCGGTGAGTAGCCTTGCCTTCAGTGCTGTCCCCGACAATTGGGGAGATGGGTTATACAGGAACTTCCGTTCCGAGTTCGTAACAAACCGCCTACCCACTCAAGAACGCCCCCCATCGCATCCCGAAAATCGGCCAGCGTCCTCTTGCGCTTCCAATCACTTAGCCCGATCTCCACTTGCCAAAACCTCGGCGAGTGCCGATCTATCGGCACTTGTCCGTTTTTCGTAATGGTCTCCAGAAATTTGCGCCGCATCGCATGCCTTGTGCTAAAAAGCTCCGTCCCGCGTCGCTAATCAGTTCATCTCTATCCACCTGACGTCAGATCAAATTACAAGGACACAATTCCCATGGCCACCTCGTCCGTTGCTTCGGCCTCGCGCCTTTGTCTCGCAGACCTGTTCACTTCTTACCCCAACCTGAGTGCGCGGGCAGCGGCGGCACGGGGCGGCGGCGGCCCTGTTCGCGCCGTTTTTTGTGCTGGCGCGATTTCCGCTCTGGCTCACGCGCAAAGCATAACCTTCGCGGGCGTCCAAACCACGATGCCAGCCAGTGGACGGCATGCACCGTTCGGTCTGCCGGTGGATAAAGCGTGCGATCCATGGAACTGATTTACCCGTTCGAGGTGGCGCTGGATGGAGCGGGCGATGTCTAAGCGGAGTAACAAAATCAATCATAGGAGAACAACAATGACTGCGAAATCTGCGACAAGGTTGAGCCCCTGGCGGGCTCGGCTTTTGAAATCAACTGTCTGGATGGCTGGCGTCCTTGTGGCTGTAGCGCTGTCTAGCGCCCCCGCCGTGGCGGCACCATTCACCTATGTCACCAACTTGGAAGACAACACCGTGTCCGTGATCGACGCCGCCACGAACACCGTGGTGGCTACGATTCCGGTCGGGAACGGCCCGATTGGAGTGGCCGTCACCCCGGACGGAACCCACGCCTACGTAACCGACCTCGAGGAGAGCGCCGTCTCGGTGATCGCGACAGCCAGCAACACCGTGGTGGCCACGATTACCGTGGGGATTGAGCCGATTGGAGTAGCCATCACCCCGGACGGGACCCACGTCTACGTAACCAACGTCGCCGAAGATACAGTCTCGGTGATCGCCACCGCCAGCAATACCGTCGTGGCTACGGTTCCGGTGGGGATTGAGCCTTTTGGAGTCGCCATTACCCCGAATGGGGCCTATGCCTATGTGACTGGAAACGTGTCAGACAATACGATCTCGGTGATCGCTACGGCCAGCAACACCGTCGTGGCCACGATTACGGTCGGGAATGGGCCTTTGGGAGTGGCCTTCACCCCGAATGGGGCCAACGCCTATGTAGCGAATTTTGACGACAGCACGGTCTCGGTGATTGCTACGGCCAGCAACACCGTGACAGCCACGATTCCAGTGGGGATTGAGCCTTTGGGAGTGGCCATCACCCCGGATGGAAGCAATGTCTACGTGACTAGCCTTGGGGACTCCGTCTCGGTAATCCCCACGGCCACCAACACGGTGGCGACCACCATCCCCGTGGCGAATCTCTCATTCCCCATTTTCAGTCCTGGCGACATAGCCATGAAACCGGATGGGACCAGCGTCTATGTGGCGGCTACCGGCGGCAATACGGTCTCGGTCATCGCCACGGCCAGCAACACCGTGTCGACCACGATTACGGTGGGGGATCTGCCTACTGGACTGGCCTTCGCACCCTGCACCGGTATTTTCGGCGGGACCTTCAGCGGTAACGTAACCGTGTCGACGGGCCAGAACTTCTGCATCGTCAACGCAGTGGTAACCGGCAACGTCACGCAGAAAGGGGGCAATTTGACGGTGCTCAACTCCACCGTTGATGGCAACCTCCAGATCACTGGCGGCACGTACATGATAAACCCGGGAACGACTATAAACGGCAACTTGCAGATTCAGAACCTTCCCGCCGGCACGGCGCAGAACCAGATTTGCGGAAGCACTGTGAAGGGGATTCTGCAGTTCCAGAATAACGGAACGGCGGTTCTGATCGGAGCGTCCGGTTCTTCGCCGTCTTGCCCCGCCGATACGGTGAACGGTGTTCTCCAGGTACAGAACAACACCGCGGCGATCAGCGTTGTCGGCGACACGGTGGGCGGTGTTCTCCAAGTGCAGGACAACAGCGGGGCACTCACCATTACCAGCAATGGGGTGGGAGGCGATGTCCAGGTACAGAGCAACAGCGGCGCGGCTACCATCACCAGCAATGTGATAAGGGGCAACCTCCAGGTGCAGAACAACACCGCGTCCACCAACGTCACCGGCAATACCGTGACCGGCAATTTGCAGGACCAGAACAACACCGCAGCGACTCAGGTGTTCACTAACAGCGTCGGCAGCAACCTCCAGTGCGAGAACAACACATCGATCACAGGAGGCGGAAACACGGCCAGAACGAAGCAGGGCCAGTGCGCAACGTTCTGAGGCTAGTCCTACCGTCGGGTCCCACCCTTGCGATTTGCGAGGGTGGGCAACCCGTCAGCCGTTGCGCAGTTCTGAGGTATGGAGAATAAGGCTTTGCCCTTTCCAGTAGCCCGGATCAGTAAATCACGCCACCGTAGAACGCCGAGAGCGCCGGCCCGGGCTGCCTAGATCTTTGGTCTGATACCGGGGTATGGTAGGTATGTTTCCCAACAAAGCTCGCGCGTGGGCAATAACGGAATCGCTATTGAGTCCACGAGGCCTTTGAGCCGGCCGGCCTTGGGTAAAGGCCTCCACTTGACGCTCCAGCTTCACGCTTCCGCACTCGGGACACTTGGGTCTCTGCCGGCCCAGAACAACACGCTCAAAACGGTGATGGCACGTCTTGCACACATATTCAAAAATCGGCATGGGTCATTTCACCTCGAGGAGATCATCATGGCGGATGGATCGCCTGCCAGCGCGGCGTGGTACCTGCGGTCGTCGAGGTGCAACGAGTTGTTGAGCTGCCGCAGCGTCTTAAAAAGGTAATAGGGCGTCTGAGTCAGGTTGTGCTTGGTCATGATTGGGTCGCTCAAGAGCCAGGTCAGTTTCTGCAACTTGATGGTTTCCGTGCAAGGTTCGCCTCCCCTCCACGTAAGCACACCGGTTTCATTGAGGCTGCTAGCCAGCTGGTTGAGGTAGACGGCGTTGTTGAGATAAGGAACGGTATACAGCAGGGTGTTCTCTTCGGCCCGTCGCTCCCAGGTCTTCAGAACTTCCAGAGCTCGGTAATAAGGTCCGGCGGTCACTTCCAGGCGCAGCATCGCTCCCGTGTCGCCCACGGGTTCATGCTCATATTGTTTGCGAACGTCGGCGGGAATCACTCCCAGAACTGGGTGGCGCTCGTAGCGATGGACGACCGGGTACACGCCAAAAGCATGCTGGCTTGTGTGCATGCCGTCGGTCTTGATCAGCATGGCAAAGCCGGCCGCGCCGAAACCCGTGTCACCTTTCCCGGCGGCGAGAACCACGAAATAGCGCTCCGGATCAACCCGGGTCCATCGCGTGAGCGCGGCGCCAGAACCTTCACTCGGCGACGTGACGAAGAGTCCGTCATCGAACGTAGTGATTCGCAAACTCGCACTATCGGAACGCTCGCTCTTATCCACGGGAGTTAAGCGGATCGTCTTGGGCGCCTTCGGATCGTCCACTTTGTATTGGGACTGACCGCTCGCCCGCCACTCAGAATCCTTGTCCGCACTCGCGCGTGAAAGCTCTGTCAGAACCCCACTCGGCCCAAACCGATGCCGCGTCGGACTCATGTGACCATCCATGGACGACTGCCAGGTGCCCAGAATGTTGAACTGGCAAGCCCTCGGCTCACTCTGGCTGAGCAAGGCATCTGGAAATAAGAATATAAGAACAAGAACCGACGAAAGCGCGAAGGCAGACCGCTTCATACAAGATTCCTCTTGTGGACAATATGAGAGCCGCCTTTTAAGCGGCTCCCTTCACAGTACGTTTGTTGCTGCTCGCGCCAGGACCTTGAAAGTCTGGCGCAGCCGGAATCCGGAGTTCTACTACGCCGTCCTCGCATGCAATAGGGACTGCAGCTTCCTCAACCCCTCCGGGTTTTCGTATTTTGCCGTAATCTCCGGCCAGCCGTGGGCGCGCTTGAACTTGGCCCTTTGCGGCGCAGTGATCGCGCTTTCACTCTCGATCCTCGTTTGCAGTTCGGCATTCTCGCGAACCCTTACGGCAAACGGTTTGGTCGGCTCAACCCAAGAGACGGCTTCTCTGATCAGGCGCGGTGGATCAGGCAAGACCCACGAGGACCACCGGCTGTTGTTGTCGTTGATCATGCGCACCATTGAGGCATGGACGTCGACCGAGAAATCCATAAGCGGATCGTCCAAGCGGAAAAGCTTGAAGCGGATGCTGGTTAGGTCATACTCGCTGCCGGTAAGGAACAACCAGCCGCGCCGCGCGCCGTTGCTTTTGGCATAGGCCGCCAGCTTGTCCGGAGTATCTTCTTCCGGCTTCAGCGAGAAGGAATACATGAACATGTCGCGGCCCAGATGGTCCCCGAGCAGGTCCTGTAGCTTGGTCAGGCAGGAGATTGACCTTGGGCAATACTTGTCACAACTCGCGTACATAAAGTTGATGATCGAAATTTTGCCTCTGATCAGGTCGTCATAGAACCGCACTTTTCTGTTCTCGTGCGTCGTGAACACGCCGTTGCTGTAATAGCCCGGTCCCAGTGAGGCTGCAGGCCGCGACTTGTCCGGAACGTGACAGGAAAGAAAGTCTCGTCGGTTCATGCTTTAACTCCCTTCTTGGAGCCCTTGAAGCCGGGGCGATTGAGCTTGGTTGTTTCGTAACTCGCTGGCAGCTGCGACAGCAGAGTTATGGCCGGGGTTAAGTTCGGCTGTGCGCCGGAATTGGGTTCGCCGTTACCCGTGTTAGGCGTCCCATCCGAGTAGGTTGGAGACGTCACAGTTGAGCTGGGGCCGGTAGTGACATCCCACCGCGTCAGCATCAGGTTATCTTCGTGTCCCAGGTTATGGCAGTGGATCATGTACTTGCCAAACCAGTCGCGGAATTGCAGGAAGATGAGGACCTCATCGCCGGGCACGATCGGGTAGACGTCGCGCCGACCCTGCTCCAGCGGTGGAACCCCTTCACTATTGATGCTGATGAGAGCACCGGTCGTGGGGTTGGCATTAATGTTCCTGCGGTCCAGAACCCGTCCCTCTTCCAGATGGATGTGGACAGGATGGGTCCAGCCTGTACCGGGGAACCGGTTCCTGATGAGCCAGGTTTCTGCCGAACCCTGTTGTATCAACGCGTCGGGACGGTTCGGATCGAAGGTCAGTCCGTTCACATTGAACACTTTCGCCGTCGGGTTTGACGGATCGCCTTCCGCACCCGCGACAAAGTCGTTGAAGTTCCAAAGCCTGGTCCCGAACAGGTTCGCCATAGGCGTGGCTATGTTCGGCAATGTAGTCAGCACCGACGGGACCTGGCTTTGATCCTGCTGCGGCGGAGGTCCCGTGATGTTAAACGCCATGACCACGTTGCCAATATTGACTCCAGGCGCTGGCTCCGGCTCCTGCGCATTGCTCACGAACTGGGCGGCACTGTTCGTCAGGTACCAGCTTGTGCCGGCGGTGGCGTTGGTGAAATCGATGATCACGTCATAACGCTGCGAAACGTAGACCGTCAGACCTTGCAGAGTTGGTTGCGACGAACTTGGGATAATCTCAACCGGCGAGGGCAGCAGATTGCCGTCCGTGGTCACCACCGTCATCGCTTGGGCGTTGCCGTTGTTGTCGTATAAGTTAAACGTCCAGATGCGCGCAGGCCCGCTGTTAAGAAAGCGGAAGCGATACCTGCGCGTATACACGTTGAAGTAAGGCTGGATGGCGCCGTTCACGCAGAACTTATCGCCCGCGGGGATAGTGTCGGGGGACGTGGCGTACATCTGGCCATCTGAGCAGAACAGCTTGTCCGTGAAGTTCAGCGGGATGTCATAGACCCCATAGCCTCCGGGCAGCCGCAGGGCTTGCGCGCCTTGGCCGGGTGCCTCCGACCCGGTGTCGACGTCGTCGTACATCAGGTACATGCCGTTGATACCGCGATAATTGTTGGCGGCCGTGAAGCTGTGCCGGTGGTCGTGATACCAGTACGTATGCTGCGCTTCGAGCGGATCGCCGATCGGCGGGACCGCATTGAAGCCCGCATAAACGTTGGGGTAGTGATGGTCCTTGAACAGCCCCGGACTCCAATAGTCGCCGGCAAACCCATCGCTCTCGGAAGCGCTATGTCCGTTGTGCAGGTGGGTGGTGTGGTTGTTGTCTCCAAACCCAATATTGTTCACGGGCAAATTGTTGGCGAACCGCACAAGAATGGGAACGCCATAGACGTTGAGGAACGTCGGTCCCGGATAGATTCCGTTGTACCCCCAACAGTAGGTCGGCGGAATCTGGGGGTGAAATTGATGCATCGTCGGTTGAACAGAGACGGAATACTGCACAAGGGGGAAGAACTGAGTCCAGTCTTGATGGTTGGCGCGTGCGGCTTCCCCCAAGGCCGTATCGGCTTGCAGGGTTGGGAACGGAATCAGGATCGTCGGAATCGCTACCGGTGGAATCGGCAGCGCCTGCATAAAAGGTGTCGTCGCGGGGCTGTTGGTTGGCTGGGGCGTGCAATCCGGCGGCTGAGTCGGGATCGGCGGAAGCGATAGCGCCAGCGACTTTCTCGAAGTCAGCATAGTCACAACGCCGGCGGCCGCGCTGGCCTTTAGCATGGTCCTTCTTGTCCAGCCAGGGCCATTCGGAGGTTCAGTGCTCTTTCTCTTCTTCTCCTTCGTACTTGACATAACGCATCCTTTCGAATCGGGAGATACTCCGCGAATTGTGGTTGGCTGCCTTCACGATGTTCTCGTTTTAAGGAGTGCCGTCTGAATCTTTGCGACCAGACGCCTTTGGGTAGCCTCGACCCTTTGAGCGCACGTATTCAAAGTGCGCCGCTTTGCTCCTGCTGACACCAAATATGCAAACCAAGACTCTGCTTCTGGTTACGAGACCATCGGCATCAGGTCACGCCAGTCAGTTGCGCAGCTTATTGCCGCCCTGGAATTACCACCGAAGAATCGTTCCGCCCCACTTAAAGATGCGACACATTGTTGGGTTGTTCTGCTTATTAGTCAATCTGATTTTGTTAGCAGAGAGTGCTATTTCTTAGCTTAAGTCGCTGCTGGGGTCTGCATCGCGTGGGACGACGCTCCCAGTTCCTTCAAATGCGCGAACCAAACGTGGGACTCCAGGTCTGCGGCCAACTCACCTCAGATCTTGGTGCTTCCCAAAAGTCATCCTCTGAGTCGAGGCGTGTATCTTTTTTGCATTAACGGTATCCCGTGCAACAGTGTCGAAGATGTTGGCAATGGATTGGTGGACAAATCAGAATCTCTCCCACAGTTCCGGTTTTTGGAACATGCGCGCGAGTTTTTCGGATCTGCGCGATCGCAGGAGGTTTCTCGATAACAATCCGTATCCGTAATGAACACTTAACGATCCCGATGCACTCTCGGTGCATTCTGTTCCAATTCCGTAACGTCAAGCAGTTTCTTGTGTGCCGCAACGAATCTACGTTAGCATCCGCCGCAGCAGTTTCGGAGGCTCTGCATTCTTTGGTCCGGATTTGATTTGTGTATTTTCCACGCCACGTAGTTTCCGGCAGTAACCCAAATCGAACAAAGAGGAGTCGCGCTTCGGTCAACGAACTCTTTTCCCCCAATCGGGAAAGCATTACCGTTGCTCCTCTACCTTTTAATCGTGGTGGTAGGCTGTTTTCTGGCACCTCCCAGAGTGCCGTTAGTGAGCTCCAGTCGAAGGATTCCAGCGCGTTCCGGTGCTGCCTCCGCGGAAGTTCTTACCTCACTCTAAACGCCAACAAACAACTTCTCTTCACTCAAGTGTCGACCTCGGTTCGAGCGGCTGCTTACTGCTCAGGAACGATTGAAAACGATGTTGACGGTGTGGCGCTACATCGCGGCCGGGAGGATTGAGAGTAAGAGAAAGAGCCGGATAAGGAGCGGCGGGGACGCTAGGTCTTCCGCGAGACCACCGGCCCCGACGAAGTCTGGATTCGTCGCCACCGACGTGGGACATGATTGCGGATTGAGGGGAGCTATGGTTGAGTTCGCCATGCCATGAGAAAGAACAGTTCAAATCCCGCGTCGTCGAACGTAGAGGCAGCGAGAGTTGCCGCAAGCAATGAGACAGCCAAGAGCAACGATGCTAAGCTGAGCGCACTTATTCCGGTGGTGCAGGACGGCCGCCTTCGCAAAATGTTGCATATGATTGAATCTCATCCGTCTCGTAAGATTCAGGACTTGGCTCTCGAATGCAACTTGAGCGGGTCGCGCCTTCAACACCTGTTCAAACAGCGCACTGGATTGGGCCTCGGTCAGTTGCTCACTGAACAACGAATGCGGCAAGCAACCGACTTCCTGATGCACACCAATATGAGCATCAAGGAGATCGCCAGCAGCCTAGGTTATGAACACGCCTCAAGCTTCACTCGCGCTTTCGAGCGCCGCTTCCGGCAAGCGCCAAGCTGCTATCGGCAAGAGCAGAGCCCGCACGAAGTGCCCGCAAGGAGTCGATGACCGTCTCCAACGCACACCGCCTGATCTTCGTTTTCACAGCCCCCAGAAGAAAACAAGATGATGTCGCAACGGAACAACCCGTTGTCATTACGGGCCGGGACGGATTCCCGTCGGTGTGAGCCAGAGGTCGGCTTCCAGGAAGTTTGTGGCTGCCAACACCGGAGCTTCTGCTCGATTCACCGCACATCGCGAACTGAGGCAGCCACGAGTCCAGCGCGTAGACATCGCACGTTGGCGCCTCGCGACTGTCGCGAAAAGCCCAGAGTCCCCTTCGCCGCTCGCTTTGCAATCGCCTGGATCTACGAGGTCACGGGACCGCCGCCAACGGCCGCCCGCAATAGGACACCTTATTTGCCACGGACATCGCTGAGCCGGTACCTTTCCCGGTTATCTTTCGCTTCTTCCGGCGCATGTTACCCTCGTCGTTCATGCCTCCCGCACCCCAAGTCGCAACCGCTGTTTACGCTCTGGCCGCGGTTCTGGCCTGGGGCACCAGCGACTTTCTCGGCGGCTACGCCACCCGCCGTGCCAACGCGTTCCTCTTGACTACAGTCGTAAACGTCGGTGGCCTGCTTCTGGTGGGGACGCTGGCCTCGGCCACTCACGCTCAATTTCCTTCGGGACGAAGCGTCGCTTGGGTGTTGGCCGGCGGAATCTCTGGTGGAGCGTCCCTAGCAATTTTCTATCGCGCACTTTCCGTGGGCAGAATGGGATTAACCGCGCCGGTCGCCGCTGTGCTCAGTGCTGCGATTCCAACCATTTTTTCGATGTTCACCGAGGGCTTCCCCGGCCGGATTGCAATCATCGGATTTTTCCTGGCCGCCACCGGACTCTGGCTGATCACGCGCGCCGAGGACGGCAAGACACCCGAAGGCATCGGCCTCGCCCTGCTTGCCGGCACCGGGTTCGCCGGATTCTATCTGTGTATCCGCCAGGCCGGCCTCGGTTCGGCCTTATGGATCGCAACGTTCACCCGAACCGGCGCTTTGGTGATTACGGGCGCGATTGTTTTGTTGCAGAGAGAATTTAGCGACATCACGGCCGCGGGCGTGCGCTGGGGCATACTCACCGGCTGCGTCGACTCGATTGGCACCGTACTCTTCGTGCGCGCCAGCCAGAGCGGGCGCCTCGACGAAGCGGTGGTTCTCTCGTCACTCTATCCCGCCGTCACCGTGCTGCTGGCCCGCTTATTCCTCAAGGAACATTTCACTCGCTGGAGATTCATTGGCCTGCTGGCCGCGCTGGCGGCGGTGCCTATGATTGCGGCTCAATAGATCCGATTCGTGCTCTGTTCTAGAATCGAGGATACAAACCGTGGCGCTCGTCGAAATCCGCAAGCTGACCAAGATTTATCCGCAAGGCAAAACTGTGTTTGGCGGAGGGGCCAGAGGCAGCAACGAAGTCCGCGCCGTGGACGATGTGGCACTCGACATTCATGCTGGCGAAACCCTTGGGCTGGTGGGCGAATCGGGTTCCGGCAAAAGCACGCTTGGACGTCTGATGTTGCGCCTCATCGACCCAACATCGGGCAGCATTCGCTTCGAAGACCGCGATCTGCTCGCGGCCAGCCGCGGCGAAATGCGCCGCCTGCGGCGCGACATGCAGATCATATTTCAGGATCCCTTCGCCTCGCTCGATCCCCGCTTCCGCGTCGAAGACATCATCGCCGAGCCGCTTGTCATTCACCGAGACTCGCAGCGAAACGGCAATGCGAAGGATGGAGTCCGCGCCCGCGTCATCGAACTGCTCCGCGCCGTCGGCCTCGACGAATCCATCCTGCGCCGCTTCCCGCACGAATTCAGCGGAGGACAGCGCCAGCGCATCGGCATCGCCCGCGCCCTCGCGCTGCGTCCCAAGTTCATTGTGGCCGACGAACCGGTTTCCGCGCTCGACGTCAGCGTGGGCGCGCAAATCGTCAACCTGCTCGCTCAGCTGCAGCGCGACTTCGGCCTAACCTATCTTTTCATCTCGCATTCCATGCCGGTCGTGCGCTATCTTGCGACGCGTATCGCTGTAATGTACCGCGGCAAGATCGTCGAGATCGGATCAACCGAACAGATCACCGAACGCCCCCAGCATCCCTACACCCGCAGCCTGATCGAGGCCACGCCGGACGTGGCCGTTTGATGTCACGCGTCCATCCCAGCCGCGCCCGCGATCTGATCGAACTGATTGTCGGCTATGGAGCGGTGGTGGGCGTCATCTGGACACCCGAGCATTTTCAGCGCTTTCTCTCGCCAATGGTTCTGTTGCTGACGTTGTCGGTGGTCCTCGCGCGCGGACGGGACCGAGATGACCTCGGCATGGGCTGGCGCGGCCTCATGCCGTCGCTCTGGATCTTGCCGGCCGCCATCGCACTCTCTGCCCTGAGCACGTTCGTCGCGGCGAAAATCGGCACGCTGCATCCGCTCTACAAATCCGATTTCGCCCACATCTCCGGCTACGTGCTCTGGACCATCTACCAGCAATTTCTTCTGCAGGACTATTTCATGGACCGCCTGCTGCGCCTGGTCTCGAGTCAGTCCGCCGCTGTGACCCTCGCCGGGACGCTATTCGCAGTCGCGCATCTGCCGAATCTTGTACTAACCGCGGCCACGCTGGTGTGGGGCATAGTTTCGTGCGCCCTGTTCCGCCGCTATCGCAACCTCTGGGCGCTCGGCCTAGCCCAGGGACTGCTTGGCCTCTGCTTCGCCGTCTGCGTGCCGGATGCGCTGCATCACCACCTGCGTGTTGGATTGGGGTATTTGCGTTACCACGGGACGCAGCCAGTTCCGTGAGCAGGCTTGCCCACGCACCACCTTAACTCGGCAACCCGCCCGGCGACACCGCACTCCCAGGAGTTACTGCACAGTGAGCATGACCGTTGTCGAGTGCGTGAGACTTCCTGAGGTCGCCGTTACCGTCAGGGTATAGCTACCTGCCGGCGTGCCGCCGCTCGGTGGGGGTGGAGGCGTAGACGATGTTGTTGATCCCCCGCCGCAAGCCGTGAGAAACGTAGCCCACAACAGAATCGCGCCCAACGGCGCAAGCCTCCAGGCCCGGACTGGCGCGGATTCTTGCCGAAGGCGCGCCAGCATCACCACGAAGATCACTCCGAGCAATATACCGCTCGTTCCCAGCGGCCAACTGTTTCGCGGTGGAATAACTACGCCCCTCATCATGGCCTGCGATGGCGCGGTTTTTGTAACGGTCAAGTTGAAGGTAGCAATCTCCGTGTCGAACAAAAGCAGCGAGGATGCCGCGGCGGAACACGTCGACTGCGCGGGTGCACCCGAGCAACTGATCGACACTGGACCGAGAAAGCCGTTCAACGAGGAAAGCTGCACGCTGTAGGTTGCTGTGCTTCCAGGCTGCACGGAAGCTGGTGAGCCAGATATCGAAATCGCGAAATCAGGAGCCGGCCCAGGCGGTGTCTGCAAAAGCACCGAAACATAGTTATATGGCTGACTTGCAATTGCCAAATCAAGTTTACCGTCATTATTGAAGTCGCCCACCGCAGACGATAAGGGTTCGTTAGGCAGGATAACGGTAAAGTCAGTGGGCGTGAATGTTCCATTCCCGTTGCCGAGCAGAATCGTGGTGTAACCAGCCAAGGAATCGTTTTCTGCGTAGACGGTTGGCAAAGCCAGGTCCAGCTTGCCATCGCCATTAAAATCCGCCACCCATACACTGACCGCGTTAGTCTGTTGTGCAGATGTGCCACAACATTCGCTGATCGGCGTGAACGTGCCATCGCCGTTGCCCAGGAGAATGGTGACTGTACCATCAAAGTTGCTGGGCACCGCCAAGTCCAGTTTCCCGTCGCCGTTAAAGTCTGCCACCGCGACTGCTGATGCAGTTGGCGCGGCGGGCGAAGGAGCAGGCGTGAATGTTCCGTCGCCATTGCCAAGCAAAATCGTGACCGCATCTACATCGAAGTTCGATACTGCCAGGTCCAGTTTTCCGTCGCCGTTGAAATCTCCCACGGCCAGTCCAAACGGGGTTAATCCAGTCGCCGGAGAGGAAGACACCGTAGAGAAAGTTCCATCCCCGTTTCCCAAAAGAATGGTCAGATTATTGTCCGCACCGTTGTCACCGCCAGATCGAGTTTCCCGTCCCCGTTGAAATCTGCCGCGACTATGCTGTTTGGCTCCCCACCGACAGTGATCGGCGAGGTTGGCCCAAGCGTGAAGCTTCCGTCTCCATTGCCCAACAGAATGTTAACGACATTGCCGTTAAAGTCCGCCACCGCGAGGTCGAGTTTCCCATCGCCATTAAAATCCGCCGCCACCATCGATCCCGGGTTGATCCCCAACGGCACGGTCGATGTTGCGGATGTAAAAGTTCCATCCCCATTGCCCAAGAAAACGATCAAGAAGGTCGGATTACTACCTTGGATGATTGCCAGCGCCAGGTCGAGCTTCCCGTCGCCGTTGAAGTCGCCGATGGCCATGGATGCCGGTTCATTGGGATGCTGTCCTTCGTCTGCGAATCCTAGATTGATCGGTGAACCGGTCGCGTTGGAATAAAATACGGTGGAACTCGGCGCGGCGATGGGGAAGAAGACCACATTGCCGACGGCCCCGATCGTGACTGCACCGGTGCTAGGATTGACCACCGTCACGGACGCGGTTCCCGCAGTGGCGATGTTCGCCGCAGGGACGGTCGCCGTCAATTGCGAACTTGACATAAATGTTGTGGCGAGCGGAGTGCCGTTCCAGGTGACCGTGGCGCCCGAGACGAAGCCCGTGCCGTTGACGGTCAGGGTAAATCCTGGCCCACCCGGCGCGACGGCCGTTGGAATCAGAGGCTGATTGACGAAGGGTACAGGACTTTGCGCGAGCGCTGAGCCGAAACTACTCAACAAACCGACAAGTACTACGGCACAGAACCGGTTGCGTCTCCCGCTGGTTGCCGCGCGCTGCTGTAGCCACATGACCTGAAACATCTACTTAAAAACCGTGGCCGCTATCATACCACCGCTGAGCCGCGGGCGTTAGCAGTATGGAGGCAGCGGTGGGTTCGCGGAGTGGATACAGCCGTCGGCTACGAATTGCACCTGACTCCAAACTTCTTCGTTCACGCCTGTTTGCAATGTGCGCTTCCAGCGCCCCTAAAACCACAGTCCCCAAATCCAATCCACGCTGGCATGGGTGATTGTCGAGGCTGGCACGCGGCGGTTCTCGCGCCAGGCTCGCCCGTAGAAAATCCCCGCGATAGTCGCCAGCAACACGTAGCGCCAATTGAAATGTGCAGAGCGCTTATTAAAATGCGACAGCCCGAACAACACCGAAGCGATGACCAGCGCTGCTTGCCGGCCTATGCGCCGCTCCAGCAGGTTCTGCACCCAGGCGCGAAAGAAGAGTTCTTCCGGCACCGCGGTAAAGAAAAATATCCCCACCCAGCGCAGGAGCGCAGCGCCGACCCCCGGCAGGTTTCGATGCGGATGAATGAAGCCCAGCGCCAGTCCGAGCACGATAACCGGAGGCGTGAAGAAAGCCAGCTCCCGCAGGCCAGTTTTCCAGTCGCTCCACCGCAGATGGAAATCAAACCCAGTCCCGCTCAGTTGCCGAATCGCCAAGAATCCATACAGGCCCGCATCCACGAGAAACAATTCGTTCAAAGCCCGCAGCCCGCTCGGCCACGCACGGTCAAACCAGCGCAAATCCACGGCCAGCCCCAGCACCAGCAGAACGAAAGCGTCGCGCCAGTCGCCGCGCTGCTCGGCATCGGTCGCCGCGGCGCGCAGCAGCAGCCACGCAATTGCCACGGGCAGCGCCGCATATAGCGCGAACCACGCCCAGCGGAACAGGTGCTGAGAGGTCGAAACCAGCACGTAGGGCGCGACCAACAGCCCGGGAAGGCTCACGCGCACAAACCCTGGCCAGCGCCCCACAGCGCGAGCCACTCGCTCGGTGGCAAAGCCGAACAAAACGGCCGGAGCCAGTTCCAACCCGAGCGCCGCGATCGCGATCGGCGTCACATTCTGCATAGGGTCATCTTAAACGTGATTGTCTTCAACTCTCTTGTTTTGCCGCCGCCTCCCAGCTAGAATTCCTTCGCATCCAACAGGAGACCCAAAACATGGCTGCCGCTCCGCTCCCAACCTCGCCCGCACCCGTGCCCACGCCTGAATCCACTCCGCTTTCCCAGGGCGCGCGCATCGTCAACACTTTCATTGCACCCTCGAAAACTTTCACGGACCTTCGCCGCAGCGCCAGTTGGTGGGCGCCGTTTTTGCTGCTGATTATTGTTTCCACGCTCTTTGCCTATGGCGTTGGAACAAAAGTCGGCTACGGCAAGGCCGGAGAAAACGTTCTGCAGACCCGGCCCAAGCAATGGGACCGCATCCAAAACATGAAAGCCGAAGATCGCGATAAGACCATGCAGATGGCAGAAAAGCAGACAATGATTGGGACCTATGCTTTTCCGGTGATCGACCTCGTCATCCTGTTGATCGTCGCGGGCGTACTGACGGCAACGTTCACGTTTGGTGCGAATGCGAAGGTTTCTTTCAAAGTGGCGCTCGCCATCGTGGTCTATGCCAGTTTGCCGGGTGCGGTGCGCTATCTGCTCGCCACGCTAACGCTCTTCGCCGGCGCGAGCCCCGACGCTTTTAACGTGCAAAACCCTGTGGCCACAAATCTTGGCATCCTGTTCAGTTCCGCCGACAATCCTGTGCTCTACGCTGTGGGGTCCATGATCGATATCTTCGTTATCTGGACTCTGGTCCTGACCGCGATCGGTTTCACTTGCGTCAGCAAGGTAAAGCGCGGTACTGCGTTGGCGATCGTTTTCGGATGGTACGTCGCCTTCATGGTGTTGATTGTTGGCCTCACATCCCTGGCCTCATAGCCGGTGAAGCGCAGGGTGCGCCGCAAGATGCAGCTGTACACGCTCACTCGGAGAACTAAGGAGACTCTTCATGAAACGAACTCTAGTCGCGCTTCTCTTCGCATGTGTCTGCGCCGGGTCTGGATGGACGCAGACCGCGACCTCGACTGCTGCCGCAGCTCCACAAGCTTCCGCGCCGGTGAAGGATCCGGTAACGGCCTCGCTTCGCCTGTTGCTGCCCCGCTCACGAAATAATATTCTCGGCGCCATTACCGCCATGCCCGCCGATAAGTTCGCTTACAAGCCCACGCCTGAGCAGATGAGTTTTGCGCATCTGGTCGTGCACATCATTGGCTACAACAACGCCGCGTGTGCCAAGGCAGCCGACATTGCCGCTCCTAAAGTCGAGGAAAGCAAAGAAACC
>Ga0302225_10000187_pt1 | contig 51406 bp, 49 predicted proteins | sample II_Palsa_E3_2_FD_193515 | JGI IMG/M metagenome (GOLD analysis project Ga0302225, IMG submission 193515) | Peat permafrost microbial communities from Stordalen Mire near Abisko, Sweden - II_Palsa_E3_2 | ecosystem: Environmental > Terrestrial > Soil > Palsa > Peat permafrost | place: Sweden...
AACCACGTCGGACGCCGGCAGCAGGGTCGCCTCGGTATCGCGCCGGCCCTGATATTCGACTTTGCCTTCTTTCAGGCCGCGTTCGCCGATCACCAGGCGATGCGGCACGCCTATCAGTTCCCAGTCGGCAAACATCACGCCCGGACGCTCGCCCCGGTCGTCGAGGATCACGTCGATGCCGGCCGCCAGCAATTCGGCATAGAGGCGGTCGGTTTCGGCGCGAACCAGTTCGCTACGGTCGTACCCCATGGGACACAACACGACTTCAAACGGCGCGATCGATTCGGGCCAGACGATGCCGCGGGCGTCGAAACTCTGCTCGCAGATGGCGCCCAGGATGCGTGTCACACCGATGCCGTAGCAGCCCATTTCCATCGGTTGCGGTTTGCCGTTGACGTCCAGGTAGGTCGCACCCATGGCTTTCGAATAATTGGTGCCAAGCTGAAACACATGACCAACCTCGATTCCGCGGCAAAATTCAAGCACACCCTGGCCGTCCGGCGAGGGGTCTCCAACCAGCACGTTACGCAGATCCGCCACCATCGGTTCCGCAATATCGCGTCCCCAATTGACACCGGTGTAATGGAATCCTTCCTGATTCGCGCCGCAGACAAAATCGCTCATGTTGGCGACCGTGCGATCGGCGATCACTTTGACCGGCTTGCGCGTACCGATAGGGCCCAGGTAACCCGGCGGCGTACCGAAATACTCAATGATTTCCGCATCGCTGGCAAAACGGTGATTGGCCAGGCCCGGCAGTTTGCCGACCTTGATCTCATTGAGCGTATGGTCACCGCGCAACAACAACAAGACGATCTCGACTTCTCCGCCCGCTTTGGCAGGATCCACCGCCAGGACCAAGGACTTGACGGTGCGCTCAAGCGGCAATTGCAGAAATGCCGCCACCTCCTCACATTTGGCTTGGCCCGGCGTCGCCACATTGACCAGGGCTTGTCCCGCCGCGGCCCGCTCGGTCAGCAGCGGCAGCGCTTCGGCCGCTTCGACATTGGCGGCGTAGCTTGACGTCGAACAGTAGGCAATCGCATCTTCACCGGTGTCGGTGATGGCGTGAAATTCACACGACACCGCGCCGCCGATGGAACCGCTATCAGCCACCACGGCACGGAAGGTGAGTCCCAGGCGCGAAAAAATACGCCCATAGGCATCGAACATCTTCTGGTAAGACACCTGCATACCCTCGACATCCTTGTCGAAGGAATAAGCGTCTTTCATGATGAATTCGCGGCCCCGCATCACACCGAAACGCGGACGAATTTCATCACGGAATTTGGTTTGGATCTGGTAGAAATTGACCGGCAGTTGCCGATAGCTGCGAATTTCCTTGCGCGCGATATCGGTAATCACTTCTTCATGGGTCGGCCCAACCACAAAATCCCGGTCGTTACGATCCTTGATGCGCAGCAATTCGGGGCCGTATTTTTCCCAACGGCCCGATTCCTGCCACAACTCGGCGGGTTGCACCGCCGGCATCAACAGTTCGATCGCACCGGCGCGGTTCATTTCCTGGCGCACGATCGCTTCGACCTTACGCACCGAACGCAGGCCGATCGGTAAATAGTTGTAGATCCCGCTAGCCACGCGGCGAATCATGCCCGCACGTATCATCAATTGGTGACTGGTAATTTCGGCTTCGGCCGGGGCTTCCTTGAGAGTGCCGATGAAAAAACGGGATGCTTTCATTCAATATTTTCCGAAAAACGAAGGAGCGTAAGGTAACGCAGGGCCGGGCAAACCCGCTGCAATACGATGTAATAGAGTCCGGTGTCCCGTCAAACGGTGCGCCGGGTTCATTATCTGTTTATAATCAAAGCAATTTTAAAGGATTCGAAGGTGGTTGTATGCTGGATCGTGAAGGCTTTCGCCCGAACGTCGGCATCATCCTCTTAAACGCACGCAATGAAGTGTTTTGGGGCAAGCGGCTGCGTGAACATTCCTGGCAGTTTCCGCAGGGGGGCATCAAATTTGGTGAGACCCCCATGCAAGCGATGTATCGGGAGTTGCACGAAGAAGTCGGTCTGAAACCCGAACACGTCAAAGTGATCGGTCGCACGCGCGACTGGTTGCGTTACGAGGTGCCGGATAGGTTTATCAAGCGAGAAGTGCGCGGTCACTATCGCGGCCAGAAACAGATCTGGTTTTTACTCCGCATGGTAGGACGCGACTGTGATATCTGTCTACGCGCGACCGACCATCCGGAGTTCGATGCTTGGCGCTGGAATCATTATTGGGTACCGCTCGATGCTGTGATTGAATTCAAGCGCGACGTGTACCAGCTTGCCCTGTCGGAACTCTCGCGGTTCCTGCGGCGTGCTGTGCCGCGTCTGGATCATCTTGATCACGACGCGTCCGGCACAGATTGCGTTTGTCTGCAGCAGCATGCCGACGACGTCGCCGAACTGACCGAGGATACCGACCTTGATGCGGCAACCCTACATCCGGCCGGCAAATAAAATCAGCCTGCCGCTTTTTTGCCGCCCTTTTTGCGGCCCTTTTGGTCGCCTCTAGCCCCAGGATATGCCCTTGAAGCCCTTACCCCGCTTGACGTTATCGCGCAACACCCCCGCTCAATCATCTCCCTCCCGGCCCGCCGGCCTGTCGCTGCTGGTCCACGCAGCAACAGCCGTGGCCGTGGTCGCGCTCAGTGCATGCTCGGGCACCCCGGCGCCGCACAAGGACGACAGCGATTTTGTCTATTTGCTCGACCGCAAGCCGACCTGGACCGAAATCCAGAACCCGGTATTGCCGCCGTTGCCGCAGGCCGCTGACGTGCTGCAGTTCGATGTGTCGACCACCTCCAACCTCAATTTCGGCATTGATGCGAAATCGCTGTCGGTGGGTCAAGATGGCGTGGTGCGCTTCACCGCGGTGATTTCCAGCCCGGCCGGCGCGCACAACATCTACTACGAAGGAATTCGTTGCGATACCTACGAATGGCGGCTGTACGCGGCGGCCAACGACGCCGGTACCGATTGGGATCACAGCGTGTCCAACAACTGGCGGCGCATCGAAAATAGCGAACTCAATGCCTACCAGAGTGCGTTATATGTCGACTATATGTGCACCAGCAAGATGCCCAAAGGGAAGGCCAAGGACATCGTGAACAATATCCGCTTCCATCGCCTTTCCAACCAGGAATATCATTAAGCACTGACTGACGCTCAGATGAAACCGCGCCCGCCCGGCGGCATTTTCGACGGCGGGCGTCGGCTTGCTTGAGCGCAATGTCAGAGCAAGACCAGGTTATCGCGATGGATCAGTTCGGGTTCCAGCATATAACCGAGTATCGACTCGATCTCGCCGCTGGGCTTGCGCTGAATCAACCTGGCTTCGCTGCTGCTGTAGTTGGTCAAACCACGCGCTACCGCCTGTCCGGCCGGATTCAGGCAGGCAATCACTTCACCGCGGGCAAATACGCCCTGCACCTCGATCACCCCGATCGGCAGCAGGCTTTTGCCTTCGTCTTTCAGCTTGGCCGCCGCCCCATTGTCGATCACCACGTGACCTCGCACCTGCAAATGGTCGGCCATCCACTGCTTACGGGCCGTGACCCGCGCCGTGCGCGCCAGCAATTGGGTCCCGATCGCTTCGCCCAAGCCCAGGCGCACCAGCACATTGGGCTCACGTCCGCTGGCAATCACAGTAGCAGCGCCACTGTTGGCGGCGCGCTTGGCGGCAAGAATTTTGGTCAGCATGCCGCCGCGGCCCAGACTGGAACCTGCGCCGCCGGCCATCGCCTCCAGCGCCGGATCACCCGCATCGCCATGGGCAACCAGCGTGGCCGACGGGTCTTTACGCGGGTCCGCGGTGTACAGGCCGGGCTGATCCGTCAGGATCACCAGCGCATCGCCTTCGATCAGGTTCGCTACCAGCGCGCCCAAGGTGTCGTTGTCGCCGAACTTGATTTCATCGGTCACGACGGTATCGTTCTCGTTGATAATCGGCACGACTTTTAAGCGCAATAACGTCAACAAGGTGCTGCGGGCATTCAGATAACGCTCGCGATCAGCCAGGTCGGCGTGGGTCAGCAGCACTTGCGCGGTTTGAATCCGGTGGGCGGCAAAACTGCTTTCATAGACCTGGGCCAGGCCCATCTGCCCCACTGCGGCGGCCGCCTGTAATTCGTCGATTTCGCGTGGACGTTTGGTCCAGCCCAGACGCTGCATGCCTTCGGCAATCGCGCCGGAACTGACCAGCACGACTTCCCGGCCCTGCGCCCGCAAAGCCGCAATCTGCTCGGCCCAGCGGCCGATAGCCTGGTGGTCCAAACCCCGCCCATCATTGGTGACCAGGCTGGAACCTACTTTGATGACCAGCCGCTTCGCTCCAGCAATCACAGAATGCATCGTGCGTTTCCCCGCCGTCAACGCTTAGATTGAGACTTCTCAGCTTGAGATTTCTTAAGTAGTGAGAATGAATGGTAGTCAAACTCGCTGAGACCTGTGTATCAGGTCTCAGGCGCCAGGCATGCCGGGCATATTGGTCAGACGCCGGAGATCAGGATTCCAGACCGGCGGCATCGGCCTCACTTTCGCTGACCGGTGGCACAGGAACCGGTAGCGGTGCAAGTTGGCGGAAACGCGGATCGGCGGCCAGCTCTTCGGCTTCGGTAGCACGGCCGGCGGCACCGGTTTTGGCCAGATGGTCATAGATTGCGTAACAAAGCTTTTCACAACCCTGGCCGGTCAAGGCGGAGATTTCGAACACGGGCCCCTTCCAGGCAAAGCGCTTGACGAAGTCGGCCACGCGCTTTTTATGTTCGGCTTCCGGCACCATATCAAGCTTGTTCAGCACCAGCCAGCGCGGCTTGTCGAACAGGGCTTCGTCATATTTCCGCAATTCGCCGACAATCGCCCGCGCTTCGGCGACCGGGTCGACCGCGTCGTCAAACGGCGCCAGATCGACCAAGTGCAACAACACGCCGGTGCGCTGCAAATGCCGCAAAAACTGATGACCCAGGCCCGCGCCTTCGGCCGCGCCCTCGATCAAGCCGGGGATATCGGCAATCACAAAACTGCGGCTGGGACCCACACGCACCACACCGAGATTGGGCGCCAGCGTGGTGAACGGGTAATCGGCAATTTTCGGCCGGGCGTTGGACACCGACGAAATAAAGGTCGACTTGCCGGCATTGGGCATGCCCAGCAAACCGACGTCGGCGATCACCTTGAGTTCGAGCTTGAGCATCCGGCGGCCACCCGGCTTACCTTCGGTTTTCTGCCGCGGAGCGCGGTTGGTACTCGACTTGAAATGCAGGTTGCCCAAGCCGCCCTGGCCGCCTTCGGCGATGGTCACGACTTGTTCGTGTTCGATCAGATCGGCGATCAATTCACCGGTTTCCAGGTCATAGATGATCGTGCCGACCGGCATGCGCAATACGATATCGTCGCCGCCTTTGCCATAACAATCGGCGCCGCGGCCGCCCTCGCCGTCGCGGGCGACGTGCTTGCGCGCGTAACGGTAATCGATCAGGGTGTTGATATTCCGATCGGCAATCGCGATCACACTACCGCCACGCCCGCCGTCGCCGCCGTCCGGGCCACCGAACGGGACAAATTTTTCGCGGCGCATCGACGCGCTGCCATTGCCCCCATCGCCGGCAATAACCTCGATTTTCGCTTCATCGATGAACTTCATGATCTTTACTCCGCACTACAAATAAAAAAGGCCCCGCTGCAACGCGGGGCCCTTCAGGGTCGAACCGTGGTTCAGCCGGCTCATATACAAACAGCGAACCGCGATTCTAAGCCATACTGACTCGCGTCAGGCTGCAGCCGGAACCACAATCACGAATTGCTTCTTCGCCGCGCCCTTGATGGCGAACTTGACGTGGCCATCGGCCAAAGCGAACAGCGTGTGGTCCTTGCCGATACCAACGTTATCGCCGGGGTGCATACGCGTACCGCGCTGACGCACGATGATGCCGCCTGCGTTAATTGCCTGGCCGCCGTACACTTTGACGCCCAGTCGTTTTGACTCGGAGTCGCGGCCGTTCCGGGAAGAGCCGCCTGCTTTTTTGTGTGCCATTTGCTAAGTCCTTTACCTAGTTACGCAGTAATCGTATCGATGCGCAATTCGGTGTAATTCTGACGGTGACCGCCATGCTTTTGGTAATGCTTACGACGACGCATCTTGAAAATCGTCACTTTTGCGTGACGACCCTGGGAGACGACGGTAGCCTTGACGGAAGCACCGCTGACCAGAGGCGTACCGAACTTAATCGATTCGCCTTCGCCTACTGCGAGAATCTGGTCTAGCGTGATTTCTGCGCCAATGTCTGCCGGTATCTGTTCTATTTTAAGTTTTTCGCCAGCTGCAACTTTATACTGCTTGCCGCCGGTTTTTATGACCGCGTACATGGAGAACCTCACTCTATCATTGATCTTTTCTGCACACCTTGCACAGAAGCGCTTGATTATATAGGGTTTTAATTCCAACGTCAAAGCCCATGAATCAATCTTGTTTCAAGCCTGACACCGGCCCACCAGGGCCAAAACACGCCCCAGGGCGATCCTGTGGCATCATCCGGGCAGCGCCAACCGCCATGAGAAGCCCGCGTCAAGCGCGTTTCGCAGGAAAATCCGCGCGATCAGGCAAGATAGATATGCCTGTACCCGCCGGGGAATCGCGGTTTCGATTTATAATTTAACGCTGAACCAAACCTTCCCGGTAACGTCGTTGACAGCCCAAACCACCTCACCCCCCAATTTGCTCGCCCCCATCGCCGATGACATGTTGCGTGTCAACCGCGTGATTCGCGAGCGGCTGTCGTCTGAAGTCGCGTTGATCAGCCAAATTTCAGAATATATTATTGAAGCGGGCGGCAAACGCCTGCGCCCGGCCCTGCTGCTGCTGGTTGCGGGCGCCCTCGGCGACCAAAGCCCGCACCGCTTCGAGCTGGCTGCCGTGGTCGAATTTATCCACACGGCAACCTTGCTGCACGATGACGTGGTCGACGAATCCGACCTGCGGCGCGGCAAAAAAACCGCCAATGCGCTGTTTGGCAACGCGGCCAGCGTGCTGGTAGGCGATTTCCTCTATTCCCGCGCGTTCCAGATGATGACCCGGGTCGGCAACCTGCGCATTATGGACATCCTGTCGGATGCCACCAATGTGATCGCCGAAGGCGAAGTGTTGCAATTGCTCAACATGCACGACCCGGACGTCAACGAAACCCGCTATCTGCAGGTGATCCGCTACAAAACCGCCAAGCTGTTCGAGGCCGCGGCGCAAATCGGCGCGGTGCTGTGCGGCGCCCCCCCCGAACTCGAAGCCGCGTCCGCCGAATACGGCCGCCGCATGGGCACGGCATTCCAGATCATGGATGACTGGCTCGACTACACCGGCACCTCGGAATCGATGGGCAAGAATGCCGGCGACGATCTGCGCGAAGGCAAACCGACCCTGCCGCTGATCTTTTTGATCGAGCGCGGCACGCCCGAGCAAGCCGCACTCGCACGCAAAGCCATCGAGGAAGGTGGTACCGATTCATTCGAAACCATCTTCGACGCCATCACCACCTCGGGGGCGCTCGACTACGCCCTGGAATGCGCGCAACGCGAAGCACAAGCCGCGGCCGAAGCGATTTCTCAATACCCGGCTTCCCTTTATCGCGAAAGCTTGTTAGAATTATGTTCTTATTCGACGTCAAGGCAATCCTGACTGTTGTAATAAACGTCAGTGGTGCAAGCTGTTGATGTCTGATTCGGGGTGTAGCTTAGCCTGGTAGAGCGCTACGTTCGGGACGTAGAGGCCGGAGGTTCGAATCCTCTCACCCCGACCATCAAGTATTCCAGCAACATCCAAGAACAAGCAAAAACCCTGGCGCCTCGCGGCTTCCAGGGTTTTTTGTTGCTTATACGGTCCCGCGTGATCTGATTTGTCGAATCACGATGCCCCGCTCAAAATCTCAAAAGACAATCTACCTTGATTGTTCTCAATTTCGTGGCGCAAGAAACGCTATGCCCGTTTCGCCCGACCTATGCCATCGCACCTTGTCGAACCTCCCATGCTCTGACCATTAGCCTTTTAAGGCCAATCTGGACATGATCCAGATTAAATAAAATCACAAGTATCTACAATGCACCACAGGGCTTGGGTAATTGGCAGCAGTATCCAAAGTGCAGATGTCTCGGATATTGAGCCGCATGCCGATGCTCACACAGAACGAAGCCCGGTGGGCAGCCATCGGCCTCGAATAAAAAGCCCAATGCCGTCTGACTCCTTATAAACCGCCGACTACCCCCTTAGGCGGTTTTTTTTCGTCCGAATTTTTCTCCTACGAGCGAGCGAAAGCCGTCGCCCTGGCAAATCGGTTTCGCCTCGAACTTGGTTCTGCAATAGATTGACGCGCAGAGAGAGCGGTCCTCTCGTCAAGAAACGATTGGGATAGTCCCGGGCCATCAGTTTGCCTGATGAAATTCGGTCTCAACCGAAAGGCATAACCGAGTTTTCATGGGCACGTTAACCAACGAGCCTCGCATTAAATATATTGCCGAAATAACTTTTTCACTGCGGCGTTCTCTTGTCCTATTTTTTATAAAAATGAAGTCTCAAAAAAAATGGGGCTTATCTTGTCTGATCATTTCGCTTGAACGAATTGGGCGTCGAGCCAGTTTTTAACGTCTCCGCATCATGAAAGTTCGCGAAATGCCAATCAAATATATAGGAGGGGGCATGCAACCTGAAACCGGGCTCATAAGCATCATAGAAAAATACCCATGCTCTGCCAGCTTCAAAGAAGCCGACACCGGAAAATACATCCTGGCTAATGATCGTCTCGCACTGGATATCGGCATACACAACCCCAAGGACCTGATAGGACTGACGGTGCATGACCTGGAATTCGCCCAATCGAAAGAAGGCATTCAGCAAGCCAAACGGATAGCCGAGCTTGATTTTTTCGCCTGCGAAAAAAAAGAGATTGCTCAAAGCAAATTCGTTTTTTGCAAATCCGATAGTGGCGACGTGCTATACGACGAGGTGATCAAATTACCGGTTCTGGGCCATAGCGGAAACATCCTAGGCGTGGTGACCTATCAACGCAATCTGACGCCAAACTTACCGCTCAATCAAGTGTATGACTTGTATCGACACTTTTATGATGCGCCCGAGGCCATCACACGCATGCTGAATTATCTCGGCATCGAGCAGAGTTTTTCGACTCACCCCACTGAAGCGCCACTGCGAATTTTTCTCGCCAAGGCGGAACGTTATTCCAATAAGCAGATTGGCAAATTATTGGGAATCTCCCACCGGACGGTCGACTACCAATTCGATGCGCTACGTAACCGGGTGGTAGATGGCGATGTGCGCCGCGTCCTCACGCTGATCAAACGGAGGGACGGATGAACCAAGCACGCAAATCCATGTTGAAAATCGCGTTCACCGCTCACATTTTCGAAGGCTATGAAACGGCACTCATAGGTCTGATGGCATTGGAAATCGGCAGAGCCTTTTTCCCTAAAACGGGGGACAAGACCGCTCTGATGCTGAGTTTTTCAGTATTTGCCAGCAGCTTTCTGGCGCGCCCCATCGGTAGTGTCTTGTTCGGTTTATGGGCCGAGCGACGCGGAGCAGGTGCCGCCTTGAGATCGAGTTTGATCCTGATAGCGGTCCCGGCGGCGCTAATCACTTTTTTGCCGACTTATGCGATGGTGGGTTATCTAGCGCCCTGCCTGCTGATCGCTGTGAGACTTATCCAAGGACTTGCGGAAGGAGGCGATGCACCACTATGTGCATACTATGTCGCGCTGAATACACCAAATGAATATCGCGGACTATATTGCGGCTTGGCTGCCTGCAGCAGCTTCATCGGCTGGTTTGCCGCATCGTTTGTGGTATTTATCCTGCCCTACGGCGCCTCACTCATATCGGGCATCTTCCCAAGTACGGCTCACGCCGGGCCAATCGCCGAATCCTGGCGCTGGCCATTTCTGCTTTGTGTACCTCTGTCATTTTGGGTTTTCTCGATACGCCGCTCATCGCTGTCCATTGAGCCGTCCAATCAACCCGCGCAACAGCGCGATTGGCGCACGCTACCGATCACGCCGTTATTGCAAGTTGTCGCTATCGTCGCCTTCACCACAACGCAGCTATTCACCCTATTTATTTGGCTGCCTAGTTACCTACACACCTACGTTGGCGTGTCCCACGCCGACGCCCATGCGACCAACGTCGTCGCCTTGATTGTCTTTTCGCTGGTGATGGTGGGTGCAGGCTATGCAACGCGCTGGATCAGTGCGGCCAAATTCGTGCTGATCGGCATTGCCTCTTTAACCTTGCTGAGCTACCCGCTCTTTATGGCGCTGCAGAGCGCCGGTTTTATCGTACTTCTATTTGCGCAATTGGCCTTTGCTCTGATGGCGGGTTGTCTGTTCGGTGCCATTTTTATTGTGCTGCCCGACCTGCTGAAGGACACCTGGCAAAGCATGGGGATGACCGTCGCCTATACATTGCCCGTGGTTATTTTCGGCGGCACCGCCCCGCTGGTTTGCGGGTACCTGATCGAGGCCACGCACTTACTGACCGTACCAGCTCTGTATATCGTCGCGATGGGGATCGTCGCGCTGCCGGTGACGTATCGCGTGGCTTTTCCTGAATCGTGCGCGTCAATTGCGGAACTTAATCCCCATCGAAAAATTAGTCTTATTAAATCAGAGTAATCCTAAACATTAGGAATCGCTCTTGTGGCACCTTTTTTTGAAAAAATGTCAAAAGGAGACAATACTATGTTCAACGCTCCAGCAGCAGAAACAACGAATCGCGATCCCGTAATCAAAGCGACGCACTGGTTCGCGACCATCGGCTCACTCACAGAACTCGGTGGACGCGTCACCGAGGCGAGCAGCGGCCTAAAGATTGCCGGACTAGCCGTGGCGCGTGTAAATGATGTGGTGACCTACGACGACGGGAGTGAGGCCGCCATTTTAGACGGCGCGGGTTACGCCGCGGTTTCAGGCGACAAACCGTTCGCACTGGTCGGCAGCCGTCTCAGCAATGGCGACCGTATTATCGAATCATTGCAACACGTGCAAGGCGTTACGGAATATCACGGCAGGCCCATCGACGGGCTATTCGATCCCGCTTATGTCCCGCCGCCGCGCAAATCGAGTTACCGCCTGGCTGTGCGCGGCGCAACCACCGCACGCGGTGGCGTGCTGCGCGAACCATCCAGCACAATGGTGATCAATCTTGGCCTAGGCAATGCCGGCGCAATCGGCGACCTTATTCATTACCGGGACGGCTCGACGGCCCGTATCGTCAGCGGGCTGGGGCTCGCAGAGCACCATGACTACCGGCCGCTTGCCTTTGTGGGTAGTGAGTTGGACAACGGCGATACTCTTACCGATAGTCCGGAACGCGAAGGACGTGCCTCATCCACGGTCTTTACCATCGTAAAACACCCCGCTGCTTTTGACTGACGCGAGGCTCAGATGATTAGATATTATCTCGCGAAAGGTGATAAGGCAGGAAATGCCGTAATTGTTGAGGGATTGTCGAGCACCGTCTATCAAGGTGAAGACGGCCGAACCGTCGAGTTGGCGACTGTCTATATGCAAACTTACTGTCACACCTGCAACAAGACAGGCTTTATCTCCCCGTCCGGTCCACGCCTTGCCGGCACGGCGCCGAACGGTCAACCACCGGCGTTGAGCGGCGATGTCAATATGTGCGACTGCAAACCAGCGCCTGTATTCCTTGCGGTTCGTCATATGCAACAAACCATCACCGATGCGGATATTGAGCGCATGAACGCTTCCTTCAAGCGCTCAGGTTCGCCTGCAGCGAAAGACGATCGCAATTCCAACCATTGGATCGGGTTTGTGCTGCGCGACCCGAACAACTGCAAAGGGCTGCGTTGTGCAGCACATTTCGACGACAGCTCGGTCGAATATGGCGTTTTCGACTCGAATAACGCCGTTCGCTTTGAAAGGGCGAACGGCAGCGGGTGTAGCCGAGTGGAACTTTTGTATGACGATACGACTAAGTCGTCAACACCCATAGCGGAATCCTTACTGTACGTAATACATGGGAATACTCGACCGGCGCTTAATAACTCATGGTGGAAGAAGGCATTCGCATGGCTCAACTCGTAGAGAAAGGAAACCGCACCATCATCGGCGGTTATGTGCTTGGTGCGTTCGGCAATATTTGACGATGAGCATCGCTTGCCGTGGAAAGACAATCTCACGAGTTGCGAGAATTACAACGACACCTCCCTATTTTCAGCACAGTCAGCACTGTCTTGGAAGATCAATCAATAGTCAAACACCGTGACAGAGTGTTGTGTTCATGCAGAAAAAACTATGTTCTTCGGATGCGATGATCTTTATAAGCACCGAGGTAGCCCAATATGCGATATCCAAGAAACAGCTTTCAACCAACGAGACTTTAGTCAGCAATTTTTTCTATTTTATAAAATTCGTGCGGAACGAATTGGGTAAAGGTAAAGAGATGACAATGATGTTATCTATTTCAATCGTTCGAACAATAGTGTTTGCGTAAAGTAAAAATTTTCTTAATGTTGCTCCAACACTAAGATGTTCAGCATCTGACGCGTTATTGAATATAATTCGAGGTGAAAAATGAGTGATACGATCTCTACTTCGTATGAAAGTAAATACAACACCAATATGGAACACCCACTTGACGGCACCCAAATATTAGCAGCCGCCAAAAATTCATTCGAAAGCGCTGCAATTAAATTCTCCATTGATGCGATTTCAGACGCAAATATTCGTGTTCGATATATTAATGGTATTAAGCGAATGAGTCAAATGATTCAGTCAGAAGTTGACTCCGGAAAAATATCAGTTAGAGATGGCGCAAATTTTTGCAATGAAATGCGTAATCAAATTTTATTAGAAACCAGAAAAATTTCATCCCCTCAAGCAAAAGCCTACGCCGAGCTAAAAAAGCCAAATGGCCCAAATTTATCCGAGTCACTCGACAAATACTCTGTAAGATTGTTTAAAAAGCCTTTTTCAGAATTAACTGAATCGGAAAAAGACAAAGCTAGTTATGCCGTTATAGAATCGTCTAGTCGAAATCAGATTTCAATTTCGACGGCGACCCAACGACTAAGAATTGCTGGGAAAGTTGGAATTTTGATTACTGCGGCTATCGCCGTTCACACCATTTTGACGGCAAATGATAAGCTTTCGGAAGCGGCGCGGCAGGGAACCGTTATACAAGGTGGAGTGTTGGGTGCTTATCTTGCTGGCTTGGCTGTTAGCTCGATTTGTGGGCCAGGCGCTCCATTTTGTGCCATTGCCGTTGTAATAATTGGTACCACGGCAAGTTCAGTCGTTACGGAATCGGCGCTCGACATCTACACAGACGAAATCAAGGAATTTAGGACATGGGGAATCCGATAAGTCAAACTGACCGAGAATTCATATGGATATCTCTTGCAGACGCCTTTTCCAATGGAGAAATAAATAATCATTCAGAAATAAATGATTTAAAAAAATTCAATCGATCTGAAATAAAAAATATTTTTTTTAGAGAGGTATCAATCGCCTGCGGTCACAATCTACTGGTAGTTACGCCCATCTTCTGGGATGGATTTGATCAAGAATGGGTAAAAAATGAAATAAAAAATATCCTATATCGAAAAAACAAATCTTTTCCATATAGGATTTTTTACGAATTAAAAATTATATTTTTTCGATTATTTTTCAGAAACATTTGGCGCGATGTCGACAATAAATTAAACTCCCCCTAGATAATCCTTAAAAAATTCAATTAATAAATAATTATTACATGCAAAGCATCACATCCTTCTCACTTATATATTTCAATGAATTTATTTTTATAAATTTTATCAATCCTGACACAAACCTGAACGACTTGTTATAATTTCGGCAGAGGCGATTATTTTTCAGGAAAATCAAGATGAATTCGATTTATGTCATTTTTATTGCTTCAGCCGTTGCATTCTTGGCGCCTGTATTGGTGTTATTTTTATAGTTCACACGTGCCCTTTTACCTCACAAAAAATGTCTATAAGCAACACCGATCGCGAACTCATATGGGAAGCATTCTCTGAATGCTTCGCTGGCGAAGCGACCGATTACGACTACGAGCTGAGAAATATTAAAAATTTTCCGATTAATCTGTTGAAATTTGTTTTTTTCAATGAGGTTGCGCCTGTGTGCGGGAAAAATTTACTATTTTCCATACCTGTTGTTTGGACCGGATTTGACCAAAATTGGGTGCGGCGCGAAATAAATGAAATGCTTACGTTAAAAAAAGTATCTTTTTTTTATCGTATTTGTTATCAATTCAAAACAATAATATGCCACTATTACTTTATTGATTTATGGCATGAAATTGAAAAATCAATTTCAAAAAAAACTGAATAACCGAAAATTTCGATGATCAAAATTAGCGAATTCGATAAGCTACGTCGCCCAAGCTAAGCCGCAAACGCTACCTCCTCAGCATCCGCTTCCACCTCGCCGCCCTCCAGCCGCCGCCTCAGAAAAACCAAACCCCGCCGTATCCAGGACTTGACCGTGCCGGCGGGCACCGCCAGGGTCGTCGCGATTTCCGCGTGCGATTGCCCGCGAAAATAAGCCAGTGCAATCGCTTGGCGTTGCATCGGATTCAGTTGCTGCAAGCAACTGGTCAAGCGCACCGCATCCAGTGAAAGTTGCAATGCGCCATCCGACGCCGCGCGTTCCGCCGCGACGTCACAATCAAACTCGAATCCGTCGCACAATTCTTCCGTGTAACGCGACTGGCGCAGCAGATCGAAGGCCTGATTGCGCACAATGGTCGACATCCATGCCATGGCAGGCGAACGCAGGGGGTCGTAGGCATCGGCAAAACGCCATATTTTGACGAAACTATCTTGCAGCACGTCCTCGGCCCACTCGTGCTTGCGCGTGATGCGCACCGCCAAGCCGAATAAATTGGGGGCCGCAAGCCGGTACAAATCGTGGAACGCTGCCGCGTCGCTACGCGACACGCGCCCGAGCAAATCAGCGAGGTGCCGACGTTGAGCCTCGGCAGGGAGAGCGGCATGATCAACATCGACACCCATCTGCTGCATCGTGATCCAGATTGTTGTCATTGAACCGCTCCTTTTTCTTGCCGTCACCGACCCGCCATATCGAGCAGCATCGCGCTCTATCGCGCAAGCCGGTTTCGCCCCGGCCCAAAGTCGGGCGCGATTCAGTTAGCGCCGCCCGGGCCAGTCCAACCCTCTTCACGCGCAATGTGCGCCAGTGCCGACTCGAACATGGCCAGCGCCCGATTGGCTACATCGCCCAGATGCCGATGCAGCAAAGCATCTTCCAGCGTGCGCGAACCGCAGTCGTCGCTATATTTTTCGAAAGAAGACAGTTGCATGACCAACTCGGTGAGATGGCGCGGGCATTCGCAAGCGATGGTTGAAGAACTTGAGGCCATCTGTTCCAGCTCCTGATCGCTGAAGCGTCGGGCGGCACGCGAGCGCATCACTTCCGGCCCGGCCACTTCATACCCCTGCATGGCTCGATACAAATCGTTCAATACCTGGCGCAAAGCGATACGCCCACCCGGTTCGCGGTAAAGCCGCACACCGGCGAGCCGCAGCAGTTCCGTCGCCCGCCCGGTGCCGAACGCATACACCACGGAGATCACTTTGGCTTGGCACGCCTCGCCCAGCGCCAATATTTGCGCGACAATGTCGTCATGCAAGGCCGGCAGCGAGAGCAGCAAGGCATCGACCGGCGGCGGCGGAAGGCTCAAAGTTGCCTGATCCAAGTCGACGAACTCGCTCACTTCGCGCACGCCGAAATCCGGCAAGTGCAAACCTTCCGCCACGAGATGCCGGGCCAGCGCCGCGCCCACCAGACCCAGCGTGAAATCCGGCGACTGACTCGAGTCAGCGGCTGACGGCGATGTTTCGCGCTCAGAACGGCTGAGCGCGAGCTGCTCAAGCTGCGCTTGATCCAGCCTGGCAATCGAACCGATCGAATGACCGCGCTTAACCAGGGTTTTTAGCAGTACCAGACGCTGCACATCCTCCGCGGAATAAAGCCGTTGCCCCGAGGCGCTCTTCGACGGCGCGATGACACCATAGCGGCGCTCCCAAATGCGCAAGGTGGTCACCGGCATCTTGGCCAGGCGCGCGGCATCGCCGCTTCTGTAACGCTGTGCCGCCGTCCCGTCTTTTATCGAAGTCACTGTCGCGCTCGCTGTTTCATTTCATTTCGGGATCATAATGCATAACTGAGACAGTGTGAATCGCTTTATTGAGTCAAATAAAATATTGAAACGAATTTTCCGATACAGTTATCTAAATAAAGTAAAATTTCCTTTAACATCGAGTCGCCGCCCGCCCCCGATCAACTAAGCTGCTTCGGGGGGGATGCCGCACAAATGGAACCGGTGAGCCGCCGGTCAAGATCCGGGATTGCGCGCCGCCGGCACCTCGCGCCCTCATATTGGGACCCTCTGACAACCTTGAAAGCCCGTCCCCACATTGCCGTCGTCGGCGCAGGCATGGCCGGCCTGTCGTGTGCCACCACCTTGCAGCAGGCAGGCTACCGCGTCAGCCTATTCGACAAGAGCCGCAGCGCAGGCGGGCGCATGAGCACGCGCCGCGACGGCTCCTGGCAATGGGATCACGGCGCCCAGTATTTCACCGCCCGCCATCCGGCTTTTCGCACCGAGCTGCGGCGCTGGCAAGACGCGGGGGTGGCGGCCGCATGGCCGGTGCAAGTTGCGGTTCTGCAGCGGACCGACGAGATCGACACGCCTGGTAATAGCGCAGGTTTGGCGCTACGCCGACACGACGCCCGGAGGCTCCAACGCGCACATGACGTGGCGCGATAATCCCGGATTGGGCGTGTGCGGCGACTGGTTGCACGGAGGCAAAGTTGAAGGGGCCTGGCTTAGCGGACGCGCGCTGGAACAACAGATACACCGATCCCTGGTCTTGGGCTAGGCGGCCCGCGGCATCCATGCGGCGCAATCCGGCGTGACTACACGGTACGGACTGATGGCTGGACCAGGGACGCATCCGGCCAGAGACGACGCAAGCGCGTCTTACGTGGAACTCATTCCCATTCCGGCCGCAACACATGCTGTAAATTATCGATCACATGTTGCCCTTCGCTCGTCAGGCGCAGGCGTTCGACTTCATGATCGCTCTGGGGCGAGTGCAAGGTGGCCAGCCCCGCATCAATCGCCGCGGCAAAACCGGCATCGGCAATTTGACCGGCTTCCAGCGCATCGAACGCAAAACGCAGTCCAAACAGCGCCTCCGGACGGCTCAGGCCGCTTTCGTCACCGTTTGCCACCAAACATAAGATGAGTGCCGCCGCCGGGGCGAGCGGGCGGCGCAAAGCGTCGGAGACTGCGGTATCGTCGCTGAAAAATAGGCAGGTCAGTGTTTCGATGGCCGTTTCCGCCGACAGATAAGGGCTATTTCCTGGCATGGGCGGTCGCTTGCTAAGTTCGAGAGTTACTCGCGATAACGACACGGGGCATTGAAACTTGATGGCCGATACGCGGCGGGTACCTTACCCGATCTTACAAAGCATCGATTTGCCTGGTGCCCGCAGCACCCGCGATCGGCCGCCTGGTTCGACATGGGGCGGCGTGTCACATCGCTCTGTTATAGTCTCTACCAACATCACTAACTCGACATCTCGCGTGGAATCGTTGCCTTTGTGGGCCCAGTTGGGCGCCATCGTCCTGCTGCTCGTTCTATCAGGCTTTTTTTCCATTTCGGAAACTGCCATGATGGCGCTCAACCGCCATCGTCTCAAGCACCTTGTGAAACAAGGTGTATTGGGTGCGCGCACCACCCAGGCATTGCTGGGGCAAACGGATCGTTTGCTCAGCGTGATCCTGATCGGCAATAATTTATTCAATACCATCATTCCGGTATTGACCACCGCTATCGCCCTGCGCACCTTCGGCAACAACAATCTGGTGCTGTCGATCACCACCGGCTTCGTGGCATTCCTGATTATTGTTTTCAGCGAAATCACGCCCAAGATCGTCGGCGCGACCTTCCCCGAAAAAATCGCCCTGCCCGCCAGCCTGATCATCAAGCCGCTGATGCGAGCGGCAACGCCATTGGTCTGGGCGGTCAATTTACTCGCGTCGAGTATCCTGCGCCTGCTGCATATCAATACCCGCGATGCTCAGGAAGAGCGTTTGTCGACGGACGAGTTGCGCACCATCGTGCTTGAGTCGGGCAGCTTTATGCCGAAGAAGCACCGCAGCATCCTGCTCAATCTGTTCGACCTCGAAAATATTTCGGTGGATGACGTGATGGTGCCCCGCCCACGCATCGAAGCGCTGGATTTCGACGCGCCGTTCGAGCGCATCGTGCAACAGTTGGAAACCTGTTACCACAATAAATTGCTGGTGTTCCAGGGCGACATCGACCGGGTGCTGGGGGTGCTGCATGTGCGCAAGACGCTAGCGGCACTGCACAATCAGGAATTTGGACGGGAGACCTTGCGCGAGTTGCTGACCGAACCGTATTTCGTTCCCAGCGGCACCCCGGTATTCCAGCAGCTCCAATATTTCCAGGAGAACCGCCAGCGTATCGGCTTGATCGTCAATGAATATGGCGAGGTGCAAGGCCTGGTCACACCCGAAGATATTATCGAAGAGCTGATCGGCGAATTCACCACCACCATGCCGCGCTCGGCCAATACAGTTGCCGGGTGGAATGACGCGGGCGAATGCATTGTGGCCGGCAGCATGCCCTTGCGCGAACTAAACCGCTGGCTCAATATCCGTCTGCCGACGGACGGCCCCAAGACCTTGAACGGCTTGATCCTGGAAATCTTGCAGGAAATCCCGGAAGGCGACGTCAGCGTGCAAATCGACGGCCTGCGCATGGAAGTCATGCAAATCGATAACCAGGCGATCAAAACCGTCAAATTGTTTCGCGATCTGGCGCCTTGAATTGCGACCCTGAACCGCAACGCTGAATTGCGACCCCGAATTGCGCCCCTGAATTCGCCCCTAAACCGCGACCTTGAAATTTGACCGGCGTCGCCGCGCACGCCTGATTTTTTTTGCCTGATTGCGCTCCGACCTGGCGCGGCCCGACCTGAATCCTTGACCATTCAGCCAATGCGCCGATTGGTCGAGTATCGACGCGACTCACCGTGCGCGACCATAGTCCGACGATCATCACGGACAGCCCGGCGCGCAAGTCGAGCTGTAACTCTATGGCAAACTCTAGCGCGACCTCTCTTGCCGCATTGCCGGCGCTGCCACTGCCCGCCCCCCGCTTCGGCCATCCGGGCGCAGCGCCCGGCGCCGCCACGCTGATCCAGCGTGCCGAACGGGTCGGCCTGGCGGAACACCATGCCGATACACCCGCCGTCAAATTATTGCGCGACACCTTGCTGGATGCGGCGGCACGCGGCGCATCGGATATCCATCTCGAACCCGCCGAGCGCGACTGGCGCATCAGGTTGCGCATCGACGGCATGCTGCATGAAGTCAGCCGGCCGCCCACTCACCTGCACGACGCGCTGGTGACACGAATCAAGGTACTCGCCCGGCTCGATATCGCGGAACGGCGCACGCCGCAAGACGGCCGGCTGCGACTGCCGCTCGCGCTCGGGCGGGTCGAGGAATACCGGGTCAATTCGCTGCCGACGCTGTATGGCGAAAAACTGGTATTGCGCCGGCTCGACGCCCAGCCGACGCGACTGAGCCTCGAGGCCCTGGGCTTAAGCGAACTGCAGCAGGCAACGCTGAGCGCGGCACTGACGGCACCGCATGGGATGCTGCTGGTCACGGGGCCGACCGGCAGCGGTAAAACGGTATCGCTTTACTGCTTTTTGCAAATGCTGAATGCAGTTTCGCTTAACCTGTGCTCGGTGGAAGACCCGGTCGAAATTCAACTTGCCGGGGTCAACCAGGTCAGCGTTCGCGACAAAGCCGGGCTGACTTTCGCCAGCGTGCTGAGAGCATTTCTGCGACAGGACCCCGACGTGATCATGGTCGGCGAAATTCGCGACCCGGAAACCGCCGACGTGGCGGTAAAAGCAGCACAGACCGGGCACCGTGTGTTATCGACCTTGCACACCAATGACGCACCGGCAACCCTGGCACGTTTGCTCGATATCGGTGTCGCCCCGTTCAACCTGGCGTCGGCGGTGCGCTTGATCACGGCACAACGGCTGCTGCGCAAGCTGTGCCCGTCGTGCCGTGTGGCCGGCACCCTCAGCCGCCAGGAATTGCTCGCGGCGGGTTTTGCCGCGGAAGAGTCGGGCCGCGACTGGGCGGCTTTTACCCCGGGCGGATGTGCTGCTTGCCACGGCATCGGCTACCGGGGTCGAATCGGTATTCATCAGGTGATGCCGATTTCCGGGGCCATGCGCGAGATTATCGTCGCGCGCGGCAGCGCGCGGGCATTGGCGCGCCAAGCCCGCAACGAGGGGGTTCTGAGCTTGCGCGACGCGGCGCTCGCCAGCGTCCGGGCCGGGACCACCAGCCTGGCGGAAGCGCTGGCCGCAACCGAGGCGCCGGATGCATCCTAGCGTCTGTGCCGAACCGCTGCGGGAATTCAAATTCGCCTGGCACGGCGTAGCCGCCAATGGCAAGTTACAGCGCGGTACCGTGGTCGCGCAGAACCTCGCCGCGGCACAACGGACCTTACGCGACAGCAACATTGTCGCCCTGCGCATCGAGCCGCGCGGCCGCGCTCCACAGCCCAGGCTGAGCGCCCCTCAGGTCACGCAATTCTCGCGGCAACTGGCAGGCTTGCTGCACGCAGGGCTGCCTTTGCTGCAGGCATTGGAGTTGATCGCCGGCAGCCATACCCAAGCCGCGGTAAAACGCCTTGTCGGCACAATCGCCGCCGACATTGCTCGCGGCATACGTTTTTCAGCGGCCTTGAGTCGATATCCCAAGAGTTTCGGCACACTGTATTGCCAGTTGCTGCAATTGGGCGAAGCCAGCGGCGCCCTCACCACCGTGCTGACACGGCTCGCCGACGAACGGGAGCGCGTCGCCGCGCAGCAGGCGAAATTGCGGGCCGCGTTGACTTATCCACTGTGTGTTTTGCTGTTTGCGGTCGCACTTACCGCCGCGCTCATGGTGTTTGTGGTGCCGGCTTTCCAACAAATTTTCGCCGGCGTAGGTGCTCAATTGCCTGCTCCGACCCGTATCGTCCTGGCCATTTCCGCCATTGCCAGCCGCTACGCGGTACCAGGCGCCGCCGGCGTATTGGCAGGCGCGGTTCTATTTCAGGCCGGCCTGCGCCGCTACAGCAGTTGGCGCGATTGGCTGGACCGGCAAGCGTTGAAACCGCCGGTCATCGGCACCTTGTTCACTCAGCTTGCAGTGGCGCGCTGGAGCCGCGCACTGGCCACCTTGCTGCAAGCGGGCACGCCGCTCGCTGACGCCTTCGATACGCTGCGCGAAGCAAGCGGCAATCGCGTCTTCGATGCCGCAACCCGCCAGATCGGCATCCAGGTGAGGCAGGGGCAACGCCTCGCCGCGGCGATGGCGAGCTGCCGCTGTTTTCCCGGGGCGGTGGTGCAAGCCATTGCGGTTGCCGAAGAAACGGGAGCCCTGGCCGTGATGCTGGCCGATCTGGCGGCACTGCACGAGCGGCAGGTCGAGGAATGCATCGCCAAATTATCCAGCTTGGCCGAACCGGTGATGATTATCGTCCTGGGGATGCTGGTGGGGGGCTTGGTGGTGGCGATGTACCTGCCGATAATTCAGTTGGGCAATGCCATTTGACGGCGGATCAAGTCAAGCGCACGCAAGCGCCGCCCTTGACTCACCATGAACACCTGCGCATCGAAAACGGATCAAGCCCAGGTTATGATTCGGCGAGAGTCGCGTTTTTAAGAACGGGTCGGCCCTGGCTGATCCCACGTATTAATGCACCACGTCGAGCTGTATCCTGAGCCCTGTATTCTTGAGTCCCGCATCTTGAGCCCCTTATGTCCGGCATGCCATTGTTATACCCCCCCTCCGCACCCTTGATGCACAACAATTTTGTCGTCGTGCTGGCGTTGCTGACCCCGGCCGAGCGCTTCGGCCTGGCTGCCGTCATCGGTTTAATCATCGGCAGCTTCCTCAGTGTGGTGGTCTATCGCACGCCGATCATGCTGCAGCGCGCCTGGGAGCGCGAATTGCAGGCGCTCACGCACACCCATCAGGCCGCCGCACCCGAGGGCGGCACAGATGCGCCGCGGCATGCCCCCCCGGTACGATTTAATCTATGCGTACCGCGCTCAAGCTGTACCGAATGCGGCCACCCGATCCGGATCTGGGAAAATATCCCGGTGCTCAGTTATGTGTTGTTGCGTGGCCGATGTTCCGCCTGCCGCACGCCGATCGGCGTGATCTACCCGCTGCTGGAAATCCTCACGGGACTGGTTGCGGTGCTGAGCCTCTGGCGCTTTGGTCTAAGCTGGCAAACCCTGGCCAGCTTTGGCCTCGGTGCCACCTTGCTCGCGCTGGGATTTATCGACGCGCGTACCCGGCTGTTGCCGGATGCGATCACCCTGCCGCTGCTCTGGGCCGGTTTGCTGGTCAATCTGGGCAGCGTTTTCACCACACCCGAGTCCGCCATTTTGGGTGCGGCAGGCGGTTATGCGTCATTGTGGCTGGTGTATTGGGTCTTCAGGCTCGCCACCGGCAAAGAAGGCATCGGCTATGGCGACTTCAAGTTATTTGCCGCACTCGGCGCCTGGCTCGGCTGGCAAGCTTTGCCGTCCATTTTACTGGTCGCGGCGGTCGCGGGCGCCGTGGCGGGCATCGGCGCCATGCTGTCGGGCTGGGTCAAGCGCGAGGAACCGCTGCCATTCGGTCCTTTTTTAGCGGCAGCCGCGGGACTGTCGATGCTGGGCAATAATCTGTCGCTCGCGTCATGGCTAGGGAACTAACATGCTGAAAATCGGCCTGACAGGCGGTATCGGAAGCGGCAAGACGGTCGTCGCCGAGCGCTTCGCGAGTCACGGCATTGCGGTCATCGATACCGACGCGATTGCGCACCGTATTACCGCGGCCAACGGTGTGGCGATGCCATTGATCGAGGCCCAATTCGGCCGCTCTTTCCTCACGCCGGATGGCGCACTCGACCGCGCCAGGATGCGTGCCCTGGTATTTGGCGATGCCATCGCCAAAAAAAAGCTGGAAGCGATTACGCACCCCCTGATACGCACCGAATCCGAAGGTAAAATCCAGGCTGCCACGGGTCCCTATTTGATACTGGTGGTGCCCTTATTGATCGAATCGGGTAACTGGGGCCGGCGGGTCGACCGGGTGCTGGTGGTAGATTGCCCGGAAACCACGCAGATCGAACGAGTCATGCGCCGCAACGGTTTTGCGCGCGAACAAGTGGAGGCCATCATGGCGCAGCAGGCAACGCGAATTCAGCGCCTGGCCGCGGCAGACGACGTGATTGAAAACGGCGACACCACGCTCGAAAATGTCCTGAAAGCGGTCGACCTATTGCATATACACTACCTACAGCTTTGATCCGGCTGCTGCCCGGCACAGGGTATCGCCGCAGCCTCGGATAGAAACGGCGAGGCTTTTTAGATGCGTCACTTATTCGTGCGCCTGCGCCTTGGTCCTCGCCTGCAACCAGGCTTGAGTGAGCACCTTGCGCAACAGCCTGCTTGCCGCATAATTTCGCTCAATTAATTAGGGCAAACAGTAATACAATTGCGAAAAGATCGCCCGTGACCTGGCAGCAAGATTGCGACACCCGGGTTGCAGCATTAGAATGGCTCAATAATTCTTTAGATGGCCTCACTGAAAGGCGACCGCGCTTGATTCTTTACGAGTATCCCTTCAACGAACGCATCCGCACTTTGCTGCGGCTGGAAGACTTGTTCGATCGCTTCGGTTTCTTTCTTTCGCAAGAAGATGCGAAAGCGCATCAGGTTGCCCTGAATACGCTCTTCGAAATTGCCGAAGTGACGGGTCGAACCGATTTGAAGGCCGACCTGATCAAGGAACTCGATCGTCAACGTTCCAGTCTTTCCGCCTATCGAGGCAATCCGGGCATCGACCAGCCTACGCTGGAAAGTTTGCTGGGTGAAATCGAATCCGTGCTGGGCGGCCTGAATAATATGCACGGCAAGAGCGGACAGCATCTGACGGATAACGAATGGCTGACAAGCATCCGTAGCCGCGCGATCATTCCCGGGGGTACCTGCAAATTCGATTTACCGTCCTATTTTGCATGGCAGCAAAATCCGCCGGCGTTACGGCAAGACGATATCGCCAAATGGGTGGCACCGCTGCTGCCGTTGCGCGATGCGGCCGCTATCGTGCTGAAGCTGGCCCGTGAATCGGGTCAAACCTCCAAGGTCATGGCGTCGCAGGGCAGCTATCAACAAATGCTGTCGGGCCGCTCATTTCAGTTGATGCAAATTCGCGTGACGCCGGAATCCAAAATGATTCCCGAAGCCAGCGCCAACAAATACATGCTGTGGGTCCGCTTTACCGTCCAGGATGGCGATCTGCGCCCACGCGCGGTCGACACGGATGTGCCGTTCCAACTGACGCTATGTAATCTTTAAGATAAGCTTTGAGATAAGCTTTGTTTTACCCTTTATCATGCGGCGGGTCGGCACCGGACCACCGCCGGGCGAGCGCCTTGAGGCCAACGCCGAATCCGCGCGCCACGGCATCGGTAGCGGCGGACTTCAACGGCACCTCATCTACATTTTTCTTTTTGACTTCATGACTACCATCGTTTCCTGTCCAATTTGCGCAAAAAAAGTCGAGTGGAAACCAGAAAGCCGATACCGGCCGTTTTGCTCGGAGCGCTGTAAAGAGATCGATTTGGGCGCCTGGGCCACGGGCCAATACAAAATCGGCAGCACCGACGAAGAACCGCCGACCGACGAAGCGCAAGGCGATCTGAACTAGACCGGCCGGCATTCAATAGCGCTGGATACAGGCGCCCTTATTGCGGCTCGCGCGTATCGTCGGCCAACCACTGCAGCACCGGGATCGTCGCGGGCAACAAGGGACCGACCGTCACCGGGCCATGTTGCCAGGCAAAAGCCTGACCTTCACGCCCCACCAGTTGGCCTTCCCAGTCCATCACCTTGCAGAAAAACAAGCGCACGTAAGCATGTGGATAGTCGTGTTCCAGCGTGCGCCAGCGCACGATGGTCCCGGCCTGAATCCCCAACTCCTCCTCGAGTTCGCGCGCCAAGGCGGCTTCGACTGTCTCGCCCGCTTCCAGCTTGCCGCCCGGAAACTCCCAATAGCCTTCATAGGGCTTGCCGCCCGGCCGCTGTGCCAGCAGGAAACTGCCGTCAGGCTGCATCAACACGCCAACCGCCACTTCGGTGACGGGCCGGGTTGGAGCGGTGTCGGCGGCACCGTCGAGGGCATCGGGAATCAGGAGGGAAGCTGCATTCATGGTCGCTTGATCACTAGGTTATTGACTTGCTCACTCAATTTGCTCACTCAGCTTGGTCACTCAGTCAGCCGCCGCAACGGGACGCCGGCCGGACCAGTCGCGGGCAAATTGCCAGGCCACCCGGCCCGAGCGGGAACCGCGTTCCAGCGCCCAGACCAGCGCGTCGCCACGCGCGCCTTCAATGGCGGCCGTAGCGCAGCCGAAGTGGCCGAGCCAATGCGCCACGATGGCCAGATAGTCATCCTGCTTGAACGGGTAAAAACTCACCCAAAGGCCAAAGCGCTCGGACAGAGAGATCTTTTCCTCGATGACTTCGCCCGGATGAATTTCACCATCGTCGGTATGCCGATACGTCAGGTTGTCGCCCATATATTCGGGCAACAAATGGCGCCGGTTGGAAGTCGCGTAGATCAGCACGTTCTCGGATTGCGCCGCAATCGAGCCGTCGAGCGCGACCTTCAGCGCTTTATACCCGGACTCGCCGTCTTCAAACGAGAGATCGTCGCAGAAAATGATAAAACGTTCGGGACGGCCGGCCACTAGGTCGACGATGTCGCCCAGGTCGTGCAGATCATCCTTGTCGACTTCGATCAGACGCAATCCGTCAGCCGCGTAGTGGTTCAGGCAGGCCTTGATCAACGACGACTTGCCGGTGCCGCGGGCGCCCGTCAGCAGCACGTTATTGGCCGGCAGGCCCTGGACGAACTGACGGGTGTTCTGTTCGATCAGCGTTTTCTGGCGATCGATATTCTGCAGATCGGAAAGGGTCAACGAAGGCAGTTGGGTGACCGCTTGCAACATGCCGCGCCCTTGCCGGGTACGCCAGCGAAATGCCACCGCGGCATCCCAGTCGATCACCGGCGCGCTGGGCGGCAACATGGTTTCGAGCCGCGCCAGCAAGGCATCGGCACGGGTCAGGAATTGTTCGAGTTTATCCATCGGAGTCAGGGTCCAAAAAATGGGTTGAGGAACCGGTGCATTATCGTTATGCCCGGGCTGCAAACCATCGTCGTCACATGCACCGAGTGCGCAGCATCAAGGGGTCGCCGCTGATGCTGCCGGCGCCCGCCGGGTTATGGCGAGCGGGCGATACCGGGTCGAGGATAGCCCCGGTATCGTGGGCAAGGCTCAAACCGCTCAGCGGTTCAAGAGCGATAGTCCGCGTTGATGCTGACGTAATCGTGAGACAGATCGCAGGTCCAGATGGTAGCCGCGGCAGCGCCACGGCCCAGCACCACACGCACCAGGATTTCGCTTTGCTGCATCACACGCTGGCCGTCTTCTTCGCGATAGTCAGGATTGCGCCCACCCGCCCGGGCGACCAGCACGTCGTCCAGGTAGAGGTCGATTTTAGCCACGTCGAGATCGTCGACACCGGCATAGCCGATGGCCGCGAGAATCCGGCCCAGATTGGGGTCGGACGCATAAAAAGCGGTTTTTACCAGGGGCGAATGGCCGATCGAATAAGCAATCTTGCGGCATTCTTCGACGCTGGCGCCGGCTTCGACTTGCACCGTCATAAATTTGGTCGCGCCCTCGCCGTCGCGAATGATCAATTGCGCCAGCGTTTGCGAAATCTCGACCACGGCATCGCGCAAAGCGAGATAGGCCGGACTGTCGGTCGAGGTAATCGCCGGCAAACTGCCTTTGCCCGAGGCAATCACGATAAACGAATCGTTGGTCGAGGTATCGCCGTCGATGGTGATGCAATTGAATGAGCGGTCCGCCGCGTATTTGACCAGGGTGTCGAGCACCGGCTGCGCCACGGTCGCATCGGTGGCGAGGAAGCCCAACATGGTCGCCATGTTGGGACGGATCATCCCGGCGCCCTTGCTGATGCCGCTCAAGGTCACCAGATGACCGTCGATCGTGACTTGTTTCGATGCCGCTTTAGGCAGCGTATCGGTGGTCATGATGGTTTCAGCCGCCTGGTACCAATGGGCAGCCTGACGGTTGGCCAAGGCTGCCGGCAAACCTGCCTTGAGGCGTTCGACAGGCAGCGGCTCAAGAATCACCCCGGTGGAAAACGGCAAAATCTGCTCCGCGTTCAAGCCGGTCAGGCGTGCCAGTTCGACACAGGTTTCACGGGCGTGCGCCAGGCCGGACTCGCCGGTGCCCGCGTTGGCATTGCCGGTATTGACCACCAGCGCACGAATACCCGGCCGGCCCGGCTGGCGGGCGTGTTCAAGGTGTTCACGGCTGACGATCACGGGTGCCGCGCAAAAACGATTGGCGGTAAACACGCCTGAGACACTCGCGCCTTCTTCCAGCGAGATCACCAGGACGTCTTTGCGGTTTTGCTTGCGGATGGCGGCTTCGGCCCAACCCAGGGTGACGCCCGCCACGGGCAGCAATTGTTCGGCATTGATAAGGGGGAAATTGACAGCCATGTTCGTATGCGGTCCGAAAGATTTTTCGCCGCAGCCACGCCACGGCATCAGGATGCGGGCCGGGCGGCCGACCCGCTGAACATTGGCAAGCAATACATCAGTAGGCTTGCCGGCAAGGCCTGGCGTCGTAGCTTGAGTTGAAACCGCAGGCCTTGCCGTGGGAATTATCCCAACTTACCGTGACATTGCTTGTATTTCTTGCCGCTGCCGCATGGGCAGGGGTCGTTGCGGCCGACTTTACCGGCGATCGGTTCGAGCGCAACGTTTTCACCGCTAGCCAATGCCATCGCGGCGGAGGCCGCGGCCGTCACGGGCAACTCTTCGACCACCGCGGCGGCGGCCGCCGCTGCGCGTTCGTCGAAATCGGCATGCCGATATTCGACATGCTCAAGTTCGCCCGCATGCTCTTCAAGCTGCTCGGTCACTTCTTCAAGCTGCTGCGGCGACTGAACTTGCACATTCATCACCACCCGCGTCACTTCCTGCTTGATCGAGTCCAGCAACTCGGAGAACAATTCGAAGGCTTCGCGCTTGTATTCCTGCTTCGGGTTTTTCTGCGCATAACCGCGCAGATGGATCCCCTGGCGCAAGTGGTCGAGCGCCGCCAGATGTTCGCGCCAGCGGCTATCCAGCGTTTGCAGCATGATCGAGCGTTCGAAGCTGTTGAAGCCTTCGCGGCCGACCATTTCAACCTTGGTCAGGTAAGAAGCTTCGGCTGCATCGAGCACCACGGCAAGAATATCTTCGTCGTCGATGCTGTCCGAATCCGCCACCATCTGCGTCAAAAACGTCTCGATGCGCCATTCGTTACGCAGAACTTGTTCCAGCGCCGGCAAATCCCATTGCTCTTCGATGCTGCCTTGCGCAACAAAGCTGCGTGACAGGTCGCTGAATACGCCTTGGCGCATGGCGGCGACGGTTTCCGAAATATCGGTCGCTTCCAGCAACTCGTTGCGCTGCTGGTAAATCACCTTACGTTGATCGTTGGCGACGTCATCGTATTCAAGCAACTGCTTACGCACATCGAAGTTACGCGCTTCGACTTTACGCTGGGCCGACTCGATCGAGCGAGTTACGATACCCGCCTCGATCGGCTCGCCTTCGGGCATCTTCAGCCGATCCATGATGGCACGCACGCGGTCGCCGGCAAAAATGCGCAACAGCGGATCTTCCAGCGACAGATAGAAACGCGAGGAACCCGGATCGCCTTGACGCCCGGCGCGACCGCGCAACTGATTGTCGATGCGGCGCGATTCGTGACGTTCGGTGCCGATGATATGCAAACCGCCGGCTGCCTTGACCGCGTCATGCAGTGCTTGCCATTCGTCATGCAACGCTTGAATGCGGCGGCGCTTTTCGTCGTCGGACAGGTTCGGGTCGGCTTCGATAAAGCTGGCTTGCTTCTCCGCATTGCCGCCCAGCACAATGTCGGTACCGCGACCGGCCATATTGGTGGCGATGGTAATGCGTTTGGGCCGGCCCGCCTCGGCCACAATTTCAGCTTCGCGCGCATGCTGCTTCGCGTTCAACACTTCATGCGGCAACTTGGCCTGGTCGAGCAAACCCGACAGCAATTCCGAGCTTTCGATCGAGGTGGTGCCGACCAGCACCGGTTGCTCGCGGTCATAACAATCGCGAATATCGCGGATCACCGCGTTGTAACGCTCGTGGGCGGTCTTGTAGATCTGATCTTGTTTGTCGGTGCGGCGATTCGGACGATTCGGCGGCATCACCACGGTTTCAAGACCGTAGATTTCCTGGAATTCGTAAGCTTCGGTATCGGCCGTCCCGGTCATGCCCGACAACTTGCCGTACATGCGGAAATAATTCTGGAAGGTGATCGAAGCCAGCGTCTGATTTTCGTGCTGGATCTTGGCGCCTTCCTTGGCTTCCACGGCCTGATGCAAACCTTCGGACCAGCGGCGGCCCGACATCAGGCGGCCGGTGAACTCGTCGACAATCACGACTTCGTCGTTTTGCACCACATAATGCTGGTCGCGGAAAAACAGGGTATGGGCGCGCAGCGCGGCATACACGTGATGCATCAGCGTGATGTTCTGCGGCGCGTAGAGACTTTCGCCCGCGCCGATCAAACCCCACTCGGCCAGCGTTTCCTCGGCTTTTTCATGGCCACGCTCGGTGAGGAAAACCTGACGCGATTTTTCGTCCAGCGTGTAGTCGCCCGGCACTTCAACCCCGGTACCGTCGATTTTCTCTTCGCCGATCTGGCGCGTAAGCATCGCCGGCAGGGCATTCATCCGGATATACAGCTCGGTGTGATCCTCGGCCTGACCCGAGATGATCAGCGGCGTACGCGCTTCGTCGATCAGGATCGAGTCGACCTCGTCGACCACGGCGAAATTCAGCACCCGCTGCACGCGTGCCTCGGTGTCGTACACCATGTTGTCGCGCAGGTAATCGAAACCGAATTCGTTATTGGTGCCGTAGGTAATGTCGGAGGCGTAGGCCTGCTGCTTTTCCTCGTGTTCCATCTGCGACAGGTTGATCCCCACCGACAAACCCAGGAAGTTGTACAGGCGAGCCATCCACTCGGCATCGCGCCGGGCCAGATAGTCATTCACCGTCACCACATGGACGCCGCGCCCGGACAAGGCATTGAGGTAAGCCGCCAGGGTTGCCACCAGCGTTTTACCTTCACCGGTACGCATTTCGGCGATTTTGCCGTAATGCAACACCATACCGCCGATAAGCTGGACATCGAAGTGGCGCATTTTAAGCACGCGCCGACTGGCCTCGCGGCACACCGCGAAAGCCTCGGGCAACAAGGTGTCCAGTGCTTCGCCATCGGCGACGCGCTGTCTGAACTCATCGGTTTTGCCGCGCAACTGCTCGTCGCTTAATGCTTCGATCTGCGGTTCAAGCGCATTGATCACGGCAACGGTTTTCTGGTACTGCTTGACGAGGCGCTGGTTGCGGCTGCCAAAAACTGCTCTGAGAAGTCCGGAAATCATCGGATCGTTATCTGCGTCGCGGCCGTGCACCGACGCCAAACAGCGTCGAACGCACCATGCCCCTTCGACTTAGGCCTGTAGGTTCAAAGAGCGTGTATTCTATCATTGTCAATGTTGCAGCCGTGGGTCCTGTCACACCACAAACACGATATCCGCAACAATCGCCGCACAATATCGCCCCCGGCACGCCTGCAAAACGCAAATCCGGCACCTGTAGGTGAGCCGAAGGTAGCCTAAAAGAGTTCTTCGGCTGACCGTTCAGCCTTTTAAACACTGGCACTGCGCCTTTTCCGCCGGGCTCGCGCCTCGATTTCCCGCAAAATGAGTACTTTTGTTCCATTTAAAAAGCCCGTGAAGCCGCGCACCTCGCTGCCGGTGTCGGATTTGCTCGACCGCAGCGATGCGCTCGGGCGCCTGCGTGTCGGAGTCCAGCAAGCCACCGCTTTAGCACAGGACTTGGCGCGCCTGCTGCCCGATTACCTGGTGCCGAACGTCGACACCGGAGGCATTCAGGACGGGACGCTGACGCTGCTCACCGGGCATGGAGCGCTGGCTGCACGTTTGCGCCACCTGGAACCCGGTCTGGTCAATGAGTTGCAGCAACGCGGCTGGCCGGTCAAAAAACTGAAAATCCGTATCAGCCCGCAACCGATGCCGCCGGCCGCCGCCGCGCCCAAGGCCCAGATGAGCCCGACGGCTTTGGCTTCGCTCAGCGCCTTATGCGGAGCGCTGGAGGCCTCACCCTTGCAGGAATCGCTGCAGCGCCTGATTGCGCATCACACCGCTGGGGCAAAAAAACCGCGTTAGCAAAACAAAACGCCCCGCTTTTTATGGCAGGGCGTTGCATACCGCGCTCACTTCAGCGCCGTTCAGGACCTCAAACGAAGGCCGTTTGGGCGTCAAACGAGAAGCCGCGCGGTGCGGCTTGCTGGTCTTCGAAAGAAATCACTTCATACGCGTCTTCATGGGCCAACAATTCGCGCAACAAGGCGTTGTTCAGCCCGTGACCCGATTTGTATGCCGTATAGGAGGCAATCAGCGGACGGCCCAGCACATATAAATCGCCAATCGCATCCAGCATCTTGTGTTTGACGAATTCGTCGTCATAACGCAAACCGTCGTTATTCAAAATCCGGTATTCGTCGATCACGATCGCGTTATCCAGGCTGCCGCCCCGCGCCAGGCCGATCTCACGCATCATTTCGACTTCGTCGGCAAAACAGAAGGTGCGCGCCCGCGCGATTTCCCGCGAATAAGACACGTCGGCCAAATCGACTTCGAGCTCCTGACCGGTCCGATCAACCGCGGGATGACTGAAATCGATCGTAAACTTGAGTTTGAAACCGAAAAATGGCTCAAGACGGGCATATTTGTCGCCGTCGCGCACTTCGACAGCGCGTTTGATGCGGATAAATTTCTTCGCGGCGGGCTGCTCTTCGATCCCGGCCGATTGGAGCAGGAACACAAACGACGCAGCGCTGCCGTCCATAATGGGGATTTCTTCCGCATCGACATCGACATACAGATTGTCGATGCCCAAACCGGCACAGGCAGACATCAGATGTTCGACCGTCGAAATACGGGCGCCGTCTTTTTGCAGCACGGAGGCCAAGCGCGTATCGCCGATGTTCGTCGCCGCAGCACGGATTTCCGGCGCGTTGGGAAGATCGACGCGAGTAAAGACGATGCCCGTGTCGGGACCGGCCGGACGCAGGGACAAATGTACTTTGCGCCCTGAATGCAAGCCAATACCGGTTGTCTTGACGATCGCCTTGATGGTGCGTTGCTTCAGCATGTCTACATTAAGCTTATTAATTAAATCAATCGGAAATTTCTATGCCATAGCAATAGTTTACATCCTAAGTATACTCACCACTTGCGGTTTTTGCAGAAACAACTTGTTTCTGCCTGTTACAGCCCCCCTGAGACCGGTACGGAGGCGTAACCGGTCGCAGGGGCCCGCACATCTCTTCGATAAAAAACAACACAACACGCCCTAAAGCGTGCTTAACACCGCCGCCGCAGCGCTGACTTCAAATTTGCCGGGTGCCTCGACGAATAGTGCCTTGACCACGCCGTCGTCGACCACCATGGCGTAGCGCTGGGAACGAAGCCCCATGCCACGCGCCGACAAATCCTGCTCCAGACCAGCCAAGCGGGTGAATTCCGCGCTACCGTCCGCCATCATGCGCACCTTGCCCGAGGTGTGCTGATCGCGTCCCCACGCACCCATGACAAACGCGTCGTTGACTGACACGCACCAGATTTCATCGATGCCTTTCGCCTGAAACGCGGCGTAATGCTCGAGGTAACCCGGTACATGCTTGGCTGAGCAAGTCGGGGTGAAAGCTCCGGGCAAACCGAAGATCACCAGACGTTTGCCTGCCGCCAGTTGTTGCACGTCCAACGCGTTTGGTCCAATTGCACATCCGTTTTGCTCGCTGTCGAAAAACTCGTACAGCGTTGCATGCGGAAGCGCTTCGCCTGTCTGAATCATGGCCAGTCCCCACTTCAACGTTAATTCAAAGCTTAAATCCGATGCAATGTGCACAGCTCATGCCGACGCCGGAAACAGCACACCGGTCCAGAGGCGGTCTGCTGTCTTGCAGCAGACCTCAAGCGAAGGGGGCAATCATCCCTCCGGGCCCGAGGCCGGATACTTTTCCCGACATAACAGCCTGCCGTGGCGGGTTTAGTCTGCCTGCTTACGCAAGAAAGCCGGAATGTCGTAGGTATCGACACCCTTTTCCTGCAATGCAGCCACATGTGCCGACGCGGTTTCCCGCGAACTGCGCCATACGGCCGGCGTGTCCAGCGCGCCGTAGTCCGTGGTGGTGGCGGTCGACGGCTGCTGGCTCATCATCACGGGAGCATTGTCCGTACCGGTTTTCAACAAGGTCATCGGCGTTGCCATGGCCTTCTTGGCGGCACGGCCCAAGCCGGTTGCCACTACCGTCACGCGCAAAGCATCGCCCATTGCGTCATCGTACACCGCACCAAAAATCACAGTCGCATCGTCCGCGGCGTAACTCTTGATGGTATTCATCACTTCGCGCGTTTCCGACAGACGCAGCGAACGGCTGGACGTAATGTTGACCAGCACCCCGCGCGCACCGGACAAATCGACGCCTTCGAGCAAGGGGCTGGCGACAGCTTGTTCGGCCGCCAGGCGAGCGCGATCGACACCGGTCACGGTAGCCGTACCCATCATGGCTTTGCCTTGTTCGCCCATCACCGTCTTCACGTCTTCGAAGTCGACGTTGACCAGACCATCGACGTTGATGATTTCAGCGATACCGGCAACCGCGTTGTGCAGCACGTCATCGGCGCATTGGAAACACTTGTCCATCTCCGCGTCGTCGCCCATGACTTCAAACAGCTTGTCATTGAGCACTACAATCAGCGAATCGACATTGTCTTCGAGCTGCTGCGACCCGGCTTCGGCCACCCGCATGCGCTTGCCGCCTTCAAACTCGAACGGCTTGGACACCACGCCGACGGTCAGGATACCCATCTCTTTGGCAATCTCGGCCACCACAGGTGCGGCACCGGTGCCGGTACCGCCGCCCATGCCGGCAGTGATAAACACCATATGCGCGCCGCGCAGCGAGTCAGCGATACGTTCGCGCGCCTCTTCCGCCGCAGCCCGGCCCATTTCCGGCTTGGCGCCTGCGCCCAAACCGGTCTTACCCAGTTGCAGCACAGAACCGGCTTTCGAACGGCTGAGCGCTTGCGCGTCAGTGTTCATGCAAATGAAATCGACCCCTTGCACGCCGCGGTTGATCATGTGCTGCACAGCATTGCCGCCAGCGCCACCAACACCCACTACCTTGATAATGGTGCCGTTGGTTTCCGTTTCCAGCATTTGGAATTCCATTTTAATTGCCTCCGTCAAGAACCACATCACTCGGCTTTACCCAGCAAGAGATCGGGCAACCTCTTCGCTGCGTGCCAGCAGCCGCAGCCGACACGAATTTAAATCCTGCAACCGCCACAACCTTAAAAATTACCCAGGAACCAGTCCTTCATGCGGCCCCAGACTTGTCCAATCGAACCTGACTGCACCGCAACCTTGCGTCCCCGCAAGCGCTGCGATCGGCCCTCAAGCAACAACCCCATGGCGGTCGAATAACGTGGGTTGCGCACCACGTCGGCCAGACCGCCGATATATTCGGGAACGCCGATGCGCACGGGTTTGAGGAAAATGTCTTCCCCCAGCTCCACCATGCCGGCCATCATCGCCGCGCCGCCGGTCAATACCACACCCGACGACAGCAGTTCCTCGTAACCGGATTCACGTACCACCTGCTGCACCAGCGAAAACAGTTCTTCGACCCGCGGCTCGATCACCGCAGCCAGTGCCTGACGCGACAGCGTGCGCGGACCGCGCTCGCCCAAGCCCGGCACTTCAATCATTTCATCGGCATCGGCCAGCGCTTGCTTGGCGATCCCATGACTGACCTTGATATCTTCCGCATCCGGCGTCGGCGTGCGCAGAGCCATCGCGATATCGCTGGTGACCTGATCGCCGGCGATCGGAATAACCGCGGTATGGCGAATCGCACCTTCGCTGAAGATCGCGATATCCGTCGTGCCGCCGCCGATATCGACCAGCACCACGCCGAGCTCTTTTTCGTCTTCCGTCAGCACGGCAAGACTGGACGCCAGCGGTTGCAAAATCAGGTCATTCACTTCCAGGCCGCAACGGCGCACGCACTTGACGATGTTCTGCGCTGCCGAAACCGCGCCCGTCACGATATGCACTTTCACTTCCAGCCGGATCCCGCTCATGCCGATCGGCTCGCGCACATCCTCCTGCCCGTCGATGATGAATTCCTGGGTCAGGATGTGCAGCACCTGCTGATCGGTGGGGATATTGATGGCTTTGGCCGTCTCGATCACCCGGGCCACATCGGCCTGAGTCACCTCTTTATCCTTGATCGCCACCATGCCGCTCGAGTTGAAGCTGCGAATATGGCTGCCGGCGATGCCGGTAAACACATTCGTGATCTTGCAGTCGGCCATCAGTTCGGCTTCTTCAAGCGCGCGCTGGATCGACTGGACGGTCGCTTCAATATTGACCACCACACCTTTCTTCAGGCCTTTGGAGTCGCTTTGACCGAGACCGATCACTTCGTAGTGACCCTCGCCCTTCAACTCCGCGACCACGGCGACCACCTTCGAGGTACCGATGTCGAGCGCGACCAGCAGGTCTTTGTAATCTTTACTCATAGCGTCCTGACTCTTTGCGTATGTTTTTGTACATGCATGCTGGATTGCCCAGATTTGGTTTCTACCGCGCCCAGCAGCAACAGGTGCCGTGCCAGATTTATTGTCGAGCTCATTTTTTGCTTGCTCCCCCAGCTTGATCCGGAATAAATCGAACACCCGCGACCTGGACCGCGAAACCATTCGGGTAACGCAGATCGACCGACTCGATCTGTTCTCCCCAACGATGAGTCACTTCGGACCACGCCGACACCAGCCGGTTGGAACGTTTCATCAGCGTTTCCTCATCTCTTTCACGCCCCAGTTCAACTGACATGCCGTCGGAAAATTTCACGCTCCACGCATAACGCGGCGAGAGTGTGACTTCGACCGGCTTCACGCCTATCGGTGCAAACCAGTGCATAAATTCGTAGTACTTGGCGAGCACATCCTTGGCACTGCCTTCCGGCCCGGACAAGGCGGGCAGATCGTCCTGATCCAGCTCGCCCTGGTTGGCGGTAAACAATTCCCCTTCGGCACTCACCAACTGATCGTTACCCCAGGTTGCCACCGGCTTATATTCTTCCAGCGTGACCGCCAACTGATCGGGCCAGACCCGCCGCACCCCGGCACGCCGTACCCACGGCATCGACTCGAAGGCAACTCGCGCCACATCCAGGTTGTCGGTAAAAAAATTGCCCTGCAGATGCCCTGCCAGACTGGCACGGACCGTCGGCACATTAATGTGTGCTACATCGCCGTCAATCTCGATCGCGCGCAAGGTGAACATCGGCCGGCCTATCATCCACAGCGCCGCGCATGCCACCAATACCCCTGCCGCCAGCGCATACAGCATGCTGGCCGCGAGGTTAAGCTGGCGTACGTTATTCCACACGGTCAGGTTCCGTTTTCAATTCAACACTGTTTCAATTCAAGCCAGCGTGAGCGACAACACGCTCAACACCAGCGCTTCATAACTGATGCCCACCGCTCGCGCAGCCTTGGGCGGCAGCGAATGGTCGGTCATGCCGGGAGCCGTATTCACCTCAAGGAAAAACGGCTGCCCCTGTCCATCGACCATAAAATCAGCACGGCCCCAATCGGCACAACCGAGTAACTCGAAAGCCCGGCGCGCCAAGACTTTCAAGCGCTGCTCTTCGGCCTCACCCAAACCGCAGGGAATCAGGTACTGGGTTTTATCCGAAATATATTTCGCGTCGTAATCATAGAAATCTCCTTCGGGGACGATCTTGATAATGGGTAAATCAAGCTCACCCGCAATCGACAAGGTGTATTCGCCGCCGCCCTCGATACTTTTTTCGACCACTACCACGCTGTCGTAATGCGCGGCCGCGGCCAGCGCACCGGCGAGCGCATCCGCCGCTTTCACCTTGATTACCGCCACGCTCGATCCTTCGCAGGCGGGCTTGACGAACAGGGGCAAACCCAGTTTCGCGACAATTTGCGCGGCGCGTGCGGCATAGTCGTCGCCACGCAGCACCACTTCAAACGGCGGCGTCGGAATCCCGCACTGTTGCCACACCAGCTTGCTGCGAAACTTGTCCATGCCCAGCGCCGAACCCAGCACACCGGTGCCGGTATAACGAATCCCGAGGAATTCCAGCGCGCCTTGCAAAGTGCCGTTTTCGCCGTACCCGCCGTGCAAGGCATTAAAAACGCGTACAAAACCTTCCTGCTTCAATTCGAAGATCGAGCGCTCGCTCGGATCGAAGGCGTGGGCGTCGACACCGCTCGCTTTCAATGCCTCAAGTACCAGCGTGCCCGACTTGAGCGACACGGCGCGTTCGGCCGACTCGCCACCCAGCAGCACGGCAACCTTGCCGAATCGTTTGGGATCCATCTGGCTTATATCCATCTGCTTCACATCCATCTGCTTCACATCCATTTGACTCATCTCAGACCTTTTGCCCGGACTGCTCTTTGTATTCCGGTGCCAGCCGCGCCGCTACACCGCCGATCGAACCGGCACCCATGGTAATCACCACATCGCCATCCAGGGCCAGAGTGGTAACCGCATCGGGCAGCCCTTCGACCGTATCGACAAACACCGGTTCAACCTTTCCTGCAACCCGTACCGCACGCGCCAGGGCACGGCCATCGGCCGCCACGATAGGTGCCTCGCCGGCCGAGTAGACTTCGCTCAAGACCAAGGCATCGACAGTCGACAAAACTTTGACAAAATCTTCAAAACAATCGCGGGTGCGGGTATAACGATGCGGCTGGAATGCCAGCACCAGACGCCGCCCCGGAAAGGCGCCGCGCGCTGCGGCAATGGTCGCCGTCATCTCGACCGGATGGTGGCCGTAGTCGTCGACCAGCGTGTAGGAACCGCCACCCGCCACGGGTACTTCGCCGTAATGCTGGAAGCGCCGCCCAACCCCATTAAATTCCTTCAGCGCACGTTGAATGTCCGCATCGGAGACTTCCAGTTCGGTAGCAATTGCAATCGCCGCCAGGGCATTCTGCACATTGTGCAAACCCGGCAAATTCAATTCGATATCGAGCGGCCGCGCATCTTCGCGGGTCACGGTAAAACGCATCATGCCGCCATGCGCGGATACATTCACCGCGCGGACTTGCGCATCGGCCGCGAAGCCGTAACGGATAATCGGCTTGGACACGAAAGGCAGGATTTCACGCACGTTCGGATCGTCGACGCACAACACCGCAATGCCATAAAAAGGCAGGCGCTGGGTGAACTCGATAAAAGCCTGCTTCAGGCGCGCGAAGTCGTGACCATAGGTATCCATATGGTCGGCGTCGATATTGGTGATGACTTCGATCACCGGAAACAGATTAAGGAACGATGCATCCGACTCGTCCGCCTCGGCCACGATAAAATCGCCGGTGCCCAGGCGGGCATTGGCGCCGGCGCTGTTCAAACGCCCCCCGATGACGAAGGTGGGATCCAGACCGCCGGCCCCCAGTACGCTGGCCACCAGACTGGTGGTGGTGGTTTTGCCGTGAGTCCCGGCAATCGCGATACCTTGCTTGAGGCGCATCAGCTCGGCCAGCATCACTGCGCGCGGCACCAGCGGAATCCGGCGCTGGCGCGCGGCCAGTACCTCGGGGTTGTCGCTGCTGACCGCGGTAGAGACGACTACGGCATTGGCACCGATGATGTTGATCGCGTCATGGCCCTGGCTGATTTTTGCACCGAGCGCAACCAACCGCTCGGTCACCGCGTTCTGGCTGAGATCGGAGCCGCTGACTTTGTAACCCAGGTTCAACAGGACCTCGGCAATCCCGCTCATGCCCACGCCGGCGATGCCGACGAAATGTATATTTTTGACGATATGTTTCATGATTGTCCTTTCCCGCCGCGCTGCCTGGCCGTGCTTGCGCCCAGCTCGGCGCAGACCTCCGCCACACGCTGGGTTGCCGAGGGTTTGGCCAGCGCATACGCGCGTACCGCCAAATCGGCCAGCGAGGCGCGGGTTTGAATACTGAGCCAATCGGCCAATTTTTCTGCCGACAAGTCGCGCTGCTGGATCGCCAGCGCGGCGTCATGAGCGGTCAGAAAAGCCGCATTCGCGGTCTGATGGTCATCGACCGCATGAGGGAACGGCACAAATAAAGCGGCCACACCCACGGCGGCAATTTCAGCAATGGTCATCGCGCCGGCGCGGCAAATAACCAGGTCGGCATCGCTATAGGCACGTGCCATATCGTCGATAAACGGCAGCAGCGTAATGCTCGACTCAGCGGAGGCTAGCAGGCCCGCGGCCCGATAGTTGTCTTGCAACGCGGCCAGATGTTTGGCCCCGGCCTGGTGCACCACACAGGGCCGAGCCGTGTGCGGCAAGCGCGCGAGCGCGGCCGGCACCACTTCGTTCAAGGCCGCGGCGCCCAAACTGCCGCCGACCACCAGCACTCGCAACGGGCCGCTGCGCTGTGCATAACGCACGGCCGGCGGCGGCAATTCGGCCAAGGAAGCACGGATCGGGTTACCGGTCCATTCCGCATGGGGTAAAGCATCCGGAAACGCCACCAGGGTGGTACGCGCAACACGCGACAACACCCGGTTGGCCAGGCCGGCAATCGAATTTTGTTCGTGCAGCACCAAAGGAATGCCGCTTAGCGCGGTCATGATGCCGGCCGGAAAGGTAATGTACCCGCCCATGCCCAACACCACATCGGGCTGTACCCGGCGCAACACGCGCGCGCTTTGCCAGCAGGCGCGCAGCAGATTGAACGGCAAGCTCAGCTTGGCGCGCAGGCCCTTGCCGCGCAATCCGCCGAAGCGCACGAACTCCATCGGGATCTGGTATTGCGGAATCAGAGTCGCTTCCATGCCCTTGGGGTTGCCCAGCCACACGACCCGCCATCCTTGGGCCTGCAGCCACTGCGCCACCGCCAATCCGGGAAATACATGGCCGCCGGTGCCGCCGGCCATGACCAATAATGTCGGTGCGCGGCTCATACCTTGCCTCCGCGCATCAATACCCGGTTTTCATAGTCGACCCGCATCAGCAAAGCGAAGGCCACGCAATTCAGCAGGATGCCCGAGCCGCCATAACTCACCAGCGGCAGAGTCAAGCCTTTAGTCGGCAGCAGGCCGAGATTCACACCCATATTGATAAAAGCCTGAACCCCAATCCAGATACCCAGGCCTTTGGCCACCAGCCCGGCAAAAGTGCGATCCAGGGCCAATGCCTGCCGCCCGATTTCGAACGAACGGCGCACGATCCAATAAAACAGCAGGATCACAATCAGCACGCCGACAAAACCGAGTTCCTCGCCAATCACGGCGAGGATAAAGTCGGTATGCGCTTCCGGCAGGTAATTCAATTTTTCGACACTGCCGCCCAGGCCCACGCCAAACCATTCGCCGCGGCCAAAAGCGATCAGCGAGTGGGTCAATTGATAGGCCTTGCCCTGTGCGTATTGTTCTTGCCATGGATCGAGGTAAGCAAAGATCCGCGCGCGCCGCCAGGGCGAGGCCCAGACCAGCAGGCTAAACGTGCCGAAGGCGGTCAGGACCAGACCGCCGAACAGTTTGCCGTTGACGCCGCCGAGGAACAGCACACCCATGGCGATGGCCGCGACCACCATAAATGCGCCCATATCGGGCTCCAGCAGCAGTAAGGCGCCCACCACACCCACCGCCAGCGCCATCGGCAGAAAGCCTTTGCCGAAGCTATGCATATATTGCTGCTTGCGCACCGTGTAATTGGCCGCATAAATGGTCACGGCCAACTTCATTACTTCGGACGGCTGCATATTGGTAACACCCAGCGGTATCCAGCGCCGGGCACCATTGACACCTTTACCGATATGCGGAATCAGCACCAATATCAGCAGCACCAGGGTCATCACAAATAACCTGGGCGCCATGCGCTCCCAGACTTTGACCGGAGTACGAAAACCAATCGCGGCACCCACCAGTCCGGCAAACAGAAACACCGCCTGGTGCGCCAAGAAATAATAGTTGCGGTACGAGGCGTATTTGGGCGAGTCCGGCATCGCGATCGAAGCCGAATAGACCATCACCAAGCCCAGCGAGAGCAAGGCAATCACCACCCACAACAGAGGCTGGTCGTAATCCAGCAGCTTGGAACGGGTCGGACTGACACCATTCACAATATCCGACAAACCGCCGGCACTGGCGCCGCTGAATGGCGCGGCTTCGCGCTCTTGTTGCCCCTGCGGGCCAAACAAACGCGTGCGCAATTGGGCCAGAAAGGTCATAACATGACCCCCTGCTCGGCGGCCAGTTCTTCGACGGTATGACGGAAAACTTCGGCGCGATGCACGTAGTTGCGGAACATATCGAGACTGGCGCATGCCGGCGACAACAAAATTGCCTCACCTGCTTGCGCCTGACTTGCGGCTTCACGCACGGCGGCTTCAAGGCTGGCGCAATCGAGCAGCGTCACACCGGTGATCGCGAGCGAGGCGCGCAACGCCGGGGCGTCACGGCCAATCAACAACACCAGCCGGCACCAGCGTTCGACCGGGGCGTTCAGCGGCTCGAAGTCTTGACCCTTGCCGTCGCCGCCGGCAATCAAGATCAGCCGCTGGGCCAGACCGTCGAGCGCGGCAACGGTAGCGCCAACATTGGTCCCTTTGCTGTCGTCGAAGTAATCGACGCCATTCAATGAGGCGATCAATTCGACTCGATGCGGCTCGCCGCGATATTCGCGCAAGCCGTGCAACAAGGAGGCCAAGGGCAAACCGATGGCTTGGCACAAGGCCAGTGCCGCCATCGCGTTCGAGGCATTGTGCAGGCCCCGGATACGCAAGGCATCGACCGGCATCAAACGCTTCACCGCAATATCCGGCACCACCTGGCCCGCGCGACCGCGCCGCCGCACCACCGGTGCCGCTTCGGTGCCGCTGCCTTCGGTGCGTTCGTTCAAATCCTGCGCGCGCACCAGCCAGGTCATGCCGCCGTCGCGGTCAAGCCCAAAATCGCCGTCATTCTCCGGGGCGCTTAAACCGAAGGTGATGATAGACGCGGCGATCGATGCCGCCGACGCAGAGTTCGAGTCCGCATTCGCGGTTACTTCAGGTTCATGCACCAGGGCCGGTGCCGCGGCGGCCAGCGCCATGCTCTGCGGGTCGTCGCGATTGCACACCCGCACCCGGGCGCGTGCATAAATACGACCTTTGGCCTGTACATAGGCGGCAAAACTGCCATGCCAGTCGAGATGATCCTGCGTCACGTTCAATACGGTCGCAGCATCCGCGGTAAAGGTATCGGCGGTTTCCAATTGAAAACTCGCCAACTCCAGTACCCAGACTTGGGGCAGCGATGCCGTGTCGATCGCTTCGGATAATTTATCGAGGATGGCCGGGCTGATATTGCCCGCGACCGCCACGGTTTTACCCGCGCGCGCGCAGAGCAAGCCGGTCAGCGCGGTGGTGGTGGTTTTACCATTGGTGCCGGTAATCGCCAACACCGCGGGCCGGTAACCGCTTTCAGCCAAAGTCTTGAGCGCTTGAGCGAAAAATTCGAGTTCGCCCCACACTGGAATGCCGCGCTCGCGAGCTGCCGCGAGCAAGCTCGCCGTGTCTTCGGCCAACGGCGACAAACCTTGGCTGATGGCGATCAAAGCGATGCCGTCATCAAGCAGCGCAGGGGTAAACGGGCCGGCAACAAACGCCGGCGCATCGCTCAGGGTATCCAGCAGCGCCAGATTGGGAGGTGTGGAACGCGTGTCGGCAACGCGCAGCCGGCAACCATGGCGCGCGCACCAGCGTGCCATGGCCAGACCCGATTCCCCGAGTCCCAGCACCAGCACAGCCGGTCGTTGCATTTCACCGAACATGGTTCTGTTCACGCTTTCCATAAATTCGCTTTACCGCAGTTTCAGAGTCGAAAGACCCACTAATACAAGAATCAAAGTGACAATCCAAAAGCGCACTACAACCTGCGTTTCCTTCCAGCCTGACAATTCAAAGTGATGATGCAGCGGCGCCATTTTAAAAATGCGCCGCCCTTCGCCATAACGGCGCTTGGTATATTTGAACCAACTGACTTGCAGTACCACCGAGAGGGTTTCGGCAACAAACACGCCACCCATGATGAACAAGACGATTTCCTGACGCACGATCACCGCCACCGTGCCCAGCGCACCGCCCAATGCCAGCGCACCGACGTCACCCATAAAAACCTGCGCGGGGTGCGTGTTATACCAAAGGAAGGCCAACCCCGCGCCCGAAAGCGCCGAGCAAAAAATCAATAATTCGCCGGCACCAGGAATATGCGGGAACAGCAAATATTTTGAATAAACCGCGCTGCCCATGACGTAGGCAAATACACCCAAGGCACTGCCGACCAGCACCACCGGCATGATGACCAAACCATCCAGCCCGTCGGTCAAATTGACCGCATTGCTGGAGCCGACGATGACCAGGTAGGTCAGCACGATAAAACCGACCACGCCCAAGGGGTAGCTCATCGATTTGACGAAGGGCAGCAACAAATCGGCACGGGCCGGCAGCGACACCGAAAAGCCGCTTTGCACCCAGTCGAGAAACAGGTGAAACACCCGCACATTATTGGCTTCGGATACGCTGAACGCGAGATACACCGCGGCAAATAGGCCGATCGCCGATTGCCAGAAAAACTTTTCGCGCGATGACATGCCGCGCGGATCTTTATGCACCACCTTGCGATAGTCGTCGACCCAGCCGATCACGCCGTAACCGAAGGTCACCAGCAGCACGATCCAGATAAACCGGTTGGTCAGATCAGCCCACAGCAACGTCGACACGGCAATGCCGATCAGGATCAACACCCCGCCCATGGTCGGGGTGCCCGATTTGATCAAATGCGATTGCGGGCCATTGGTACGCACCGCCTGACCGACTTTAAGCTGAGTCAGTTTGCGGATCACCCAGGGACCGCTGATCAGACCTATCATCAGCGCCGTGATGGTCGCCATCACAGCACGAAAAGTCAGATAGCTGAACACGCGCAAAAAGCTTGCGTCATTCTGCAGCCATTGCGCCAGCGCCAATAACATGCTCGGTCCTCTTGATTCAGTGCGCACCGGGCATCGCGCCCGGTGCCGCAGATGCCGGCGAGACGGTAAGCGCGTCGACAACACGCTCCATCCGCATAAAACGCGAACCCTTAACCAGCAAGGTCGCACCTTGATCGAGGCCGGCTGCGAGCAATCCCTCGAGCAGCGCCTCCATCGAATTAAAGTGATGCGCATGAGCACCAAACATCTGGCAAGCCGCGCGGCTCGCCTCGCCTAGCGCATACATCGCATCGATACCGCTTTCACGCGCATAAGCGCCGATTTCACGGTGGAATTCGGGGCCGTGGTCGCCCACTTCGCCCATATCGCCGATAACCAGAATGCGCGGCGCAGGTTGTTGCGCCAGTACCGCGATCGCCGCCCGCATCGAGTCGGGGTTGGCGTTATACGTGTCGTCGATCACGGTCGCCCCGGCACATTGAGCGTGGCTTGCGGTCTTGACTTGCAAACGCCCTTTGACCGGTTCGAATTGCTCCAGCCCGGCGGCAATTGCGCTTAACTCCACCCCGGCTGCCAAGGCCGCCGCAATGGCCGCCAAAGCATTACGCGCATTGTGTTCGCCCAATACCCGCAGGGTAATTTGCATGGCACCTTGCGGCGTTACCACACTCAGGCAACGCCCATCGTGTAGTTGACCGCGCACATCGCCTGCCGCGTCAGCCAGCGATTGGCCGGCTGCGATCAAGGCAAATTCCAGCGTGCGGTGGCCGGTGGCCGCAACGCGCCAAATTCCCGAATAGGGGTCGTTGGCCGGATACACCGCCACGCCGTCCTCAGGCAAGGCGTGGATCACGCTGGCGTGTTCAAGCGCGACGGCTTCGACCGTCGCCATAAATTCCTGATGTTCGCGCTGAGCATTGTTGACCAGCGCAATCGTCGGTTCGGCCAGCGCAGCGAGCACGGCGGTTTCACCAGGGTGGTTCATGCCCAACTCAACCACCGCCAGAGCATGCTCAGCCGTCAAACGCATCAACGTCAGCGGCACCCCGATGTCATTATTCAAGTTGCCGCGCGTAGCCAGCCGCCGCGTTTCGCCTACAGCCGCGGCAAAAATCGTCGCAATCATTTCCTTGACCGTGGTTTTGCCGTTGCTGCCCGTTACCGCCACCATGGGCAAGCTAAAACCACGCCGCCAGCCATGGGCCAAAGCACCGAGCGCGGCCAGGGTATCGTCAACCAGCAAGGCCGGCAGCGCATAACCTTCGGGCAACTGCTTGACCAGCACAGCAGCCACGCCACGGGTGGCAACCTGCGATAGAAAATCATGCGCGTCGAAGTGTTCGCCGCGCAGCGCGACAAACAAATCGCCCGGGCCGGCGGTGCGGCTGTCCGTCGAAATCCGGTCGAAAGCTTGGGCTGGGTCGCCCTCAATCCGGCTACCCGGAATCAGTTGCGCGGCTTGCGTCAAAGTCAATAAACTCATGCGCCGTCCCCTTTGGCAGATGCATGCTGCGCACGCGCGGCCAAGGCCAATAACGCATGATCTTGATCCGAGAATGGCCGTTTTTTCCCGGCGATTTCCTGCGTCGCTTCGTGTCCCTTGCCGGCCAGCACGATTAAATCTTCGGGGGCTGCGGCACGTATCGTCTGCAAAATCGCAATCGCGCGATCGTCGACCCGCCGTGCTTGCTCAGGCGCGTTCATTCCGGCGGCAATCTGATCGATAATTTCCGCGGGCACTTCACTGCGCGGGTTATCGCTGGTCAGCACCACTTGATCGGCCAAGCGCTCGGCGATCGCGCCCATTAAAGGCCGCTTGGTGGCATCCCGATCGCCGCCGCAGCCGAACAGGCAAATCAACTGGCCTTTGCGCTGGGTTGCGGTCGGGCGCAAGGCACTCAAAGTCTTTTCCAGTGCGTCCGGGGTGTGGGCATAGTCGATCACCACCAGCGGTTCGGCGGCCGGCCCACGTCCTTCGATACGCTGCATCCGTCCGACCACCGGCTGCAATTTGGCGAGTTGTGCCACCGCCGCATCAAACGGCACGCCTGCCGCGAGCAAACCACCGAGCACCGCGAGCAGATTGCTCACATTAAAATCGCCGAGTGTCGCAACTTCGATTTCCGCGCTGCCGAAGTCGCCATCGAGCTTGAACGCGGTGCCGTTGGCCGTCGCCCGGATACCGCTCGCCGTCAATTGGGCGCTGCTGTGAAATGCTGCCGATGGCGCTTCGATACCATAAGCAATCGCTTGCACTGCCGTATCGCGGAGCTTATCGAGCAAGCGGCGACCTGCGGCATCGTCTCGATTGATCACCGCATGACTCAAGCCGGGCCAATCGAATAAACGGGCTTTGGCCGCTTCATATGCAGCGAAAGTCTGGTGATAGTCGAGATGGTCCTGCGACAAATTGGTGAAGATGGCGATATCGAAGGCGGTGCCGTTGGCGCGCCCCTGGGCCAAACCATGCGACGACACTTCCATCGCCACCAGCTTGGCGCCCGCGCGACGCAAGGTCGCCAGGTTATGCTGCAACTGCGGCGCATTGGGTGTGGTAAAGCCGGTGTAAGAAAGCGCGCCCGTCATCCCCGAACCCAGCGTGCCGATCAAACCGCAGGCCTGACCATAGGCGGTCAGGGCATGGGCCAGCCAGTGCGTAATCGAAGTCTTGCCGTTGGTGCCGGTAACGCCCAGCATGCACATGGCGGCACTCGGCTCGCCATACCAGCCGGCGGCAATGGGACCCGCCAACACATCAAGCTCGGCCACAGACAACAAGGGCACCTCGGTGCCAGCCAAGGCCTGGACCGCTTGCCCTGCGGGTTGGCATAAAACCGCGGCAGCACCACGCTCAATCGCGTCCAGAATATGCGGCTGGCTGTCTGCGCCTGGCACGGCGTAAGCCAGGAATACATCGCCCGCCTCTACCGCGCGGCTATCCGAACGCAGATTGGCCGATGCGGCCACGTGCAACCTTAACCAGGCCAACACCTGCTCGACGGCGAGATGGACACGGACATCGTCGCTGCCGAAGCGGATCGGGGCGGCGATCAAGATATCACCGGTATGCGCGCTCATCGGGTCACTCCCGCGGCGCCGGCTTGCGTGGCATCACTCACGACCATGGGTTTGACGGGAATATCCGGGGCAATATTCAAGGTGCGCAAGGTGTCGCCCGCAATGGCCGAGAAAGCGGGGCCCGCGACTTGCCCGCCGAAATGCGAACCGGTGGTCGGGTTATCGATCGAGACCGCAACGATGATGCGCGGGTCGGACATCGGTGCGATACCGACGAAGGACGCCCGATATTTACTGTGGTCGTAACCTTGGGCCGTATGTTTATAAGCCGTACCGGTCTTGCCGCCTACGCTATAACCCGGCACTTCCACATCGTCGTGCGCGGTACCGCTGCCGGACACCACCGCCTGCAACATGGTGCGCATTTCCGCAGCAGTCGCGGGCGAGATCACCTGCGGCCCTGCAACCGTCTGCCCATTGGTCTTGAAAATCGAAACCGGTATCAGTTGGCCGTCGTGGGCAAAGATGGTGTAGGCATGCGCCAATTGAAACAACGAGACCGAAATCCCGTAACCGTAAGCCATGGTGGCCTGCTCGATGCGCCGCCAATCCTTCCATGGACGCAGCCGCCCGGCCACGGCGCCAGGGAAACCGATTTTCGGCGCCTGACCGAAACCGACGCTGGTAAACATGTTCCACATTTCTTCAGGACGCAATTGCATCGCAATTTTGGTGGTGCCGATATTGCTCGATTTCTGGATCACGCCACCCACCGTCAGGGTGCCGAAATTGCTGTCGTCGGTAATCGTCGCGCCATCGAGCGTAAACCGGCCATTGGTATTGACCAGCGTATCCGGAGTAATGCGATGCAGATCGAGCGCCAGTGAAATACTGATCGGCTTCATGATCGAGCCCGGCTCAAAGCTGTCGGTCAAGACACGATTGCGCAGTTGTTCGCCGGTCAGGTGAGTCCGGTCATTGGGGTTGTAGGTAGGATAGTTGGCCAGCGCCAGCACTTCGCCGGTGCGCGCATCGATCACCATTGCGGCGCCCGCCGCCGCATGGTGGCCTTCGACCGCGCTTTTCAACTCGGTATACGTGATGTATTGGATCTTGCTGTCCAGCGACAAGGTCAGGTCTTGCCCATTGCGCGGAATAGCCAGTTCGTCGACATCTTCGATGGCGCGCCCGAGCCGGTCCTTAATTACGCGACGGCTACCCGGAACACCGACCAGCGTTTTCTGCTCGGCCAACTCGATGCCTTCCTGACCTTCATCTTCTATATTGGTAAAACCCACCAAATGAGCGGTAATTTCGCCTTCCGGATAGAAACGTTCGTATTCGGTACGCTGATAGATGCCGGGAATACCCAGTGCGGCAACCTTGTCGGCCACGTCGTTGGGGACTTGGCGCTTGATATAGACAAAGCCCTTTTCTTCGCCCAGCTTGGTATGCAGATCCTTCGGATTCATGCTCAACAACTTGCCCAATTGCTTGAGCTTGTCGGCGTCGATATCGTCAGGCACATCTTCGGGGATCGCCCAAATGGCGCGCACCGGCAAGCTGGTTGCCAATACCACACCATTGCGGTCCATGATTTTTCCGCGCGTGGCCGGCAACTCAATGGTGCGTTGATAACGGCTCTCGCCTTGCTTTTGATAAAAACTATTACCCGGCCCTTGAATCCAGAAAGCTCGGGCCGCCAACGCAAAAAACGCGACGAACAGCAGGAATACGACCAGCTTCGAGCGCCACATCGGCAAATGCACCGACAGCACCGGACTGGAGGAAAACTGGACATGTTTGCCGGCCGCGTTCTTTTTCATCGACGCACCCCGGACGCAACATTGGGCACGCTTGCAACACCTGCGCCCTCGCCGGCAATTGCGCTTGCCGCAGCGCCGACAACGCCGGTGGCTGCGCCGCCTGGAACTGCGCCGGCAACCCCATTAGGCAGCTCAGTCAAACCATCGCCATCGTCCGGTGCCGCACCGGTCTCGGCATCGGCGGCAACGTTCACCACCAGATATTGGGTGCGGCCCGGCGTCACCGGCTGCATTTTGAGCTGGTCGGTGGCGACGCGTTCGATCAGCGACGTTTTGGACAGCGCACCTTGTTCATATTGCAACTCGGCGCGGGTTTGCGCCATTTGATGCGCTTCGCTTTGGAGCCGGCCCAATTGAATGAAAAACTCGCGCTGGCGATTGGTTGCGGCGACCGTGGACAAGGCACAGGCGACCAGCACCAATAGCAGAAAAGTATTCAGGCGGCTCATAACGCCACCTTTTCGGCGGTACGCATGACCGCCGAACGCGAACGCGGGTTGGCTGCGACCTCGGCCTCGCTGGCCCTGACGCGGCCCAGCAGTTTCATCGGGGGCACGGGTAGATCGGCGGCCCGGATCGGCAACCGACGATCAATGTGCGGACCGTTCGCCTGAGCCTGCATAAAGCGCTTGACGATGCGATCCTCCAACGAATGAAAGCTGATAACCACCAGCCGCCCCCCTTGCTCCAGCAATTCTGCCGCAGCCTCCAGCGTTACTTGCAGCTCCGCAAGCTCTTGATTGACGTGAATCCGTAAAGCCTGAAAGGTGCGAGTTGCCGGGTTCTGCCCCTTCTCGCGAGTCTTGACGACGTTAGCCACGAGCGCGGCAAGCTCGCCCGTGCTGGCAAGAGGCCCGAGGCGCTCGGATTCTGCCCGGCGAGCAATAAGCGCCTTTGCAATCTGAACAGCAAACCGTTCTTCCCCATAATCGCGTATGACCTCCGTTATCTCTTGCTGGGTTGCCCGCGCCAACCAAAGCGCAGCGGACTCACCGCGCGTGGTATCCATCCGCATATCGAGCGGACCATCGAAACGAAAACTGAAACCACGAGCGGGATCATCGATTTGCGGCGACGAGACGCCCAGGTCCAGCAGAATTCCCGAGACTTTTGCCACGCCGCGCTGTGCCAGCGCATCGCGCAAGTCGGCGAAACTCTCATGCACAATCTGAAAACGCGGATCGGTAATTTGAGCGGCGGCGGCAATCGCCTGCGGATCTTTGTCGAAAGCGATCAGGCGGCCGTCGGCATCGAGCGTGTCGAGCAGCTTGCGGCTATGGCCGCCACGACCGAAGGTGCCATCGACATAACTGCCGTCGCGACGCCACACGAGTGCCTCTATCGCCTCTTCGAGCAATACCGTCTGATGTTGCAAACTTTGGTGTTGCAACCCGTTTCCGTCCACGTTCGTCATTGCGAGCCGCGGTCAGAAAGTGAAATTCTTGAGGGCATCAGGCATGCCCTGCGCCATGGCCGCCTGCTCCTTGGCTGCATAAGTCTGCGCATCCCAGAGTTCAAAATGACTACCCATACCCAGCAGCATCACTTCTTTATCCAGGGCAGCGGCAGTACGCAACTCGGGCGAAACCAGCACACGTCCAGCACCGTCGACATCCACATCCGAGGCGTTGCCGAGGAAAATCCGGCGCCACCAGTGAGCGTCCATCGGTAAGGCGGCGATTTTATTGCGGAAAACCTCCCACTCCGGGCGTGGGAAGAGCAACAGGCAGCCATCAGGGTGCTTGGTAATCGTCACCCGGCCTTCTGCCTGCCCTTGCAGCGCGTCCCGATACTTGGACGGCACAGAAAGCCGTCCTTTTGCATCGAGTGTCAGCGCCGACGCCCCTTGGAACACGTGATTCTCCTTTTGGAGAGCTTGGTCTTACGCTCTCCCTTCATCTGCCGCACCCACTTAAGGGGTCGTTTCTCACACAAAAATGCACTTTCTCACACTGTTTCCCACTTTAGAGTAAGGCCTATCGATGGTCAAGCTCGACCGCTGCTTTTCAGCTAAATTTTGTTTGCAAGAACAATGACTTAGCAACGGCCGAAATTCGCCGAAAGGAAAAAATGCTTAATAATTAACGTGATAATCGAATATGTGAATGTGAAAGTTGAGGAGTGCGCGCTAACGTGG
>Ga0302225_10000192_pt1 | contig 50640 bp, 48 predicted proteins | sample II_Palsa_E3_2_FD_193515 | JGI IMG/M metagenome (GOLD analysis project Ga0302225, IMG submission 193515) | Peat permafrost microbial communities from Stordalen Mire near Abisko, Sweden - II_Palsa_E3_2 | ecosystem: Environmental > Terrestrial > Soil > Palsa > Peat permafrost | place: Sweden...
CATTTCTCGACTCCGAATTGGTAAAAACCGGAATGTTAACCCGGCAAACCTTGACAGATGCCATTGCAGTAGGACAATTTACGCCAGGGCCTGTATTTTCATCCGCAACTTTTATCGGTTGGCAAATTGGCGGCTGGCAAGGTGCCCTTGGTGCCACCTTAGGCATTTTTCTGCCGTCTTTCTTATTCGTTGGCTTACTGAATCCATTGGTAGCAAAGTTACGGCAATCGAAGCTGATGTCATCATTCCTGGATGCCGTTAACATGGTGGCTATTGCGCTAATTCTGACCGTTTGCTATGAAATGGGCAAATCTTCAATTGTCGATTGGGAAACTATGCTGATCATGCTCGCAGGCTTTGCGGTCACTTTTACATTTAAGAAACTGAATAGCGCATTTGTTGTACTCGGCGGGTCATTATTGGGGTACCTGCTGTTTCTTGTTTAACAGTTCTTATACTAATTTTATAATGTACTATGTTATGCATAGTACATTATTTATGTATCTTTGTCAAAGTGAAAAAAAGGATCATCTGTTTTCTTTTAGCGGGTTTCTTTCTAATGGGAAGTGTTATATTACCATTGGGAGATTTTTCGTTAATGAAGGATCTTCCCGGTATGTACCGTTCCTATTGCCAAATTAAAGCGGGTGAGCCGGATGTGATAGATTTTGTTGGTGACTATTTGTTAGGCGGCAGGAATCTTTTCGGTCATAATCAAAACGATGCTCCTGTTAAAAATGATGGCTCACTACAATTTCGGCATCAAGCCAGTGTTTCACTATTTTTTGTGTCGCATTATTACCTGCCTCTCTCCTTTACTGAACTTATTGCACAAAAACATACTGTTTATTTCATCAATTTTCATACTTCTGATTATCGTCAAGAGTCCTTTCGGCCTCCGATAACCTGACCATTTTCTTTTACTCTTTCAGGTTTATTATTCAGTTCGCATCCCACTACAAAATACCGGGTAGCGTTTAACGTCAATTTATGAAATTTCTATTACTCATTATAGGCATGATGCTGTCGTTTACAGCCATGTCACAAAATATTTTTAAAGCCATTGTTATCAGCGATAAAACACACCAGCCCTTAGCCGGTGCAACAGCTTACATCCCCTACTTAAAGCTTGGCGCAACGGCAGACTCAACAGGCTTTCTCCATATTAAAAACATTCCGGCAGGAAAGTTTGAGGTTGAGATCAGTTATGTAGGTTATAACAAAATGGAAAAAGTTTTCTCATTCCCACTGACTGATACTACCGGATTATTAACTATTACCCTTGAACCACAGGGCGATGAATTGGACGAAGTTGTTATTCAGAGCACAAGGACAGATCAAAACATCAGAAATATCCCTACAAGAATAGAGGCCTTGCCATTGGAAGAACTGGATGAAAAAAGTACGTTAAGTCCCGGCGATATAAAAAATATGCTGGGTGAAACAACGGGCATCACCGTACAGCAAACCTCAGCGGTAAGCGGTTCTGCCAACTTTCGCATTGAAGGGTTAGACAGCCGCTATACCCAGTTGCTGCAAGATGGTATGCCGATGTACCAGGGCTTTTCGGGTAGCTTGAGCATTCTGCAGATCAGCCCGCTGGATTTAAAACAAGTTGAATTTATTAAAGGATCTGCATCTACGCTATATGGCGGAGGCGCAATTGCCGGGTTAATCAACTTAATCAGCAAAACACCGGAGGCTGAACCCGAATTGACCATGTTGTTAAATGGCACAAGCGCAAAAGGTGCTGATGCCAGTATCTTCTATTCGCAAAAATGGAAACATCTCGGAACAACCATCTTTGGCGGATATGATTATAACGGCGCGTATGACCCGTCAAATTCCGGTTTCTCAGCGATTCCCCTAACGCATCGGATTACATTCAATCCAAAAGTGTTCCTATATTTGGATCAACGGAATACCGGATGGTTTGGCGTAAACTCTACTTATGAGAACCGCTATGGCGGCGACATGCAGGTACTTTCGGGAAAGGCAGATAGCCTGCATCAATATTTCGAAAAGGATATTACCTATCGCTTGTCAACGCAGTTATCATTTACTCACCAGTTCACTGATTCGAGCAGCCTGAATATAAAAAATACGGTGGGCTATTTCAATCGTAATATTACAGAACCAGGTTCAGAATTTGCCGGAAAGGAGTTATCATCTTTTAGTGAGATAAACTATGTTAATCATCAAAAACGTATGGACTGGGTTACAGGGGCTAATTTGATCACTGATTATTTTACGACCTCAGTGCCTCTCAATAAATACAATTATGAGCTAACAACCATCGGAATTTTAGGACAAAACACATGGAGGGCGAATAAATGGTTTTCGCTCGAAAGCGGATTAAGGGCTGATTTTAATACACCTGCACCTGTTAATAAATCCAACGGTTTTTTTATCCTGCCGAGGATAAATGGCCTGTTTAAGTTTGATGAACACTGGAGCAGCCGGATAGGTGGCGGTCTTGGTTATAAAATGCCTTCGTTGTTTAATGACCAAAGCGAACAGGAAGGATACCAAAATATCAGCCCGATTTCTATCGGCAACACCAAAGCTGAACAATCCATCGGCGGTAACGCAGACCTAAATTACCGAACAGCCTTAGGCGATGCTTTTTTAAGTGTTAACGAACTGTTCTTTTTTACACACGTAAGTAGCCCACTTCTGCTGGTTAATAACGCTCTTGTAAATGCTCCCGGATATTTAACTACGCAGGGTTCGGAAACTAATTTAAAGTTAACTATGGATGAATTGAGCTTTTATGTGGGTTATACTTATACCGATACCAAACAACACTTCAGTAGCCAAACTACGCTTCAACCCTTAACTGCGAAAAATCGTGTGAGTTTTGATGCAACGTATGAAATTGAAGATCAATTTAGAGCAGGTTTTGAAAGCTTTTATACAGGGCCGCAATTACTTAGTAACGGAATAACAGGGCGAGGGTATATAACCTATGGAATATTAGTCCAGAAGATGTGGAAGCATTTCGACATTTTTATTAACTGTGAGAACCTATCCGATCAGCGGCAAACCCGCTGGGGAAGCATTTACACAGGAAGCATTACCAACCCTGTATTTTCAGATGTTTACGCGCCGCTTGACGGCGTTGTAATTAATGGTGGCATCCGTATTAAATTAGGAGTAGACAAAGATTGATAATTGTTTGAAAAAAACAGGAGCTGCTTGTCAGCTTCTGTTTATAATTAATACTTCCTCTGAAAGTTTATTTTGAAGCACTTGCATATCCTTACTCACTTTTAAATCAACAATTTTTGCATAATGCTGGGTTGTCCTTATGTCGAGATGCCCAAGCATCTTGCTTACATTTTCAAAAGGTACTCCATTGGTTAAAGTTACTGTTGTGGCGAAGGGATGCCTGGCCAGGTGAAAGGTGAGATTCTGAGAAATGTCGCAATCTTTTGCGATCTAAGAACCGGTAATACAATTCCCTCGTTTTCGCATCTTTTGAAGATTAAACGCATAAAATCCGCCCTTTCCTTATTTTACCGTATTCTCTCTATAATTATTTATCGACGTTTCATCAGTTATAAAATAGGTTTCATCTTCATTCAGGAAAATAGCGTCCGGTTCGCAAATATACTTGCATCAAAGAAAATCGAATGCTATGCTAAAACACCTGAAACTTTTTATCATTATTATTTTGATCCTGCCGGTAACACTCCTGGCGCAGCAAAAGAAATATTCCATTTCCGGTACCATTAAAGATAAAGCATCCGGCGAAACATTACCGGGCGCGACTGTAAGCTTTTTGGGCCTTAGCGGAACCGCCGTTTCGACCAATGGATACGGCTACTATTCCATCAGCCTGCCGGAGGGAAATTACGAGCTACTGGCAACCTATACCGGTTATAAAACAGACACCCTAACTATCGACTTAAAAAGCGATGTGCAAAGGAATCTTTTACTGGAAACATCTTCCGGACAGCTGCAGGAAGTAAAGATAAAAAGCACTTCATCCAGGAGCAATAATATCCTGAGTACTCCTGCCGGTGTGCAAAAACTCACTGTAGAGGATATTAAAAATGTACCTGTATTACTTGGCGAAAAAGATATTCTGAAAACGATCCAGTTACTACCCGGAATTGTCGCAGCAGGCGATGGCAAGTCAGGGTTCTTTGTTCGCGGTGGTGATGCAGATCAGAACCTGTTGTTACTGGACGAAGCAACTGTTTACAATGCCTCCCATTTACTGGGCTTTTTCTCTGTCTTTAATTCCGATGCAATCAAAGATATTGTTATCTATAAAAGCGGAATGTCGGCAGAATACGGCGGACGCCTGGCCTCAGTTGAAGACATCCAAATGAACGACGGTAATAACCAGAAATTTGGTGTTAATGGCGGTATAGGCCTCATCGCTTCCAGGCTAACGGTACAAGGGCCGCTGTTTAATCATAAAGGCTCATTTATCGTCAGCGCCCGGAGAACATATGCCGATCTTTTCACACGATTTGTTTCAGACACTACGGTGAAGAAAACGATTTTGTATTTCTATGATTTCAATGTAAAGGCTAATTACCAGATCGATTCCGCTAACCGGATATTTCTGTCAGGGTACTTTGGAAAAGACTTTTTAAGAATTAAAAATGCAGATGGCATCAATTACGGTAACTCTACAGCAACCTTCCGCTTGAACCACATCTTCAACAGCCGCCTGTTTTCTAACACCTCACTTATTTATAATCAATTCAACTATAACACCAGCTACCTGAGCAATACCAATAATATCACTGTAGGTTCGGCTATTACTGATTATCATTTTAAGGAATCATTCAACTATTACATCAATGCCACCAACAAACTGGACTTCGGCCTGGAAAGCACCTACCACCTGACGCAGCCTGGAGCCGCGCAAACAAGTGCCACATCCAATTACAATGATGTGGTATTGCAAAAGCGCTATTCGCTGGAAAGCGCTGCCTATATCTCTCATGAATGGACAGCCACCGATAAGCTTAAATTAACTTACGGGGTTCGTTTGACTGAACTTAATGTATTGGGTTCAGGTGATTTTTATACCTATGACGCAGCTGGAAATGTAGCGAGTACCACTTATTATGGCAGCGGTAAGGTTGTTAAAAGTTATCTTAATCCGGAGCCAAGGATTGCGATCACCTACCAGCTGAATGACAGTAGTTCGGTAAAACTATCCTATGACCGTACTGTTCAGAATATTCACCTGCTGAATAATTCATCAGCCGCTTCTCCAACGAATGTTTACCTGCCCAGCTCGAATGTAGTCAAGCCGGAGATTAGCGACCAGGTATCACTGGGCTATTACCGCACCTTCCATGATGACCTTTTTGAATTCAGCACGGAAGTTTATTATAAAAATCTACAAAACCAGATCGATTATAAGGACGGGGCCAACCTAATTGGTAACGAAAATGTAGAGGCTGACCTCTTATTCGGTAAAGGCCGGGCCTATGGATGGGAAACCTACATTAAAAAGAAACACGGAAAGTTTACGGGCTGGCTAAGTTATACCTTATCAAAAACGGAACGTCAGATCAACGGGATCAATAGAAACGCCTATTATGCTGCTTCACAGGATCAGCCGAATCACCTATCGTTAGTTGGCTTGTATACAGCCAGTAAAAAATGGACGTTTTCCGCAGCATTTGTTTACAGCACCGGTACACCGGTTACCTATCCTAATGGCAAATTTGGCGTGGATGGCGCTCCTGTTTATACCTACGGAGATCGCAACAGTCAGCGTTTACCGGCCTACAACAGGCTCGACCTGGGTGCAACGCTTTATACCAAAAAGACAAGCAAATATGAAAGCAGCTGGAATTTCTCAATTTACAACGTCTATGGTCAATCAAACCCCTACACCATAGTTTTTCAGGCTGACCCTACCAATTCAAATAAGACCCAGGTGCAGCAAACCACGCTCTTTAAAATGATCCCGTCAGTTACTTACAACTTTAAATTTTAAATCCATGAAATACATTATTCCAATCATTTGCCTGTTTGTATTATTTTCCTGCACGAAAACAATTACGCCCCCCTTAAATGACGTTACGCAGCTGGTAATTGAAGGCGCTGTGAGTGATACGGCAGGACCTTACCATGTTCATCTTTCAAAAACAACAAATTTCTACACCGATAATGTTTACCCTTCCGTATCCGGTGCAAGTGTAATGATCACAGACAGCAACACCAATATAACAGATGTGCTGACACAGGCTGCATCCGGCGATTATGTTACCCATACAATTACGGGAACTTATGGACATACTTATCTACTGACTGTAGCCTTAAATGGTAAAACCTACAAAGCCAGTTCAACTATGCCACAACTGGTTAAGCTGGATTCGGTAGGAATAGACCTCGAGGTGAATAATAATACCCGTCCCATCGCCGAATACCAGGACCCTGCTGCGCAGCATAACTATTATAAGTACTCCATGGAGAGAAACGGGGTGCATGTAAAACACTTTCAGACCTTTGACGACAGGTTGTCTAACGGCCGTTACATTCGCGACAACCTGGACTGCGACACCGGCACCTTTCATCGTGGCGACTTGGTAAAAATAAGCCTTGTTGGGCTGGATAAAGGGGCCTTCACTTTTTTGAACGAAGCGGAAAATATTGCTTACAATAACGGGAGCCTGGCTGCGCCGGCTACGCCAACCTCTAACATATCTGGTGGCTGTGTGGGTTACTTCAGTGCACAAACGGTGAGCAGCAAGACGACCACTTTTCTCTCGGGCGAAAAATAGAAGATGGTATCAAAAACAAACTTTTTACGGATTTAGCGGCGATATTTATCAATATTAGAAAGATACTCTTAATATAGTTGCTCGCTCTTATGCAGCCTTTAAATGTGGGCCGAAACGAAATGATTTTAGCAATGACTTAAACAACTTCATTTATTGAACAGCTTTTAAAATGTGACAAGGTAAAGAATGGTCTGGAAAATAGCCAATCTTTCAGCATGGGGCAGCTAAATTGTTTTGATGAGTCTTATTTCTGAATGAATAGTTGATCTCTTTATTGCAGATTAATTGTAAAATAAGCAGGTGGAAAAGGATTAAAGACGTTTTAATTGGCCCATACATTGGGGACTTCTAAGGTCAAGGTATCAACATAGTTTTTAAAAGTGGAGTTAACGCTTTTCTTTACTACGCCATTAATTAAAATTTGCGATGTAACCTGAAACGGAGGCGTACCTTGAAAGTATAGCGTCATTTTCGCATCTTTAAAATTGGTTTCTTCTGCTATAAATTGCTGTGTCCATGCACTTCCTGTCAACGGCATTCCTTCGTATGAAGCGAATTGTTCGTCTTGATCAGAATAATATGCGTAAAAGGTAACAACGGAACTTATTAATGTTTTATATTCAACGGTTGCATGACCCAAACTTGCCGGTGTGGCGTCTTTTTGGCAACTTGTCAAATATATAGCGGTAAGGATAAGGAGAAATGTTTTATTCATTGTACACAAATTTATAGATTAATAGCATTAAGTGATTTTAATAGCCAAAGTTTAACATATTGATAATATTGCAGGAACTGCGAACGTTTGCTTTTGGTGTGAATTACCACTACGTCCAGGATCGATCACCGTCATTTTTATTTGTTTAGCGTCATGCTTGTAGATATTTTTCGTAAGTAGACCGATATAGTTCAACCAGTTCATTCCTGATCTTGTATTGATCAAATTCATTTAACAACAGTGCTGACATGGCCTGCGCTTCCTGGTAAAAAAGATCATTTTGTAGCAATTTACGCGTTTCTGCTATAAAGTCTGATGTTGTTTTGGCCTTCAGGTAAGGACGAGCATATAGGCTGCTATATTCCGGGATGTCCCTGAATACAATGGGTAAGCCTGCTGCGGCTGCTTCTAAAGGTGCCAACGGACAATTTTCCTGGTAGGATGGAAAGAGGAATATATCAGCAGCAGCATACATGGCCGGCATATCATCGAGGTTAAGCAGACCTACGAACTGAATGTTCGCAGGAGCATTTGCAATACGATCATCTATTCTGCTGATCCCCTCTGTGAAAATTCCCCATGGCCTTCCGCCAACCCATACAAACCGTGTCTCCGGCATAGCTGCCGCTATGTCTATAAAATCCTCAACGCCTTTGCGTTCCTGCAATTGACCAACACCCAATACGAGTTGTTCATCGTTATCGATGCCTAATAATTCTCTCCCTTTTGCGCGATTTGCGGATGATCGCTTCCATTTTTCGGTCAATACGGGATTGTAGATCCGCACGATCTTCGACTCCACGCCCATTTTTCTTATGGTTTCTTCAACAGTAGGAGAAATGGCAATAATGATATCAGCATATTTATAAGCCAGTTTTAGATACCAGCTTGTTAAGGGCAGTAATTGTTTCCAGAATGGGATGGTACCCTTACTGGATTCAGGGATAACATGAGCGGTTAGTATCCTGCGGCCCTTGTATTTCCATCCCTTTCTAAAATAATATGGTCCGTAAGTGTGGGAATGAAAGATGTCGCCTGTACCCTGATTATTAACAGCCACTGTCAATCTTGGGTCTTTTTTCAATAATTCTGTCAACTCAACAAAAGCAGTATGTACACCTTGGCCTTTGGTTACCCATTCTGTTTCTGAGATAATGTGCAGCCGGATTACCTGATTGCCTATATCACGGTTTTTAATTTGATTATATTTATCAGACATAAGTTGCGCTGAACAGAATAATAAAGGCCATTAAAATCAACCATAGGTAAAGAGTAATGTCCGCTATCAATTCTCGTGTTTTCATTTTTTTAAATATTGCTCTCTAAATCGTTTCTTATCATCCCTGTAATGACTGATCGCCCCTAACCGGTTTATTGTCCTGATATAAATCCAAGCCAAATCCACCTGATGTGACTTAAAGCCACTGCGTGCACTTTTAGGAAACAGGTGATGATTGTTATGCCACTCGCCGGCTACAATACCCGGCCATAACTGATTAACCGAACGGTCTTTATTGTTATAATCAATTCCCTCGCGCTGTTTGTCTTTGCCTTTTCCGTGTCCCTCATAATTAAAGGTTCTTACGCCGATTGCCCAAAAACCGGCCGCGCCAAATAAACTGCAGGCAAGGGCATTCCCTCCGAGTAAATAAAATACCAAATACCAAAACGACCAATTTAATACCCAGGCTAAAACGGCGCGTAATGGATTAACATAAGAACCCCAATATAGGTACTGGTTAAAAGTGTTGGCTTTAACACCTGTGTGCTGCATTAATGATTTGACACGGTTATAATCACTGGCACTCATATTTTTTGCAATAGGCTGATGGTTCACATCCGCCAGGAAACAATAAAGGAAACCACCATAGGCATTATAAGGATCACCGGGTTGATCTGACTTGGAGTGGTGAACATGGTGCGAGATCACATAGATCTCTTCGGGTATAATGCTGATCGTTAGATTTTGGGTGATAAATCGCCAAAACGGATTTTTAAAAGTGTATGCGCCATGTGTGCAATAACGATGATGCCAGATGGTGCCGTGCGTACCTAAGACGATCATGCTATAGAGGAAGCCCGCTATCGTGGTCTCCCAGGTCAGGTAATGAAAAAGAAACAGATAAAAAAAAGGCAATAAACAAACGATTTTCAGCCAACTAAAAAATGGCAGCCAATTTCTTTTATCCCTAACAATATTCAGCCTGTTAAAAAATTCACGCCATATTTCTTTTGCAGATGGCTTTACTAAATTCCCCTGATTATCCTGCCAGCCATAAGCCGGCGCTTGCAACACATGATCTAAAAATCCCATGAAGTAAATTTCGACAGTCATTCTGTAGAAATACCGAAGAAGTGAATGAAACACCGGTTTTTAGGCTTGAACCCGATAATTTTAATGTTAAAGTACTTGTTTTAGAGGTTTCATCAGGCTAATCAGACGCTTCATCCGTAAAGACCCAGAATTTTACCTAATTAAACCCTAAATTTCGCCATGGAGAAGAAAGGATTAAACGATAAATGGGCCCGCATAATCGGCATTCCAATCATTGCGGCGCTCATCATCCTGTTTAGCAAAGATCCCTGGATTGCGCTTCCCCTTAACCTGAAATTGATCAAATTTCTGAAGAATGCTTTTTTTATTACTATTTATTGGGAAACCAACCGAATGATATTTCTTTACCTGCGAAACAAATATCCCCGCCCCAACGACTTTATAAAGAAAGTAATAGCACAGGGAATTATTTTCGTTGTTTATATTTTGATAGTTGCGCTGGTTATTGATGCGGCAGACCGGCTGATACCTGACCCTGATCCGGAGACCTTTTGGCAAAGTTATCTTGAGATAGTTAAAAAGAGCGGATTTCTGCTGGCTATCATTACCATATGTTATGAATGCGCCTACTTTTTTGGGAAATGGGAGCATACGCTTTATGAATCAGAACGCTTGCAAAAAGAGAGCTTATTATCACAATTTGAACTGCTCAAAAATCAGATAAGTCCCCATTTCTTATTTAATAGCCTGAATGCATTAATTACCCTGGTACCGGAAGACCCAAAACTCTCTGTTATCTTTATTCAAAAGCTCTCTAATGTTTACCGGCACGTACTAAACTATAATGAGAAACAATTGATCAAATTATCTGAAGAACTGGAGTTTCTCCGGGATTATATTTTCCTTTTTGAGATGCGTTTTGGTGAGAACCTACGGGTTGAATATCGCCTGTCTGAAATTCAGGAAGACGTACAAATTGTGCCCTTTACCTTGCAGATGCTTGTAGAAAATGCAATTAAACATAATATTATATCCCATAAAAAGCCCTTGCATATCCTTATCAGCATGGAAGATGATTCGATAACCGTCCTAAACAACCTGCAAATAAAGACATCCGGTGTAGAATCTACACATACAGGTTTACAAAACATCACCAATAGATATAAATTATTGACGAACAAGGCAGTGGCTGTGGTTATTAGCCAACAAGAATTCAGTGTGTCCCTTCCGTTATTACATAGCAATCAAATATGAATGTAGTTATTATTGAAGATGAAATACTTGCCGCGCGAAGGTTGCAAAGCTTGCTGGAAGCCATCGATCCCGGCATCCGTATCGTTGCAACATTGGATGGTATAGTCGATTCCGTCGAGTGGTTTACACAACACGCGCAGCCTGATCTGGTATTTATGGACATTATGCTGGCCGATGGGCAATCCTTTGAAATATTCGAACAAACAGCGATTCGAACACCGGTTATTTTCACTACTGCCTATGATGAATTCGCTATCCGGGCATTTAAGGTTAATAGTATTGACTACCTGCTAAAACCAATTGAGGAGTCTTTGTTACAAGCAGCACTTCGCAAGTTTAAAACAATAGCCTTGCCCGCGGAGAATTTAAAAAAGGCTTTAGAATCCCTGATATTTGCAAATCAACCTTCATCAGAAATTTACAAATCCCGTTTCCTTGTAAAGTCAGGTGATAAATTTATTCCTGTCCCGGCAGAGGAGATAGCCTATTTCAGTTTCAGCGATAAGTTGACTTTCCTTACCACATTTAGCCAGAAAAGATTCATGTTGGATAACACGCTTGATGAACTGGATAAAATGGTAGATCCGTCCCGTTTCTTCCGCTTGAACCGGCAATATATCGCCGCGTTTTCGAGTATAAAAGTGGCGCACAACTATTTTAACGGAAAGCTGAAAGTGATGGTTAACCCGGAGATTCCGGAAGGCATTATTGTGAGTAAAGAACGAGCCCAATCGTTTAAAAGCTGGCTAAGCCGTTAATTTCATTACAGTTTTTATACGTTTCAAACTTTCAAATCTCCGCTTCAGTAATCTTTGTGCCTTGCAGGATGTCATCCGATCTATCTTGCAAAAAAATAAAAACATGAAAGCAAAACTTTATTTATTAGGACTGATTGTAGCATTTACGGTAACCTCTGCCTACGCGCAATCAAAAAAATCCATGCTTTTGATAGGAACCTGGACTGTCGAAAGTATGAAACCTGCCTTCCCTGCGAGTTTTAGCGATAAGCAAAAAGCGAAAGGTGCAAAAATTGTGGCTGATGACGAAAATGACTTCAAAAAAACTGGTTTCGTTTTCACAAAAGAAGGTAAATTGATAGTGGAAAAGAAAACCTTTTACTGGACAATAAATGATGCCGGTACCCAGGTAATTGTGAAAAATGACAAATCGGAAATAAAAGCAACCATTATCGAATTATCGGCACATAGACTTGTATTCAGCCGTAAAGATGAGGGGATGATCGTTACGAGCACATTGACCAAATAGATAAAAATTGCTTCAGCAAGTCTCCAGTTTTGCTTGAGAGACTGCTACATTTCCGGTGGACTATGATTAATAAATACTTAACTTACATCTCCGGTCATTTGTCTGTAGTCCATCTTAATTATATCAAAAGTCTAAAACCAAGGCGGTTTCGCCCTGGGTTTTAGACTTTTCGCTACAGTTAACAGTTGCTCAATATTTTGCACAAGACAGCCTGTTAACCATACATGGAAAAATAACCGATGCACAAACAAAGCAACCGCTGGAAATGGTAGCTATTCGCGTAATCGGAGCATCCAAAGGGTTAAATTTTGATAAACAAGGGTACTTTACGATGAAAGTTGCCGCTGGAAGTGTGCTGGAGTTTTCTGGATCAAATTACACATAAAATATATACAGCAACGGGGGATTTTGCCGCAAAGAAACCAAGGGAATTCCAGCCGTCTTTGATATTAGGTACTTTTAAAGTATTAGTAATAAATGAATAACAGCCGTGCCCGTCGAAACGACCGGGATTTTTATTTATTTAAAAATGGGCAATCATAAGGACCAATTGTGTTCGCAGTACTCGATAGATTGGTAAAGGCTTTTAAAGTACTTTAGTTTAGAATTTGTATTCATTTTGCACATCATCCCATTTTCAACGCTTAGGCACCAAAAGCGCAAGGCGAATGAAATGTCAAGGCCCGATAAAAAGCAATTAAAATGCTTCGCTTGTGTAGCCTTTACTTTTCATTCGCCGGTCGGTAACTTTGCCGTATTCGGTGAAATAGAATTACAATTATCGCTTAAGCAGTTGTTCGTGAAAATGCCTGCTAACCATCTTGAATTATACAGCTGTAATCGCCTGGTATTTCTCTGCGTCTAATAGGCCGGGAATGTGAATTCAGCAATTTTAATTTTGATCATCCAAGCCTGACTAAAAGGATCACTGTTAACCAATTCAGGCTTTTGAATACGTGCGTTGTTTATTTCGATTACTTTTCCCGCGACCGGCATAAATAAATCGCTCGTCGTTTTAACAGCCTCAACTGAGCCGAATATTTCATCGGTTTTGAAGGATTGTCCCACACGCGGCAATTCTAAATAAACGATCTCACCCAATTCGCTTTGTGCAAATTCGGTGATAACAATGGTTCCGGTTTGACCATCTACTTGTAACCACGTATGTTCTTTGGAGTACAATAGTTTTTCAGGGAAATTCATGAGTGTGTGATTTAATATGCGGCACGTAATTTATCTGCCAGCTCATCAGGCAAGATACTCTCCTGTATTGCTTTCGCGGCCATTTCTACATCGTATGCAACACGGATAAATTCAACCTGGATGCTGTCTTTATCACTAACCGAACTGTTTTCGTTAACATGTAATAATACATAGCATCCCATCGGGTTTCCATCTTTAGGTTTACCAACTGAACCTATATTTATAACATGCTTCATATTACTGTCCGTGGCAGTGATGATACGGTGATAGGGCTTATGTGAATGCCCGACGCATAAAATATCCGCTTTAGCTTCCTCCATCATTTCCAGCACATAAGCTTCATCTGTATCTGCCAAAACATATTCATCAATACTGCGGGTGCTACCATGCGCTAATGCAATATTCAAATGGTCGTTATTCAGTTGGAATTCCAGTTTAATATACGCAGGTAACGTGTCCAGGTAAGCCCGGTTGTTATCCGTCACCAATTCATAGGCATAGCCTTTTGTTTTTTTGTCATGATTGCCCGCTAAAGTGGCAATTCCCCGTCTACGAATTTCGGCAATGATCTCATTAGGCCAAATGTTGTAGCCTATCATGTCACCCAGGCAATAAACCGCATCAGGTTTACGGCTGTCAAAGTCAGCCAAAAATGCTTTAAATGCCGGAAGATTGGCGTGTATATCAGAAAATAATGCAATCTTCATCTTAGCCGTTCCTTAACATATCTGCATATTCATTTGGCAGAGGGCTGTCCTCAACTGCTTTGGCAGCTTTCTCTATATCATATTCAAAGCGGATAAACTCTACCTTTATGCTATCCTTAACTTTAATTGAGCTGCTTTCGTTAATATGCAATAAAACGTAGCCACCGCGCGGGTCTTTATCTTTTGGCTTACCTATTGAACCAATATTGATTGCATGACGATAGTGCGTGTCTGCTGTAATTTCTGTCGGTAAAATACGGTGATATGGCTGATGAGTGTGCCCAAAACACATCACATCGGAATCGGCACCCTCCATGATCCGCAACATGCTTTTTTCATCCCTGTCTTCAAACAGGTATTCATTAACCTTGCGCGGGCTGCCATGAATAAGCAATACATTGAGTTTGTCACTATTTAACTGGAACTCTAAACGAATATGTGCAGGTAGTGTGCGTAAATAAGCCCGCTGCTCGTCTTTTACCACTTCGTTGGTATAAGCGATGGATATTTTACCCAAAGCCTTTTCCTCGTCTGTTTTATAGGCGCAACCGCAATCATCACTGTGACGGCCAATACCGAAATCATAATTTCCTGCAATACAAGGGATACCCCGCCTGCGGATCTCATCAATAACTTCATTAGGCCAGATATTATAACCTACCAAATCGCCCAGGCAATAAATGGCATCAGGTTTTTGTGATTCTACATTGGCAAAAAATGCTTCCAATGCAGGCAGATTGGCGTGTATGTCTGAAAAAAGCGCGATTTTCATTATTGTACAGTTGTTAAGGATTTAGCGGGATAGTATTTTTTACGGAAATAAAAGGCAAGGTTCACTAAAGCGATCAGGGCAGGTACTTCTACCAGTGGCCCAATCACTCCCGCAAAAGCTTCTCCTGAATTTATTCCAAACACGCCGATGGCTACTGCAATGGCTAATTCGAAATTGTTGCCCGTCGCGGTAAATGCGATGGAAGTACTGCGGGAATAATCAGCACCAAATGATTTACCTATAAAGAAGCTAAGAACGAACATGATGGTAAAGTAAATCACCAGCGGTATGGCGATGCGCAAAACATCGAATGGTATCTGCACGATCAAATTGCCTTTTAAGCTAAACATGACTACGATAGTAAAGAGTAGTGCGATCAAAGTAATTGGCGAAATGAACGGCACGTATTTGGTTTGGACCCACTCTTCGCCTTTGATCTTTATCAGCGTATAGCGGCTGATCACCCCGGCGGCAAATGGGATGCCCAAGTAGATGCCTACACTTTTGGCAATTTCGCCAATGGTAATATTCACCGCCAAACCTTTCAGGCCAAACAAAGGCGGTAACACTGTTATGAAGACATAGGCATAAACGCTGTACAACAAGACCTGGAAAATACTATTTAAGGCGATCAATCCGGCAGCATACTCACGGTTGCCTTCTGCCAGTTCGTTCCAAACGACTACCATTGCGATACAACGGGCAAGGCCGATTAAAATCAAGCCTACCATATAGGCAGGGTGATCGCGTAAAAGCGTGACGGCCAACATAAACATTAATATGGGGCCGACGATCCAGTTTAATATCAGCGATGCGCTTAACACTTTAGTGTCTTTAAAGACCTCGCCCATATTTTCATATTTTACTTTTGCCAATGGAGGGTACATCATTAAGATCAGACCGATAGCTAAAGGAATATTGGTTGTTCCGCTTGAGAAAGAATTAATAAAGCCGGACGATGAGGGTATAAAATAGCCGATACCTACACCAATGCCCATAGCCAGGAATATCCATAAGGTTAAGTAACGGTCAAGGAAGCTTAGTTTTTTTCGCTCGGCAACTGGAGCGCAATGAGTTGCTGACATAATATTTGAATAATCGTGTTTTAATGTGAATTAAATGTAATAGTAGGATTAAGCGTTTACTTTCTGCTTTGCCCAATACTCCATGTGTTTAGCCTCGTCGATAAAAGTTAATACCGCATCTTTTACCTGATCGCGGACTTGCCGGGTTTGCTCTAACTTTTCTTCTTCAGTACCGGTAAAAGTTGAAGGATCGGGAAATGACCAGCCTAATCTTCTTACTACGCCGGGAAAAACCGGACAACCTTCTGCGCTGCCTTCATCGCAAACGGTAATAACAGCCTGGAATAACCGGCCTGCTCTGAAAAGGTCGAATATTTCCTGTGTCCCTTTTTGGCTGATGTCTATACCCACCTCCTGCATAACTTTAACAGCATAGGGGTTTAATTTTCCTGCTTCCAATCCTGCGCTTTCAGCAATCAGGCATTGGCCGTCGTAGTGGTTCAAAAAAGCTTCAGCCATTTGGCTGCGGGCTGAATTATGGATGCAAACGAATAAAATGTTGTGCTGTATCATGGCGTTAATATTTTGGTTTATGGATTATAAAATGATCTTTTTCATAGCGATGGCAGATTGGGGACATACATGGCTAAATTCGGATGACCGTTGTACTTCTTCAGGTATTTCAACTCTCTCAATACGTCGATAAGTTTTTCGCTCAAAATAATCCGAAGCTGTTTCCGTTAACAGGTAAAGTTCAATTAAGCCCTTTAAGCTTGCTAAGGCATCGATCCTGCGAAGAAGCTTAGCGGCAATACCCTGACTGCGAAAATCTGATCGTATAGCTACTGAGCGTAACAATCCATAATTGCCATAAACTTCCAGCCCGGCCACCCCGATAACTTCTGCGCCTGAAATCGCCACGATAAAATTGTCGAGCGTTTCGGGTAAATCATGTGTCGGTAGCTTTTCAGCCAACAATAGAGCAATAATCGCTGTCTTGTGGGGTTGTGCCTGGTCGATAATCATCTGTCAAAAATTTAGCAGCAGCCACCGCCCGGTGTACAGCAGTTTTCAGCGGTAACAGCCAGGTTTTTTAATTCAATTTTAGGTTTTTCGATGGCAGCAGGTGTGCAGCATTCTTCGCCTTTATCGTTTGTTCCGCAACTACCACCGCGCGAGATCGCTTTGCATTGAACGGCATCGGGGCGCAAATCAATGGTCAGGCTTTCGCCGTCTACGATCATTTCATTGGGAAACATCTGTCGGGTATCAAATTCTGAATTACCAAATTCGATCTTTACCGTTCCATTCGGGTTGAGCGGCAACATCTTTTCTACGATATCAACGATTGATAACGCTTTCTTTACTTTCATCGAGCGTAATTGCTGATCGTTTTCCGGCACCCATAGTTGTACGATTATTTCAGTCCAGGCATTCATCACACCACCACAATCTACCGACGTAATAGGTGCTTGTTTGATCTCTGTGATATGGTAGGCCGCATCTACCAATTTGCCCTCTGCATATTGGAATTGCAGGTCAAGATCGGGATGCTGTAACAAGGTGTCCTTAAATGTTTTCCAGTTGATCGCTTCTAACTTATTCATGGTTCTATTTGATTATTTTATTGCAATATTGCGATTGATTTTATTAAATTTTTTTAACAGCAGCTATCTTTATCTTGATATGAGGTAAAGAAACTATTCATGTTTTGTTGCAGCAATTTCCAGGCTTTCGGCTCAATACAATAGCAAACGCTAACACCTTCAATTGTTCCCTGTATAAGGCCGGCATTTTTTAACTCCTTTAAGTGTTGCGAAATTGTCGGCTGTGCCAAGCCCAATTCCTCTACCAGGTCGCCACAAATACAGGCATTAGCTTTAATGATTTGCTGCAAAATAGCGATACGGGCAGGATGTGCCATTGCTTTGAGCAATACAGCTAACCTGTTTTGCTCTTCGGTAAATATTTCTGTTTTAGTTAAGCCCATAATTATATTGCAATATTACGATTAATATTATTTACAATCCAAATCTTTTTAAAATAGATTAATGAACCAATCTCTTCGACCTTGTAAAGTGCAGATTTTCGGCCATTATTATTTCGAATATTGGTTTTTCTACTTATGTACTTTCTTTTGATTTTTTCTAATGATGCCTTTATGTATTTCATTGGCTCTATTTTTTATAATTTTTTTAATTTTAATTAATGTCTTATCGGCATTGTCAGGATTACTGTTATAAACACTGTCCGCCCATGTAGTGCCAACTGAATCCACCTGTTGAACTAAACGGTATTTAATACCAACAGCTTGTAAGCGGTTCGTCTCTATCCATAAATTGCCGCAAAAGCCTGCGCTGATAGCAGTTACAATTAGTAATATCATCCCTGCAATAATCCAGCCTTTAGTTTTGAGATCAAACTGGTGTTTAACTTGTACAGGTAGGGCTTTTTGTATTGCCGCTAATATGTTCTTTATCTCTACCAAGGCTTGTTGAATTTGCTCCGCCGGATAGTTAAGGTTCAACTTACCAACGGCATTGTTCAGTTCCCCACTCTCTTTGTTATACCTCACCAAGAAGACCTCAAATATCTTTTGCAGTGCGTCAAAGTGAAGTGAATAATCAGTAGCCTTTACTTCTTTCTTTTCGAGGTCTGTTATTTTTTTAATAAGGCTATTGATCAATTCATCAGCCCCATCCATTCGGTCGTTAAGTTCTTCTATCTCTTTCATTTTAAAATGTTCTTGTTATCGCGAATTGGATCGCGCTTGCTTTCTCCTGTTTCTATTGCGGCCATGAATAGCTTCATCGTCGATGTCATCGGCAATATCGATAGATAGGTCGCCAAGTTGATCTCCTAAGTATTCCGACTGTTTTAAATAGTGCGGCTCCACTTCAATGCCCTGCTGAACTGGTTGTTCCTGTTTGTTGTTCTCAATGATCTCTCTTAATTGATCTGCCAAACTCTTTTCCTGTGGTACTTGCTGTGCTTCAATTGACTGGGTAAGTTTTGAAAAGCTTAGGCTACGATCTATTTCTGAGCCTTTAAACTTATATTCACCTATACTGAAACTGATACCCTGTATTTCGGTGGTGCCGCTTCGATATTTGAAATGCATACCAATCCCCTGCTTCGCCAACACCTGCTTCAATTCGTTCAGATTTTTTACTTTTTTGCCAGCCGCCGTAATGGCATCGAATAATTGATATTTGATCTTATCCTCGCCTTTAAGCTGCTTTCTGTTCACATTGTCTTTGCCTGGCGAAAGAAAAAAACCATGTTTTATAGTCAATTCCTTGGTCGCTTTAGCATTGCGCTGTTTTTGAAAGTTGTCGGGAATGGTTTTACCGTCATTGCTGACCCGGTTGTAAACGATATGAATATGCGGGTGTAATTTGTCCTGGTGTTTAACAATCAGATATTGAGTGTCCTGTATCTTCATTTTTTGCAGATACTCTTTGGCAATATTTACCATGACTTCATCATTCAGCTTATCAAGGTCATTAATACTCCAACTTAATGCAATGTGCCCGACTGCCTGACCCAAATTGGGGTTGTATTTTCTTTGCAGGTTAAAGTCGTTGATGGTTTGATTAGCATGCTGCATCCTAACGCCTGCCGCATCCAGTATAACCGCATCTTGCTTCTGTACCACATAGCGGATACAACCACCAAAGCTTTTACCGGTTACCACTTTCCCAATCATCTTTATGAATAAGTTTAAAGGTTTCGTCTATCTCTTTCAATAGCTGTTCTAACTTCCGAACCACCATCAATAGTCCAACCTGGTGCGCAAGCTTTGTTAACTGGTTAAGGTTATTGGCAAGCCCGGATAGCATCCAAATGATGCGCCCCTGATCGGCTGTTAGCCGGGGAATAATTTTAGCGCTAAGCGCTGCTGCTCTTATCCAACTGCTTGCTGACATCCCGGCTTCTTTAGCTTTCGTTTCAATTTTAAAGCGGTTGGTAGCGGTCATTCTTATACGCATTATTATGTCTCGCCTTACCCTTTTCTTGGGAGCACCACCCTTATTTTTGGGTTGTTCTCCTACTGGCTTATCCTTTGTTTTTGCCGTAGTTTCCATTGGTTAATTTCTTTTTGTTCTCACTTTACCCTTTTGCAACCATCGGGCGCAAAAGGCAAGTTTGCCCGGTGCCGCAGGCATCCGGGATGTTTTTGTGGCAACAAAAACACAAACTTGCTCCTTACAAGCGGATAAAAAACCGCTATCCCGGCAAGCGGGAATATTCGGTATATCTGCATACCTCAACCTGCTTAAAAGCCTGTGGCTTTTAAGCCATCCGACCAATAAATCAGGCTTCCTTTTACAGGATGATAAGAAGGCTGATATCGGATGTAACCGTATTTATCCAATTGCTTAATGCACTTATGATAAGTTGCCACGGATGCTATCTTAGAAAATGCCATTAGCGTTTTCCGGGTTATAGCAAACGGACTAATAAATCCATCTCGTTGCCAGCAAATAAATAAAGCTGTAAACAAACTTACGTGTGTAGCCAATAGCCGCTTGTCATTTTCCATGCGCCTGATTAGGTTACTGTAGCGAATCAATTCCTTTTCGATTATCATTACCTGTCTCCCTCCAAAATCTTATTAATATCCTCCAGTTTGTAATACATGATACTGCCGACTTTCGTAAATCGGAGCGTGCCCTTGATTCGTAAATTCTGTAGTGTGCCAGGTGAAATATTAAGTATCTTCCTGACTTCAATACTTTTTAGCCACTGTTTGGGTTGTACTTGCCCGGAGTGGTAAGTTTGTTTAATTGCAAGAATCATTTCATTTTTAAATGCTATAAAATCCTCGCGAGTGATAAATTCGACATTCATTTTTACTCCTTAATTTTAATGGTTTGTTGCATGGCATTAAGTACTTCGCTTTTTTTGAAGTACACCCTTTTATACAGGCGTAAAAAGGGTAAGCCCTTTTTCATCCAATCAGTGAGAGTTGCCGGCGACACATCGAGTTCCGTCGCAAGCTCCTTTTTGGATAAAAGTTTTTCTGAATCCGGCGGCAGGTTACCGCCTGTTTTAAAATGTTCCTGTAGTTCTTCCCTGACTGCATCTCTGATGCAGTGGCGTAGGGCTTCGTTATTGAATATCTCCATATTTTGGTATTTTGGCCAAATATGAATTGTATTCCTGAACGTCCGTTACCACCGAAATTCTCGTGGTAAATTTGGATGGTTTTGGGCGAAGTTGATTGTTGAAGTAAGTAGTTAAAGATCAGTTTGATGTCGAAGTGAACGGATTGCCTGCCGAAAAAGAAAACCGAAATTAATCAGCTTCTTTTTTTTGCCGGATTGATAGTATAAAGCTGATGCTTTGCCGGAATTGGAGTAGCCCGTATTTCTGGTTTTTTAGGATCAACACCCCGTAAATAGTGGCGCACCCTGTCTATCTTAATTTCTTTTGTCTCACCTTTATTTTTCAGGTCACTTTCCCGGAAATATTTACAGATCATTTTTGCCCAGGCGATCTGTGCATTAGTAATGAATAATTCTTTGCCATCAGTCGCCTTTAAGTCCTGCATTTGTAGGCAAAGGTCAACAACAGCAAGTAGTTGTCCATCACGTATGATAATATAATCATCGGTTTCAAGTTTGCGGGCTTCACTCAGTTCCTGTTTTTGATCTGACAGCTTTATTTTAAGCTCCAGTATTTCTATTCTTTGCTCGGTGATGATCATGTCTTTGGTTTTCCCTGTATTCCATTGATCGATGCTTACAAGATAATCGCGGAACATGTTTAGTTGGTACGTATTGCGCTCATTGTCCGCATGTTTTTTTGAAAATGGATTTTCCTTTTCAAAATAGTCAATACGCTTTTGAACAATGTACCATACGTAACCGAAGAAGTCTTTGTCAGTCCCTTTTTCCTCCTTTAAAAAGTCATCAAGATGAAAATTATAAAAAGTCGCATATTGATCTTTGGACAACGTTTGAGCGTTCCAAAGGAAATGGTTGTCCTCATACCAATTCCAAAGCCCTGTAAGGGTGCCGAGTTCATAGGGATGCGGAGAGAAATCGAAACGGCGGCGGGCCTTAAAATATCTTGTTTTCATAGGCTTTTGTTGGATAGATTAACAAATCTACCATTCAGGTTCTATTTTTTCAAGATATGCGATGAAGACCTATTATTGATTTTTTTGAATGATCCTACCTATGACAGATTCTTATTTATGCGATGGTTCTTTCTTGCTCGATTAAATAGTTCCATTTATCGTTACCGCAAACCTTATATATCTTTCCAGTGACAGATACTAGAACCTAGGGGTATAAATTACAAGTTGTGGGTTTAGCATTGGCGTTACAAAACATTGAACTTTGTATGTGAATCAAGTTAAAAGCTTTAAAATTTTAGGGTACAAAAGGGTGGTAACGTTTTTTTAGGTTTTTGCGATAAAATAAGACGGCAAAATGGTAAAAACGGTGTTCAGAAGAGCTATAAGCTTTAATTTCACCTGTTTAAAAAGGATTTAAGGCATATTTTCAGTTAAAATGTTACTACCCTTTTGTCACTGTTTTAGTAAATGCAGATGTTTTTATTTTGTATCAGCCAGATTTGACAATTGCATTATATGTTAGATAAGGGGATAAGGGCGACTTTTAAATGCACTATTTATTATGTTTTCAGGTCATTTGACACATTTGCGTGTGACATTGATCACATCATTTTGTGTCATTTGATACATTCATTTGTAATATATGTCACACTTATTAAGGCTGGTCTTGATTTAAATTTGTAACTGTTTAATAATATAATAGTTGATGTACAATAAGTAAGTCATTAATATAAACCAACAAATTTGATATGGTAGATCTATTGAATTGGTCGCGAGTCATATAATTTTATATTAAACAGTTTGAAGTTATGCCGATAGAAAAAGGATAGAAGCAATTAACTTAAAAAAGAAATAGAAGCAATCAAAATTTCGGGGCTTGCAATAAAAGTTCCACGATTCCTAAACAATATCGCTTATGGAAAAACTTGTAGAACTCTGCTTTTCATTGCCTCCGTTATCCAAAACGGATGTCACCGGAAAATTGCCAAAGAATTGCCGTTTTCCAATACCCTATGCTAAAGCGGAATTATATCATTTGCCTGAAGGTCGTTTGCTGGTCCAACATTATAAAAACTATCTCTTTTATCTGGAATGGTATGAGTTTAACTTGCACAGTGAACTTCAGGCCAGTTATAGAATAAAAGAGCCTTGCTTATTCCTATTCTTCGTACTTGATGGCTCGATCAGCTTTTATACACCTTATGGCGAAAGCATTTATGATGCAGCAAAAGGCATGTATTATGCCACCTCCAATAATACCGGGGAATACCTATTCCGGCTTCCTCCCGGTGTACATCAGCTATTTTATATCGTACCTAAAACCGATTATCTGGTAAAGTATCCTGAAGATTACCCGGATTTGCAGGCTCTACTGGAAAATATGGAACAGGATAAGAACCAGTACAGTCATATGCCAAGTGTTCCTATTGAGGGTGGGCTGTTTCTGTCTATGCTTGACTTATATAAATTAAATACAGCCAAAATTGATGATCTTGAAGTTGAAATATCTAAAAAGTGCAGGGCTTTGCTGAAAGCATATAATAAACTGGTCAAGCTTAAATTGGCTCAACCAGTTTATCTTATTATGGACTACTTAGAAAAAAACTATGCGGATAGTGGTCTTACCAATCAAACATTAGCAGGAAAATTTGACCTAAGCGAAAAAACATTGATTGAGCATTTCAGGGCTGAGTTTAATATAACACCCCATGCGCATCTAATCAGTGTGCGGATGCATAAGGCCAGGGAATTATTAAATGAGCAGAAATTACGTGTAAATAGAGTATATATCCTTGTTGGTTATAATGATCTGCGAAGCTTTGGCAGCCAGTTTAGTAAGTTTTTTGGACATCCGCCGTCTGATAGCTATTAAGATGCTTATAGTCTAATTTGAGTGCAAAACAGGAAAAAAAATCACTCAAATTCATAGTATTTCCCCAATATTTTCTCCTTTTTCTTCTCACTACCCCGCGTTATATCTAACGAAATTTACATTGTTCAACGGTCGGAGTACTGTTGCCAACGATATGCGTGGGGAGTACCGGTTTTCACAGCGCCCTTTCCGGGCGTTTAAGTATTCAGAACTAAGATGACAGTCCCCAAAAGTGCTATTACTGTTGTCCATGTATAAACCGGGCGGTACTGGAAAGTTTGATACCGGATCGAATGCAGGGAACGCGCGGACGGCGATAAGTCCATATCAGCTACAAGGGCAGGCAGCACTGGGATCGTGCGGCCTTTTAAGTAACAGGAATAAGAAATGTAAAGCAGATGAAAACGTTTGATGCAGCAAAGATCAGGGACATTGCAGGGAAATTATCCCAATGGGCAATGCTGGCCGTTATGGTAGCGCTATGCATCCGTTTCGTCAGAGCATACATGGCTGCGTCAGTATGGTATTATACCATAACTGTACAGCCTCTGTTTAACTATGCTTACGCCCGAAAGAGAGTTGTTAACCGTATTGTTCACCGCCGTAAGTTTGCCTTATTCCCGGGTTACGCCCAATAATATGTTCACATAAAAATCCAAACCTGTAGCAGGAGCAGATTTTTAAGGAAGCCTATCTACCTAAAAGAAAGGCAAACATGAATTTCGATGAACACATTTACTTTAACTATGGACAGTATTATCATTAAAAGGCAACGGTTTCAGCTTACTGATAAGGTGAGGGACTGGCTAATTTTAGCTATTTGCCTGGTCTGTATATTCTTATTTATATATACAGCTTATAGCAAAATAATGGATCACAGTCGATTTCTAAAAGGGCTATACCAGGCAGAATTTATTGGCCGTTTTGCATTTTATATTTCGTGGCTCGTTCCATTTGCTGAAATTTTGGTGGTTATTTTAATGATCGTTCCACGAACCGTAAAATGGGGCCTTTCCAGCTTTTTAAGCCTAATGATACTATTTACGGTTTATATTTTAAGCATGTTGCTGTGGGCGAATAAACTTCCGTGCCATTGTGGCGGTGTCATCGAAAAATTAAGCTGGACGCAGCATATATGGTTCAATCTCGCATTTATTGTACTTGCCATATTTGCTCTCCGCTTACTAAAAACAAAAATTGAATTACATAAAACAACCAAATGAAAAATTTCCATAAAGTTGTCATGAGCCTCGCAGTAGGCGCTATGGCTATAGGGTTTAGTGCATTTACAAATGCAAAATCACACAAATTGGGTCTGACAGATTATACATTTACTCATCCTGCACATAGCACGAGTAATCTACCTTCGGATTACGTGTATCATGCAAATCCGGCGGGTTGTAATGAATCGTCAGACATTTGTAAATCAGTTTGGTCGCAGTCAACAGCACCCGCTGAAGGTTCAGCCCCTGCCTCAGGTGCCACACAAATAAGTGTGGAAAATGGGGATTACAGGTAGTTTTTATGGATAGACCGCAGTATAAAGCGGTCTATCCATATTTTTAATTTCGGTCTTTTATGACCAGAACATCGGCCATCCTATCTGCAACTATAAATTTAAGTCCAAACTTGTCCAGTTCCTTATTTACCGCTGTAAAATCTGTCATTTTACAGTTCAGCTCAATATCTACATTATCGTTGAAATTAGTTTCATTTATAATGGGAAGATCAGAACCTTGCCAAAACCCTTCTAAGGTATTAATTAACCGACTTATCGGTAAATTGTGTTGAGTGTAAGAAAAAGCGTCGTGTTTTTGCGTCGGCGTTCCTCCGGTAGTTACCAATTTACTTCGGTCAGAAATGCCAAGAACTTCACATGGCGCTAACCGCTTTTCTATATCAGCCTGAAAGCCTAATGGTTTAGCAAAATACCTATCCAAATCGTCACCGAACAACCTATATTTTCCTTTCCAACTCTTTACGTTCTTCCATATTAGTTCGTAACAATAACCGTTATCCCTCAGCCAATCCACATATTTTTTACCTGTTTCATAAGAAACCAGTTTATTTCTCAACGTTGTATCAGTTACTTCAATTTTATACCTGCTTTTGTTCCAAAAAGCCAAAGTATAATAATTGTAATAGGAAATCCCAAAATAGATTTGGTACAGATTTAATATATTTTCGTTTGTAGCTTCAAAGTGATTGGAATCGGCACTTAACTGTAGTTTTACATGCGGTACAAATCGGGTTAGTATGGATTGGTAAAGAATTTGATTTGATAATATTGGTTCCAAATCAACACTGTCGGTTTTTTGTGTTAAGAATGGCATTCCTAGATCAAAGATCGGATTATCTTTATTTAGGGGCTTATTATTCGCACCTACTGTTAGATTGAGTTTTGCTGCACCACTGCTCAAGACAGTCTGGATATTTGTTTTATTTATTTCTGTCGCTTCCGTAGTGGCTATTATTTTTCCTGATTGGTCGATCCATACGTAATAAGGGATGCTCGAATGAGGAAAAAATGAATTTAACAGCGTATCATTCACAACGGTTGCAAAAGTCGATTTATTAATATTTTGAAACTTTGTCAGAAATGCTGTTGCCACTTTCGCATTTTCCTGGGTTACCGGAATAAATTGCACCTCCTTGTTAAATGCTCTTTGCAAAGAATCAATCTTCGGCATCATAGATACACAAGGCCCGCACCATGTAGCCCAAAAGTCAAGAATAATTAGCTTTTTTTCTTTAAAGTCAGTTAGTTTCAAAGACTGACTTTTATAATTAACTGTCTGGAACGTCGCATCATTAGGTATTTGATCTCCTATGGATAATGAACGGCTTTGTGCATTACACATAGTTACCGTAAGAGACAGGTAAAGCAGGATATAAAGTTTTGATTTCATAATATTAAAAATTGGTTAGTGATAAATGGACAAGAGAAGTTGTTACCTGGGATTTTGTTGAATTCCACTGCGCGATATTTCGTCCGGTGGTATGGGGAATACATATAGATTGCTATTGGGGGCCAACGCATAGGTTTGGCCATTAAGCATTCTGGTCAGCGTTACAGCAAAACGAGTGTCTTTATTGAGTCTTTTCAAATCTGTCCACCGCAGCCCTCTGTAAACTAGTTCTTTCCTTCGTTCCGTTAATATTTGAGACAAGGCATCGTCAGCACTTTTTGCTGTGTGCGGGACGTAGGTGCCAGTAGCATATCTTTTTACAAGAACAGTATTAAGATCATTGATAGCCGCTGACATATTACTTTGCCGCGCAAAACACTCTGCCCTGATCAGGTACATTTCGTCTGTGGCAAGACCTCCAAAAAGATTATAGTCCCCGGTGTAGGTGGCATTATAGGTTACTAACCCAGATAGATTTATAAAATATAGCTGTTTCCGCAGATCGTTGTTATCGTAGGAATTGTACAATGCGGAATCAACAATCATCCAGGGATCGTAGTTATCGAACGCTGAGTAAGCGCTCAACTCCTCATGAAAAATAACCTCTTTATTAAAACGGGGAATTGGCGCGGATGAAGTTGCTGACAGTGTGTTGTAATCCATCAACAGGTCGGACACTTTCAGGCAGGAGTCTGCATATAAAAATGCCTTAGTATAATTACTGGCAGACAAGTAGACCCTGGCCAGTAGGCCATAAATTGCTTTCCTGCCGGGTCTGGTTGGAAATAAGCCAGTATCTGGCAGTAAAGGCTTTGCAATTAGCAGATCATTTACGATTTGATCATACGTTTGCTGAACCGTAGCCCTAACCGATTTAACATTGATATCCGAGGTTGTCCGCAATGGAATGCCTAAATCGGTGGATGCAGAGGCAGGATCATATGCTTTTGCAAATTCTTGCGCCAGTCCCCAAAAATCAAATGCGCGGTAAAATAAGGCAGTGCCTTTTACATTATTCCAACTTTTTTGATTTGATGAATTACTTGGAATGTTGGCAATGCCGTCCAGGACTATATTTTCGTTCAAAATCCGCTGATAAGCGTTATCCCAATCAAAGCCTGTTTCCCCCGCATAAATATCGGGACTCCATAGGTAAGCGTTTCGTTCCTGCCCGTTGCTTAATTGTTGCCATGATGAATATTGCAGATAAAAATCTCCGGCTCCAACTTCTGTTAGGCTTGGGCCATTGAAATTGAATAAATTGTTGCCTGTATTATTGTCCAATATGGCTTGGTAATCTGCTATTGTACCTGGTACCACAAGGGCTTTGTTTGGTTTCGCATTTAACCAATCCTTTTTGCAGGAAATTTGCAGTAAAACAGTCAGCAATAAAATGACGCTGCCGACCATGTTTTGAAACTTATATGTTGATTTCATGATGAAAAGAGCTTTGATTAAAAATTAGTTTTTAACCCAAATGAGATGCTCCTGGGTGTAGGATAGCCCGTTGGATAGTCCGGGTCAAGATTTAGTTTATTTGCCCTCCAGATGATCCCGAGATTATTGGCATAAGCAAATACCTGGATGTTGTCGAAAGGAAGATTGCGATAGACTTTCTTGTTGAAATTATAGCTTAGACTGATGTCCTGTAATCTTATATTATCTCCTCTGACAACTGTTGCCTGCGAATACTGGTAAAACAAATCCCTGCTTTGGTCATCCGGGTAAACCATAGACGGAACATTGGTGAACTTTTCATCGCCAGGCTTCTGCCATCTTTGGGCAAACTCCCGGTTCCCTCCCAGCCAACTATTAAATAAGCTGGTATAATTGAGTGAACTTCTTCTGAAATAATAGTCGAACTTGTAACTGATATTGAATGAAAGGGAAAAACCTTTATATCCAAACTTGTTATCTATTCCGCCAAAGTACTGCGGCCTTGCGGGGCCACTATATACCAAATCGTTCTTTGACACTGGGTTTGTTAAAGTGGCATAATCTTTACTGATCTTACCGTCAATATACCCCTGTGGATCGCCGTCGGTTGGGTCTAAACCAGCCCAGCGGTAACTCCAAACCCCGAATACAGGATAGCCAACTATGGGATAAATATTACCGCTGGCACCATCTGCTGTGGTAAGGGACGAGGGAATAACTGGTGCATTGTATTTGGTCACTTTATCTGCCGCATGACTAAATAACAGGGTCGTAAACCAGGAGAAATCTTTATCAAAATTCTTTGAGGTCAATTGAATATCAAAACCATTTCCTTGTGTACTGGCATAATTCCCTTCAAAAGTGGTAACACCGGTACTTGGCGGCTCCGATTCATTTCCAATAATATCTGACCCGTTTTTCTTGTAATATTCCAGACTTCCGCTTATCGCATTGTTTTTAAGCGCGAAATCCACACCAATATTTCCTATACCTGCTTTTTCCCACCTTAATTCGGGATTGCCAATATTTGCAACTGACGCCTGTGTGAGATTGGTGTAAGAACTATTGACCGGACTATATAGAAAAGTAGTGATGCCGGTTATGTTTTGATTCAAATTACCATTGTAACCGTAGGTTGCCCGTAAATGCAGTTCAGGCAGCCAATCAATATGGTAAAAGGTTTCCTTATCTATATCCCATTTGGCACCAAAAGACCACAAAGGAACCGATTTAAGGTTAGTAGCCACTCCGAAATAATTGGAGCCGTCAATGCGTCCGCTTGCTGAAAATATATATTTATTATCATAGGTGTAAGCGGCATTGGCGAAATAAGAACGCAGCCGGGTGAGGGTTCCAGTGATACCTGCACCGCTTGGTATGGTTGCGTAACCTGCATGGGGATTTAAAGGGAATGTCGACAATAAATCTACGTTGCTGTAATTCCCTGTGTTATCATCGTATCCATATAAATTAGCACTTGAACTGCCCTCCGTTGTTGTTTGGCTCTGTTCCATACCGGCTATGGCGCTGATGCTGCTTTTATTCCAGGTGCCGGAATAATCAAGTTGCCCACGGGCATTGTAGGCGGAAACGGTTGTGAATGATTGGCTTAATATTCCACCTAATGGTATATTGTATCCATTTACGATTTCATTATCGTCAACACTGGAATATTCATTTATCAGGTTTCTTGCGTAATACGTTTGCTGACTCTCGTAATCCCTATTGTTAGTGGTATATTGTTCATATTGATATTTCCCCTCAATGTTTAATCCATTAATGATTTTATATTTAACACTCGGGGAAATTCTTATATCTCCATATTTGGTTGTATTATCAGCTAAGCCGAGATCAGAAAGCGGCGAATATGACCAATCTAAATAACCCATTGAAGGCGCAGCCTGTATAAAACTTGGATTCAGGTTTTGTGTAATAGCTAACGGATTCCCGTTGGCATCCGCAAGCCGGGCATACGGAGAAATTTTACCTGACAGCACATGTGCTATGGTATTATCCGTTTTTGTATTGGATTGAACGTAATTTAAGCCAACAGAAATCTGGAGATTCTTAACCGGGGTAAAAGCAATATTTGAATTTAAGGTTAAACGGTCATAATTATTATCCTTCTGGCTTTGCAGGTTATTATCGTAGCCAGCAGAAAAATAGTAGTAGGTTTTATTGTCACCCCCGCTCAGGTTAAAAGCATATTGCTGGTTAACGGCATTTTGATAAAGGTATTTTGAAACATCATCTAATACGTAATTGCCACGTAAACCATTTATTTGTGCTGTTGCATTGGTAGGAGATAGTGTGCCTGCTCTTTGTTGGGCCAAGAAGTTTACGACCCCTGATATAAATGGATAAGTAGTCGTATTAGTTAGATCGCTATCATATTTGCCATTTTTAAACAAAAATTCTTCGACATCAATATAATCGGAAGAACTCATGTAAGTGGGATTATACTTAAGGTCCGGTTTCTGTATTACCGTTACATTGGAATTAAATGAAATCTTTAGGGGTTGATTTAAGGAACCCTTTTTTGTGGTGATGACAATTACACCATTTCCTGCTTTCACACCCCATATAGAAGCTGCGGCTGCATCTTTTAAAACAGTTATGCTTTGTACATCATCGGGGTTAATATTGGTAATGTCGCCACTATAAGGGAAATTATCGACTACAATTAGAGGCTGATCATTGGCGAAAATGGTACTGCGGCCACGGATACTTAGATCAAGTTTACCGGATTGAGTATTGCTTGTATTGGTGTTGAATAATAGGCCGCTTGTTATCCCATCCAGTTTACTGATAACATCTGTTGAAACTCTTGCATCATACATTGATTTATTGGGTTGAGAGAAAGAACCTGTTGCCCGCTCCTTTGGAATAGTTTGGTAGCCTGTACTTACTACTGCTACTTCCTCGAGATTTGAAGATGCAGCATGTAGAGCTATATTATGAAAAGGCAGGTTATTGGTTACCGTGAAAATGTAAGGCTGATAACCTAGAAAGGATACAATTATTTTATCGCCCGAATTGGCGTTAATAACGAACGTTCCATCATGTTGTGTAAACACAATCTTATTTTGGCCCACAATTTTTATTGTGGCACCGTGTAATGGTCTATTATCTAAGGTATCGGTGACCTTGCCTCTGAGCTGCATAATGGTTTGTGCTTCCACCTTAAAAAAAAGGCAAAGCGCGGCCAGTACTATAAATAGTATATATTTTTTCATTAAATTCAGTTAGTTGAGTTCGTTAAAAAGAGTAGTATAAAAAGAAAAGACAACGGCAACCCTAAAATTACTATTAACTATTAAGCTGATCCTGAGTTGCCGTTCACCAGGCTAATCACTCAGGGCAACAGATAATGTTCTTAATGGGATTTTGTAGTGGGTAGGATATAGTTTTACTGACAACTAAGAGGAGTGATACCCATTCGCAATTTTCATATATGCAAACTACTATTCGACCATAACAAACGGACGCTTTTTTAAAAAGAGAAAGGCTAAAACGCTTATGTATGTTCGGTTCCATACTTCATTTAAATTAAATTTTAAATGAGCCTAATGATGCAGGATATAATAAAAGTGGGTTCTACATACCGTAACTCCATTCAGTTCTCAAGCCTTATGTTGACACGGATTTACAGCAGAACCCACTCTTATTTTTAGATATGCGAATGTAGCATATCAAGATAAGATATGGGTAACTTCTGCTGCCTTGCGTCAACGGCTTGAGATAGGAGTTGCAAGACTCTTTAGTTACTTCTATTAGAAGTGTATAGTGCTTTATTTCATGTATATATAAAATTCACAGCAAACAAATATAAACAAGTAAATTAGATTGTCAAATTTTATTTTCCGAATCGACAAATAATACTATTCGGATGAATGATTGTACTTGTTTCTTTTTTGAAAAGATTTGTGAATGCAGAAGAACGCTAATACGATTGGTGAGTTTGTAAAGGAAATAACCGAAAGTCAGAATCTAAAACCTTCAGATTTGGGCGCGAGGATCAATACCTCAAAACAAAATATATCTGATATCTACAAGCGCAATACCATCGATTCCGAACTACTATTGACTCTTAGTAAAGCATTAAATTATAATCTCTTTTCTTATTATGATGACAAAGAGCCCATAATTGGATTTCGTAATGCAGAAAATCGCGAATGGCAGGTTAAAATTGATAATTTAACTCATTCACTTTCCTTAAAAGAGGATTTACTAAAGGAAAGGGAAAAATTAGTAAAAGCTCAGGAAAAGCTGATAATCGAATTTGAGGGAAAAATAGCTCGTAAAGGGTAGTTTTAACTGAAATGCCTGGATTTTCGAAACAACATTGAAAATCTAAAAATAGATATTAACAAAATTCAAGGATTTTATTAATGATATACCTATATTGATTAGATTTAGATATGCCTACCCAAACTTCACAGTTTAAAGCAATAATCTTAAAAGAGATTTCATTGACCGGTACCCATCCAGTTTCTATTGAAAAACTATATAGTGCTGCATTAAACACGATTGATTTTGATGAGCACGATCTACAATTTACAATTTTAAAAAATAAATTCACTACCGAACCCAATTGGAAGCGAAATTTAAGGAATTGCTTACAAGGGCTTAAAAGCTCAGGCGAACTTGTCAATTCTTCGCAAGGGTACTGGCGATTGCCATCTTCAAATCAAGAGACATTTTTAGACCCAGATGAGGCATGGCAGTCGATAAAAGATGGTGCTCATACTGCTTTAAATATGCAAAGTTCTTGGGAATCAGTTAAGCAGGGTCACGTTTACAATGTTGTTTCTGTTGATGATAAAAAAATTGGAATAAAACGTGTATCAACAAATTCTGTTGAACAGCTGTATAAAAGTGATGTTGTAAGAGGAATAAATTCATTAAATGCCGCTGGCGGTAGATTAGGCCGTAGGTCGATGATTTATGTTGTGGCAAAAGAGGTTGCTATAGTTCAATTTCATCCAGATTTAAATTGGGATGATGAACATGAATTTCTATATGTAACTACCGCGACTAAAATTCAATTGATCAACTTAGTTACTCAATTTGAGGAGGCTAATAACGATGATGCGGATGATTTCCAGACTTATGCCAGGCGTATTAGAAAGGGGCAAAGTAAGCTGAGAAAAAAGTTGCTTAATGCATACAATAATATGTGTTGTATTTCAAAAACCGGCCCGGAAAATGTTTTGCAAGCTGCACATATTGAACCTCATTCAGAAAAGGGGAATAATATATCTACAAATGCTTTATTACTGAGATCAGACTTGCATGATTTATTTGATGATGGTCTTTTACTAATCGATCCAAGCTCTTTAAAAGTTTGTGTGCATCCAAGTTTAATTAATACCTATTATTATAAATATAACAATGAAAAACTATTGGATCGGACAGATAATTTAAGGCCAGACTACAGCAAATTAACGGAAAAATGGAATAAGCATTATTGGATCTAGTGTTTCATTATAAACCTGTCTCCAATAATCTTTCAAGATCTTACAAATAATAACTTAAGTTATTATTTGCATTAATTGTATTTTCGAATAATATCTTCTAAATAAACCTTATATGCAAAATGATTACAATTGGTTGTTAAAAAAGACGCCAAGATCTGTTCGCAATCTTCATTTATGGGAAAAGAACCCCCGCCTCGATCCTGAAAACTCTTACTCACATCTGAAAGAATTTGCCGAAGAAATGACCGCAACAGATGCAGACAGGGTTGACTTTATTAATCTGGCAAAATCAATAGCAAAAAAAGGATTTATACCTGCTGATCCAATAGTTATATGGCAAGACAATGCTAATAATAAGTTTTATGTAGCAGAAGGAAACAGAAGAATTGCAGTATTAAAATTACTGCTTGAACCACATAAGTCACCAAAAGGTATAAAGAACATTTTTACGAAGCTGTCTAATGAAATTGAGCATTCCGATATTGAGAAAATTCACGTGTCGGTAGCTCCCACATTTGAAGATGTGGAATGGTATATTTCCCAAAGGAACAGCTTAACATCCTTGCAGAAAAGATGGGTAAGAGAGCAGCAACAACGATGGGTTTCTACATTGTATGACAAATATAAAGCCGACATAGATCAAATACGAGCTCAGGCTGGGGTTGAGGAAAATGAGTTGGAGAACATATTAAGAACATTAAAAATCAAAGCCCTAGTCAAAGAGGTGGAAAGTGAGTTAACGGAAAAAGAATTTACAAAGGCATCATCACACCGTTTTCCGATTTCATCTTTAGAAAGATTCTTTTCTTCTAAAAAGGTCAGAGAAGAATGGGGATTAGAGTACGAGGGGCCTGAGATAAAAATCACCAAAAAGAGAGATAGTTTCCTAAAAGCCTATTCCCAACTTATCAAAAAAATGTTGTTACCTATCGGTAATGAGCATCGAATTGATTCCAGAAGCATAACTGACAAGTTGGATGATATTTTATCGTCGCTCCCGCAAGTTGAATCTAAAGAAACAAATACTGGCGACGTAAATGAAAATGCAAATGATCAAACACCTAAAGAAAATGAAAGTGGAGCAACCAATGCAACAACAGAAAGTGAAGAAAGTGCGCAGGTAGAAAAAGAAAAAACTCCAAAAAAAGATCTAAAGAATGACCCTAACAGGTCAAGATTGGTATTAGACTATTTCGAATTACACACTGATAATTACCGGTTATCAGATTTGTTTAACGAACTAAAAACAATACCGCTTAAATATAAAAATTCGGTTGCTGCTTCGATAAGGATTTTCCTTGATCTTGCGGTGTTAACTTATATTGAAACTGAAAATCTTGAAGATCCGATAAAAGCCCATTATAAAATGGCGCTAAGGCAAATTACCTTGAGCAAAAGAATAGAGTACCTAAAAGATAAATTAAATCAAAAGTCCTCGACCATTACGCAGAAATTATTAAATCCAGAAAATGAATTGAGCCTTGATGTTTTAAATGGCTATGTACACAATAATGATTCGCATTATTTGGATCAAGCTTTTTTAAATAAGTTTTGGGATTTTTTATTCCCGCTTTTTCAGGAACTATTAGATATAAAAGAAATTTAATTCATTAATTTAAAGCGGTAGTACACCATGCTTTAATACTTGTCATTAGCTCTTGTTCAATGTTTTGTGGTAGGTAATCCAATATTCTAAATCTATCGAAAACTAAACCCGCTTCATTAGCTCTTGGCAACCATATTTCAATAGGAAAATATTGTGCACAGAAAAACATTCTTAGGGGTGTCATAACTGGCTGTCTTGTAAACCATGTCCTGCAAAATGCATCAGTGTTCAGCTCAGATAATTTCTCCGCCCAAGTCGTACCTGTTTTACATTGACCGAATGCGATAATCTGTGAAGGTTGTTGATCTGAAAAGCCTTTCCAAAGCACCACGTCTACATTATCATCCTGCGGATGAAATCCGGGGTTCGGATGAATGCTACCACCCTCTCTCATTCTCTTGGTTAAATCCAATAACTTTGCCCGAAATCCACCGACATCTGCCTTACTAGTACCTAATATGTCAACTTCTGTTTTGTCCCCAAAAAACTGTTTAGCAACTATCGAAGATAGCTTTTCAAATACCTGCGTACCATCAATACCATCCTGAATTTTTTGCTTTGTCATATTTAAACGCGTACATAAAAGCAGAAAGCGATAAATCCAGTTGAAGTCATCGTCCTGCGATTCGTATTGAATGGAATAACCATTTTCAAATGCGTTAAACGGGTACCGGTCTTTTAAGATATTTTTTCGGCGATTTATTTCAATTGAAATCTCATCGGCTTTATCATTGAACCTATCTGTCGTGTCATTTATTCCGCTAACGATGATTTCATCGGAAACCAATTGCGGGGTTTTGATTAACTGATGCAATGATATTTTTCCAGTTGTCAATGCAAGGTATTCTGCATAATCTGCCCATTCCTGCGATGAACTTCTTATTGAGGGTATGCCGTCAGGTAACTTAAACATAATTATATATCCTCACCAAAAAGTCTTTTCTTGGGTGCCCCATTATCCTGAAGTGATTTCCATTTTTTTTCCATCCCTTCATATAGTTCGTCAGCGATAGAGGCTACAGATGCGGCTAACCTTAACATCGCCTCGTCTTTTCCATCAAATCCCTCGGTTTGATACGATTGTGCTTTTTGCAAGGCGCGTTTTGCTTCTAAAAGGCTTTGCTCAAATGTCTCGTCTTTGGGCTGACTGATGTCGTAAGCGACAGCAAGAGGAACCCCATCTCTTAAAGCGTAGGTCGCTTCCTTATTTTTTACAACAGCTTCAATGCGTCTTAAATCAGGATTCTGAGATTGTATAACGGGCTCCGCCTCCAGCTTTTTACTGCCAAAAAACCATAACAGTAATTCACCTAAATTATCTTGCTTATTTTCAGGTACCGGATTTTCTACTTCTTCGGAGACATCCTTGATTCCTATAAATTCCTTTATGCCCTCATAGGACAAACCTGTATATAAATGGGAAAAGTAAAGCCGGGGGGCATTAATATCGGAGCGGTCAAATTTCCCAATACGTTCCGCCTGTTCGATAACTTGTAAGCCCTGATATAGTTTTTGAACCGTTTTATGAGTATCACCAATTTGAGAAGCGATTTGCTCTAACGAAATGTGGTATTCATTTTTGATTAGGGATATATACTGCGCTTTCGCATAACTGCCCCATTTTGCCGGTCCATTAATATGTTTAAATCCTATAAATTTCCAAGCTTCTTTTCGCTCATTGACAAAAATAACCGGAACCGTTTTTAAAGATTCCTTAACCTCTTCGGAAACATACAGCACGTTTTTATTTGTCCCAATATAATCAGCCAGATCAGGATCAAGTATACATTTAATTGCAGCTAACCTACGATTACCCTCAATTACTACAAGCTTACCATTTTCTTTGATTGCTATAAGGGGTTCATGCTCAAAAAAACCACTGGCTTTTATAGAAAGGACGATTTCTTCGACGCCCATAACATTCCACAAAATTTTAATGATCTCTTGTTCGGAAGAACCAGTGCCTAGGTTAAATTCAGCAATTCTTGGGTTTTGAGTATCAAATACTAATTCCTTTGGGTCAACCGGAGTTATTGTCTGATTCATAGGATTAGAGTAGTATTAGTTCACTATTTCGATTGTTAACCTGTATTTCTTCAATTAATTCAAGATTAGGTGAAAAAACCAATAGTTCACTGCCGAACTTTTTGCTTTGAAGTGTATAATTTAAATCAAATGTTGACATTCTGAAGTCTTGATACATTGCCTTTATCTGAGGCACATTATCATAAGAAATTAGCCAGGTAATATTTTGGTCTAAATCTTCGACTGCCGTAGCTAACGTTTGATGATTATCATGCCCGTAATTATTTAAATATAACATCTTTCCCTTATTATAGTACGGCGGGTCGAGATACAAAAACAGGTCATTAATATCAGGGTGATAGTTCCCCAAATTCTTAATGATGCTTACTGCATCCTGGTTAGTCAATGTAATATGTTCACTTTCAGAAGCGATTTTTTCAATGCGTTTAATTAATTCTTCTTTATTAAACCTAACATCTATTTTGTAGTTACCGGTTTGATCCTGGCCACCGATAGGACCTGCTTTATAAATAATGCCTGACCGGTTAGTTCTGTTGAGGTAAAAGGTAGAAAATCCAAGATCTACAATATTGGCGGCTCTGCCCTGTAAATAAATTGTTTTTTGAATATGCCACTCTGCAATCGTAACGGGTACCTGTTGTATTCGCTCGATAAATTCTTCTGAATGATTTAAAATAGCATACCAAACTGCGTAAATGCTGTAATCTGCATCATTAATATGTATATGCCTGAAGGTGTTATTAAAAAGCATATTCAATGCAGCGCCTGCTCCACCAGCATAAAGTTCGCAATACACCCCGCCTATCAGATCATTTTCGCGCGCCAATTTTGATATAAAACCTGATAAACAGGATTTTCCACCTGGGTACCTTAATGGGCTATGATTTTTAGGACTACTCAAATTATTGCTATTAGAAGTGTTGGCCAGCAAATATAATAAACAATAAGTATTAAAATCATTGTTACCAAATTGGAAATAGTATTCTCACAAGGGTAATCGCCTTTTTTAACGACTAGTTTATCTATCGTGGTATTCCAACCATTGAAACACACCCACACTTCATTTATACTCTGTTATCTTATTTATTGGGCAGAGAACGCTCTCCTGTTTAAAATATTGAAAATAAATTATATAGGAGGCTAAATGCACGCCCTTTACCTAATTAAAACCCATCTGGCTTATACCCAATTCTTTTACGTTGTTCAAGTTCTTCTTTTTTAGAAATTAGTTCATCAAGGTATTGAAATACCAGCTCAATGTTTTTGTCATGATTGGCCAGTTGGTTTTGATATGTTCGATTTCAATCCTCAATTCTGCATTATCATAAAGAAATTGCCTCACACGAGTGAATACGCGAATAATTTGGATGTTTACAATTATTGCTCTATCACTATTCAATATGCTTGATAACATAGCAACACCTTGTTCAGTAAATGCATAAGGGGTAGAAGGGCTGAATTTAATATTTGGCGGGAGGTTATCACAGTTTGTGATAACCTCCCGCCACTCATTCTTAGTTAATTGAAACATAAAATCTTCGGGAAAGCGAATCAGGTTACGTTTGACAGCTTGTTTTAAGGCTCTTGTTTCAACCTCATAAAGAGCAGCCAAATCAAAATCAAGCATTACTTTTTGATTCCTGATTAAGTATATCTTATTCTGTATAATATTATCGGATATTAAAATTTGTTCAAGCATGATGGTTGGTTTATTAGTCTATTACTTATTGTTTTAAATAGCGTTGATGTTAATCGATTGATATTCCTAAATGGCTTTTACATTAGCATACTTCTTTTTAAGTTGAGCCATATCCTGGCTAACTTTTACATCCAGTATTTTTGCATAATGCTGCGTGGTTTTAATGCCTGTATGTCCAAGCATTTTGCTCACCGTTTCTATTGGTACACCGTTAGACAATGTAACTGTTGTAGCAAATGTGTGCCGGGCTAAATGAAAAGTTAAGTGTTTAACAATGTCGCACAAATCAGCTATTTCCTTTAAATAGGCATTCATTTTTTGATTGCTTAATACAGGTAATAACAGCCCTTTGTTTTCACACTGCGGATGATTCTGATAGCGGTTCAATATATCTAACGCTATTGGCAATAGGGGTATCCTTGAAGATGTATCGGTTTTCTGCCTACTGGTGAAAATCCATTTATCACCGTCCATGCCTATGCCTATCTCACTTCTTTTAAGCTTTTGTACATCGGCGTAAGATAAACCCGTATAGCAACAAAAAACAAAAATGTCCCTTACTTGCTGCAAGCGTCCAATCGAAATCTTTTTGGATGTCGTAATATTATCGAGTTCCTGTTGCGTCAGGAAGGTACGCTCTTTAGCTTTTGCTGTAGATTTGAAATTAATGAATGGATTTTGTTTAAGCCAACTATTCGCAATGCAATGATTAACAATTTTCTTAAGGTGTTTGAGATATTTGGCAGCGGATACTCCGGTAATCTTACAATCGGCTTTCAGGTAGAATTCGAAGTCGGTAATAAAGGCATGGTTTAGCTGATTGATCTCTATATCATTTTTGCCGTATTGTTTTTTCAGGAAGCCTGTAAGATGTTTTTCGGAGGTATTATAACCTTTCAAAGTGTTAGCTTCAAAACCATTTCCGATCAATGCTTTTACTTTTGCATTATGCTCTTTGAATAATTGCATCAGGTAGCGACCTTTTTCTGTTTTGCCCGTGAATTGGTTTGTCAAACTCTCATTAGTAACACGTTGGTTGGAATCTATCAGCACCTGGTGTGCATTTCTTACCTTAGTTTGCAGGCTGTCCAGGTAATTGTTAAGTGACTTGATTTCTTCCTTTTGGCCAATGGCCCTGCCTGCCTGGCTGCTCCATTTGGTAGAATCGCATTCTCTTCCGGTAGACATGTCCGAACGCTTACCGTCTACGGTAATGCGCATGTAGATAGCCATAGGGCCGTTTTGGTAGTTCTTTTGCTTTCTCAAGTAAAAAAGCAGGTGGAAATTACTCTTCATAATTACAAGCTTAAAAGTGAAACAAAAGTAAGTTTGTAGCCTGCTTTTATCAAGATGTTCACTTGCTGAACATGTTGACAATCAATTAATTATGAGTAATTCGGTGCGTAGCTGTTTGCCATTTAGGTACGCACCGAATTACTACCTTTTTGGTTGCGAACTGGTGCATAAATTGGCGTTTTTATGCAATAAAAAAAGCCTGCAAATGTTTGATTTGCAGGCTTTTAGCATCTTTTGATATTGTTTTCCGTAGCCCGTAGGGGGATATTTATATCCCTGTAGTGCTCTTATAATCAATGTTTTAAAACGATTTCGTCTGGCACTCACCGTTTTACTCACCAGCTTGTTAACGCATTGCAAATGTTATGTAAAAATAATTATTTAACACGAAAAATCAAGTGTTTTATATCAATTACTGATAGGGATATTGTGAAATTAATCTTCTTAAATATATGCCTGAACATCCTGGCGTTACGTTAGCTGATGGATAATTCATTTTAAACTTATAACCAACAAGGCGTATCAATTTACTGATACGCCTTGTTGTATTAAACCTATATTGCGTTAATTAATCTAATGCGTTATACAAATTTGTTACATCTGTATTACTCAGTATTCTGCTGTAAATTCGTATATCGCTCATTGAGCCATTAAAATATCCAGCATTAGTAGGGTTATCTTTACCAATATACATGATTGTACTTAGTGCCCCGTTAGGCGTTAATATGTTGTTGGTGGTGCTGATTAGTATGCCGTTCAGGTACATTTTGAATTGTTGATTAGCTAGGCTATAAGTGCCCGTCATCAAATACCATTGCCCTGTATTTATAGTTGTATTATCTATAACATTAACACTTCCACCACCGGGGCCATAGGAAATTTGGTTATTACCAAGATTAAATAAATAACCATTGTTAGCACCTGATGTACGTTTATCTAAGACATAACCACCAGTAGATGCATTTAGATAAACCCAGGCACTTAATGTAAAATCTGTATTATTTAAACGTAAGGCTTGATTGTCAGCCACTGAAATATAACTGGTTGTTCCATTAAACTGGTAAGCGCCAAGTGAATTACCCAATCTGTCAGTTCCTGTAGATATAGCGGTAGTAGTACCGTTATTTCCATTACCCGATAGGTCAGAAACAGTATTGGCAAAAGGCCAGTATGCTACTATCGAGCCCGTTGGCGCACAAGAAGCTGTATAAAGTTCATTGATTTCAGTAGTCGTAATGGATCTGCTATACATGCGAACATCCCCAATCGATCCAGGGAAATAATATCCTGATCCGGCTCCTGGATCATCTTTACCGATGTAAAGACCAGCATTTAATAGACCTGGCGAAGGCACATTGAAAGTTGAATCGCTTAATACGCCATTGACATAAATATCAAGTTTCTTAGAAGTTAAAGTATAGGTAACAGTAACCATATACCACTGATTAGTATTGATAGTTGGAGTTGCTATTGCATGTGTAGCACCACCACCCGGACCAAAAGCGATTTGGTTGTTACCGATAGAAAATATCCAGCCGGTAGTGTCTCCTTGTAATCTTTTACTTACGATGTTGCCGCCACCCGAATTACTCAAATTAACCCAGGCATTAATACTGAAATCGGTATTATGTAGGCTAAGTGCAGTTTGATTGGCTACCGACACCGAACTTGTTGTGCCATTGAACGAATAGGCACCTGCTGTGTTTCCTGCTCTATCAGTCGTAGCAGTAACATTACTTGCTGTCCCATTGTTTCCATTGCCAGATAGGTCATTTGTAAAATTACTTAGTGGCCAATAAGCGATCAATCCGTTGGAAATTGTAGTGTTTGCTGAACTAGCGAAAGACTTGTTGTCATCGGAAATACTGCCTAATGCAGGAGGGGCTTTTTGTAAAGACCCCTTTTGACAGGATGCAAAGAAAAAAGCAGCGCACATAGCGGTTGCTAAAACCATACTGGTTTTTCGGTAAATTAAATGATAGGTTGTCATTGTGTGATTGGTTTATTTATAGGTTTAATGAAACAATATTAAAAATTATTTTCCAATTAATTTTGTAAACTTTCCGTTAAAGTTGTTAAATGATTTTAAGAAATTTTCTCGATGACGCAGGGGGTAAATTTGTCAGTGTCGGATATGTATATGTTAATTAACAGAAGCAAGGAATATCAGCTATGTCTGATTGTAAACTTTAAATGTGAATATTTTTTGCACTATGCTCCTTTAATTACTTTTAGTAAGTCGGCATATATAATGGTTAATATTATATCTAATAAGCTTTTATCCGGGCGTAAGGTAGCCATCCTATTTTGGCGTCAGTATTAGAGTAACGCGGGAGAGAACATTTATGAATTGTAAAGTATTGAAAATTGTCCTATAGTTTAATAGTATTTTTTTAGAACGATGGAGATAAAAGGTGTTCACCGATATTATTAAGTTTTAATAATTTTTTTGAAGAATATTAAAAATAATGTTCTTTTAATTATATATTTACTTCAATTATTAATATAGAATAAAACCTTAACCTTAAAAAAAAACTGTATGAGTACATTTTACTTTTCCTTTTCTCAAGAGCCACTTCGATATCTAAGCGCTAAACAATTTACAATTTAATTATTTACTGTCTTTTAGTGTGTTGGCGATCTATGATCGCTGCTGCATGATTACCTGTTTTATATTATAATCCCCTAATTTTACTGCTCTCAGTTTAAACCCTCATGATTAAATTTAAGGTTTTTGCCAGTCTATTACTGGTGTTTTTGGCAAAATATAAATCCCATTTCATAGCGAACTTTTTACAATTTGATTTAAATATTAAGCTGAAGGCGCCCTTTTTTGCATTCGTTCTTTTTTTGTTTGTTTCTAACGTTGAGGCTCAGGTAACAAATAGCTGGACGGGTAAAACGAGTACGGACTGGAACACAGCAGCTAACTGGAGCAATAATACAGTGCCCGGCACGCTGGATAATATCCAGCTGGGCATAGTAGCCACAAATAATCAGCCGGTTATTAATAGTAGTTTTACAATCGGCAACTTAACTATGGGCGTTTATCCGCTAACACTTACGATCACAGCGGGTAATATCCTGACAGTTTCAGGTGCAGTAACACAAAATCATAGTACCAACAATATGGTTCCGCTTACTACTTTAGCAGGTGCGGGCGGCTTGATATGTAATTCCTTTGTGGTGGGTGGCAACATTCCACCACATTTCATACAATCAGCAACAACTGAGGTTATTTCCCAACTTGGGCAGCTGACCATTAATGGTAACCTGATCATCAATTCTGTGACGATGGATCTTTTGTCAGGCGGTGTGGGCAACAATAACGCCTTATTCTCATTGGAGGGTGGTGCCGTAAACTTAAGCGGGCAAATCAAGATAGTTAATACAATGGCACCTTACTTGGTCACGCAGATCACCACACCACCATCTTCTGTCTTTAGTATAGATATTACTTCCAGTCAAAATGCGACTCTTTTTTTAACAGACAGTAACGCTGTTAACCTTACTAATTCAGCATGGGGATATGTGAATTTTAACAATTCAAGTTCGGGCACGGGTTCCAGTACCGTTGAATATGTAGGTGCTAATCAGAATATTTATCAAACCACCCATCTGGGTATAGGTCAATATGGTTATTATAATTTGGTAATTGGTGGTTCCGGTGTTAAAACCTTCGGGAATATAAATTATAACAATCTGGCTACCGGGGGGAGTGTGACCGTATTACCTGGGGCTACATTGAATCTCCCCGCGTATCTGACCTCATTACTTGTTCACGGAAATTATATTAACAGGGGCACAACCTTATTATCAGCACAATCAGGTGCGATATTTTACGGTAGTAATTTTATTAATTCTGGAGCATTTAACATGCCCGTTACATCTTCAAGCGTACCAATCAAATTTTTCGGAGGAACCCAAAACATTATAGACAGCACAACCACTGGTTTACCATTTCAGTTTTTGATGTTTTCTAATCCCGGCGTGAAGCATATCAACTATGGAAACGTATCTGTGATTCCAAACGGCATAGTTAACATAATAGGTGGTGCGACAGTTAATGTTGACAACGGGGCAACCCTTACATTGAGGGCCGATACAACCGGTTCGGCAGCGATCGGGCCTATACCGCAGGGTAGCAGCATCACCGGTCAGGTGGATGTACAGCAGTTTATAGCGGGTTCGGTCGGCACTGCCGCGCGTGGGTATTTGTTTATGTCGTCTCCTGTAAATTTATCTAATTCCATTAACGGGGACAGGCAATATGGCATAAATTATTTGCATGGGACAAGCCTGACCAGTGGCATATTTATTGGCGGCCCGGGTGGATCAGCAAATGGTTTTGACAACGGCTCAAATGTTAACCCGCTTATGTACCTTTTCAGGGAAGATATCCCCACCTGTAACACGAATTTCTTCTGCAGCCAAAGCCGTGGGGTGTTGAAAATTAATTATCCTGACCCGAATCAGATAGGGACTTCTACCCGCTACAATAATACCAGCACACCTGATACCGTGATTTATTTGCCTATTGCTAACGGCTTTGAAGTTTATTATCTGGGAAACAGGGTACTTAGTAATGGAACAACCTCCGGTACCAAGTTTAGCGCTCCAGTAAATTATCCTGAAAATGTTACCCTAAATAATACAGGAACCATCAATCAAAGCAATATTCAGGTTAAGGTATGGTTTAGAAGCGATCATTATTTGTCTTATACTAATTTGTCGAATAGTAATGATCCGGGGGTGAACCTGTTAGGTAACCCTTATCCGTCAGCGATCAATTGGGACTATATAAGTACAACCAATAGCGGCGCGCAGCTATATGGGCCTAATTTGAAAACAACGATTTATATTATGAATCCATTAACTCACCAGGAGCAGCCTTATCAAGCCGATTCAACACATAGCCCCAATACGGTATACTATGGTGTAGGTTTGGCATCTAATATTATTCAGTCAAGTCAGGGCTTTTCGGTTACAGTTGACCCTTCGTCACCTGATCCGGCTGCTGCGAGTCTGTTATTTCGTGAAGGGTGTAAACAAAATAATCAGATCCCTGATACGACAGGTACGTTCGGTATCGGCGGGCCTCCGGTTAATTTAAACCCGCTGGCCATACGTTATGTTGCTGCTAATAGCTTGGTAAAGAGTGCCGTCAGTTCTGCTAAAACATCATCGGGAAATACCGCAACGGTTAGTACAAGTAAAGTTAATTTTGATAAAGTTCCGGTAAAAGCTGCTGCCAGGCAGTTTCCACCAGTGCTGGTCAGGTTGAAATTATACAATATGGATCTTGATACGGCTAGTAATAATGATGAAATACTAATTGATTTTAAAAATAATGCTAAACAAAAATATTTGGCTAAAGAAGATGCTTATGATCTGGGCGGTGATGACTCTGTAAAAGTTATGCTTTCGAGTTATTCCAGCGATCACATTGCGCTCGCTATTAACACGTTGCCATTACCAGCGGTGAAGGAAAATATTGTATTGTATACCGATGGTACCCTAAGCGGAAATTATAAATTGCTATTTACGCAACTGGATAATATTCCGCTTAATTATACGCTAGAATTGCGGGATAAACTGACCGGAGCAGTGAATAATATCAAGGATATGAAGGGATATAGCTTCAAAATAGACAAAAATATTCCCGCTAGTTTTGGGGATCGCTTTGAAATTTTCGTCACCAATAAAAGACGAATTAAATATTAAAAAAATATTTAATTTTATTATATAATGTGTAAAAATGTTCTTACATTTAAGAACTTAAACGTTATTAACTATTGGATCTTAACCCTTATGACAAAATTATTACTTATTAATCACATGCGAACTTATGCCCGGTCTACAGGCTTAATCTTTTACCGGCGTTCAGTCGGTCTTCTATAAATTAAATTACCGATGTTTTTTTTCTTTTAAACGGCTCGTTTCTGCGGGTTCCCGTTTAGCTGAGCATTGATTTATTTAAGGCGTGTGATTCGCTGTCTGATTCAGGAATAATGAATTGACTGGTTTTGTTAAACCGGCGGTGAGGTTATTTTTTGCCCTGTTTTTTTAAAAATGATCAAATAAAAATCAATATAACTGGACCTAAACCCCGGTAATCATAAGAATAATGAAAAAGCTATTTTGGGTTTTTTTGAGTGTGATTTGTTTTGGGCAAAAAACTTTTGCCCAACGCCTGATGTATCCCTTGGTTTCGGATACCGCGAAAGTCAGGTCCGTACCCAAAATTCTCGGTCTGGTTGTCTTGACGGATACCGGCCACCAGAAGCAAACTGCATTCTTCTCTTTCCAGCTACTGGAAAAAGCGCTGGGCTGTAATATGGTTGCCTGGCCAAAAAAGATTCCGAAAAAAGATACGAAAAACCAGCTCGCCGGTAAAGTGAATCCGGCTACACCATTAAGCGAGGCAAAGCCAACAGCAATTACCCCATTAAAGGTTCCGGGTTTGCCGGGTAGTGCGGCCATGCCGGTACCTGCATCACTCAATACTCAACTATTGGCCAGTCAACAGAAATTAGGTATCCCGGTAAGTGCTCCGGCAGCCTTGAACCGCTTCAACCTGCCGGGGAGCAGCAGCGCAACGCCGGCTAATCAGACATTGGCCTCTTTAACCAACGGCAACCTAACCAGTAATCCCATGGTTACCGGGACGACAGCATTGCCGAATACGGTTTTAACGAGTACGGTCAACTCGGAAAAAAACTTATTTGACCAGAATATCATGAATAATCCTCTGCCTGCCAATGCGCTGAGCGGGTTGAAAAGTACAGTTGGCGATCCACTGACATCCGGTAAATTAGGAGCTACACAGTTTTTATCCTTAAGCAATACGCTTAACCAAAACTTTAAGGCCGCAAAAACGCCTTCCCTCACCGCGGGCGTTTCTATTGAAAATGACTTGCAATATCAGCCGATACCTGCGATTGGTAACAATATCTCAGAATTTCAAAATGTGGTGACGGTCAGCGGGCAGCTGAAGTTATTTGGCGTTCCATTAAGCTTAAATGTTTCTAATAACCATGCTGCGGTGAACGGCCAGAATCCGCTGGGAAATAGTTTATTCAAGGTTGGTTTTACGCCTCAGTCACTGTCAGCAATGATGCAAAGCCAGCTACAGCAATATGCGAATTTAAAGAATACTGCTTTTCATGGCTTCGACTTTACGGATTATGTTCACCAAACGATTACGGAACAGGTTAATACATTGGATAAGAGCGAGGGCGCGTTACAAAATTCTGCCTTAAGTAGCTATCTGAAAGATCCGGATAAGCTACAAGGGTTAATCCAGATGAGCGATGCGCAGTTGAAACAAAAACTGGAGGCGGTAGCGGCGCAAAAGCCAGCTACGACCACGGGAAAAACCGATTCGGCAAGTATGGCGCAGGCGAATAAGTTGAAAGCTGACAGCGTAGCTAACGTGATCACCGGCATAAAAACGGAAATGACCAAACAGGGACTCGATCCGAATAAGCTGATCCTGGATGAAAATTATTTATCCGGGCGCACTTCCCAGGGATTCAATTCTACAGAATCAGCCTCGGCACTGAACGATAAAAACTCCTCCGGGGCCCTGCAATCCTTCTTTAGCAATGTGACGGATTTGAAGATTGGAACGTTCGGCGGTCAGATCCCCGGCTCAACGGATGGCCAGGGGAAACTCCTGGGTGGTGGTAGTTTGAGTATCAAAGCAGATGATTACCCGCTAACATTCGGTTTTGGAAAGGTCGATGATATCAATTCCTTAAAGGATGCCAATTATTCAAGCTCGGTGTATTCCTATACACAGGATGTAACCTACATCGGGGCGCAGTTGCATCAAAGCGCCTTCGGCAATGTGAAAGTTTCCTTGGTCAGCTCTTTTAGCAGTCAGGCCAATAATTTTCAATATTCGGACCCCGTGTTGCCCGGGAACTCTGTTGCCTTTAACATTAGTAAAGATGTGAATATGGGCGATTGGGGTAAACTAGGGTTGAATGTGTCAAAATCCTCGACTTTATTTGATGACAACTATGAACCCGGAAGCCAGGCGATCCTGGAAAAGAAAGCCGGCGGGGATGTAAACCTCGAGGATAACCTGTTTGAATCACTGTCGGTAGGGTTTGACCATAGCTTGGACATCCGCCAGCTCGACGCTCATGAAAACGTTTACTTCAGCTATTCAGGTCTGGGCTATCAGAATCCGGCAAACAACGGCTATACCGGGAATACGATCAAGGCGGGCGGTGACCTGAAAAAGAAGCTCCTTAAAAATAAGCTGTCACTGGATTTCAGGACCGACTATGACATTACGCCGATGAGCTATACCGCGGATGATAAGTGGAAGAACTACCAGATGGAACTGGATAGCCGTTACCAGGTGACGAATCACTTTAATCTCAGTTTTAAATATACGGCAACGGGTACTGACCGGGATGAAAGCGGTATTTCAAGTTCGGTATATGGCTCACAGAAACTGGAACTGGATGCGAACGATACGTATAAAATAGGTCGGTACACTACTACGAGCGCGCTGACTGTGGGTAACCAGATCCTGAGCGATTCTTATGTTACCCAATCGCAAAGCAGCCTTTTAAATGTTAATTATATACAAAGTATCCTGTTTAAAACCAGCTCACTTACGGGTACGGTATTTTACAACAAGGAATTGTCCGACTACCAATTAATTGGTAACATGCTGACTTCTGATGTGAGCTACCAGTATAAGCTTTTTAAGAAGTTTCAATTATCATCGGGGCTTACCTACTTGGATAATGAAGCTATAGCGAAGCAAATAGGTGTTAAGCAAAGCCTGCAGCTGATAGCCGCTAAACAATATGATGTCAGTGCTTCGGTTAACCTGAACAAAAATCTGATCACGCCGGAATATGCGGACTTGTATTCGCAATGCCGGGCTGAACTTACGTTTAAATATCATTTCAAAGTTGACTAATATGAGGAAATATCTGTTAATACTGTTTTTGTGTTTTAATTTCCTTGCTCATGGGCAGGTGAGCTTCCAGTTTGTACCAGAAGTTTACGGAAGGACGATTGAGGGCCTTTTTAACTGTAAAATTATTAATACTTCGGGTCGTAAAACGGGTACATTAACCATTACCGTGTCTGAACATAAAAGCGGCACGGTATTAACTGTCAGAAGCCGGCCTTTTACCCTGGCGCAAGGAGTCAACACTATCCCAAGTACGGCTATACCGAGCTCAGGAATCATCTATTATTCCAATATTGTCGCCGTTCAGACACAGCGTACGCATAATTTTCCGGTGGGTGATTATGAGTATTGTTTTACCCTGAATTTTAATGCGCCGTCGAGCCAACCTCAAGCGGAGCAATGTTATGATTACGGCTTGTTACCATTCGCGCCACTGCATCTGATAGAACCTTACGATAAGGATACCATTTGCGAAAAACGGCCGCTGTTCACCTGGCAGCCATTAATTCCTGACGTTGATGGCGCTTCTTACCAGTTGGTATTATCCGAGGTTAAAAGCGGGCAAAACGCCATTGAAGCGTTAAATTATAATTTACCGATCATCAATCAATCAGATATTGTTTCTCCAATACTTCCGTACCCGCAAATAGACAATGAATTACAGGAAGGAAAAACTTATGCCTGGCAGGTTACCGCATACACGGGGCAAACCATTCTAAACCGCTCTGAGCTATGGTCATTTACGGTACACTGTAAAGATAGTGTGAAAAAGACCATAGTTACCAATGATGGCTACCGGGATGTGCTGGACCTAGTGAGGGGAAACTACTATATCGCAGTAGGCTCACTGAAATTTGCGCTGATGAATGCTTATAAACCAGGTCCATTTAAATATCAAATCGAGCCACTGAATGATCCGGGCAAAACCATCAAACATTTGCCCAAAATCAATATCACGAACGGACAAAACAAAATTTTGATCGACCTGGAGGATACCGATTCTTTTGACAACGGAAAATCTTATTTAATGAAACTATGGCTCCCCGATGGAACAATTAAATACCTGCGATTTATATATGAAGAATAATATACATAAAATTTTAACCGGGATCATGTTATTGAGTTTAGTTGCTTGTAAATCGGCCAGCCAAAAATGGATGGACGGCTTGACGACGTTCAGCAAATTGGGTGACACAACCGAATCAGTAGAGATTTTAAAACTAAAACCGGCAGACACATCTTCCCTGAATTATAGTGTAAGGATCTATCCCGGTAAACAATGGC
>Ga0302225_10000208_pt1:0-45000 | contig 47447 bp, 41 predicted proteins | sample II_Palsa_E3_2_FD_193515 | JGI IMG/M metagenome (GOLD analysis project Ga0302225, IMG submission 193515) | Peat permafrost microbial communities from Stordalen Mire near Abisko, Sweden - II_Palsa_E3_2 | ecosystem: Environmental > Terrestrial > Soil > Palsa > Peat permafrost | place...
CGGGCTCGTCGTCGCCCAGGGGGTCGTGGGCGGCCTGCGCGTCCTGCTTGACCGCATCCGGGTCCCGGCCCTCGGCACGAGCCTCGGGCAGATCATAGCGATGCTGCACGCGTGCCTCGCCCAGGCCTTTGCCTGCGCGCTCCTCGCCCTTGCCGTCTCCTGCTCGAGGGGATGGATCACGACCCCGATGCCCGTCCGCGGGCGCGTGCGGCGAATCGGCGTGGCCTGCTGCGCGCTGCTCTTCGCGCAGCTCGCCATCGGGGCGGTGGTGCGCCACAGCTTCGCCGGCCTGGCGATCCCGACCTTTCCCTGGTCCACGCCGCAGGGGGGGCTCCTCCCCGCCCAATGGGGCTTCCAGGTCGGCATCCAGTTCGCCCACCGCGCCATGGCCTGCGTGATCGCGGTCGCGGTCGCGGTATTCGCGGTATCTGTCTGGCGCGACCGCGGGGCGTCGCTCGGCATGCGCTCCGGCGCATCGGCCCTCGTGAGCCTCGTCGCGTTCCAGATCCTCCTCGGGGCCTCGATCATCCGGACCTACCGCGCGGTGGCCGTCACGACGGGCCACGTGCTCGTCGGGGCGCTGACGCTCGTCACCGCGTTCTGGCTCACCTGGCTCGCCCACCGCGACGCGATCGAGGGGGCGCCCGCGCCATGAGCGACGCCGGCGCCGCGCATGCGCGTTTCGGGGACTACCTCGAGCTCACGAAGCCGCGCCTGAGCCTCCTGTCGGTCATGACGGCGCTTGTCGGGTATTTCTCGGCGCGGCCCGCGTTCGACCCCCTCCGCATCGGGCTGCTTGCGCTGGGGACCTCGCTCGCCGCCGGGGGCGTCGCCTCGCTCAACCAGTGGATGGAAGGAGAGACGGACGCGCGGATGAGCCGCACGGCGCTCCGTCCCATCCCGGCGGGCAAGATCGCGGGGGGCTCCGCGTTCGTCCTCGGGTGGCTCATGTGCATCGCGGCGCTGATGCTGGTCTTCACCGGGGTCGGCAAGCTCGCCGCGCTCTTCACCCTTCTCACGATCGCCTTCTACCTCGGCTGGTACACGCCGGCAAAGCGCTCGAGCCGCTGGAGCACCGAGATCGGCGCGATCGCGGGCGCGATACCCCCGCTCATCGGGTGGTCCGCGGCCGAGGGCACGGTGTCCGCGCTCGGCTGGATCCTGTTCGGCATCCTCTTCTTCTGGCAGATCCCGCACTTCATGGCGATCGCGTGGACCTACCGCCGCGACTACTCCGCCGTCAATTTCCCGATGCTTCCCGTCAGGGACGTGTCGGGCGGAAAGGCCGCAGGGTGGTCGTTCATCGCGACGGGGGCCCTCGTGGCCGTGAGCCTGCTCCCGGCCGTCCTCGGGCTTGCAAGCGCGTGGTACGGGGCGGCTGCGCTTGCCGTGGGCGCGGGCTTCCTCTGGCAGGCGGCGGCCTTCCTGCGGCCCGCGAACCGCGACGCGGGGGCCCGCAGGCTCTTCCTCTGCTCCCTGGCCTACCTTCCCCTGGTGCTCGGCCTCCTCGTGGCCGACAGGCTGCTGCTGAATCGCCCATGACCGTCCACGACCTCCCGCCCATAGAGGCGACGCTGAACGGGATCGCGACCGTCCTCATCACGGCGGGATTCATCTTCATCAAGAAGGGCGACCCGAGGGCGCACCGCGCGTGCATGCTGTCCGCGGCCGCCGCGTCCGCCCTGTTCCTCGTGTTCTACGTGACCTACCATGCGCTCATGAGGGGCATGCACACGCCCTTCGGCGGCACGGGCGCGATCCGCTGGGTCTACTTCACGATCCTCTGGACCCACATCCCGCTTGCGGCGCTCATCGCCTTCCTGGTCCCCCGGACCTTCATCTTCGCCCTGCAGGGAAACTTTGCGCGCCACCGCGCGTGGGCCCGGGTCACCTTCCCCATCTGGTACTACGTGTCGGTGACGGGCGTCCTCGTGTATTTCTTTCTGTACCGGTGGTGGCCGTACGGCGGCTAGGCGTTCGCGCTGCCGCCCGACAGGATCGAGTTGAGCTCCGGGTCTACGGAGGCCCGCAGCACCTCCTGCAGGCGAGGATCCATGTACCGGTACTCATCCGGGATTTCCAGCACCACGATGCGCGGCAGTTCCAGGTGCCGAAACTGCGCCGCGATCCAGCTCCCATGCTCGCGATCCATCGCGAAAACGACTTCGGCCCAGCGGAGGTCCGCCTCCGATACCCTGCGCCTTGCGCCCGACCTCGTGCCCGCCGAGCGAACCTCCAGCCTCGGGTCCAGGCGGTACAGCTGCTCGGCGGTGGGGCTTCGCCACCGGTTCATCGAGCAGACGAACAGGACGCGAAGCGGCCGATTGGGTTCCCGGCCTGCCATGTGATACCAGCCTGCCGCCGCGGGGATCCGCAGCTACGGACGGCAGGGGTCCTCCTGGAAAGGAGGGGGGGCGCGCTCCCCCTCCGGGTCCGCCAGCCGGCCGCCCGGTCCCTCCGAGGCCCGCGGCCGCTTCATCTGCTCGGAACGGGCGAAGCCGAACCTCTCATACAGCCCGTGCGCGTCGCGCGTGCCCAGGTGGCATGTCGTGCCGCTCACGCTCGGGTGGGCGACCACGCTTGCCACCAGGAACTTTCCCAGGCCCATGTTCCGGTGGCGCTCGTCGATGACGACGTCGCACAGCCAGGAAAAGGTCGCACCATCCGTGACGACCCGGGCAAATCCCACCTGCCTGCGGCCCTCCTTCTCGTAGAGGCCGAAGCAGAGCGAACTCCCGATCGACCGCTCGATCACCGCGCGGGGGCGATCCCGGGCCCAGTACGACCCGGCAAGCGCCGCGCAGATGAAATCCAGATCCAGGAGCGCGGCCTCGGTGCTGATGAAATGGTCCTTGTTCCCTGGGCTCATGCTTCAAGGGGGGCGTGGATGCCGCCCTTCCAGGCCGCGAGGCGGGCGGGGGCGCCGACCGTCCGGGTCGCGGTCACTTGACCGTAAGCACGCCCCTCATCCCTGTCTGGAAATGCGCAGGGAACGTGCAGAGGAAGGTGTAATCGCCGGGCACCGTGGGGGCGTTGAACTCGACCTCGCCCGACTTGCGCGGCCCGAGAAGGTCGATCTTGGCGATGATCTCGTCGCTGAGCGCCGCCGGGATGTAGCCGGTGTCCTTCGCGTTGAGCGCGGCCGCGTCAAACTGGGCGGCGTCGACGCCGGCCTTGAGGAGGACCCAGTCGTGACCCATGACCTCCTTCGGCTGCGTGCCGATGTTGGTCAGGATCACCTTGATGTCCTCGCCGGGCTTGGCCTCCATCGTGGTGATGCTGTACTTCATGGTGTCGCCCCCCGTGATCTCGATCTCGCGGGGGCCGGCCGGCGCGGCCGCCGCGCCCGATGTTGAGGTGTCCTTCTGGCCGCAGCCGGAGGTGACGAGTGCGGCAAGGGCGGTGACAAGAAGCAGGCGCGTTTTCATGGCTCCCCACGATTCCCCATATCGCCCGCAAGGGCAAATGGAAACAGGCGCCCGGGGCGCGCGGTGATCCCACGAAACCCAGCTAATGGCGCCCCCAGGCTCGTTAATAAGTGCCCCTGGGCGCAGCGCCGCGTTGCCGTGGCACGCCCGCGGCCAGATTGTCCAGCAATATGGCTTGAAATGCCCGGATGTTCGCCGACTCTACTGGGGAGTCTGGCGGTCGCCCGCGGGCGCAATTCATTTTCGACTGCACACATGCGTTTTCCCAATTTTTCAAACCGCCTGGGCCGACGGGCCCTTGCGGCGGCCGCGCTGGCAGGCTCCTTCCTGCTCTCGGGCTGCTTCTGGCTGGACGGCCCGCAGTCGACCTTCGATCCGAGGGGCCCCGTAGCGCGCGAGCAGCTGAGCCTATTCTACACCACGTGCTGGGTCTCGCTGGTGATTTTCGTCGTCGTCGGAAGCGTGCTTGCCGTCGCGATCATCAGGTTCAGGGCCCGCAGCGACGCCGACCTGCACGCCGAGCCGCCGGAGCAGCACCACGGCAACCCGATCATCGAGGTGAGCCTGATCGCCGCCTCCGTCCTCTCGCTGGTGATCATCGCGATCCCCACCCTGAGGGAGATCTGGCTCACCTACGACATCCCGGAGGCGGAGAGGGCCAACTCCTACGAGGTCACCGCGACCGGCTACCGGTGGTGGTTCAAGTTCGACTACCCGAATGAGAAGGCCCTGGTGCCCGACGCGACCGGCAAGCTTGTCAGCGCCGCCCTGACGACCGGCAGCGAGCTCGTCATCCCGGCCGGCCGGCCCGTCCACATCAACCTGCGGACGGTGGATGTCATCCACAGCTTCTGGATCCCGAAGCTCGCCGGCAAGGTGGACATGGTGCCCAACCGCGGGAACCTCCTCTGGATCGAGGCCGACAAGCCCGGGTATTTCTGGGGGCAGTGCGCCGAGTTCTGCGGCGAGTCGCACGCCCTCATGCGCTTCCGCGTCATCGCGCTCGGGCCCCGGGAGTTCAACGACTGGCTCAACGCGCAGATCGCGCCCGCGCGCAAGCTCCCGGTCGACACGGCCTCCGAGGGCAGCCGTCCCAAGGCGCAGTTCGCCGCCTACAGGACGTTCAAGAGGAACGAGCCCGGCTATACGGGCAAGTTCGACGTCTCGCCGCTTGACGCGTGGCGGGCCCAGCAGCTGCCCGCCACGGACGAGGATCCCGCGCTGATCGAGAAGGGCCGCCAGCTCTTCAAGACGAAGACCTGCATCCAGTGCCACACCGTCCGCGGCGACGACGCCAGCGGCGTGACGGGGCCGGAGCTGACCCACGTCGCCTCCCGCACGACGATCGCCGGGGGACTCCTCGAGAACAACCGCGACGAGCTCCACCGCTGGATCCACGCCCCCGGCGAGGTCAAGCCCGGCAACACGATGTGGGTCACCGGGTACCTTCAGAACAACATCAAGCTGACAAGCGAAGACGAGGACGCCCTCATGGCCTACCTCGAGAGCCTAAAGTAACCCGCACCATGGAAGCCATCGCCAAGACCGATTTTCTCGCGAAGGGGGCGCAGCCGGCGAAGCCCTTCGTGCTCTGGCGCCCGACGGCGAAGACGGGCCTCGTGAGCTGGCTGACCACCGTGGACCACAAGCGGATCGGCTTCCTCTACGGGATCTCCGGGATTTTCTTCCTGGTCGTGGGCGGGATCGAGGCGCTCCTCATCCGCGTCCAGCTCGCGGTGCCGAACAACAGCTTCATCACGTCGGCGCAGTACAGCGAGATGTTCACGATGCACGGCACGACGATGATCTTCCTCGTCGTGATGCCCATCGGCGCGGCGTTCTTCAACTTCGTGATGCCGCTTCAGATCGGGGCGCGCGACGTGGCGTTCCCCCGGCTCAACGCGTTCTCGTATTGGACGTTCCTCGTCGGCGCGATCATCGTGAACCTCGGCTGGTTCATGAAGGATGGCGCGCCCGACGCCGGCTGGTTCGGCTATGCCCCCCTGACGACGCGCAACTTCGCCCCCACCCATGCCATCGACATGTGGGTCATGGGTCTCCAGCTGCTCGGCGTGGCGTCGATCGCCGCGGCGCTCAATTTCATCGTCACGATCATCAACCTGCGCGCCCCCGGCATGACGATGATGCGCCTGCCCGTGTTCACGTGGATGACGCTCTTCACCTCGTTCCTGATCATCCTGTCGTTCCCCGCGATAACGATAGCCCTCATCGAGCTGATGATGGACCGGCTCTTCGGCACGAACTTCTTCGAGGTCTCGAGCGGCGGCCTGCCGATCCTGTGGCAGCACCTCTTCTGGATCTTCGGCCACCCGGAGGTCTACATCCTCATCCTGCCAGCGATGGGGATCATCTCCGAGATCCTCCCGACCTTCTCGCGCAAGCCCCTCTTCGGCTACCCGATCGTCGTTTTCTCGGGCGCCAGCATAGGCCTGCTCGGCTTCGGGGTGTGGAGCCACCACATGTTCACGTCGGGCCTCGGCACGGTTGCGACCGCCGCCTTCTCGCTGATGACGATGGCTATCGCCGTGCCGACCGGGGTGAAGATCTTCAACTGGATCGGCACGCTCTGGGGCGGGCACCTGAGCATGCGGACCCCGATGATGTTCGCGCTGGGCTTCCTCTGGATGTTCATGCTCGGCGGCCTTTCGGGGATCATGCACGCTGCCGCCCCTGCCGACACGCAGCAGCACGGCAGCTACTTCGTGGTCGCCCACTTCCACTACGTGCTCATCGGCGGATCGCTCTTCGCGCTCCTGGCGGGCATCCACTACTGGTTTCCGCTCATGTTCGGCCGCAAGGTGAGCGAGTTCTGGGGCAAGCTGTCCTTCTGGCTGGTCTTCATCGGGTTCAACACGACCTTCTTCCCGATGCATTTCCTGGGCCTGGAGGGCATGCCCCGCCGCACGTACACCTACGACGGCAACATGGGCTGGAACCTCGGGAACATGATCTCGACGGTCGGCGCCTTCATCCTGGCCATCGGGATCGGGATCTACCTGGGGACCATGGTCTACACGTACTACAAGGGCGAGCGGACCGTCAAGGACCCGTGGGACGGCAGGACGCTCGAGTGGAGCCTCCCGAACCCGCCGCCCGAGTACAATTACCGCGTCATCCCGACGATCCATGCGCGCGACGGCTGGTGGTATGAGAAGCGCCACAAGGACGAGATTGCGAAGGAGGAGGCGGAGCACGCGAAGGTCGAGGATGCCCACGGCGGGATTCACATGCCCTTCCAGTCGATCTATCCGTTCCTCGCGGGCGTCGGCATCCTGATCGGCTCGATCGGCACCGCGGTCATCGACCCGGCCAGCCACGCCCAGTACCCCGGCTTCTGGGGGCCGAAGATCGCCGTCACGATGGCGGGCGGCGCGATCATGATCGTCTCGGTGTTCCTCTGGGCCCTCGAGGGCAGCGACGGGTACCACATCCACCTCAACGACGACGGCAGCGTGAAGGGCGAGGAAGCGCACGGCGGCTACGCTTCGAAGCACTGAGCACGGCAACTTCGCACCATACCAATCTCTATGAGCAGCGACGCGGCAGCAGGCACCATCGACCATCATTTCGATCCGACGACAACGACCGGGATCCCGAACAAGAAGGTCCTCATGTGGGCTTTCCTGGCGTCGGACTGCATGTTTTTCGGCTGCCTCATCTCGACGCACCTGATCTACCGGCTGCATCCGCCCCCGGGCACGCTGCCGGCGAAGGAGGTGTTCAGTATAGAGCTCACGTCCTTCTCGACCTTCATCCTGCTCATGTCGTCGCTCATGATGGCGCTCGCCGTCAACGCGATCCAGAAGGGAAACCTGAAGAGCATGCGCTGGTCGCTCCTGACAACGATCTTCTTCGGCTGCATCTTCCTCGGGTGCCAGGTCTACGAGTTCAGGAACTTCGTATACGAGAAGCACCTGACGATCACGAACAGCATCCTCGGGTCGACGTTCTTCACGCTGACGGGAACCCACGGGCTCCACGTCCTTGTGGGCGTGATCTGGCTCAGCGGCATGCTGGCCTACTCGTTCACGGGCCGGCTGACCGAGAAGCAGGCGATAGACGTTGAGTCGATGGGCCTTTACTGGCACTTCGTCGACATCGTCTGGATCGTGATCTTCACCGCCGTTTACCTGCTCGAGTACATCTGACCGGCTTCCCACGGACTTGACCCATGAGCGCCCCCGCCTCGACCGCCCCCTCCCCCGGCCACGAGCTCGAACAGAGCAAGTTCTGGATCTACGTCCAGATCGCGATGCTCCTGGCCGTGATCACCGGCCTCGAGCTCGTCACGGTCTACCTGCCCTTCGTGAGGTGGCTGCTCTTCTCGGTGCTGGTCGTCCTGTCCACCGTGAAGTTCATGTTCGTCATCTTTTATTTCATGCACCTGCGCTGGGACAGGGTGTTCTGCACGATCCTGTTCTTCATCGGGCTCGTCCTTGCGTCGGCGACGATGTGGGCGCTCCTCAAGATCTTCGGTGCCGAGGCCAGCAAGCCGCTTCCCATGACGTTTGGGGACCCGCCGGCGATGGTGTTCAGGATTGTCTGATCCGGCCGCCCGGCGGGCCATCCGGGCACCCTGATGATCGATTGGAGGCACTGGCACAACGAGCCGTTCCTGACGGGCGGCCTCATCCTTGCGGGCTGGCTCTACGCGATCCTCGCGGGGCCCCTCAGGGCGAGGCTGGCGCCCGGGCAGCCCTATCCCCGCGCAAAGGCGGCCCTTTTCTACGCGGCCCTCGCCCTCTTCTACCTGGCCGTCGGCTCGCCGCTCGACCAGGTGGGCGAGCGGTTCCTGCTTTCCGCGCACATGGTGCAGCATCTCGTCATCATGTACCCGGCGCCGCTCCTGATTCTCCTCGGGACCCCGTCGTGGATGGTCGACCCCGTCCTTTCGCTGCGCCCGCTGCGAACGCCCCTGCGGATGCTGTTGCACCCGGTGACATGCGGTGTCGTCTCGGTCGGGGTCATCAGCATCTGGCACGCGCCGTTCCTCTATGAGTGGACCCTCCAGGACAAGCTGGCCCATGTCGGCGAGCACCTCATGTTCCTGGCCGTGTCGCTGCTCTACTGGTGGCCGCTCGCGAGCCCCTCGCTGGCTTTTCCGGCGCCGGGCTACGGCGCCCGCATGCTCTACGTGTTCGGGACCGAGGTCGGGATGATCCCGGTCTCGGCCTACGTTGTGTTTTCACGCGACATCCTCTATCCCACCTACGAGTACGCACCCCGGCTGGTCGCCTGGCTAACGCCCGCGGACGACCAGCTGCTCGCCGGCATCACCATGAAATTCGTGGGGATGGCCGTGTCGATGGCCGCGCTCGCCGTCTGCTTCTTCAAATGGTCGAAATCCTCAGAGAAACAGTCCCCGGGCTGAAGCCGCGCGACCGGATCGCCCGGCTCCTCGCCGACCCGCCGGGGGTCGCCGTCCTTGCCGCGTGCGCGGTCATTCTCGGGCTGCGCCGCGCAGGGGCCGTGACAAACCCGCAGTTCTGGGCCGAGGACGCCTATTTTTTCCAGCGGGCGTACGTGCTCGGCTGGAGTTCATTCTTCGAGCCGTTCGCGGGATACCTCCACACGATCCTGAGGATCATCGCGGAGATCGCCGTGTGCGTCGACCCGTCCCGCGGGCCGGCGATCTTTGTCGCCTGCGCGGGCGCCGCCACCCTGTATGTCGCGGGCCGCACGCTTTCGGACCGCTGCCCCCTTCCCCGCTTCGCGGGCGCCTGCGCCTTCGCGGTCGTCCTCGTTCCCGACACCTACGAGGTGTTCCTGAACGTCGTGAACCTCCAGTGGGTGCTGGCGGCCGGCCTGATCCTGCTCCTGCTCTCGCGCGACCCGGTGCGCGGATCGCAGTGGGCCCATGACCTCGCCGCCGCGGCCCTGCTGGGCCTCACCGGGCCCTTCTCGGTCCTGCTCGCGCCGCTGTTCGCCTGGCGGGCATGGAGCCGGCGGACGCGCGCCAGCGCCGTGCTGGCCGCCATCATCTTCGCCTGCGCCGCTGTCCAGGCCTATTGCTTCTGGAAGGAGCCGCCGTTTCCCGTGGAGGAGCCGGCGGCCCAGGGGGTCGCCGCCGGCCTCCTCCTGCCCGCGGTCGCGCGCCGGATCGGCGGGTCGATCCTGCTCGGCTCGCTCATGGCCGCCGACACCGACAGGATCGTCGGCACGATCGCGGGCGCCGCCATCCTCGCGGGGGTGGCCTACATGGCGTTCCGGCCGGGCACCCTTCGCAGGGAGCGAGGCCTCCTGGGGTTCGCCTTCGCCGCCATGCTCCTGGGAGCCCTCTACAGGACACGGTACACGCTTGGGCAATACTTCGAGCCGTTGTCCCATGCGCGGTACGTGTTCCTTCCCCAGCTGATCGCGATCTGGCTGCTTCTCATGACCGCGCGGGAGAAGGGCCGCGCCGGCAAGGCGGCCGCGGCCCTGGCGGTGCTTGGGCTCCTCACCAACATCCCGCGGTACCGCGAGCCGGCCTATGTCGACATGCACTGGGGCCACTACGCCCCCCACATCCGCGCGGGGGAGCGCGTGGTCGTGCCGGTCAACCCGCCCGGCTGGGTGATGCCCCTTCCCGCCCGCGGCAAATGAGCGGGTCAGGCCTTGGCCGGGACCGGGGACAGGAGGTCTTCGATCGAGTCGCTTTCGACGCTCAGGTCGGCGAAGAGCCACGAGGAGAGGTAGCGCTCGGCCGACGAGGGGACGATGACGACGATCTGCTTGCCCTTGTTCTCGGGCCTCTTTGCCACCTGGATGGCGGCCCAGATCGCGGCGCCCGAGGAGATCCCGACGGGGACCCCGTCGAGCTTGGCGACCTGCTTGGCCACCGGCGCGGCGTCATCCTCCTTCACCGTTATCACCTCGTCGTAGATCTTGGTGTTCAGGATGGCCGGCACGAAGCCGGCGCCGATTCCCTGGAGCTTGTGCGGGCCGGGCTGGCCGCCCGACAGGACCGGCGAGCCGGCAGGCTCGACCGCGATCACCTTGAACGACGCCTTGCGGGGCTTGATGACCTCGCCGACGCCCGTGATGGTTCCGCCCGTTCCGATCCCGGAGATGACGAAGTCGACCTTGCCGTCGGTGTCCTTCCAGATCTCCTCGGCCGTGGTGCGGCGGTGGACCGCGGGATTGGACGGGTTGGCGAACTGCTGGAGGATGACGCTGTTCGGGATCTTGGTCGCGAGCTCCTCGGCCTTGGCGATGGCCCCCTTCATCCCCTTCGCGCCCTCGGTCAGGACCAGGCGGGCGCCCAGGACCTTGAGGATTCTCCTGCGCTCGGTCGTCATCGTCTCGGGCATCGTCAGGACGAGCTTTAGCCCGCGCGCCGCCGCCACGAACGCGAGCGCGATGCCCGTGTTGCCGCTCGTTGGCTCGATGAGGACCGTGTCCTTGTTGATGCGGCCGCTCTTCAGTGCGTCGTCGATCATCGCGAGTCCGATCCGGTCCTTCACGCTCGAGAGGGGATTGAAGAACTCCAGTTTCATGAGGATCTCCGCCTGCGCCCCGTGGGCGGCTGCGGTCCGGTTGAGGCGGACGAGCGGCGTGTTGCCGATCGTCTCGGTGATGTCGTTATATATCTTGGCCATATGCGTTGTGGGTTTTGGTTTCGGATTCGGGAAAAAGGGGGCGGCCGCGGCCTAGATCGCATAGTCCTCGTCGAACGAGTGGGACTGCCTCAGCCGCATGCGGACGAGGTCGTTCACCCTGAGGTTGAGCTCGGAAAGCTCCGACCGCGAGATCTCGACCTCGACCTGCTCACGCGTCTGCACCTGCTCGAGGAGGAGCCTCGCGTGCGGGCCCGCGGCATGGAGGTGCCGGACGATGGCCGACAGCCCCGGTCCGCCGGCGTCGTGGGGCGTCAGCTCGATGTCGTGGGGGCGGACGTAGATCTGGCCGTCCCTGGCGACCTCGGCGGCGCGGCCGTCGGCGCGGAGCGCCCCGGCGAGCGCGGGCGCGCGCATCACGTTCACGTTGCCGAGGAACTGGTAGACGAACGGCGAGGCGGGCTTGTCGTAGACTTCCTGCGGGGTCCCCACCTGCTCGACGCGGCCCTCGTTCATGATCACGACCTCGTCGGCGATCTCGAGGGCCTCCTCCTGGTCGTGCGTCACGAAGATGGTCGTCAGCTGGATGTCGTCATGGAAGCGGCGGAGCCAGCGGCGCAGCTCCTTTCGCACCCGCGCGTCGAGGGCTCCGAAGGGCTCGTCGAGAAGGAGCACCTTGGGCTCGACGGCGAGCGCGCGGGCGAGCGCCACGCGCTGGCGCTGGCCCCCCGAAAGCTGCGAGGGGAAGCGCCCGGCGAGGCCGTCCAGCTGCACCAGCTCGAGAAGCCGGTGGGCGCGCTCCGAGATCGTCGCCGACGAGGGCCGGTTGCGGCGCCGGCGGACCCGAAGGCCGAACGCGACGTTCTCGAAGACGGACATGTGCCGGAAAAGCGCGTAGTGCTGGAACACGAAGCCCACCCCCCTCTTTCCGGCGGGGATGTCGGTGACATCGTCCCCGTGAAAGAGGATCCGGCCGCTGCCCGGGTCGGGGAACTCGAGGCCGGCGATGATCCGCAGAAGCGTCGTCTTGCCGGAGCCTGAGGGGCCGAGCACGGCCACGAGTTTGCCCTGCGGCACGTGCAGGTCGACCCCGTCGAGCGCGGTGAACGCCCCGAATTTCTTGCGGATGCCCAGCGCCTCGATGCTCATCGGAGTCCCGTCTGCCTCCACTCGACGATCGACTTGAGGACCAGCGTGGCGAGGGCGAGGAGGGCGAGCAGCGAGGCGACCGCGAACGCCGCCACGATGTTGTAGTCGTTGTAGAGGATCTCGACGTGGAGCGGCATCGTGTTGGTCTGGCCGCGGATGTGGCCGCTCACGACCGAAACCGCGCCGAACTCGCCCATCGCCCGGGCGTTGCAGAGGATGACGCCGTAGAACAGGCCCCACTTGATGTTGGGCAACGTCACGCGCCAGAAGGTCTGCCAGCCGTTGGCCCCGAGGGTCACCGCGGAACACTCCTCGTCGGTTCCCTGCGACTGCATGAGCGGGATCAGCTCGCGGGCGACGAAAGGGCACGTGACGAACGCCGTCGCGAGGACGATGCCGGGCACGGCGAAGATGACACGGACATTGTGGGCGATCAGCCAGGGGCCGAACCAGCCCTGCGCCCCGAAGACGAGCACGTAGACGAGCCCGGAGATGACCGGCGAAACCGCGAAGGGAAGGTCGATCAGGGTCGTGAGGAGGCTCTTACCCGGGAAGCTGAACTTCGCGATCGCCCAGGCTGCGGCGACGCCGAAAATGACATTCGAGGGAACCACGATCGCCACGGTGAGGAGCGTCAGCCGGATCGCGGACATGGCGTCGGGCTCGCTGATGGAGGCGAGGTAGTAGCCCAGTCCCTTCTCAAGCGCCTGGGCGAACACGACCGCGAGCGGAAGCACGAGGAACAGCACAAGGAACACGAGCGCGACCGCCGTGAGCATCCAGCGCGCCCACGCGGGATCCCTCATCGCGCGGGGGAGGACCGCGCGCGCGGCGGGCGGGGAAAGGGTGCTTGGGATTGCGGAGGCCAAAGTGCGGTGGGGCGGTCGGGGACGGGCGCGTTTCGGGTCAATCGCCTGATCCTCGGTCGGGTGGACCGGGATCCCAATCCGGATTCACGTCATATTGCCTGGTAGCGGCGGCTCCATTTCTGGAGCAGGTTTATGAGCAGCAGGAGGACAAAGGACGACACGAGCATGACGACGGCGATCGCCGTCGCGCCCCGGTAGTCGTACTGCTCCAGCTTGGTGATGATCAGCAGCGGGACGATCTCCGTCTTCATGGGCATGTTTCCCGAGATGAAGATGACCGAGCCGTACTCCCCAAGCGCGCGCGCAAAGGCCAGCGCAAAGCCCGTCAGCAGGGAAGGCGCCAGCTCGGGCAGGAGGATTCGCGTGATGGTCTGCCAGCGGTTTGCGCCGAGGGTCGAGGAGGCCTCCTCGATCTCGGGCTCAAGGTCCAGGAGGACGGGCTGGACCGTCCTGACGACGAACGGCAGCCCTATGAACGTGAGGGCGACGAAGACGCCCGTCCATGTGAACGCCACGTTGATGCCCAGGGGCGAAAGCCAGCGGCCGAGCCAGCCGTTCGGGGAATAAAGCGAGGTGAGCGCGATCCCCGCAACGGCGGTGGGGAGCGCGAACGGTAGGTCCACGAGAGCGTCGAAGATGCGCCTTCCCGGGAATGGGTACCGGACGAGCACCCAGGCGATGATCAGCCCGAAGACCATGTTCACGAATGCCGCCGCAAGCGAGGCGCCGAAGCTCAGCCTGTACGCGGCGATCACCCTCGGCGAAGCCACGGCCGCGACGAAGTCGTGGAAACTCATGCCGGCCGCGCGGAGGAAGGCCGCGGACAGCGGGACAAGGACGATCAGGCCGAGATAGGCCAGGGTGAAGCCCAGCGACAGGCCGAAGCCGGGGAGGATGGAGCGGGAGGTGCGGGCTCGGGCCATGGGGCGCTGGGGTCAGCCCTGGGAAAGGTCGCCGGGATTCATTTCTGGTAGATCTGGTCGAACACGCCGCCGTCGGCGAAGTGGGTCCTCTGCGCCTCGGTCCATCCGCCGAAGGCCCCGTCCACGGTGAACAGCTGCAGCGCGGGAAACACGCCCGAATATTTTGCCGCGATCGCCTTGTTTCGGGGGCGGTAATAGTTGCGCCCCGCGATGTCCTGGCCCTCGTCGGAATAAAGGTACTGAAGGTAGGCCTTCGCGACCGCGGCGGTGCCCCTGCGCTCGGCGACCCTGTCGACCACGGCGACCGGCGGTTCGGCGAGGATGCTGGCCGAGGGGACCACGATCTCGAACCCTCCGGTGCCGAATTCCCTCCGGGCGAGGAACGCCTCGTTCTCCCATGCCAGGAGGACGTCGCCGATGCCCTTCTGGGCGAAGGTGATCGTCGAGCCGCGCGCGCCGGCATCGAGCACCGGCGCGTTCCCGTAGAGGGCGGCGACGAACGCGCGCGCCCTGTCCTTGCTCCCGTACTTGCGCTCGGCGTAGCCCCAGGCCGCGAGATAGGCCCACCGCCCGCCGCCGGACGTCTTCGGGTTGGGCACGATCACGGAGACACCGGGCCGCACGACGTCGTTCCAGTCCCTGATGTGCTTCGGGTTGCCTTTGCGGACGAGCAGGACGATGGTGCTCGTGTAGGGGGTCGAGTTCTCGGGGAGCCGGGATTGCCAGTCGGCGGGAAGCAGGTCGCCGTGCGTGTGCAGGTTGTCGATGTCGGCCGCGAGCGCCAGCGTCACCACGTCGGCCTGCAGCCCGTCGATGACGGACCTGGCCTGGGCGCCCGACCCGCCGTGCGACTGCCTGATGACGACATCGTCGCCGGTCTTTTCCTTCCAGTGCCTGGCGAAGGCCGCGTTGTAGTCGACATAGAGCTCGCGCGTGGGGTCGTACGAGGCGTTGAGCAGCTCGATCGCCTTCGCCGCGGCATCCGTGGCCGCCGACAAGGCGGCGAGGGCCAGCACCGCGGCCAGGGCGGGCCCGGGGCGGAACGAGCGGATGGGTTTCATGTCGGCGGCGGTCAAATGGAGTATTCGCCGAGAATGTGGTGCAGCACGCCCTCGGAGGGAGAGGAGCGCGAGCCGCGCGCATGCCGGCCCTTGCGCGACAGCTGCTGCCTCGCCATGCGGGCGGGCACGCGCGACGGGGGCGGCTCGTTGGCGCCCCGGGCCGAAAAGGGAAGCGAGACGCTGTCGCGGCGCATCTTGCGCATCGTGATCTCGACGACGTCGGCGAGCGTGTACCGGTCCAGGATGTCGGCTATGGCGTTGCGCACGTCCACCATCAGCATCCGCAGCCCGCAATGGGCCTCGTCCGGGCAGGTGCAGGGCTCGTAGGCCGTCTGCGAGACGCAGCCGATCGGGGCGAGGGGGCCGTCGATCAGCCGCACCACCTCGCCGATGAAGATCTTGCGGGCCGGCTTTGCGAGGCGGTAGCCGCCGAATTTTCCCCGCTCGCTCGCCACGATCCCCGCCTCCTTGAGCGCCTGCAGGATCTGCTCCAGGAACTTGACCGGCAGCTGCTCGCTTTCCGCCAGTTCCGAGACCTGCACGAGCTTGCGCCTCATCTCCGCGGCGATCCCGAGGTTGATGAGCGAGCGCAGCGCGTACTCCCCTTTTTTGGACAGCTTCATGCGGGCATACCTTAATCTACATTAGCTGAGTATGGATTAAGGCAAGTGCTTTTGCCCCGCCGGAGCCAAGAAACTCCTACGACCGCCGAGGTGACCTGATTCTAAGCCGTTAAGGTCCAGCGACTTCGTACAGCTCGGCAAGGCCGGTGCCAGTCGTCCCATCGGCGCCAGATACCATGAAGGTGTAGGATCCGGGCGGCAAGGTGACGACCATCGCCGAGTCGGCCGAGGCGGCCGCCAGCGGAAAGGCCCCGGCGGAGGCCATGTCCGCGGCGGTCGCCTCACGGAAGGAGGCCGCGACGGTGGACGGTCCCGGGAGGGGCGGGTTGCCCCATCCGGCATCGCTCGCGATGAGGGCGTCCGAGGAGTCAAACAGCGCGATGGCGGGCTGCGCGAGGAACCCCGTGAGCCCGAACACGGAAAGGGCCGGGCCGATCCCCCTGATCAGGATCTTGGCGGCCTGGCTTCCCCCGATCACAAAGCCGGAGATCGCGACGCCCGCGCCGGTCCCCACGAAGCAGCGGGTCGACAGGTTCACCAGCAGCTCCCGGGAGGACGCCTCGACCTCGTACACCTCGGCCAGGCCCACGCCGGAGGTGCCCCCCTGCCCGGAGATCTGCACCGTGTAGGCGCCGGGGGGCAGCGTGAGCATCATGGCGGAGTCCGCGGATGCCGCCGGGATCGCAAAGGCGCCGACGGAGTTCATGTCGAGGGCGGTCGCCGAACGGTAGGACGCAGGTATCGTCGAGGTTCCCGATACCAGGGCAGCGCCCCAGCCGGCGTCGCTGGCGATGAGGGCCCCGGCGGAGTCGTACACAGCCAGGACGGGCTGGGAAAGCGCCCCGGCGACTCCGAACGCGGCCAGGGCCGGGCCGATCCCTCGAACAAGCACATTCTTCTGCGTCCCGGCCGGCCCCTGGATGACAAATCCCGCGATCGCGATGTTCGATCCGGTGCCGACCTGCGCCCGCGTGGAGACGTTCACCAGCCGGTGGGTGGGGCCCGCCTCGGACGGGTTGGCCAGCGCCGCGATCAGGTTGCCGACGTTCGGGCTGCCAAGCCCCGTGCACAGGTCATAGCCGGGGCCCGCGGCGTACGCCCCGTTCGATCCGCTGGTGATATCGTTGAATGCACCGCTGCCGGAGAGCGGATAGAGGTGCGGATTGAGGAGACCCACCGGCCCGATCCCGGCGGAGGCGCGCGCCTGGTTGATGAGGGCCGCCACGGCGGCCCAGACCGGGCACGCCAGGCTGGTTCCGGACGCATACTTGGCGACCCCGCCGTCGAAGATCAGGACGCCGACCCCGTCGAAGGTGTAGGGCTCGAAGCCCGGGAGGGTCACGTTCATCAGGTCGCCGACCGAGATGGCGCTCACGTCGGGAACGCAGCGCATCGTCTGGCCCGCGAGGACCGGGCCGCCCGCCTGCCATGACGGCTTCGTGAAATAGCTGCTCACGCCGCCGCCGGACGCGCTTTGCGATCCCGCGATGTCATCCCAGACGGTCTCGCCCGTGTAGCTCCAGTTTCCGGAGAAGCCCACGTCGGTCCCGCCGACCCCGGTCACGCTCGGGTCGCTGGCGGGGTAGGTGACCGCGAGCGGCTCCGTTGCCGAATAGAAGCCGGCCCCCTTGCCGGGAGTCGGGTTTGAGCCGCTGTCGCCGCTGCCGGCGAGGACGGAGACGCCCGCGGCGGCGTATTGCGCGAACATCTGCGAGAACGCCTGCAGCTCGTCCGGGCCCTCGTCGCCCTCCGTGTCCGCGAAGCTGATCGATACGACCGTCATGGCCGGGTAGGATGGAATATCGTTCAGTATCTGGATGAAGCAGTCTAACACGTTGCCCGATATGTAAAACCGTATGCCCGCGCCCGGGGCGAGGGCGCCGGCCCACTGGACATCGAGGTCGGCCTCGCCGACCAGCCCCTCGTCTGGGCTGTCGGGGACGCCGTTGACGTTGATGGTCGTCACGTTGCCCGCGTTCTGGGAGACCCCGACGGCGCTCCAGAAGGTGTCCAGGTCGCTCGATTCGACCGCGGCCTCGCCGACGATCGCGATGATCTGGCCCGCTCCGGTCGAGGTCTCCGGGACGTTGTAGGCCGAGCGGAGGTTGTCGGGGGTCACGTACACCAAGCCGCCGAACAGGTCACGCGGCGCGATGCCGAACGCAGGCGCGATGTGCCGGAGCCGCAACTGGGGCTGCAGCCCGTTGACGCTCAGCACCGCCGCGGCGAGCGTGCCGGGAATGGCAGGCGCCGAGATGGCGGACGTATATTCCCCGTCGGAGGCTGCCACGCGGGCGAAGCGGACGCCGAAGGCCCGGGCGACGTCGGCGAGCGTGCCCTCGACGCAGACCGAGGTGTGCGTGCGGTCCTGCAGCGTCTGCGCGAAACCCTCCGCCCTAAGCCAGGCGGCGACGCGGTCATAGTCGGCGCGCGTCGGCAGGTATCGCGCCTCCATCTCCGCCCCGCCGACCCGCCCCCCGGACGCGATTCGGGCCCGGAGCCCGTCGAAGTCGCGCATCCTGAGCGTCACGGAAAACAACAGCGGAGCGGAAAGCTCCCCCGGGGTGAGCGCCGCGCGCACGATCGTGTCGCGGCCGAGGGTCCGCCCTCCCGTTTCGGGGAGGCGGACCGAGCCGGCGAGGACGCGCGCCTCCGCGGCCGTGGCGGCGGCAAGGAAGTGCGGGGTGCCGAGGCCGGCAAGGACCAGGCAGGCTGCCGCTGTTCTGGCGCCCGTGAGCATGATGGGGTTGAATCCGGTGGGGATTCCCTACAGTCCAATCCTCAGCCCGTCATACGCCAGCTTGAAGCGGTCCGGCATCGTGGCCTCGAGCGCGGCGTGGTCCGTCAGGTGGGTGAGGTGGGTGAGCCAAACGCCCTTGGCTCCCAGGCCGCCGCCCGCCTCGATCGCCTCCTCGATGCTCATGTGCGATGGGTGCGGCAGGGGCCTGAGCCCGTCGAGGATCACGGCGCCGGATCCCCGGGCCAGCTCGACCGCCTCGGCGGTCAGGCGCTTGCAGTCGGTATAGTAGGCAAACTTCCCCCCGCTGCTCCTCTCGGTGAAGACGAGCCCGAGCGTCTGGGAACCCCCGTGCGGAAGGAGCGTCGAGCGGATGGTCCCCTGGGGCAGCTCCAGGCTCTCCGGCATCTCGGCAAGCTGAAAGGCGGGATACCCCCGCACAATCGGCCGGTCCGTGATCGCATACGGATAGATCGCGAGCACGCGGGCCATCCCCTCCTTGGTCGAGTAGATCGGCAGGGCCTGGCCGCCCTTCAGGTCGCAGAACCTGCGCAGGTCGTCCATGCCGGCGACGTGGTCGGCATGGCCGTGCGTGAGGATGAAGAGGTCGAGCCTGTCCACGCCCGTCCCCAGGCACTGAAGCCGGAATTCCGGCGCGGCGTCCACCTGCACGTGCAGCCCGTCCATGACGACATGGACGGAGGCCCGCGTGCGCCTGTTGCGGGGGTCCGCCGACGTGCAGACCGGGCAGCCGCAGCCGATCATGGGCACGCCCTGCGAGGTGCCGCTTCCAAGTACGATCACTTCCATGTTTGCGTGTCCACGATTGGCCCGGCGTCGTCCCAAGGCACCACAAAAAAGCGCCCCGTCCTTCCGGACGGGGCGCTCGTGAATATTTTTGTCCCGGCCGGATCAGTAGTCCATGCCGCCGCCGCCCGGGGGATGCCCGGGGGCCGCTTCCTTCTTCTCGGGGAGCTCGGTGATCATGCACTCGGTCGTGAGCAGGAGCCCGGCGATCGAGGCCGCGTTCTGGAGGGCCGTGCGCGTGACCTTGGTCGGGTCGACGACGCCAGCCTTGACGAGGTCCTCATACTTCTCGGTCGCGACGTTGTAGCCGAGGTTGCCCTTGCCGGCGAATACCTCGCCGACGACAACCGCGCCCTCGACGCCCGCGTTCGCGCAGAGCATCCGGATCGGGTGCTCGATGGCGCGCCGGACGATCTGCGAGCCGATCTTCTCGTCGCCCGTGAGGGCGAGGGAGTCGATGACCTTCGCCGTGCGCAGCAGTGCGACGCCGCCGCCGGCGACGATGCCTTCCTCGACGGCCGCGCGGGTCGCATGGAGGGCGTCCTCGACGCGGGCCTTCTTCTCCTTCATCTCGACCTCGGTGGAGGCGCCGACATTGATGACGGCGACACCCCCGGCCAGCTTCGCGAGGCGCTCCTGGAGCTTCTCCCGGTCGTAGTCGGACGTGGTCTCCTCGATCTGGCGGCGGATCTGCTTGACGCGGCCCTGGATGTCGGAGCCCTTGCCGCCGCCTTCGATGATCGTGGTGTTTTCCTTGTCGACGACGATGCGCTTTGCGCGCCCGAGGTCGCTGACCTGGACGTTCTCAAGCTTGATGCCGAGGTCCTCGGTGAAGCAGCGGCCGCCCGTGAGGATCGCAATGTCCTCGAGGATCGACTTGCGGCGGTCGCCGAAGCCGGGGGCCTTGACGGCCACGACGTTGAGCGTGCCGCGGATCTTGTTGACGACGAGCGCGGCCAGTGCCTCGCCCTCGACTTCCTCGGCGATGATGAGGAGCGGCTTGCCGCTCTTCGCGACGGTCTGGAGCAGCGGGAGCAGGTCGTTGAGGGCGCTGATCTTCTTCTCGTGGATCAGGACGTACGCATCCTCGATGACGGCCTCCATGGCCTCCGCGTTCGTCACGAAATAGGGCGAGAGATAGCCCTTGTCGAACTGCATGCCCTCGACCACCTCGAGCGTGGTCTCGATCGACTTGGCTTCCTCGACCGTGATCGTGCCGTCCTTGCCGACCTTGTCCATGGCGTCGGCGATGATGTTGCCGATCGTCTCGTCCCAGTTGGCCGAGACGGTCGCGACCTGGCGGATCTCCTCGCGGTCGGAGACCTTCTTGGAGACCCTGGCGAGCTCGGCGACGGCGGCCTCGACGGCCTTGTCGATGCCGCGCTTCAGGAAGATCGGGTTGGATCCGGCGGTGACGTTCTTGAGTCCCTCGCGGTAGATGCCCTCGGCGAGCACCGTCGCGGTCGTGGTGCCGTCGCCCGCGGCGTCGGAGGTCTTGGAGGCGACTTCCTTCACCATCTGGGCGCCCATGTTCTCGTAGGGGTCGGGCAGCTCGATTTCCTTGGCGACGGTGACGCCGTCCTTGGTGACGGTCGGCGAGCCGAATTTCTTGTCGATGACGACGTTGCGGCCCTTGGGTCCAAGGGTGACCTTGACCGCGCGCGAGAGCAGCTCGACGCCGCGGAGGATCTTTTGACGAGCGGCCTCGTCGAATATGAGTTGTTTGGCAGGCATTTTATTGGAGGTTGTTTTGTTGTTTCTTAAATCGTTCGTTACCCGCCTCAGGCGATGACGCCGAGGATGTCGTCCTCGCGGACGAGGGTGTATTTCTGTTCGTCGAGCTTGACCTCGGTGCCGCCGTACTTGCTGACGAGGACGCGGTCGCCGACCTTCACTTCGAAGGGATGGACCTTGCCGTTGTCGTCCTTCTTGCCGGTGCCGAGGGCGATGACCTCGGCCTCCTGGGGCTTTTCTTTTGCGCTGTCCGGGATGATGATGCCTCCGCGGACCTGCTCTTTGTCCTCGAGATGCTTCACGAGGACCCGATCACCGATGGGTCTGATTTTGACTTTAGCCATATGGATTTTGTTTTGGGTTGAAGTTCGGACGCGGGCGCGATGCGCCCCGCATCCCGAAATGGATTATTTCTTGCCCTTCTCGTCGTCCACGACCTCGAAGTCGGCGTCGACCACGTCGGCCTTCTTCTCGGCCTTGGGCTGGGCTCCCCCGCCCTCGGGTCCGCCCGGGGCGCCGGCCGCGGATTCGGCCGCCTGGGCTTCGGCATGGAACTCGGCGCCCGCCTTGCCGAGGCTGTCGAGGGCGTCCTTCATCCGTGTCGCGTCGTTGCTCTCAAGGGCCTTCTTCGCGTCGGCGAGCGTCCCCTCCACCTTCGACTTCTTCTCGGCAGGCACCTTGTCGCCCGCGTCCTTGAGCGTCTTCTCAAGCTGGTAGACCGCCGTGTCGAGCTGGTTGCGGATCTCGACGGCGTCGCGGCGCTTCTTGTCGTCGGCCGCATTCAGCTCGGCCTCCTTTGTCATCTTGTCGACTTCGTCCTTCGAGAGGCCCGAGGAGCCCTGGATCGTGATCTTCTGGTCCTTGCCGGTGCCCAGGTCCTTGGCGGACACGTGCAGGATGCCGTTTGCGTCGATGTCGAACGTGACCTCGATCTGCGGGGTGCCGCGGGGCGCGGGCGGGATGCCGTCGAGACGGAACGTGCCCAGCGTCTTGTTGTCGCGGGCCATCGGGCGCTCGCCCTGGAGGACCACGATCTCAACCGAGGGCTGGTTGTCGCCGTAGGTCGAGAACACCTGCGTCTTCTTGGAAGGGATCGTCGTGTTGCGCGGGATCATCGCCGTGGACACGTCGCCCGCGGTCATGATGCCGAGCGTGAGCGGCGTCACGTCCAGCAGAAGGACGTCGCGCACGTCGCCCTTGAGGACGCCGCCCTGGATCGCGGCGCCGACCGCGACGACCTCGTCGGGGTTCACGCCCTGGTGCGGCTGCTTGCCGCCGAGCGTCTTGGCGATGTCGACCACCTTCGGCATGCGGGTCATCCCGCCGACGAGCACGAGCTCGTCGATCTGGGCCGACGTGAGATCGGCGTCCTTCAGGCAGTTCTTGAAGGGCTGGATGCAGCGCTCGAAGAGACTGTCGCAGATCTGCTCCATCTTGGCGCGGGTCAGCTGCACGTTGAGGTGCTTGGGGCCCGATGCGTCCGCCGTGATGAACGGAAGGTTGATGTCGACCGACTGGGTCGAGGAGAGCGCGATCTTCGCCTTCTCCGCCTCCTCCTTGAGGCGCTGCAGGGCCATCGGATCCTTCCTCAGGTCGATGCCGTTCTCCTTCTTGAAATTGTCCACGAGCCAAGTGATGAGGGCGTCATCCCAGTTGTCGCCGCCCAGGTGCGTGTCCCCGTTGGTCGCCTTGACCTCGAAGACGCCGTCGCCGATCTCGAGCACGGACACGTCGAACGTCCCGCCGCCCAGGTCGAACACCGCGATCTTCTCGTCCTTCTTCTTGTCGAGGCCGTAGGCCAGCGAAGCCGCCGTGGGCTCGTTGATGATGCGAAGGACCTCGAGGCCCGCGATCTTGCCGGCGTCCTTGGTCGCCTGGCGCTGCGAGTCGTTGAAGTACGCCGGCACCGTGATGACCGCCTGCGTGATCTTTTCGCCGAGGTAGGCCTCGGCGTCCGCCTTCAGCTTGCCCAGGACGAACGCGGAGATCTGCTGGGGGGCAAACTGCTCCGTCTTGTCGCCGAGCTGGACCTCGATGTAGGCGTCGCCGTTCTTGCCCTCGACGACCTTGAAAGGCATGTGCTTCGCCTCCTCGCGGACCTCGGTGAATTTGCGGCCGATGAGGCGCTTCGCGGAATAGATCGTGTTGCGCGGATTGGTGACGGCCTGCCGCTTGGCGGCCTGTCCGACGACGCGCTCCCCCGTCTTCGTGAATGCGACCACCGACGGGGTCGTGCGCGCGCCCTCCGCGTTCGGAATGACAACGGGCTCCCCGCCTTCCATGACCGCCATGCAGGAGTTGGTGGTCCCTAAATCGATGCCTAAAATACGGCTCATGCCCCCTGATCAGCAATGTCCGTGCCCCCGTTTCCATTATGGCGCTATATCTTGACTGTAAGCGGGTTAAAATAAACGGCCCCTTCCCTCCCCTGGCTCAAAAAAGCCCAATTCAGGCCATTGTGTCCCATCTTGCCGCCTCCTGACACAGCCCATGGCACAATGACAGCGGGCGGGTTCCCGCGGCCACCCCCGCCATCCGGCCCGGAATTGGTCGAGCGGATTCTTGAAAATCCCCCCAACCAGCCCACTATCGTGCCATGGAAATGGAGATCCAAGTGCCCGATGAGGTGCCGGTGATGACGCTGCCCAACATCGCATTCTTCCCCCAGGCGCTCCTGCCGCTGCATATTTTCGAGCCCCGCTATCGCCACATGCTGCGCGACGTCCTCGCCTCCAATAGGATATTCGCCGTGGCGTGCCTCGACTCGGGGGCGGCCGCGGCCGACGAGCGGTTCGAGCCCCCGCACAGGGTCGCCTGCATCGGGCTCGTGCGCGCGTGCCAGAAGAATGAAAACGGGACCTCCAACCTCCTTCTGCAGGGCCTGTGCCGTGTCGCGATCGAGGCGATCGTCGGCGACGAGCCCTACCGGCGGATCAGGATACGGGCCCTCGCGAGCAAACCCGGCGCCGCCGCGGTCGAGAACGCCAAGCTGCGCACGGAGCTTGCCGGCCTCATCAAGCTGAAGCTCAAGCTTTCACCGGGCGGCTCGGACGGGATGACCGACCTCCTGAAGACCGTCGAGGACCCGGAGGTCTTCGCGGACATCGCCGCCTTCAACCTCTGCGACAACGTCCCGGTCAAGCAAAGGCTCCTCGAGACCCTCGATGTCAACCGCCGGCTGGTGCTCCTCCTGCAGGTCCTGCGCCTCGAGATCGACACGATCGTCCTGCATTCAAAATTGCAGGGCGGCCTGCCTAACGACGAGATTACGAGGAATTAACAAATGCGTTTCCATTCTGATTCGCCAATTTTTAGCGATTTCGGCCGAAACAAAGATCGCATTCTTGCGTCTCTGCATTCAACCACTTGTGCGTTCCCATTGAAAGCCATGCAGTCGTCCACCATAGAAAAAAACACAGCGAGGAAAACGAGGCGTGTGCTGTACGTTGATGACATGCGCGAACTGCGCGAGGTCGCCCAGCTGGCGCTCTCAAGCGTGGGCCACCACGTCGAGTGCGTCGCGGACGGCGCCGAGGCGTTCGACCGGATAGCGACCAGTTCGCACGCCTACGATATCGTCATTTCCGACCATCATATGGCGGGGCTGAACGGCATTGGCCTCGTGATCAAGCTCCGCGAAATCGGGTATCCCGGCAGGATAGCGATCGTGAGCTCGGAATTGAACCGCGAAGTCGCCGAGGAGTATCACCAGCTCGGGGTCACCAGGATTCTCTACAAGCCCGTCGAACTGTCCGATCTCCGGGCGCTTGTGCTCGAGGATTGATCTGAAGGGAGCCGGCTGTCGGGGTTGAACCGGGCCGCCCGGCAAAAAGGATTCAACCGGGTATGCAGTTGACGTAAGGAGACCGGTTTGGGTTCTTGTCCTGATGGGCAGAAATTCACCCTTGGCCCCGATGCGCCGCCACGAGGGAAAAACGATGGGCTGCGATGTTTCGGGGAGCACAAGGGAGGAGGCAGGGTGAAGCGGGCCACGCTCAGGGCCTTCCTCGGCCTGGGGTGCGTCGCCCTGGGAGCCGGCGCCGTTCGAGGCAGTGGCGACTCCGAGCCCCTTTGGGCGTACGGATACCTCACGCCCCCTGTGCCCGGCGCAAAGGCGGGTTCGCAGACGCCGCCTCCCACCTCGCGAAACCTGTGGACGACCGAGCCTCCCGAGGAACAGATCCAGCCAAGGCACGTCGAAGGGAGCCTTGCATCGTATTCGAAGGTCGACATCCGAGACGGGGGCAACGTGGCCGACTGGTTTCCCGGCGATCATTCGCCGATGTCGAGTGTGATTGCCCACGGTCCCGCGAGCCTGGGCAAGACGTCGTGGGGATGCGCCTTTTGCCACCTGCCCACGGGAAAAGGTCGCCCGGAAAACGCCCCGGTCGTGGGGCAGCCGGTGGCGTATTTCCTCCGCCAGCTTCAAGACTTTAGAAACGACGCCCGCACGTCGGCGGATCCCAGAAAGCCGAACACTCCCCTGATGGCGGGGCTGGCGAAAGCCATGAGCGACGACGAGATGAAGGAGGCGGCAGAGTATTTCGGGGCGATGAAATGGACCCCGTGGACGCGGGTCGTCGAGACCGACTGGGTGCCAAAGACCAGGATTGAGGGAAACCTATTTCTGCCGGCCGAGCGGGAGAGAACCGAGGCGATCGCGGGGCGAATCATTGAAGTGCCCGAGGACGCGCGACAGTCCGAGGGCCTGCGCAGCCCGCGCTCGGGATTCATCGCTTACGTGCCTGTCGGGAGCATCAAGAAGGGCGAGAACCTCGTGACGACCGGGGGCGTGAGCGTCGTCGATGGCAAGATTGTGCCGGGCAAGACTCTCGCATGCGCCGGATGCCATGGAGCCGATCTCATGGGATTGGTGGACGTGCCGGGAATCGCCGGACGCTCACCGAGCTATTTGGTGCGCCAGATTTATGATCTGCAGCAAGGGACGCGCAGGGGCAAATCGTCGCCCCTGATGCTGCCGGTCGTCGCCAATCTCACGACCGCGGACATGGTGGCCATAGCGGCCTACGTCACCTCATTTGTGCCACCCTCAGCCCCGACTCTGCGGTAGGTGCTTCTGCTTCCCGCGAGGCGAGCGATGGCCCGATCAAGGTCACCCCACATCTTCTTCCGGAAACCTCTTAGCCAATGAACGGTTCTGGATTGGGAACAATCGCTGCGACGGGTGCCCCTGAATTAAACCTTGAACTAGACCCAAAATGGAGCCGGCTGTCGGGGTTGAACCGACGACCCTCGGTTTACGATACCGATGCTCTACCACTGAGCTAAGCCGGCGTCAGAACGGTCAGTCCACCATTCGCCCAAAAGTCTGTCAAGTGCGCCCGACCTGAGGTTGCGCCCCCCGTCGCCGACCGCCGGCTGCGCGTCGCGGCACCGCCGGTTGCCAGCCCGAATGCGCCGATGGTTGCGCCTTGCGCCCGGCGATTTCGGGATTAATCCTGTTCGGCCTCTGCCCAATGTTCTTTCGGGACTTTTACCACCACCACCCCCGCGGGGCCCCTCTTGGCGGGATAATCCTGCTTCTTCTCATAATTATCTTGGTGGTCGTGCTGAGCCGCGATTCAAAGGGCTGACACCCGCAGGCGCGGTAAATCCCCGGCTTGACGATTTGCGAAGTGGCCGTCGGCTCCTTGGAGGCTAAAATATTGGCGAACTGCCGCCGTCAAACTGGGACGCCACCCGACCTGAGGGGGTCGGGCCGCGTCGGCCCTCAGCGGGTTGCCTTGCCGCTGCCTGCGACGTCGAGCTCGTACCTGGAAACAAGGTAGGGCCCGACCTGCCTGTCGCTATGGTATCGGAATCCAAAGGACTCATAGATCGCCCGCAGCCGCGGCCGAGCCGCCTCGCAATCGAGCCGCAGGTACCGGCGGCCAAGCCCATGGGTCCGCTCGACTGCCCATCCGAGGAGCGTCCGGGACAAGCCGGTACCGGCATAGCGCCTCCGGACGGCCAAGCGGTGGACATAGGCCGCGTCCTCCCGGCCTGCGTCGGGCCAGAAGGCATGGTCATCGAGCTGGAACTTCATCGTGCCGGCAGGATCGCCCGAATGCTCCGCAAGGAAGAAGAGCCCCGCCCGAACATCGGCGACGATGCGGGAGGGCTCCAGCTCCTGCTGCTGCCACATCGGCATGCCCGCCTGCTCGAGCCATCGGGCCGCCTCCCTTAGGATGTCGGTCACCGCCTCGGCGTCTTGAGGCGTCGCCTGCCGGATTCTTGCTTCGCTGGCCATTCTCAGGGGCGTGTTCCATCGCGACTAGACTTCGCCCTCGGGCGCGGAGTCAAGCGGAGTAAAATTCGGACTGCACTGCCGCCGGGCTTCCGCACACTTTCCCCCTGCACTCCCGCAACAAGAGCGTGATTTCCACCCATAGATTCGACTACCGGCTTCCCCCGGAGCTCATCGCGCAGAGCCCGGCGGAGTGCCGGGACGGCTCGCGCCTCCTTGTCGTCGACCGCGGGACGCGGACCCTGTCGCACCGGATGTTTGACGATCTTCCGGGGTTCCTGCGCGCGGGCGACACGCTCTTTCGCAACAATGCGTCGGTGCTGCCGGCGAGGCTGCATGGACGCAGGGCCACCGGGGGGAAGGTCGAGTGCCTTCTCCTGCGAAAAACCGGCGAGTCCCCGGACGGGGGGGAGGTCTGGGAGTGCCTGGTGCGACCCGGCCGCAGGCTTCCCGCCGGGACGGCGTTCGAGGCCGCGGAAGGCGCGCTTTCCGGGACCGTCACCGGCGTCCTTGGAGACGGATCCGTCCTCGTGCGCTTCGCGACCCGAGGCGGCGAGACGGTCGCCCAGGCGGCAAACCGGGCGGGGGAGGTCCCCCTGCCCCCCTACCTCGCGAGGAAAGACGACTCGCTCCGCGAGCAGGACCGGGAGCGCTACCAGACGGTCTATGCCGAGCGGGGACGCCAGGTCGCCGTGGCCGCGCCAACCGCCGGGCTGCATTTCACGGCGGGACTGCTGGGGAAGATCCAGGCCGCGGGCGTTCGAACGGCCGATCTCACGCTCCACGTGGGACTCGGGACCTTCAGGCCGATCATGACCGAGACCCTGGAGGCGCATGCCATCCACCGAGAGACCTATGAAATCCCGGCCGCCACCCAGACCGCGCTCTTTCCTCCCCTTGGCGGACGCAGGATCGCCGTGGGAACGACGACGGTGCGCTCGATCGAGGACTTTCTCTCCAGCCATGAGGCGCCCCTGGGACGCGCGCACGTGGCGGATACCTCCCTGTTCATCCATCCGCCCCGCGCCTTCAGGGGTGTCGACGCCCTTGTCACCAACTTCCATCAACCCCGTTCGACCCTTCTCTGCCTGGTCGCCGCCTTCCTTACTCCCGGCTCCTCCGAGGGCGTGGACTGGCTGATGGATATCTATTCTGGGGCAATCTCAAGTCATTATCGCATGCTTAGTTACGGAGATGCCATGCTGATCCTGTAAAACCCGCTTGTTGGGTTGTGTTTTGCCTGCTCCGGAGCCATTTGTAACGGCTTCCCTGAACCCATCTATCATGAAACTTACGTCCAAGATCCTCATTCTGGCCGCCGTCGCCTCGGGCCTGGTATCCGCGGCCTCCGCAGCCGTCGAAACCTACACCATTGATCCGGTCCATTCGGCCGTCGGATTCAGCATCCGCCACTTCGTGAGCAAGGTGCCGGGCAGGTTCACGCAATTCAGCGGGACGATCACGGTGGACCGCGACAACCTTGAGAACAGCTCGGTCGACGCGGTCATCGAAGTGGGCAGCCTCAACACGTTCAACGACCACCGCGACGCGGACCTCAAGTCGCCCGGGTATTTCGACGCGACGAAGTTCGGGACCATCACCTTCAAGAGCAGCTCGTGGAAGAAGACCGGCGACAGCACATTTGACGTGACCGGGAACCTGACGATCAAGGGGGTCACCAAGGAGGTCGTGCTCAAGGTGAACCTGCTGGGATTCGGCCCCGGGATGAGGGGCGCGCAGCTTTCCGGCTGGGAAGCCTCGACCACCATCGCCCGGAGGGACTTCGGCGTGGATGGCCCCGCCATGATGGTCAAGGCGCTCGGCGATGAGGTCGCCATCTCGATTTCGATCGAGGCCGACCTGAAGCAGTGAGCCCGGACGAGCTCCAGGCTCTGGTCGACGACGCAACCTACGATTTCGTCAACGGCGAGCCCGCGGCCGCCCTCTCAAAGCTTGGGCGCGCGACGTCCGAGTCCCCCGATTCTTTCGAGGCCTGGCACGCCACGGCGGAGATAAACCTGAGCCTGCGCCGGCTGGACGAGGCGCTCGCGGCGGGCGAACGCGCCCACGCCCTGAACAAGTCCGACCCCCTTGTGATCGCGACGCTCTCGCGCACGTGGATGGAGCGGGGCGACAAGGCGCGCGCGGAGCACTATGGCGCCTTGGCCAGGATGCAGGGCTGGAAGGACGAGCTCAAGACTCCGCAGCCGCCCGATGCAGGCGGGTTGCGATGAAGCCTGATGGCCGCCCGTTGACATGGCGTATGCGGAAACGGTAGTCTTGGCCGGTCAGCCCTAGAATGGAACCCCCTTCCTACATACTGGAGTTCGAGAAGCCGCTGCGCGACCTGGCCCGCCAGCTCGACGAACTGAGGCAGAAGTCGGTTGAGACCAACGTGGACGTGGTCAAGGAGACGCGGTCGATCGAGAAGCGGATCGAGAAGACGCAGCGGGAGATCTACTCAAACCTCACCCCGTGGGAGAAGGTGCTCCTCGCCCGCCATCCCAAGCGGCCCTACGCGCTCGATTACGTCGCCTCGATCTGCACGGGATTCCAGGAGCTTCATGGCGACCGGCAGTTCAATGACGACCGCGCGCTCGTGGGCGGGACCGCGTTTCTTGACGGCCTGGCCGTCATGATCGTCGCACAGCAGAAGGGACGGGATCCCAAGGAGAGGATCGCCCGCAATTTCGGGATGCCGCAGCCCGAGGGCTATCGGAAGGCGCTGAGGATCATGAAGATGGCTGAAAAATTTGGGCTGCCCGTCCTCTCCTTCATCGACACGCCGGGAGCATTCCCGGGCGTCGGGTCGGAGGAGCGCCACGTCTCGGAGGCGATCGCCGTCAATCTGCGCGAAATGGCGATGCTCAGGACGCCCACGATCTCGGTCGTGGTCGGCGAAGGCGGCTCGGGAGGGGCGCTCGGCATCGGCGTGACGGACCGCGTGCTCATGTTCGAGAACAGCTACTACTCCGTGATCACCCCCGAGGGATGCGCCGCCATACTCTGGAAGGACGGATCCGCCGCTCCCAAGGCCGCCGCGGCGCTGAAGGTCGACGCGGACGACCTGGAAAAGCTCGGGGCCGTCGACGAGGTCATCGTGGAGCCGCTTGGGGGCGCCCACAATGATCCCGCCCAGGCCGCGGCAGCCCTCAAATACTCCCTTCAAAAGCACCTGAACGACCTGCGGGCCCTCGACTTGCCCAAGCTGCTGGAGACGCGCTACGAGCGCTACCGCCACATCGGCACCTACGAGGAAGCCGGGGTCCTCCGGTCGTGAGCCCCGTCTAGCGGCGGACCGTCAGGAGCTCGATCCTCGTCGCCCGGGCCATCGACGGATCGATCTCCACGAGGGCCGCCGACATCCGGACATCGCCGGTGGCGACCTCGAAGCGCCTCGGCATCCCGTCCGTGAACCGGGCGATGACGGGGCTTATCTCGCGCCCGAGGACGCTTGCGTAGGGGCCGGTCATGCCCACGTCGCACATGAAGGCCGTTCCCTTGGGAAGCACGCACGCGTCCGCCGTGGGAACATGGGTGTGCGTCCCGAGGACCGCCGTCACGCGCCCGTCCAGGTGCCAGCCGAGCGCCTGCTTCTCCGACGTGGCCTCGGCGTGGATCTCGACAACGATCGCGTCCGCCTGGCCCCGAAGGCGCTCGACCATCAGGTCCGCGCAACGGAAGGGGTCCTCGGCCTTCATGTTCATGTACTGGCGGCCGAGGACCGTGAAGACCGCCACCTTGAACCCCCGCGCAGCCATGATCACGTGATCCCATCCGGGACAGGCGGCGGGAAGGTTGGCCGGCCGGCAGACGCGGTCCATGGCGCCGATCTCGTTCTCCCATCCGCGCTGGTCCCAGACATGGTCGCCCAGGGTGATCGCATCCACACCGGACTCGAGGATCGAGCGGGCGAGCGCGCCCGTGATCCCCGCGCCGGCGGCGGCGTTCTCACCGTTGGCCACGACGAAATCGAGGCCGAGCTCGCGCCTCATCCGCGGCACCCGCTCCTCGGCCATCTCCCTGCCGGGCTTGCCCACGATGTCGCCGACGAAAAGGAGCTTTATCACGCGCTGAAGGTGAGAGGGAGCAACGGGCCCGCCAACCCAATTCCCAAGGCTTGCCTCGCCCGGGCGGACGTATTCTGATGGCGGGCTTTTTCAACCAGGCGCCCGCCATGAACACACGCACTTTGACCACGCCGTTTCCCAAGGCCGAGATCGGCCCCGAGATGAAGGGCTCCGACGCCGTCGTCGAGTGCCTCATCCGCGAGGGGGTCGAGGTGGTGTTCGCCTACCCCGGGGGCGCGTCCCAGGAGCTCCACCAGTCGCTGGCGCGCACGGACAAGATCCGCGTGATCCTGCCGAGGCACGAGCAGGGCGGCTCCTTCGCCGCGGAGGGCTATGCGCGGGCGACCGGCAAGGTCGGCGTGTGCATGGCGACCAGCGGGCCGGGCGCGACGAACCTCGTTTCGGCGATCGCGGACGCGTACATGGACTCCATCCCGCTCGTGGCGATCACGGGTCAGGTCATGTCGAAGTTCATCGGCAAGATGGCGTTCCAGGAGACCGACTTTTTCGGGATGACGCTGCCGGTGGTGAAGCATTCCTACCTCGTGATGGACGTCCAGGAGCTGCCGCGGATCATGAAGGAGGCGTTCCACCTCGCCCGGAGCGGCCGGCCCGGGCCCATCGTTATCGACATACCCAAGGACGTCCAGCAGGCGAAATTCAAGCCCGTGTACCCCGCGGCCACCGATTTTCGCAATCCCTATGTGTCGCAGGAGCACCGCGCCGACGACGAGACGCTGAGGAAGGTCCTGGCCCTCGTGGCCGAGGCGAAGAAGCCCGTGATCTACGCCGGGGGCGGCATCGTCTCCGCCAACGCGCATGCGGAGCTCCGGGCCTTCGCCGAGAGGACCCACATCGCCGTCGCGACGACGCTCATGGGCGTGGGCATCTTCCCCGAGACAAACCCCCTCTCGATGCAGTGGTTCGGGATGCACGGCGCCGCCTACGGCAACTGGGCCGTGGACGAGTCCGACCTGCTCCTGGTGCTCGGCGCCCGGTTTGACGACCGCATCACGGGCGACACCCACAAGTTCGCCGCGCACGCGACGATCGTCCACGTCGACGTCGACGCCTCCGAGCACAACAAGAACAAGCGCGTGGGCCTGGCGGTCGTGAGCGACGTCAAGTACGCCCTGGGGCGGCTGAACGAGCTCATCGCCGCCTCGAAGTTCACCCCGCCCGACACCTCACCGTGGCACGCGCAGATCGCGAAATGGAAGAAGGAGCACCCGTTCAGCTACGAGCCGAGCCGGCACATACAGCCCCAGGAGGCGGTGCAGGCGCTCTATGAGCTCACCAAGGGCGACGCGATCATCACGACCGGCGTCGGCCAGCACCAGATGTGGGCGGCGCAATTCTACCGTTTTGACGAGCCGCGCCGCTACATAAGCTCGCTGGGCCTGGGCGCGATGGGATTCGGCTACCCTGCGGCGCTTGGCGCGAAGGTGGCGCGGCCGGACAAGCAGGTCATCGACATCGACGGCGACGGCTCGTTCGCGATGAACATCCAGGAGCTCGCGACCGCCCACATCGAGAAGATCGCCGCGAAGGCGATGATCCTGAACAACCAGCACCTCGGCATGGTGGTCCAGTGGGAGGACCGCTTCTACGGCAGCGTCCGCGGCAACACGATCCTCGGCGACGAGAGCAACGTGGGCAGCCCGGACAATCCGGACGCGCTTTACCCCGACTTCGTGAAGATCGCCGAGGGATTCGGCGTCCGGGGACGGCGCGTGATCAGGAAAAGCGAGCTGAGGGAGGCGATCCAGGAGATGCTCGATTGCGACGGCCCGTTCGTCCTCGACGTGATCGTGCCGTACACCGAGCACGTTCTCCCCATGATTCCCGCCGGGAAGACCGTCAAGGACATGCTCCTGAAATAGCCCGGGGACCCCGGAGCGAGCGGCGAACGCGACTCCTGGAGTCGGGCGGGATCCGTTGGGCGCGTCCTATATCATCTCGGCCGCATATCATCGGCCCAGCGAGGACAAGGGCGGCAGGGGGCTTGGGCTCGCAAGATCGGGACCCCGCGAGGTGGCGTCCCGGCAGCGGCCCCCACCGCATACGCAATAGCTTGGCGTATAGGGCGTGCGACCGCGCCGCGCACCGGCTATATATTAGTATAACGCGGAATTCGGGCTTTGTTCTCTTCCCTTCCCATGCTATCCGATTCCCCCGTGCATGAGATTACCGTCATCCTGAATCGCGCGGGAAAAGGTGATTCGAAGGCCGCCGAGCAGCTCCTGCCGCTTGTATATGAGGAGCTGCGCAGGCTCGCCTCGGCAAAGATGGCCCGCGAGTCAGACGGACATACCCTGCAGCCCACCGCCCTGGTGCACGAGGCCTGGCTGCGCCTTGGCGGCGACAAGCAGCCGGAATGGCAGAACCGGGCTCACTTTTTCGCCGCGGCGGCGGAGTCCATGCGGCGCATCCTCATCGAGTCCGCCCGCCGCCGCCGGGCCGCCCGGCACGGCGGGGGCCTGAAGCGCGTCGACGTCGACGACTCGGCGCTCGGCATCGCGTCCCCGATGGCCGCCGACGACGAGTTGCTCGCCGTGCACGAGGCCCTCGATCGGCTGGCGAGCCATGACGGGCGCAAGGCGGAGCTGGTGAAGCTCCGATACTTCGCCGGCCTCACGCTGGAGCAGGCGGCGGATGTGCTTCGGGTGTCGGTGCCGACCGCCAAGCGCGACTGGGCGTACGCGCGCGCGTGGCTGTTCAAGGAGATAGGCGAGCATGGGGGGACCTGAGGGCCCGCGGGAAGCGGCCGGACGACGGCAGATGCCGATTCCCCAGCCTCGAATGATCCCTTTTCGGGTCGGATTTCGCTTTGAGGGGTGACTCAAACCATCTCCCTCAGCCCCCTCCTCCCATGAAACACCTCCCCTGCATCCTGTCCTTCTCGGCCTTCCTGGGCCTCCTGCTCCTCGGGGCCGCGGCCGTCCTCGGCTTCCCCCTGACATTCGACCAAATCGCCCCAGCCATCGTGGGATTCTCCAGCGCCGCCGGCGTCCTTGGCTTCCTCATGTTGGACTACGCCCCGAGCCGGTCGCGCCCCACCGTCGCCGCCCGGGTTGTCGAGCCGAAGCGTGCGTTCGCGCCCGCCGCCTACCAGCGCCTGAATCCCACCCCCGCCGAGCTGCGGTTCGGCGATGACATCACGGTGAACATCATGGCGACACTCGGCACGCGAAGCGCATCCGCGACGGTCTCGCTATCGTAAGCCGAGCCCGATCCCCCTATGGACATCGCCAAGGCTAAATGAGCGAATACCGCGACCGCGAGGAGCAGATCTTTGCCCAGGCGCTGGCGAAGCCCCCGGGGGAGCGCCGGCGCTTCCTCGACGAGGCCTGCAAGGGCGACGACGACCTGCGAAAGCGGATCGAGGAGCTCGTCCGCGCCTACGATTCGGCGGGCGGCTTCATGTCCAGCCAGCCGTCCGTCCACACGGAAAACATCGTCGGGGACTCCCCCCTGCCGCCCGTCATGTCGGAGGTGGCGGGAAGCTGGATCGGCCGCTACAAGCTCCTTCAGGAGCTCGGCGAGGGAGGCTGCGGCGTGGTCTGGATGGCCGAGCAGGACGAGCCCGTGCACCGCCGGGTGGCGCTGAAGATCATCAAGCTCGGGATGGACACGAAGGAGGTCATCGCCCGGTTCGACGCCGAGCGCCAGGCGTTGGCGATGATGGACCACCCGAACATAGCCAAGATCCTCGACGCGGGCGCGACCGAGGCCGGGCGGCCATTCTTCGTCATGGAACTGGTGCGGGGGGTCAGGATCACCGACTTCTGCGACCAGTACAACCTGTCCACGGCCCAGCGGCTGGAGCTGTTCTCACAGGTCTGCCACGCGATCCAGCACGCGCACCAGAAGGGCATCATCCACCGCGACCTCAAGCCGTCCAACATCCTTGTCACGCTCCACGACGGCGTGCCCATCCCGAAGGTGATCGACTTCGGCATCGCCAAGGCGACCGAGGGCCGCCTCACCGACCACACGCTCTTCACGGCCTTCGAGCAGTTCATCGGCACGCCCGCCTACATGAGTCCCGAGCAGGCGGAGATGAGCGGCATGGACATCGACACGCGCAGCGACATCTACTCCCTCGGCGTCCTTCTGTACGAGCTGCTCACCGGGCGGCCTCCCTTTGACCCCAAGTCGCTGGTCAAGGCGGGCCTCGACGAGGTCCGAAGGATCATTCGCGAGGTCGAGCCGCCCAAGCCCTCCACCAACCTGTCGACCCTGGCCGACGCCGACCGCGTCGCCATCGCCAGGCTCCGCGGCACCAACCCCGCGAGGCTCTCGCTGCTCCTGCGCGGCGACCTCGACTGGATCGTGATGCGCTGCCTTGAGAAGAACCGCACGCGCAGGTACGAGACCCCGACCGCCCTTGCCGCCGACATCGCGCGCCACCTGCACAACGAGCCGGTCTCCGCCGGGCCGCCGAGCAGGACCTATCGGCTAAGGAAGCTCATCCGCCGCAACCGATACACGTTTGCGGCCATGGCCTCGGTCGCATTGGCCCTCGTCTTGGGTTTCGTCGTCAGCACCTGGCAGGCGGTGCGGGCGACCCGCGCCGAGCAGCAGGCCACCTTGGAGCGCGCGAAGGCGGAGGAGGAGCGCGCCCGCGCCGAGGACCTGCTCATATTCATGCTGGGCGATCTCTATACGCAGCTTGATCGGCTGGGCAGGCTGGACGTGCTCGACGCGGTTGCCGACAAGGCAACCGCTTATTTCGCCTCGACCAGCCCCGCCGACCTCAACGACACCACGCAGCTTTCGCGCGCGAAGACCCTCAGGCTGCTCGGGGCAGTCCGGATGGCGCAGAACCGATATTCCGATGCCGAAGCGGCATATTCGGAGGCCTATGACCGCGCCTCCGCGCTGGCAGCGCTCCATCCGAAGAACGGGGACATGCTTTTCGAGCGCGGTCAGGCGGAGTATGGGATCGGGCTGGTGCATTGGCAACGGGCCGAGTATTCCGCGGCGGACGAATGGCTCACACGCTACCGAGACACGGGCGCCGCGCTCGTGGCGCTCGATCCGGCGCGCCCCCAATGGCAGTCCGAGCTCGTATTCGGGAAGCACAATCTCGCAACCCTGAGGACCAAGCGCGGCGAGCTGGCCGCAGCCAAGGCCGATTTCAACGCGGAGCTTGCGGCCCTGGAGAAGATGATCGCCTCCGATCCCGGCAATCTCGAATTGCGCTCAAGGCAAGCCGACGCGCAGGGTTGGCTAGGGAGTATCGCCAAGCGTCAGGACGAATTCGCCGAGGCGATCAAGCAGTATGCAACCCAGGCATCCCAGCTCGAATACATCGCGCATGCCGACCCCAAGACGGCATCAAGGCGAAAGGACCAGGCCGTCGCCCTTTCATCGGTGGTGCATACCGAGATGATCACCGGGCAATATGCCGCCGCCGAGGATGCGCTCGGGCAGGAACGGAAGCTGCTTGATTCCCTTGTTACCCTCGATCCATCAAACGTCGATTGGAAGATCTACTCCCTGCAGGCCCGCCTGGACGAGGCGACGCTGGAGCGTCGACGGGGCGACGTTGACGACGCGAGCCGGCTGGTGGATGAAACGCTGCCAGAGTTAGAAGGCCTTTCAGCCCGTGGGCCCGGCAGCTATCTGATGGAACTGTCCCTGTTGGAGGGGTGGATGCTGAGGGCGCAACTGCAATCCTCCGCCGGAAGCACGGAAGCGGCGGCCTCGGCGATGCAGGCGGTTCGAATCGGTGAGAAGCTATCCCGCGAGGGCGACGCCACCGACGTCGCCGTCGACTGCGCCCTGGCCCATGTCGTCTCCGGCGAAATTGCCGCCAAATCGGGGGAGGCGGCCAAAGCCCGCCGCGACTGGCTGCGGGCGGACGAGCTGCTGGCCAGCCGGGTACAGGGCAGCCGCCAGTGGAGCATTCTTGACCCGGCCGCGCGCGTGGCGGCGCTGCTTGGCCGCTTCGACGAGGCTCGCGCGAAAATCGACCAGCTCAATTTGCTTGGCTACGTCCCGCTGGATCCATGGCCCGACATGGACCGGCGCGCCGACGCCAACAGTCCAGGTCCACAAACAAAATAAGGAGATCCAGCATATGAGCACGCCAAAAAACAAAGCATCCAAGTCATCTCGCGCCAAGGCACTCGCACAGAAGCAAACCGCGGCCATGAACATCCAGAACTACATACAGAAACAACTCCAAGAGGTCGTGGAGACCGCCCCGGGGACCGCGATCGTCAACGTGGTCGTGACCAAGTTCTATGGGCTGACAGAGACGACGGCTCCGTTTCCGCTGACGCACTGCAAGCTGTCGATGGCGAAGCCCAACCTATCATGCGTCGAGATCGTCGACAACAGCGTCATGGTCACTCGGAAGGGCGCACCGGTTAGCTTTCAGTACAAGATATCCGGAACGGCGACGGACGACACCTATTACCCCATCGGGATCTCATTCTGCCCCAAGAAGAAAAAGGGCGAAGAGAAACCCGATGTCAGCACGAAATCCGAGAAGGTTGCCCGGAAGAAATTTTCGACGGATGCCATGCACATCTATGGAAGCAGCCTGTTCTTCACGGACAGCTATTGCGCCGACGCCGATAAGCTGGGATACAGATTCTGCCTGATCGTGCAAAGCGTGAAGACCGGGGAGGTAGGCGTCATCGACCCGGGAATCGGCAACCCGGGGGGAACGTCCCATACGGACGGATGATGGATATTCCGGCGAAGCGGGGCTCACACCGCTGACGGTGCCTTAGGGCCTTCCGTCAGCGGAAGATCAGCTCCAGGAATTGCGGGAGGTAGGAGCGCCACACCGGCCATTCATGGGCCCCGTCGCTCACGGTCCAGGTGTGCGCGATGCCCTCCTTCCCGAGCCATTCGTGGAAGGCCACGTTGCGCTTGAGGAGGTTGTCGGCGACATCGTCCTTCCCGATCGCGATCCAGAGCAGCCGCGGCCGCAGTGACGGGTCGGCGATGACATCCGCAAACTCCGCCTCGAGGCCCGTCTCCGGGACCGCCGAGCTGAAGCCGCCGACCCATTTGAAAACCGTCGGATTGGCCAGCCCGATGGCGATCGCCTGGCCGCCGCCCATGGAGAGTCCCACGATCGCGCGCTTCTCGGCCCTGGGGTCGGCGCGGTAGTCGCGCTCCACGAGCGGGATCACCTCGCCGATCAGGTCCTTCTGCATGGCCGCCGTGTTGCGCGCCGGATAGCCTCCCTGGTTGTATTTTCTCCCCTCGAGCGGGACCGGGTGCCCGTAGGGCATCACGACGATGACCGGCTTGATGCGACCCTGCGCGATCAGGTTGTCGACGATCGTGTTGGCGCGGCCCCCCTCGATCCACGCCTCCTCCCCGTCGCCGAACCCGTGCAGGAGATAGACGACGGGATAGAGCGTCGAGGCTCGCGGATCGTAGCCGGGAGGCGTGTAGATCCAGACCCCGGCGTCGCGTCCCCGCACCTTCGACGCGTACACCTGGTGGTGGACGACGCCATGGGGCACCGGCTGGACCGCGGCGAGGATCGGCGGATTGCCGGGAACCTCGAACATGCTCTCCGATGTGAAATACCGCTTGATCTCACGGTCGCTCGGATCGGTCACGGTCGCCCCGTCGATCGAGAGCGTGTAGGAATAGAGGTCGGGGTCGAAGGGCCCGACCGTCACGCTCCACACGCCCGCGGCGTCCTTCGTCATCGGCTGGGGCGGCAGGTGCCGCAGCCCCTGGACGGCGACGGACTCGGCCCTGGGGGCGAAGATCCGGAATGTGACGCGGCCGTCCGGGAGCACGTCCGGGGAGACGACCTCGGGATCCTTGGCGCGCGCGACCGTGGATCCGAGGATGCAGGCGAGGATCAGGGCGGGGATCCTCAGGGAAAGCCCGTGGAAAAGGCACTCGATGGGCGGGGTCATGGCCGCGGAGTGTGACCCCCGGCCCGGCCCTTGACGAGCCCGGGATGCGGGGAGGGCCGCCCCGGGGCTACTGCGGGTGCGCGCCCTGGCCCGCGGGCGGCGTCACGGGCGCCGGAGCCGGAACGGTCGCCGCGGCAGCCGCGGCCGCCTCGCTGGCCTTCTTCTTGTAATCCTGAATCAGGGCGCCGACCCGCTGCTGAAACTCCGGCATCTTCGACTGGATCCGTGTCATCGCAAGGGCCGCGCCCTCCTGGGTCAGGGTCGGAAGGAGCGAGGCGGCCTTTTTCCCCGTGGGCGTCTCGTAGAACGAGACAAGGTCGCGCAGCTCGCTCTCGGTGAACGAGTCGGTGTAGAGCTTCACGATCAGCGGCTCGACCTCCTCCCACTTGAAGTTCGCCTCGAAGAAGCGCTTGGATTCGGCGTGGATGCTGTTGATCAGCTCGTCCGGCATGCCTTGGGCCTTCATCCGGGCAAGGGCCGGCTTCAGCCCGATCTCGAAGCCCTGCGCCATGAGCTCCGAGGTGCCGGCGAGATCCAGCAGCTTGGTGGCCAGCACCTGCGAGTGCGTCGGGGCGGGCGCCTGGCTCATTTCGGCCTGGGGCGACGCGGGCGGGGTGCCGGCCGTCTGGCCGTCGGCGGCCAGGGAGAGGGGCGCGAGGATCGCGGCAATCACCAGTATTCTTGAGAGGTTCATGGGAATGGGCTTGGGGTGTGGGTTTGTCCGACCCGACGGAGTTGGCGCAGGGTCCGGGACCATGGACGCGATTCCCCCGGAGCACAAGCGCCAGTATTGGCCTGCGGGCCCGCCCGCAGGGCCCTCAAGACCGGTTGACTTCCCGCCGCGCCATTCCCGTATGCTGGCGCGCCCTCTCGCCGATGACCCAGCCGTCCGCCGCAAAACTCTCCCTCCTCGGAATCGCCTGGCCGATCTTTGTCGAGCAGATGCTCCGCATGCTCATCGGCACGGTGGACACCTTCATGGTGAGCCATGTCTCGGACGGCGCCGTCGCGGCGCTGGGGGTGTCCAACCAGGTCATCATCTTCTTCCTGATCGCCTTCAACTTCATCGGCATCGGCACGAGCGTCGTCATCACGCACCACATGGGGGCCCGCGACCGGGCGGGCGCCGACAAGATCGCGACCAACGCCATCGCCGTGAACACCTGGCTCGGGGTCGCCTTCAGCGCGGCGGTCTACTTCCTCGCCTTCCCGATGCTCAGGGCCATGCAGCTGCCCGGAAGCCTCATGGAGTACGCCCTGCCCTTCCTCACGCTGATGGGGGGCACCCTGTTCATGGAGTCGATGAACATCTCCATCTCCGCCGTCCTTCGCGCCCACCACCACACCCGGGATGCGATGCTGGTCACGCTGGGCCAGAACGTGCTCAACGTCGCGGGGAACTGGATCACGCTGTTCGGGATGTTCGGCTGCCCGAAGATGGGGGTACTGGGCGTCGCCCTCTCGGGCGTGTTCAGCCGCTGCGTGGCCTGCGTGGCGCTCTGGATCCTGCTCGACACCCACACCCACCTGCGCCTCCGGGCGGCGGATTTCGTCTCGATCTCCTGGAAGAGGGTCCGCCGCATCCTGCACATCGGCCTGCCCGCCGCGGGCGAGCAGATGTGCTACTGGTCCGCGTTCCTCGTGGTCACCACCTTCATCGCCCGGATGGGGAGCGACGACCTCGCGATCCAGTCGTACACCCTGCAGATCCAGCGCTTCGCCATGCTGTTCAGCTTCTCCATCGGCCTCGGCACGGAGATCCTGATCGGCCACTTGGTCGGCGCCGGCCAGTTCGAGGAGGCCTATCACAAGCTTCTGAGGAGCCTGCGCACCGGCCTGCTGATCGTCAGCTGCGTCATGCTCGTGGTCGCGGCGTTTGCGCCCCTGCTCCTGGGATGCTTCACGAGGAATGCCGCGATCGTCGCCGGCGGCGCCGTCCTCCTTCGCATGGCGATCGTGCTGGAGCCCGGGCGGGTCTTCAACGTGGTCGTCATCAGCTCGCTTCGCGCCACGGGCGATGTCGGCTTTCCCATACAGATGGCCGTGCTCTCGATGTGGTGCGTCTGGGTCCCGATGGCCTGGCTGCTCGGGCTCAAGCTGGGACTGGGCCTTGTCGGCGTCTGGATCGCGATGATCACGGACGAGTGGCTTCGCGGCCTCCTGATGTACCGCCGCTGGAAGATGCGCCGTTGGGTCAAGTATGCCGAGCGAAGCCGGGCGCATGTCGCCGATGCCGAGGATTCCCTTGCTCCGGTCTGATCCGGGCCGCCTGAAGAAATCATCCAACAAGCCACACAATCATGAATCACATCACCTGGGCCTTGATCGGCATGGTGGGCTACTCGCTCACCACCCTGCTCGTGAAATTCGCGACCCGCGGCGGCCAGTTCTCCAGCTTCCTGGTCCTTGCGATCGCCTGCGTCATCACCCTGACAAGCACCGTGTGCATCACCCTGGTCCGGGGTGACCTGCAGCGCCTCAGCGCGAGGGACCTTGTCAGCCCGAGCGCGTGGTTCGCCTATGCCACCGGGATCGCCCTCACCGTTGCGGTGACTTCCCTGTTCCGCGCCCTCTCGCTGGGGCCGGCCAGCATCGTCGTGCCCATCTACGGCATGTTCATCGTCGGGGGCGCCGTTCTTGGGGTTCTTTTTCTGCATGAGCCCGTCACCGCGCGCAAACTCGCCGGCATCGGCTTCGCCGCGATCAGCATCCTCCTCCTGGCCAAGGGCACCTGACGTCGATCACGGAACCCGCCTTGGGTGTCGATGGCGGAGCGGAACCCCGAGCCGGCAGGTCAGCGCCCGGGATTCCGCCACTCCGACGGCAGGAGGTGTTCCGGCCCGAGGATGTACATGCGGTAGTAGAGCCAGAAGACCACGGCCCCGAGCGCCAGCAGGAAGCCGGCCTCGCCCAGGCCACCGAGGCTCCGCCTGCTGCCGCGGTGGACTGCGCCGACAAGGGTCTCGATCGCCGGCGCGACAAAAAAGCCGACCACCGAGCCGCCGAAGAGCACCATGGCCATGATGACGGCGGTTCGCTCGAGCGGATCCTCCACGATCTTGGCCTTGTAGCTGACGAGGCCCACGCAGAGGTTGAGCAGCAGCAGGCAGCACGGGAGGACGAAATAATTGCGGACGACGGAGTTTTTCTTCATGGCGCGGCTGCGCGATTCAATCCCCGCGCCCCGGCGGGGCAAGCGGCGACCGCGGGGCGCCCCCCCGGCCCGCATAAAATAAGGAGGCCCGGTTCCTCTTGCGAAGAACCGGGCCATATCCTGGCAACGACCTACTCTCGCGGGACCTATCGTCCTACTACCATTGGCTGCTCGGGGCTTAACGGCCGTGTTCGGGATGGGAACGGGTGGACCCCCGGCATATGGTCACCAGAAAGTGACTCTCCCCGAAGGGAGAAAGGAAATAAAAGTCTAGGGCAATGCACCGACAAGGAGGTTAGAAAAACGCCTTCGAACAGCTAGAACTGCACAAACCAAGCAAGGTCATTAGTACCAGTAAACTGAACGCCTTACGACGATTACATTTCTGGCCTATCAACCGGGTGGTCTACCCGGACCTTGCACCGTATTGCTACGGATTGTGATCTTATCTTGGGATGGGCTTGGCGCTTAGATGCTTTCAGCGCTTATCCCTTCCGAACATAGCTACCCGGCGCTGCCACTGACGTGACAACCGGAACACCAGAGGTTCGTCATTCTCGGTCCTCTCGTACTAGAGAATGAACCCCTCAAATCACAAACGCCCACAGCGGATAGAGGACCGAACTGTCTCACGACGTTCTGAACCCAGCTCGCGTACCACTTTAATCGGCGAACAGCCGAACCCTTGGGACCTTCTCCAGCCCCAGGATGTGATGAGCCGACATCGAGGTGCCAAACCGCGCCGTCGCTATGAACGCTTGGGCGCGATCAGCCTGTTATCCCTAGCGTACCTTTTGTCCTATGAGCGATGGCGATTCCACATTCAACCACCGGATCACTTGAACCTGCTTTCGCAACTGCTCGACTTGTAGGTCTCACAGTAAAGCTCCCTTATACTCATGCGCTCTATAGCCCGATTACCGACCGGGCCGAGGGAACCTTCGTAATCCTCCGTTACTCTTTGGGAGGATTCCGCCCCAGAAAAACTGACCTGCTATCACTGTCCCACGACCAGTTGATGGTTCGAGGTTAGACGCCTAACAAACAAAAAGTGGTATTTCACATTGTGACTCAGCCCGATCCTGAAACCGGGCTTCGGAGTCTCCCACCTATTCTACGTATTGAAAATCAAGCGACAATAACAGCTTACAGTAAAGGTGCATAGGGTCTTTCCGTCCTGCTGCGGGTAGGCGGCATCTTCACCGCCACTACAATTTCACCGAGCATCTCTCCGAGACAGTCGTCAACTCGTTACACGATTCGTGCGGGTCGGAACTTACCCGACAAGGAATTTCGCTACCTTAGGACCGTTATAGTTACGGCCGACATTCACGGGGGCTTAGACCCAGAGCTTGCACCCTAGGCTTTCACCTTTCCGCATTGGTCACGTGTCACTCCCTATACGTCGTCTTGCGACTTAGCAGAGAGCTGTGTTTTTGCTAAACAGTCGGTTGACGCAATTAACTGCGGCCCCTTGCGGGGCACCCCTTCTACCGAAGATACGGGGCTAATTTGCCGAGTTCCTTAGAGAGATTTAACTCGCGCGCCTTAGAATACTCATCTTTCCCACCTGTGTCGGTTTACGGTACGGGCACTCCACATGCTAACCAGGAAGCTTTTCTCGGAAGCAGAGTATCAGATAATCCCCATCAGCCGAGGCTTCAGGGTCCTGTCACCTTTCAGTCTTATCCGGTGTTTTACTCCCGGTGAACCTAAGGGCTTCGACAACGATTCAACACGTTGCTATCTTAACTTTCTCCGTCACTCCATGGGTCAAACGCATGTACAGTGGTTCTGGAATATTAAACCAGATTGGCATCGACTATTCCTTACGGCCTCGTCTTAGCACCCGACTAACCCTGGGAGGACGAACCTTCCCCAGGAATCCTTGGGATTTAGGCGAGCCGGAATTCAACCGGCTTTATCGTTACTTATGTCTGCATTCTCACTCCCAAGCGCTCCATGGTCGGTTACCCTTCCACTTCGTTGCCCTTGGGACGCTTTCCTACCCCTCCATCTTGCGATGGAAGCCACGGTTTCGGTATATGGCTTAAGTCCCGATCATTTTCGGCGCAATTTCGCTCGATGGGTCAGCTGTTACGCACTGTTTAAATGATGGCTGCCTCTAAGCCAACATCCCCATTGTCTATGCAAAATCACATCCTTTTACACTGAGCCATATTTTGGGACCTTAACCGATGGTGTGGATTATTCTCCATTCGACTATGAAGGTTATCCCCCACAGTCTGACTGCCGGACTTCACCCTGCGGTATTCGGAGTTTAATTAAGTTCAGTACCCCGGTAGGGGCCCTAGCTTATTTAGTGCTCTACCTCCGCAAGTCAGCATCCGACGCTATACCCAAATATATTTCGGAAAGAACCAGCTATCACCGGGTTTGATTAGTCTTTCGCTCCTAACCACAAGTCATCTCACAGTTTCTCAAGACTGACGAGTTCGGACCTTCACTCCGTTTTACCGGAGTTTCATCCTGCTCATGGTTAGATCACCTCGGTTTCGGGTCTATTGCAAGCAACTGAGCGCCCTATTCGGACTCGCTTTCGCTGCGCCTCCACCGGTTACCGGCTTAGGCTTGCTACGTGCAATAACTCGCAGACTCATTATACAAAAGGCAGGCGGTCACTCCACAATAAAGGGAGCTCCCACTGACTTGTTAGCAATTGATTTCAGTTACTGTTTCACTCCCCTAATAGGGGTGCTTTTCACCTTTCCCTC